>Ga0210406_10003896_pt1 | contig 16194 bp, 17 predicted proteins | sample IncBWC30MmetaG_FD_155454 | JGI IMG/M metagenome (GOLD analysis project Ga0210406, IMG submission 155454) | Forest soil microbial communities from Barre Woods Harvard Forest LTER site, Petersham, Massachusetts, United States - Inc-BW-C-30-M | ecosystem: Environmental > Terrestrial > Soil >... | reverse complement strand
CTGGGGGTACATTTGCTGGGCCTGAGCCATTAGATACTTCTTCCAGTTCTTCCCGTGATCGGATTTAGGATCAAGCTTGAGTGACCGCTGCCAGCATTGTGGAGGGATAAGACGAACGCGGTTCCCCAGTGTCCTGAGTATCCAATAAGGCGCGCCGGCGGCCCAGCCGAAGGTGAAAGCGTATTTGCCTCTCCATTCAGGAGGGATCCAAGTCCCAACTTTTTCAATAATTGTTTCATTTGGATTTAGATCTCTGAGCAATTGAATAAGTTTGAGGTCGGTCTCAGGCATTCGGTACGCTTCCACAATCTTTCCATCCCATGTGGCGATTCCGCCTTTGAGCCCAGGATCGATTGCTGCGATAAGGATCGATTTCGTTCCATATTCTAGCTTGCCGCGGTTAGGTGGTCGAGAGCGATTCTACAGGCCTATCATAGAGATCGGCCTCCAGTTCTCGCAGCGCATACTGTGCTTCGAGACCATTGTCGTAGACTTGGCGGTGAATAAGCGGCCCCAGTTCGGGGTCGCCGATCACGAATCCAACAATGAATTCGGATCCGTTAAGAATAAGGAAAGTGGTGACTTTGTTTTCATGTACGGGGAAAGGCGGGGTGGGCAGCATATTTAAACTTAAGAAGCGCTTTCCGACTGAACCATACCCTTGAACCGCTCCGCGTGTACGGCAGTGGGCGGACATTGTCTTTGCGTAAGTAATAAAACTGCCGCAGAGACACCCCGAGTAACTTCGCAGCTTGTTCGCTGGTTAACTGGGTGTCCGGGTTTGTAGGGTCAGAGAGCAAGGTTATGTGGTCATCATACCTTTGCACTATTGCTTCAGGGGAACCTATGATGATCATCAAGCGGAAGATTTAAGCGATGCCTATTGCACAGTCAAGTGTGCAATATGAGAATTATAGCATTACTAACACTTCGATTAAAGTATGGGCATTGCAAAACGCGAAAAGCCCAGGAACGTCCGTGCTCCTGGGCCTCGATTGTGAAAAGAAAGGTTTTAGTGTTGGCGCCGAAAGAACTGTACGATCTTCACGATGCCCCAAATAATCGCGGCGATTGCGAAGTACAGAAGCATGTCCGGGATTGCCCGAATGATTATTAGAACCATGACTAGAGCTATCAGGACGTAGAGGGGCCAAACAACTATTCGTCCGACGATATACGCGAATTTATCGACTCTTTTCATGAGCTGCTTTGCCCTAAGGTGTCAAGCACCTCAAACCACTTTTCGGCGTCTTTAGATTCGATGCCGGTGATTTCTTGGTTGTCGGGATTCTCTTTTAGCTGCGTGTAGATCCGGGATGAGCGCGTAAGGATTCGGGGTTTCCAATGTTTGATCCCCGACCGGATCGCGACGCGCCTGAGATTTTGAGGTGTGAGATCCTGTTTCAAGGGCCCTTTGGGCTTTCGGTACCGCTGTAGCATCTTAGTTATGCCTTCCGACAGCTTGAGCGGCTCTTTCATTTGTAGCGCTTGAAGATCTAACGTCTTCGATGACCAGTTGATGTCTTCCCATCGCAGCATTGCGATCTGCTGCAGGCTGAACCCTCCGTACGCGCTTAGGGCGACGAGGGGGATATCTTGTTTCGGAACATTTTTTAAGATCGTTCGGAGCTCCTCTGGAGATAGGATCTCTGTTATTTCTTGGGCGTCGAGAGCCTGCTCTGCAGCCGTATGGGTAGTGGGGGCCAGGTATCCCCTTTCTTTTGCCCAGTCGAATAGGGCTTGTAAGGCGTGGAGTGCATCAAGCCTCGATTGGTTGCCGGTCCAGTTCTGGTCTTTGACGAATCTTTCGATATCCAGAGCGATAATGCTGGAGAAGGGCACGGGCTCGAAAAAGAGGCTGAATTTGAGGAGAACCTCTTTGTCTTTGGTCCGGTGCTTCAGGTACTCGGCGACAATCGCTTTGGTGTCTTGCGTGCCCGGGTGGAAGTGTGACTTTTTCGCCACCCACTGCTGGACGATATCTTCCAGCGTGACCTTGGTCCCGAGCATGTTCTCTAGGCTTCGGTACCTCGCAATTTCTTTCCGGGGCACCGGGACCAACAGGCCGGATCCATTTGCCAACCTGTCGGCTTGTTCTTCCGCGTACGCCTTGGCTTCATCAAGGGTCGGGAACTGTTTTCGGCGCATTTTGCCCGCTTCCCTCCAGATCACCTGGAAATGCAACCACTCGTCGCGGTTGATCACGTGGTAAATCCCAACCTTTGCCAGCCCTTTTTGTATGCGTATTGGAGACATCATGTCTTTACGTTCTGGTCTTTGTTTCATGTCTATAGTGTCTTCGTCCTTGCGTAGGGAATTGTGCGCAATATTTCTCATAAAATAAAGATATTGCAACTTGAAATTTCCTAAAGTTTGCTCGGGTATGGAATTCGTGGGACGGTTCCGTAATGAGTTCTGGTGACCCGGTCGTCAAATACGGCCGCACTTTTCCGGCGGGGCTTGACGCACTGACCATTGAGTTTATCGCTTTTCGTGAGGGGTATACGAAGGAGTCCGGGGGGATGGGCAAGGCGGAGCATTTCAAGCGCATTGTGCAGGTCCTTTGGGGTCCTGGCAGCCCGAAACATTTTGTTTGGCATCCTTGGGCCATCGAGGGGTTGGAGGAATTGTGTCGGGAGGAATATGTAGGCCTGGCCGGCTGTGGTTCGAGTGGCAAGACCGATTTGTCGGCTATGTGGGCTATCGTAAATTACTCCTGCGCTCCGGCTTGGACTTTGACATTTGTTACGAGCACCACGTTGAAGGATGCCCGGCTTCGAATATGGGGAAGTATTCTCGAGTATTGGCGCGCGGCGCCTGGACTTCCCGGAGTGATTGTTGAGTCGGCCGGGCAGATTAGGTACGACGATGGGCGCGGAAACAATCCCTTTTCCGATCGTGTGGGAATCCATTTGATCGCGGGGGAGAAGAAGTTCGAAAAGGAGAAGATCGGCAAAATGATCGGGATGAAGCAGAAGCGCGTTTTCCTTATTGCCGATGAGTTGCCCGAGCTTACTGAAGCAATCCTGCATGCGGCTTATGACAACATGAGCCTCAATCCATACTTTCAGATGGTGGCTTCCGGTAACCCGAAGAGCTACTATGACCCGTTCGGCCTGTTCTGTGAGCCGGCCGAGGGATGGGGATCCATCACGGTAGACGATAAGAAATGGAGAACTAAACGGGGGGTGGTGGTGCATTTCGATGCCCTGCATTCGCCCAATTGGTTAGCCCAGGAGGATATATACCCGATAATTTCGGTCAAGAAGATTCAGGACGCTTTGGATAACTCGGATCCGAATAGCGTTGGATTTTGGAGAATGTTCCGGGGGTTTTGGTGCCCGACCGGGTCGGAACAAAATATTTATTCCGAGGCAGACATGATCCGGTTCAAATCGGGGGATAAGCCGATTTGGGGGACGGAGGCGCCGATCAAAGTGTCGGCCCTGGATCCCGGATTCACGAATGGCGGCGACCGATCAGCCGTCTATTTGGCGTTTTACGGCCGGGATGTCGATGGCCGGATGGTGATCTGGTTCTATAAGAGGGTGATCCTTGAGGAAGACGTGACCAAGAAGGACGTTCCTCGGAACTATCAGATTGTGCAGAAGTGGAAGGAGCTTTGTGAGAAGGAGGATATCCTCCCCTATCACGCCGCCTTTGATTCGACCAACATCCCGTTCGCGGACATTGTGGCCAAGGAGTGGGACTCGAAGGTGCTGCCGGTCGCGTTCGGTGGAGCCCCCAGCGATATGAGGGTAAGCGCTTTCTCGGATGAGGTCGGGACGGATAAATACTGTAACCGGGTATCGGAGCTCTGGTTCGCGGGCCATGAGTTTCTCCGAAATTTCCAACTCAAAGGGGTGGACTCGGAGCTGGCCAAGGAGTTGACCTCGCGATCATACGAGACGCGCAAGGCCGGTGATAATTTGAAAATGTTGGTCGAGAGTAAAGTCGACATGAAACTGCGGATCAGTAAGAGCCCTGACCTTGCCGATGCCGCGATGATTGTGGTTGATCTGTGCCGCACTCGGTTGGGCGCCATCCCCGGCGGCGAGGCCGGCATGCGGTATCCTGCTAATGACCGTCCGAGGGAGAAACGAAACTGGACGCAGATCTTAACGGCCAGGTCGCCTAAGGTGCCGAGGCTTTCGATTCGTGGAGTGTTGGCGAGGAAGCGTTGAGTATGGAATGTTGTGGTTCTCTATGAGCACCAAGGTTACGATATTCATTAAGAGTTGGGCGCGTGATCTCAAATGGCTCTCCTATGCTTTGCGCTCGATTGAGTGCAACTGGGAGACGCCTGAGACTGAGGTCGTTTTAGTATTGGACGAAGATTGCCGAGGACGTATTTCTGGCAGCGATTTCAATCTCGATCTTTCGGTCTTCTACGTGAAGCCTTGGCCAGACGGTTATTGCCACGCCATGTACGTCAAGACGATGGCCGATGAGTTTTCCAGAGGGGAATTGATTGTTTTGACGGACTCGGACTGCATCTTGACCGGGCCCTCGGATTTGAATGACCTGGGGGCGTACCAACCGATTATCCCCTACATGTCTTATAAGGAGCACAACGAAATGTACTCGGTCAGCCCTTGGCAACGGGTGACGGAACGTTTGGCGCGCCAGGGCACCCAGAAACACTACATGGCCTCAACGCCGATCATGTATCACCGGAGCACGTTCGCCGGCATGCGGCAGTGGCTAACGCGGCTGCATGGGCAGGCCTATTGGGATTTGGTCTACAGCGGTGTTGAGTTTAGGCCTGAGAGATTTGGGACGCATCCAATTACGCTAATAGACTATGACCTGTTGGGGTACTATGCGGATCACTTTGAGCCTGGATTTTACCGTGTGAGAGAATTGAAGGAAGTGCAGCCCAGTAAATGGAAGCAGTATCATAGCTGGAGTCAGTCCCCGGAAGCGATGGAAGTTGCAAAAGTATGGAACTTGACGATTCCATACTTTTAGCGGTAGGCTTGTGAACGCCTCTTCGGGCGGTAAAATCCGAATGTTAATAAATTTTGCTTTTTCGCATGCTGACCATGAAGCCGCGCTGCGGCTTGCTAGGTTTTTAAAATTCGTTCCCAACGAGGGAACCCATGATCTTCTCTTGGCAACGACCGAGGAATTAGTTCCTGTCAGGAACGAAATTGAAGATCTCATTGGCCCTTTGTTTTCTCGGGTCCATACAGTGACGACTCCGAAGTTGAGGACTGGATGGCCAGAAGGCCCAAACTCTTATTTTCATTTCGTCGCCAAACACATCCATTCACACATACCGTGTGAGGGCTGGTATTTTTTCGAGGCTGGTGATTCTGTTCCGACCCGTCCTGGGTGGCTAGACGAGCTTGAAGCCGACTACAGACGTGGCATGCGCCCCGTGATGGGTTTTGTTCATCCGTCCTATAGAGGCCGTGTTGATGGAAAGCTAGTCCAAGACGGCAATCACGTTGTTGGATGCGCGGTTTACTCCCGCGATCTTCCGCGTCGGATTCCTATTTTTGATAACATCACTGTCGCAACTCTGGCCTTCGATGTTTTCCTTCAATGGTATTTGATGCCCCTCGCGCACAGCACGCGCTTGATCGATCACCAGTGGCAGACCGCTGAGTATAAGACCCAGAAGGATGGCACAGTGGTCGGCATCGGCGTCGGTCGCAGGCCTGCCGAATTGGTGGTTCATCCAGTTGATTGGAGTGCTGCGGTGATCCACGGGGTGAAGGACGATTCGCTTTTGAACATCGTTCGAGGTCGGCTTGCTGCTAAAGGAATAAAGGCAGTCAAGATCGATAAGAAAAAGAAAAACGTTGTCTCTCAGTCTGCGCCGACCGCTCCGGTCGTTGACCCCCTAGCCCCCGCTCCGTTTCCCGGATCGAAGGGAGGTTGGAAGTGAATTATTGCGAATCTAAACCCTGTTGTGATCCCACTGTGAAACCCTGCCCGAACCGTAAAGCTCCCGGCCCTTTCAAGATCGAATGCGTGGTCGTATGCGACAAGTACCATGATTTTCTTACCCACACTCTTCCGGTTAACAAATTCCACTTTAACCGAATGGTAGTGGTTACTAGCGCGGAGGATAAGGCGACCCAGAAGATTTGTGAGGTTAACCACGTCCAGTGTGTTAAAACTGACAAACTTCGCAGTCGGTGGGGAGAATTTTGTAAGGGTGCCGGGATTAATGAGGGGATGTCTCACCTTGAAATGGATGGGTGGACGGTTCACATGGACGCCGACATTATGCTTCCCCCACAGACTCGGGGGCTGTTAGAGAAGGCTGATTTGGATCCGACGATGATTTACGGGATCGATCGGTTCATGATCGAGGGCTATCAGGAGTTTGATGATTTCCGAGCGGAGCCGCCGCTACAGCACGAGAATAATACCTACATTCATACTGGCGCTTTCCGTATTGGGACTCGGGTGATGCAGGATGTGGGTAATGGGTGGGTTCCTATCGGCTTCTTTCAACTTTGGCACCCGAAAGGTTCGGGAGTTTCCAAATATCCGGAAGGTCACACTAATGCCGGCAGGGAGGATTTACTTTTCGGGGAGAAGTGGCCGCGGAGTTATCGGGCGATGATTCCTGAGATTATCGGATATCACTTGGAATCGGATGAATCAGGTTTCGGGTCTAATTGGAATGGTAGGAAGACACCTCCGTTCCGGCCGGCGCCGCCGGGCACTGCCACAAGATAGTCCGCTAGCATGAATATGAAACTCTCTACGATAATCATCCTGTTAATTATAGGATGGCTATGCTGCTCAAACAACGCGAACGCCAACCCCATAGTAATCAACAGGGGTGGAACCTACACTTTCGACCAAACGTTCAGCGAATCGCCTGGGATAATCGTAAATACAACCGAGCCAGTGACATTCCGGTATTGCGCATTTGTTACCTACGGGCAGAAGTTATTCCAATGTGTCCCAGGAGCCAATCTCACTTTCGAGTTTGATTATTTGGGTTCACAGGTTGTGGGTGGAGTCCTCCTTAATCCCTGGAAACCGTCGAAACTAATAGTTAGGAATTGCCATTTTGAAGGAGGAGGCAGTTCGGGAATTATTGTAGAGGGAGATGGAAGCTCAACTCAGGCGATCATAGACATAGAGGCGAGTGATTTCCACGACTGCTACATTGCAGAACAACTCAACGGTATCTGCAATGACCCAAATATATTTGTGGCTTTCAATCGGGCTACCGGAGATGCCTATACCCTCCGCACCGACCAATTTAGTACGTATAATTCGTCTGGCACTCCATACAGCTACCTGACAATGAGAGACAATTTCGTTGAAGGTTGCCCCGATGCTCCCCAAACCCAGTTCAGTGCAGGAATTACAGGAGGTGATGGCTACCCTGGCCACTATTCTAAATACACGGAAGTTATTGGCAACGTGATACTCAATGGACAGGGAAACGGAATCTCAATGGAGTACCCAGGACAAGGCAACGTCTCGAAATGCGTCGATAACATCGTGGTTGGTATTGGTTACAAGCCTTATTTCAGCTTTGGAATATCTTGGGCTGCTGATAGCGGATACTACGTCGGAAACACCGTATGCTGGTGGAACACTCAATCTTCAGCCATGACGGATTATTTAGAGTCCAGCGGCGGTGGAGCAGTTCCATCCGTGGGCAATCTCGCCCTGCCTGGTAGCCTGCTAAGTTTAGAATACGAACAAAATTTGTACTGGCTATGGACGGAGAAAATGGTTAGCCAGGGGATTTCTGTTGGCTACGGACCAGCGCCCGAGGTAACTTACCCGCAACCTTCGGACTTCCCGCAATAACCCATTGATAAAAATAAATTAACTAATGGAATTCTCACAGTCAGTAACACCTCCTCCTGCCGCCCAAAGCAATGAGGACTATCTGTTAAACCTCGACCGCGAGGGTAAGGCCCCTCGTACGCGTGTTACTACTGCCACTGCGCTTCATGAGATCTATATCAATGCTCTGATCGCCGACCGCGAGTCCTCCCGTGATCGGGCCAGTGTCTCGAGCATGATCGATAACGCTCCGCCCTTTGATCAGGCCGAGCTTGATGCATTGGGACAGGGACAGAGAGCGAACCTGAACTTTGGTGAAGGGGCCGCTCTATGTGAGGCGGCACATACCGCCTACAATGATCTTACATCTTCAGTCGATAAGATTGCGACCTTTGAGATCGAGTATGGGGACAACCAGCAGAGGCTGGAATGGGAGGAAGTAATGGCGGAGGAGTTTGATAACATCCTCCGGGGATGGAGCCGGTTCGAATTTAACGTGCAGGACTTGGCACGTAACTTTATCGACCACGGGGTCGGGTTTAATTTTTGGGAAAATGAATGGGACTGGCGGTGGAAGGTCGCGGGACTCATGGATGTGTTTCTGCCCCGGCACACCCCGGCTACTACAGACGATATAGACTATCTATTCGTTCGTCGTCGCTACACTACTCCGCAGCTCTACAAATACATTGAGGATCGGGAGACAGCGGAGAAGGCGGGCTGGAATATCGAGATGACCCAGGAAGCGATTCGTCGGGCGACGACGTCGAACATCTCAAGCATTCAGACCATGGAATGGGAGCAGATCGAAGTAGAGATCAAGAATAATGACATCTATTTCGGTCGAGTGAGGACTAAGGAAATTCATGTGGTTCATGCCTACGTGGTGGAATTTGATGGGAGCGTTTCCCACTACATCACGACTGAAAACGGCGAGCTGAAGGATTTTCTCTACAAGAAGGAACGCCGGTTTGAGAACATTGACCAGTGCATCCAGTTATTTACTTACGGGATTGGAGATGGGTTTCTCCACTCAATCCGTGGGTTAGGTTATAAGGTTTTCCCCCAGGTTCAGATCAACAACATGCTGCGTTGTGGCTTGATCGATTCGACGTTTTTTGCGATGAGCCAGATCGTTCAGGTGGACGATGCGAGCACGATGGATGAGATAGCGTTCGCGTATTTTGGGCCCTTCTCGGTGATCCCTACAGGCGCGAAGATTCAGGAAGTCACTCGTCCGGATTTGGGTAAGCAAGGCATTCCTACCATCGAGCATTTGGAGCAGATGCTGCACTCACAGATCGGTTCTTATCAGCCGCGCGGCGCTGACCTTGGACCCCAAGGGACGGAGAAGACAAAGTTTGAGGTGCAGGCGCGGTTGCAACAGCAGGCGACGATTTCAACAGGCGCGATGAACCTATTCTACGGCCCGTGGGAAAAAACTCTGAACGAGGTTTATCGCCGTATGGTTCAGAAAGGGCTGCAGCAAAATTTTCCCGGGGGTAAAGAGGCGTTTGAATTCCGGCGCAGGTGCATGCAGCGCCACGTTCCGGAAGAGGCGTTTCGTAAAGTTAAACATGTCCATGCGGTTCGCGCCATCGGTTTTGGTTCCTCGTCAGCCCGTATGCTGGCACTTGATGAGATTGCGCAGATTGCTCCTCAGCTAGATGAAGTCGGCCGGCGCAACGTGATTCGCGATCGGATTGCTGCCCACGTTGGTTACGCACAAGCTGACCGTTACGCGCCGCCGCTTAATCAAGGCGTGCGTCCGATCATGGATCAGAAGATTGCCGAGCTTGAGAACGGTCAGATGGTGCTTGGTCAACAGATCCAAGTTGGTAAGACTGAGGTGCATATTGTTCACTTGGCAGTCCATACGAATGAGATTTCGCAGATCATAAACGCTATCAAGGCAGGAGTCGTACCAGGTCCTAATGGGTCTCAGCAACTCCATTTATTTTTGCCGCACTGCGCACAGCATTTGCAAGCGATGTCGGTCGATCCGACTCGGCGGTTTGAGCTTCGCCAGTTCGGAAAGACGTTGAATTTGATCGAAGGCTTCTTGACCGAGCTTGACCACAACATCGCTGAAGAGCAGCAGGCTGCGGCTAAGCAAGGAGAGCAGATGTCCGCGATGGCGCCTGGCGAGGGCGGGGCACCGGTTCCCGGCGGGAAGGCTCCCGTCCCTGGCGCTCAAGTTGATCAATCTGGACAGCCTCCTCTCCCGGCCGGTATGGATCCAAAGACGGCCGCGTTACTCCGCGCTTCTCAAGTGAAGATGGATATTGCGCAGCGTGAGGCGGCACAGCAGATGCAGATCGAGTCGGCAAAAGCGAAACAAAAGATAGCTTGGGAAGATGCCCGCTTTGCGAAACGTGCCGCGCATGAGGGCGGCCTCGCTTCGCAGCAGGATTATCAAGCAGCTGAAAATGAGGGCAACCAACAATGATGACTTCAAGACGCTGGTATGAAACCGGCAGAGATGTGGTGTGGCGAAAGCTGATAGCCGAGAACCCGATCGTGGAGGAGGCCTTTGAGGTAGTGCTCCGGACGGTTATGGCAGTGCGTGAGCCCGCTGGCGATGCCATTCCTCAGGCCCTTCAAAACGCGAAACGGGATGGCATTTTTGCGACCCTGCAGATGTTAGAGACCGGGCTGGCGAACCAGCCGAAAAAGAAGGACGGAACCGATCCGTTGTCTCCGGTCAAAGCTTGGAAAAAGAAAAAAGTAGACGATGAGCCAACCAACGACAGTGGAGCCCCAGGCTCCGGAACAGTATAGTTCATTCGCCGACGCGTTAGACGCCCAGATTGGGAAGCTGACCGCGGCTCACAAAGAAACGATTCCTGGTACGGAGATTAGGCAGCCGGGTTCGTCTTTGAACCGACCGACGCCCGAACCGGCCCCAGCTGCCGCTGCCCCGGTCGAGGCAACTCCAGAACCGGTGCCGGCCGAGGCCGCCCCGGACCCGGTAATCGACGACCCTTTCAAGGCCCTCGAAATCCCGGCGGCGCCAGCCCCCGAGGCGGCGAAAGTCGATGAGCCGGCTGCGGTCGATCCGATCGATGCTAAGTATAGTGAGAAGCCTCCCGGTAAAGTCACTGAAGCGGCTACGAAGGCTTGGGGTGGCATGCGCACTGAGCTTAAGGCCAAGACGAAAGAGGCCGACGAGCTGAAGGCACAGAATGCCGAGCGCGATGCTAAGATCGCGGAGCTTGAAGCTAAGCTCACAGAGTTCTCGACTAAGCAAGCCGTGCCTAAGGAGGAATGGGAAAAGGTTCAGAAGGAGCACAGAGATCTTAATACGGTCGTCAAGCTTACCAATTTGGAGCAGAGCCCTGAGTACAAGCAGGCGATCCTCGAGCCTTTGGAACAGGTGAAGAAGGGGGTTGAGTCTCTCGCCACCAAACACGGTCTGGATTCCAAGAAGTTGTTTGCGGCGCTGTCTGAGGCCGATGCGGATACGAAAGCAAATGCGTTGTCCGAATTGATGGATGGCATGAACATGCTAGACCAATCGAAGGTTGTTAAGATGTCGGAAGCGCTTGAGGCAATCGACCAGAGGAAAGCAGCGTTGCGCTCGGATGTCGACAAGTCGATTGAGCAGATTAAGCAGAACCGGACCAAGGCTCAAGAGATGTCGGCGGCCCAGGTTAAGCAGGCCAAGGAGGCTGGGGTAAAGGCTGCGCGGGCCAATTATGAAAAGAGTCTTTGGCTGCTTCAAAAGCGGGAGGGCGACGATTGGCGAGAATGGAACGCTTCGATAGATCAAACTCATGATGTGGTTCGCCGGATGTCTGAAGCCAAGATGGATCCCGATCAATTTGGGGCGATGCTTTATTCCGCGACGCTGTTGCCGAAGGCAATCGAGACTGTGAGACAGGCGCACGCACGGGTGCAGGAACTGGAGACCGCGTTGTCTAAGTATCAGAAGGTCACTCCTGGAGCTGGTAGCGGCGGGGCGGCCGGTGGAGACGCACCGGTGGTGTCTGATCCGAATCTTGGATTTGTGGATAGTGTCCTGGGAAAGATGAAGAACATTAGATGAGGAAGGTTTGCACGCAGTGTAGTGAGGAGAAGCCTTTGGAGGAGTTCTCTCGAAGTCCACAGCGCCATGATGGTAGGGGCTCGTGGTGTAAAAAGTGCCACGCCGCTTATTACAGACGAAAAGAAAAGGAGCCAGAATACCGCGAGAGAAGACGTGAAAACACTCGTCGGTATAGACAGCGTATTGGATTGCTGGGGCGACGTAAGCTGGCGCGAAAGACTGACCTAAAAAGATCGTACGGGCTTACGCCCGAGGCGTACGCCGAGATGCTCCAGGCTCAAAACGGGCTATGCGCGATCTGTGCGCTTCCGCAGGCGGAATGTGTTAGTAGTTTTCATATTGACCACGTTCATTTGCCCGGAGAGGTCCGAAAAATATCGCGTACGAAGGGAAAGATCAGAGGATTGTTGTGTAATGAGTGCAATTTAGGACTGGGTAAGTTTAAGGACAATCCTGAAGTTCTCGAGAAAGCGGCCTATTATTTGCGCTTGCATACGGAATTTGCGCCGTCCATATTGCAAGACGGAGCTGTCCCGGTCTGACAGCCAAGATTTTTCGGTCTGTTCGAGTGTATAAAGGCTCTCTCCCTCGAAGGGCGAAGTAAAACTGGTTCCTATTTGTCGGCGCAGGTCGCCGTATGGAATCTATCAGTTCAGTACTTTAACCTTTTAAAGAAAGTTCAGAGGGTAATTCTACGCAAGAGCCATATACAATTGATCAATTGCTCATATCCGAGTCGGGTCGTATCGGAAAGGACATACATCAGCGCTCCCTGTTCATGTCACCTTATTTGTCGCTCTTCCAACAGGAGGAATTTCCGGAGGAGATGGGCGCGACTGTTAGCGTTCTAATCTATGAGCGCTCCATTCCTTCCTACCCGATTACGTGGACCCCGATTGGTTATTCGGCCGATCCGAATACCGGCGGTGGATCCGGTACGACTGGCGGCACTTGTTTGCCTCCCGTTGAAACCGTCAATTTCGCGCAAACCCTGCGCCAGTACAACCTGAACCAAATGGCGCTCGAGTCGCCGGCACTCTGCGTAAATGACTTGCGTACTGCATTTCAACGCAAAGAGCAGCTGAACTCGATGATGAACGTGCTGACCGATAACACCAGCTTTGCCTGGATCAATCGGTACCGGGATGAGTATTCTCGTCTCGCCGGTCACCAACTCATCGCCTCGGTTTCGGGCGGACTACCCGACGGCCTGGGAGCCGGATTCCCTTTAGTCCAGCCAACCTCGACCCTGTCCGACGGTATCCTGCAAAAGATTTACCAGAAGGAGATTCGTAATGGCGCCGGAAAAACCGCGCTGGCCCGTGAAAACGGACGCCCGGTCTTTACGCTCATCACTGACTCCGAAACTTCTGCCAACTTGATCCTGCAGTCTCAGGCTATCCGCCAAGACTTCCGGTGGAGTAAAGAAGTGGAAGATTTGCTCAAGCCTCTGGGCGTTGAGCGGTCTTATCGGGGCTTCTTCCATTTGATCGATGACCTGCCCGCTCGCTGGGACTTCGTTTCCGGCGCTTGGGTTCGCCGGTTCCCGTACACCAATCAATCGGTGACCATGGGCCAAGGCGCATTCATCGACCCGTTGTATGAGGCTGCCGCTTACACGGATTCCGTGATCTTCGTCCGCGACGCGATGTCCTCGATGGTTCCGCGACCGCTGACCGCTCCTGGTGGTAACACCAAGTTTGATCCGCTCACCTACAAAGGCGAGTTCAAATGGCTCAACATCCCGCACGCAAAAGACAATCCTGATGGCACGATTGGATTTTTTAGGGGAGTGTTTGCCCAGGGTACCAAGTCGATCTTCCCTGATTACGCATGGGTTGTTCGTCACATTCGCTGCGACGTGCCGCTGGCTGATGTCACTTGCGCTCAGCTTGCTAACATTTCCTAACCTGCCGCTCCTCCTACCAACCGGGGGTTAACGCCCCCGGTTGAAGAGGATTAGAAAAGAAAAATGGCTGTAGAATTTCCACTCCCTCAAGGTTTTCAGGTGCCACAGGATGTGGAGCCTGGTCAGACGTTCGACGCTGTCGCCAGCCTTAAGTTGGCAGAGGATGGATCCGCCGAGCTAGTTTCCCTCGATGGTATTCCGATCGGTGATGACGGCGACGAGGACGATAAAAAGTCATCGAAATCGCAGGCTGGTTCCGAGTCCGACACCGACCAAGGCCAGAATGGAAATGGCTTCCTAAATGCACTCGCATAGCACCTTCGCATTGGCAGGCGTGGTGTTAGCTGGCGCGGGCGGCGCGTTAGAAAACATCCATGAGGGACTAGCGATAACGGCCCTCATACTTTCTGTTGCCGCGTCATTGGTTTCACTCACCAAATCAAACTCGAAAGACAAAAAATGAAAATCAAATTGTTAGTGTGTTGTGTCGGGCTGGCTCTGTTCGCTGGCTGTGCTGCGAATCAGCAGCCTCCGGCGATTGTGGCCCCGGCGCAGGTCGGAGCAGATATTCAAACGGTCGCGACTATCGCGAGGCCATATTTGACGGCCAGCGAGGTCGGTGACATTTCAGTGATCAAAACCGGTGTCGCTGCGTTCGCTAATGGTACGCTGCCCGTCGCTCAGCTACAGGCGCTTATCGCTGCCAAGTTACCTTCGAAAGATGCACCGGCATTGTCGATTGCGTTGGGTGCCGCGAGTGCGGTGTTCGCTGAAGTATATACGACCTATGGGTTGGGTAATACCGTCTTTGATACGTATTGCACCGACTTTGTTAATGGTCTCACAAATGCTGGTTATTAATATGAATTCTCTTCTAGCTCTTCTCGTTCCTATTTTGATTCAACTCGTCGGGATTTTTACCCCGCAGATCAATGACTTTTTGTCGCACAATCTGTGGGTAGCCGGCGTTGGGGCAATCATCGCTCAGGTATGGAATCACTTTGTTCCATCCGTGGGCAGTGCTCCATCAAGCAATGGGGCTCCCACAAGTTTGGTGCCGCCTAAGAAATGAAGTGGCTGCCACTACTATTCCTCTTGACCTCTTGTGTAGGATCATCGGCTCCGCAAGGGGCCGACAATCGTGGGGTGGTAGTGGCGCATGTCGCTTGGATTCACTGGTCGATCGGTCCGTGGTGGGAACCGCCGGCCGACGATGGACAACCGGTCTCAATAGATGACTAAACAAGACGTCCTTAACGCTTCCGGCTCCGACCACGCCTTCACCGACTGGTTGGGTTTTGAACTCGATCATGAGGATGTGACCGATCCTCACACTGGCACGATCAAGTTTGAGAACGTTCCGGGCGATGGTGGCGGCCTGACCTTCGCTGGCATTGACCAGTCGTCTCATCAGAAATTTCCCTTTTCCCATCCTACGCCTGAAGCCGTTGTGAACGAGTACACGGATGACTGGCTTAAGTCTTCTGCCGACCGTTTGCCGGCGCCTGTCGGTGCGACGGTGGCTAACTACTCTGTGAATTGCGGTGAGTCTGAGGCCGCCCGGCTATTACAGATGGCGGTGCATGCGGCACCCGACGGCGTTATTGGACCGCAGACGCTTTCTTTGGTGAAGCAGTGGGCGTCGCCGCAGCAGCTCGCACTTAAGATCGTTGACCTGGCCGACATTCATTATGAACACCTGGCCGACAACAACTCTCGTCTCCGGCAATTCCTTCACGGTTGGCTGAACAGGGACGCCGACCTTCGCACATTTGATAAGAATTCACTAAGCAATGCCTAATCCAGCATACGTTCAGGGTAATAAGGTTTCTAATGGGAGCGGAACTACATCCTCCGTCTCCATTACTTTAACCGGCGTTGCCACAGGCAATTCCCTTCAGCTTGATATTGGATGCTTCCGGGGGGCGGGCATCCCCGCAGTTCAGAGCGTAACCGATAACCTCGGCAATGTATGGAAACCGGTTACTATAGGTTACGGAGGAGCCAATAGATCCTGGGGTCAAGTTTGGGCAGCTGTAAATGTTGCTGCCGGATCAACGACCGTCACTGTTAATTTCGGATCCGCAACTACAGTTCAATACGTTTATCTGGAGCTTCACGAAATTAGTAATGCTCCTATAGTTGGGTGCTCTAATGGGCAAGCCTCTGCTTCTTCCGGGACAGATCTCAGCACGCCTAATCTTTCAATGCCCGGAGCTAACGAACTCTTTATTGAGTTTGGTTATGTCCACGCTGCCAGCGCGGTCATTACTCCTGGTAGCGGGTACACAGCAGCGCAATCTGGAGGAACATCCCCTTTACTTGGGGCTTCCGCTTCTCAGCTAATAGCCACACAAGCCGCTACCTCAGCAGTTATGACATCCAGCGTGTCGGCTGACTGGGTGTGCATTGCGGTGGGTTGGTCGAATGCTCTTGGAACCATAACCAATGGTCAAGTAGTACT
>Ga0210406_10003895_pt1 | contig 16195 bp, 11 predicted proteins | sample IncBWC30MmetaG_FD_155454 | JGI IMG/M metagenome (GOLD analysis project Ga0210406, IMG submission 155454) | Forest soil microbial communities from Barre Woods Harvard Forest LTER site, Petersham, Massachusetts, United States - Inc-BW-C-30-M | ecosystem: Environmental > Terrestrial > Soil >... | reverse complement strand
CATCGTCTTCTACGAGTCATAACCCGCCATATCTATGTTTTCATAGGACTTGTGGCGGAATATCGAACGAGTATAATTCGCCACATCTTCATTTTTAGTGGCGCTTTTTTTGACCTTCGTCACCGCGCACGGTCTTGCCCCGGGTGATTACGTCACCGAGCTCGTGGCCAATGAAGTGCGGGCGGCGGCGCTGTTCGAGCCGTAAGACGCCGTAGTCATCATGACGTGATCTCCGTCAGATTGCTGTTATCCCAAAACGTCCCCTCCCATCCGCTGATCCGGCCATTGTCATCGCAATTGGGGCAAAACCACAACACATCGAAGTTATCGACGTCAAAAAATACCGTGGGCAAACCACCGCAAGGACGCCGCGCCGGACGCCGTCGACAGCGCAGCGTGGCGGGCTCATCGTAATTGCTCTCCTGCGCGACGATCTGAGTCCAATACTGCGCGAGCCGCAGCCCGCGACCGGTCAACGCCGCTAACGTCCCATTCGGCTCGAGAAGATGAGGAAGATGAAGATGGATGCTCCAGTATTTACCCATCAGCTAGATTTCAGCTTTTCTTCCGCATACAGCGACAGCTCGATCATGCGCTCGAGCAGCTGATCGGCGGGCAATCCCGCGAAATTCTTGAGCACTAGCTCTTTGACGTAGAGTCGAACAAGGTAGCGCAACTGCAACGCACGATTGCGCGTCGCGAATACAAAGTCGCGATGCCCGCTGTTGACCACGATGATGTTGCGCTCGACGTCGAAGCGGCAACGCCATAGCTCACCGGCGGCGCGCTCAAAGGTGTAGCCCGGCAAGCCGCGGGTATTGACCACCGCCGGGCTCATGGCGGTCTCCAAACTGTCAGTGACCGTGATCAGCGCCTCTGCCGTCGCGGTAGCTTCTCGTTGGGACACGGTGACCTTCAATCGAGCAAGTCCCGGCACCGTCGGTGCTCGGTACTCGACCTCCTGATCCGTGACGCTCTGCAGAGAGCCCTCACCCTCCGTAAGCTCCCAGTTGAACTGCAAATCCTCGACCACGCGGCGCCGCGATCGATCGCGCGGCAGTGCTCGAAATTTCCGAGTTTCGCCCAAGGGCGCGGTACTCGCGGCCGGCGACACCACGACGCTGAACAACGGGCCCGCGTAATCAAAGAATTGTCGCTGCGGCGATCCACTCGAAATCGGTTCCGACACTCCGGGCAGCGATTCCTCCCAATCCGTACCGGCCGGCAGGCCGCTCGCGCTCGCTGCGCCACCGCCCTCCTGGCGTGCTCGACCCTGCACATCAAACCAGTCATATTCCTCGCGCGGCAGCGCGAGCAGGGCTTCGTGAAACGCCTTCTGAATGGCTTTCAGGGATTGCTGGCTCGCCTGTTCTTCTTCGGCGCGCTGTTGCTCCTCGATCAAGCCCTTGACGTGAACTTCGATCGGCTGCAGGGCGTCAACTAGGGCTGCATAGCGTTCATCTTGGATGATTCCACTCCGCGTGCCGGGAGTGAGGTTCAAGAAAGGCACATCCACCAGGCCTTGGACGTACCGCGAGACCCACGGCGGATGATCTAAACCCGGCAGCGTCGACAGATCCTCGATCACCCGGGTCCCAACGCGAGTCAGCGCCACCCGCGCGGCCTCATTGGGCTCGGCCAGATACAATTCCGCATAGGCGTCACCATAGACGGTGCGGATCGGCGGCAGCTGATGCAGCAATCGTCCTTCGAACTGGCGCGGCTCGACCTCATATTGTTTGCGCGCCAGCTTATCGATGACGGTGACGCGCGCCTTTGAGTCGCGGATCCGGTCCCTGAGCTCTGAGGCCAAGTACCATTGGATTTTTTCGCCGCTCAGCGCCCGAATGCCCTCGAGCAGAGGGCTAATTTTGAGTTCCGTGCCTTTTTCCGCGAATAGCACGCGCCGCGGACTCACCTCGTACCGCGAATCCCCCTTGCTCATAGTCATTTGATAGGCGCGCTGATCGGTGCCCGTCGAGGTCATGGTCAGGTTGTCGCCCACTGTCCAGAAACTCAGCAAGCCGATGCCGAATTCCCCTTGCAAACCGCTGCCGTTGCCGTCCGCTTTCAGGCGCCGTTTGATCGAATCGCAGATGTGCGTGGCCACGTATTTAAAGTCGGGTAGCCCGTCAGCATCGCGCGGCACACCATCCCCGTCATCCTTGATGGCCAAATAATGCGCGTTGTGCTCCTTGCCCCGCGTGATAGTGATGGTCTTTGCGTGCGCATCAATGCTGTTCTCGACGAATTCGGCGATGGCTTTCAGCGGATTGCTCTGCGAGAGCGCGATAATCCGGATTGCGTTCCAGTCATCGCCAATGCGCAGCTTGCCGCTGTCCTTACTCTTGGCTTTCATGACACGTGGACATCCTTCGAGATTCGTACGGTGAACCGGTGGGGTTTGGACACCGCCGTGCCGCTCATAGGACGGACTCGCCTATTTCTTCCTGCGCGGCTTTACGACGGATTGCGTTGACCAAGTTATTTCACCACGCTCGATTTTGACTCTGATTTCCATCAATTCGCGGCGGATTGGAGCAGACCATTTTAGGAGAATGGCTGGAACGTCGCGTCCCTGACGAATCGCAGCGACAACCGCGATGAATTGCTCGGCGAGCGGCTCATAAACGATATAGTGCTCTCGAAGGGGGTACACTAGTAAGCTGGTTCGCCCGCTGAGTTCCTGCCGCCCGCGCAATGCACTGTGGTTCTCAGCAACAAACTGTGCGCCTTTGTGCAGATCATCGAAGTATTTGCTTGTCAGCTCCTTGCCCCATCTCGCGCGAGACCACGTTCGCGCTTCACGCAGGTCGGCGGCCGCTCTCGCGGTCAGAACGTAGCGAGCCCGCCGCATCGGGCGTCAATCCTCGTCCTTGAAGTCGCGAATCGACTTGGAAGAAAACCTACCGTGCTTTAGATCATCGAGGCCTTCCAGAACATTCAGAGCGATCGCTCGGTCCTGCATATCCTGACGAATGAGGTCGCGGATGTACTCGCTCGGCGTCGCGTACACGTCCTTATCGCTGGCCCGCTCATCGACGTACTTGCGAAGTGCGTCAGTCAATTGGACATTGAGGCTGCTGCTCACATAGCCCTCCGGGAAAACCGTATCGGATGAGCCCATTTTGCCCACCCTGGCAATAGATATCAATAGATGCCATTGGGGTCTCGCAGGAACGACGCCCAAGGTTCCGCCGTCACTCCAAGCGAACACTTATATGTACGGAAAGGTGGCCGCGAAGAAGCCGTGATGTTTCCGCTTCGCCGCAACAGGGCCGCCGGCGCGTTTAATTGACACCGTTCGCAGTCCAAATACTCGCGACCGCCTACAGTGAACAAGTGACCCACTCAAGGCAGGGACGCATGGCGACAAATCAGCTGATCAACGAGAGATCCCCGCGATTGATTCGATTATTGGTTGCGTCGTCCTTGGTCCTGAGCCTGGCGTCGCTGCGGGTAAATGCCGATGAGGTGACCCTGCGAGCGGACCTCAAATCCGAAGCGGCGCGCCTCCTCGAGCAAGGCGACATGGCAACCTACGATCAGCGCGCGACTGAGATCAGGCGCACGGGCGAGCGCACGCCGGCTGGTATCTGGAAGTTGTCGCTTTTCTACAAAGGCCCGGATAATTGGCCGGCGCCGCAACCGGATGCGCCGATCTGGACAAAGATCGAGGCGGCGACCGAGGCGTATCTGCGCGAGCACCCCGATTCCCCTTCGGCGATCGTCGCCCACGCGAGGATGCTCGTGTCGCAAGCGTGGATGTATCGCGGCAGTGATTGGGGCAGAAACCTGTCAGATTCACAGCGGAACGGCTTCAACACTTTTCTCGAGCGTGCGCGCGAAGTACTCGACCAGCACCGCGAGGTTGGCAGTCGTGACCCGGAGTGGTATTCGCTGCGGATCCAGGTCATGAACGGCCTAAACACCGATAAGGCGACGATCTTGGCGCTTGCCCGAGAAGCCCTTGACCGCGAATCCACCTACCAGCCGATTGACTATGTGACTGCGAATGCCTTGCTTCCGAAATGGGGAGGCAGCCCGGAGGAAGTGCAGCAGTTCGTGGCGCTCGCTGTCGCCAAGTCTTCGGCGGTTGAAGGCAACCAGGCCTATGCCCGGATCATGTTTAACATCGCGCGCGCGGATCCCGAACCAGTCGCCGCGCTCGCGCAGGTGGGCGTGCAGTGGCCTGTTCTGAAGGCGAGTCTCGAGGAAATTTCACTCGCGTACCCAGACCCCTGGAACCTAAACACCGAACGCGCCATGGCCTGTCTGGTTGGTACACATGCTGACTACGATGCTGTCTTAGCTCGCGTCTCGCCTAACGTGATATCCGTGGCGTGGTTCGATTCGGTGTCGTCGTGGCCCGATTGCCAGCGGCGGCAGGAGCGAGCCCGGCAATCAACCATAGCATCATGGGCGCAAGCGCTTGTGAGCACCCCGCCGTCCGCCAGCTTTGTCGAAGCGGCTGCCGGGGGCGCGTTATTGACGTTGGCGTTACTCTACCTTGCGCGACGCCGCGTCGATGAACCGCCCATGCCGGACGAGATCGGCGACTCTCCAGCGAGCAGTGGAGAGTATCCCCGCATTTACCGGGTGAGTCCGGCTTGGAGGATTGGCATTTGCCTGCTTGCCGGGATACTTCTGCTCGGTAGTCTCGTGGGGACCTGGGAGTTCGGCGTGATCGCCGCCGAAACGCGCGACGCACCCCAGGGCCTAGTTCTCACGTTCTTCTTGGCGGCCGCCGCATCCGGCATCGTCTTTTACATCATAGACACGCTGAAATCGGCGATCGTCTTAAAGACCGATCGACTCGAGGTTCACGAACTGTGGCGCGTGCGCCGTGTCCTTCGTTCAAATATCGAGGCGCAACAAGTGATACATCCGCCGAATTCGCCGGCGGTGTTTGTGCTGCGGCTAAAGACGCCGAGCAATCGCAAGATCAGGCTGCCAATGATGTGGCACACGGACTCGACGTGGCTGGCCTGGTTTGCGGCGATTCCGGATGTTGATGTGGAGGCTGCAAAAGCTTTTGAAGCGGCGATCGAAGCCAACGTCGAGCTTGGAAGTACACCGGGAGAGCGACAACAGAAGCTCAGCAAAGCTCGCTCGGTGGCCCGGCTCGCAACTTGGGCGAATACCGGCTTGATCGTTTGGGCTTTTATTTATCCACACCCGTATGAGCTCGTCATATTCATACTCGCGGCGTTGCCGTGGGTCGCGGTCTGGATTATGGCGCGAGCGCCGGGCCTTTACGTGCTCAACGCGCCACGCGGAAGCGGCCAACCGGATCTGACTATTCTGCTTATCTCGCCGGGATTTCTGCTGATGTTTCGCGCCTTGCACGACGTTCAGATCCTCGATTGGCAGCGCTTGTTGCTCTCGGCGGGGCTTGTCTCGATGGCGTTGATGGGCAGTGTCGTGTGGGCGATACCGTCAGCGCGGCAGCGGCTCGGCGTAGCTGCGCTGACTCTCGCTTTGCTCATGGCTTACGGCTACGGCGCCACCGCGCTGGGGAATGCAGTGCTTGATCAGACAAGGGGCTCGATATATCCGACCACGGTGTACGGCAAGCACGTCACCAGTGGGCGAAACAGAACGCCAACCATGCGGCTCGGACCATGGGGTCCGCGCGCGACGCAGGAAGATGCCACGGTACCGTGGGATGTGTACCGGAGCACGAACGTGGGCGACAAGGTGTGCGCAGTTCTACATCCGGGCGCATTCGGCATCCCTTGGTATCGGATTGCCAAATGTCAGCCAAATAGCTAGTGCCGGATCAACTTTGACAGGAAAATGGTCGCCGGGCTAGGATGAATCATCGCTATTTACGAGGGAATGTAATGGCAGACGATCCCATCAAGCACGTAGTGGTCCTGATGTTCGAGAATCGGTCTTTCGACCATATTCTCGGCGGCACCCAGAAGATGCGCGCACGCTTCAACTTGAGCGGAATCAACGAATACAACGGCAAGTCCTATACCCAGCTGCCCGGCGCCGCCCGACAAGTACCCAACGATCCCGTTCATGAAACAAACGACGTCCTGATCCAACTCAACGGCAATGGCAGCGTTCCTGCGAATGGCGGCTTCGTCCTGAACTACGCGCATCAATACCCGCAGCTCGCCGACCCCTCCGAGGTGATGCGCTTTCACGAGGGCGGCACCCTGCCTGCCATCCACGCACTCGCCAATGCATTTACGATTTGCGATCGCTGGCACTCCTCCGTACCCGGACCGACCTGGGTCAACCGCCTGTTCGCACTCAGCGGCACCAGCCTCGGCAGGGTCAAAATGCCCAACGGCATCATGAACCTGAACCTGCACTGGTATGACCAGCCCACTGTCTTCGATCGGCTGAATGAAAAATCCATCGACTGGAAGGTTTACTTTGGCGATACGCCGCTGTCCATGCTGTTCGTGCACCAATGGTCGCCGGAGAACGCAGCGCGCCACCACCACATGATGGCCTTCTACCAAGACGCCGCCGGCGAGGCCGACAAGTTTCCACCCTTTGCCTTCATCGAACCCGCCTACCTACAGCCGGGTGCGAACGACGCCCATCCACCGCATGACATCGTCGGCAGCGACGTTCTCGTCGCCAGCGTCTACAACGCGATACGCGGCAACGCGAACCTGTGGAACTCGACACTCCTCCTCGTCCTGTTCGACGAACACGGCGGATTTTACGATCACGTGTCGCCGCCTCCGGCTATTCCACCCGATCACCATAACGAAGAATACGACTTCAAGCGCTATGGCATCCGCGTCCCGGCCCTACTGATATCACCCTACGTCAACAGCGGGGTGTTCTCCGATCTGCTCGATCACACCAGCCTATTGAAATACCTTCAAGACAAATGGGGCTTGAACGATCTCGGGGATCGCACTGCCAACGCCAACACATTCAAGAACGCAATAAGCATGGGCGCGGCGCCCCGCACCGACTCGCCTCTGCGGATTGCCTCAACGACCCAGAGCAGCGCCGTACCCACCGCGGCCATTGACGCCTTGAACGAGCACCAGAGTGCCATCGTCGCCATGTCCCATAACTTGGAATCCATGACCGACGAAGACCCCAACCTCGTCGCCGCCCGAAGTCGCCACCTGCTGACAGGCCCTCAAAGCCAAATCGATACCGCCGTCGAGCGAGTCGACAACTTCATCAGTCAGCAAAAGGCCAAAGTGGAAAGCTGGATGAAATGAAGAAGCGATTCTCATCGAGAAGCGCGTGCGGCTTTCGTTGCAATGCGTCAATGCCTGCGTAACGCGCACCCCGAAAAAGACGTATCGTACCGGCGGTACCGCACGGAGGCGTCGCATGGCTGAGGACTCGTCGAACCCGCTGGGCCTTCCACCCACCGTATGGATTGCGGTGATCGTGGGTCTCGCCGGAGTTTTCGCACTGAACCAGCGGCCCTTTCAAGATGTGCGCCCGACTGATGCTTCGGCGCCGGTGTATCGCCACACGCCCTCCGAAGATCAGGATGTCGAGGCGCGGCTGTGGGAGGATCCCCTCGGCGCCGCGGCGGCTGCCAAGGCGGCCGACGATCGTGAAGCCGCCGCGGCTGCCGATCGCAAGGCTGCCGCCGTCCCTCGGCCGCCGGCGAATCCGCCCGCGGCGGATAGTTCTTCGCCGGCTGGGACCTCATCGTCTCCCGCATGCTTCGCCCCTGGCAAACCTAAGCGCGTTCGCGCCTGTCCCCACGCCCCGTCCGCAGCCGCCGCGCCGCTCGATCACTCGACGAAGCGACTGCGATACTTTCTCAAGGCCAACGTCGACAGCGTCGAAAGCGTCTTGGTCGTGGGCGCCATGGTGCCTGGCGCTCCGTATGCCGACGATATCGAAACGCGGCGCCGCATCCGGTATGCGGTACTTGCCGGCCTGCACCGCGCGGCGTTCGTACCCATGAACAACGAGCATGTCGGTTACATCACCCTGGCCGAGTTCTACGAAGACGACCCTACTCACGGGCACGACATTGCCGCCTACGAGTGGTTGACGTCCGACGAGGTGACGGGAGAGCCGGCGCCGCATGATCGCGTGCTGATCCTGTGGCTCGACCAAGATGGCTTTCGCGTCCGGCCGTTATGGCATTTTCAGAGAATCGTGGACGCCATCGATCCGTCCGTGAAAATCGTGGGCGATGCGGTGGATACCGCGTCGGCCGTCGATCTCCCGGGGCCTAAGGTTCGAATGACCGCCGTCATCATGGGGCCCGCGGATTCCGACGGTCTTTTCTCGATGCGGGGAGAACTCGAGCCATGCAAGGACGCGGCAAAGTGCAATTCGGCTTTGACTGTGCATCGCCCGATCGCCATTTACTCATCGCGGGCGACCGCCGCGGATGAGTGGCTGCTCGATAAGAAAGGAGCGTGCCGGGCGCAGAAAGATCCGCCTGCGCGGCCCGAGGACGCACTCGCAGAAAATCTGTTTAGCTGGTCTCACCAACTCGTGACGCTATATCGGCTCGTCACCGACGACTGTACCGTCACGCAGGCGCTCCGGAAGGAACTCGGGCACCGCGGCGTGCGGGATCCCGGTCAGATTGCGCTGGTGGCCGAGCGTGACACACTGTACGCGCGACGCATGGGTGAGTATTTTGGCGGCTGCGCCGTGTCGCCCCGCATCGGTGCCACCATCCGGCATGACCCGAGCCTCCAGCAGCCCTTGTGCTTCACCTATTTGCGTGGCCTCGACGGCATCGCGCCGCCGGTAGCGGATGCCGGTGATGTGTCGAAAAAGAGCGCGGCTGGGAAAGGATCGAATTCCTCCGCGTCCAGCGACACTACCGGTACGCCGTCCGAGGCCGCCACGGGGCAGGGGCAACTCGACTACCTGCGCCGCCTGGCAACCGCCCTGGCTGCCCGGGTAGACGAGAATGGTTGTCGTAAGTCGGCAAAGGCAGCTCCGGATTCACCGGCTTCGATCGACGCCGCAGCCACGTGCCCGCCCAACGGCATCATGGCGATCGGGGTGCTGGGCAGCGATGTGTACGACAAGCTTCTGGTGCTCCAAGCGCTTCGCAACTCGTTTCCCCGGGTCGTTTTTTTCACGACCGACCTCGATGCCCGCTTGCTCGACAGCACGAGTCTGCAATGGACCCGCCACTTGGTGGTGGGCTCGAGTCTCGGACTCGAGCTTAGTCCGGAACTGCAATCGAGCATCCCGCCATTCCGCGACAGCTATCAGGCCGCCACGTACTTCAGCACGCTGCTGGCCATGCACCGGTATTTGAAAGCCGATGTGGCCGAGGCCGCAGCAGCGCCGGCTACGACCTCGATCAGCCCGGCCGATCTATCGCTCGGGCTTGAATGGACGATGCACCCCCATGTCTTCGAGATCGGGCGCACGCAAGCCTTCGATCTGACCGACGAACCCCAGAGACCCGCGGGCTGCGACTTGGACAAGGCGTGCGAATCGATTGCGGCGCCCGGAAGGGTTTCCTTCTGGAACGATAGATCGTGGCTGGTCGGCTTCCAGCTCGGTGCCCTGCTGACAGCCTTGACCATGGTCGTCCTTTGGTTTGCGAAGGGCACGGCGTGGTGCGTCGAGACGCTCAACGTCTTCAAGAGCCCGGTCGTCAACCGGCCTCTCAGGCGGCGACGGATCCGCGTGCTGTCGTCCTTTGTGGCCTTAATGATCGTGTCGACTGCGGTGTGGCCCTATCTCGTCACCTGGCTGACCTTCGGTCGAACACGCCTGCCGACGCCGATCTTCGGCGGCGCCAGCCTCTGGGCGGCGGGTCTGATCGAGGCCGCGTCCGTGGTCGTGGTGATTGCCTTGCTGCTGCGTGGACAGCGAAAACTCAACGAGAACATCGAGCAGATACAAACCGAATTCCAACTTCAAAAATCGGGTGACGAACTCATCGCTTGGCGGAGGGAGCAATTGCCATCGTGGACGCGGCGTTGGCGGGAGATGTATTGGTTTCCGAGCAACAAGCTGTCGACCGACTCGGAGACCCCGCCGCGGGACGGCCAGCTGTCGCCGGTCGAAGCCCTGATGGCGCGCTATCTTTTCAGGGGCCATTCGCGTGCCCGCCTGGTGAGGGTCACCGTCGCGACGGTGCTCTCCACGGCAGCACTGCTGCTTCTAGAACTGCGGCTGGGAAAGTCCCTCGTCGGCGGCACCCAACTCCTCCGGGCCGGAAATTCGGAAAGCGCGTGGGTGGCGGGCATCTCGATTCTGAGCCTGATGGCGTTGCAATGGCTCATTTTCTGGGTCGCGGATGCGATATTTCTGTCCCGGTCGTTCTTCCTCGATCTGCTCCGCCACCAGCCGGCCTGGCCGCCCACCTTGGTTCAGAACGAATCCCGCCGGTTGGCCCTTCGCGAGGAGTGGACGACGATGTGGCTCAACCTGAGGCTCATCGGCCTGCGCACCGATTGCGTCGCCGGCCTGGTGATCTACCCGTCGATCGTGATCGCCGGCTTGACGCTTGCCGCGCTCACGGTCGAATTCGGTGAAATGGGGTTCGCAAGCAACCCCATCGCGCTGATCGGCAGTGCCGCGCTCGTTGTCCTCGCAGCCGTGCTTCTGCGTCGCGTCGCGGAGTCTTGGCGGCACTCGGTGCGCACGCGGCTCGAGGATGCCCGGCTCGCCCTGCAGGCGACTGGCCCGGACAGCGGCGCCGTGTCACAGTTGAAATCGCTGCTCGGCCGGGTAAACAACCTGCGCGAAGGAGCGTTCGCTTCCTACGCGCAGCAGCCGTTGGTGAAAGCTGTGCTCGTGCCGGCACTCACCTTCGCCGCGACGGTCGGGCTTCAATATCTGCATCTCACGCCGTGACGCGGGTGGTTCATGGGGAGCCTCGGCGTGCGGGCCGAACCGCGCCGGCGGCGCCGTTCGGATATTCAACCACCCCGCCGGCCATTACTTCCTGAGGGAACGAAACGGCCCACTGCGAGTAATCGACACTGGGAGTCCGTCGATCTCTTTCGGGAGGCCTGTCTCGACGTCAGGGCTGTCACCGGTCACCAGCAAGTTCAAGACAAAATTGCCCCGCTGATCTTTTTCGACGCCCACTCCGCATACGCCCGGGTGACGCATGAGTTCAACCGAGTGGCGGCGCTTGATGTCATGAGCCTCGGCTTCCGTCACTAGTGGGCCTCATTCGCCAAGTCAGGCTCAGGCTAACGATACCTTCAGAGCCTTCAAAACATCCCCGATGTGGTTCGCAATGGTATGAGTTGGCGATCCGCCGAACAATAGTCCCACTGCTTTGTTCGAGGGACGCTCGACAATCAAAGATCCGGAATCGCCGGCTGCGCTGAAGGGCTGACCGCTCAGCCCTACTACAATAATCTGCTCGTTAAAGGTAAAGCTGCCGGTCTCGTACTGTACCGTCACGTCGGTGTCGACGCTCGAGACTCGGCCGACGGTGTAGCCGGACGTCCGGCCAAACTTGTGCACGATCATGTCGATGGTTGCATCCGCCACCCCCTGAGGTGCGCCGATCTTGAGAATCTCTTTGGTCGCTAGGGACGGCTTTTGCAGAGCTGCGATGGCGCAGTCCACCTTGTTTGGATTATTGTTTTTCAAGCGAATGGCGCGCGAAAACTTGGCAATCTGATCGTCTTTCACGTCATCGTCGTCGAGGAGGCCCGGCTGAAAGATGGGCGCATTGACCGCCAATCGATCTTCGTCCGCCAGCACGTGATTGTTGCTGAGTATGAACGACGCGCCTTTGTCGCGCACCAATGCACCGAAGGTACCCGCCATGGTGGACAGATTGTTGGGGTCTTTGAAACCGACGGAGCAGCCAGGTTGGGCGGGTCGAATCAACGTCCTCGGGTTGGCGGTTACCGCTTGAACGCTGCGCTTACGCGCGGCGAACCGCTGGAAATCGCCGGCCTCTTCTACATCAACCTCCAGTCCACCGATCGATTTCGGCAGGAGATGCTTCCGCTGGATATCATTAGGTGCGTACTTTCGACGCACAAAAAACTTCACCGCCCAGATGCCCGTATGCTGGCCATAGCTCATCTTCTCGCCGATGCCCACGCCAACGACATTGTCAGCCGGAACAGGGGACACTGAGCGGTAGGCGGTCCGTGTGATGCTGAGCGCCGTCGCGGAAAAATTTTCCGGCACTTGTTTGCCGCGACTGAAAAACAGCCGATTGCTCCATTCTGCCTTTGCAGCGCGTAGGTCTTTGGACGAGGGGTCCGGGATTCGAGTACTTGCGTGTCGGCGTGCCATTGAGCGCTCCTTTGCCTGATGAGTAACTGTTGTCGGATGATCCTAAGAGGCTGGCGATCGGTTGTACTACTCCGCCGCGATCAACGCCCAACAGGTAATGGCGCTGCAGACAGAGCTCCATCGACCGAATCCTTTGTAGATCTGGGCTGCCAACGTCGTCTGTTCCTTGATTGTGCCGACTGCTTTGATTTGCGGATCGGAGACGTTGCGCACTGCGAGCCAGCGAGGCGGATGAGGCAATCGACTGCAAACGAGGCCGAGCACCGCGTCACCCATTTCGGACACATCGCCCAGGCCTTGAAGGTGGTAACGGTTATTGGACGTGTCAAATCCAAAAAAATCGGTGGTGACTACGGAAGACCCGATCGCGGTGGTCGGCACATTGACTATTTTTGGCGGTCGCGTGTTGTCCTTTGGGAGCTGCGCCGCATTGGCCTTAAATAGCGCTCCCGTGGCGCCGAAATACGTCGGCTTCGCAGCCGTGCTGGTGAAATGAGCCTTGTGAAATGGTTTGTTTTTGAACTTGGTCAGGCAATCGAATCGCACGATGGGACTGACGATGACGTCGCCGACCTGGAATCGCTTGCCGATTCCTCCCGCGGTCCCGGTCGTGAGTACGAGCTTCGGCCGAACTTCGGCAATGATTTGCTGCCAGACGTCCCGATTCGGGAGCTGGGGTCCGTCTTGTGACATGTGAGAATCCGACTTGAATACCACTACCGAGGTCTGGCCGATCGCCGTCTTCCAGTAAGTACCCAACCGCTTGGCCATCAGTGCCGGACAGCCGTTGCGCATTTTGCGCGACAGTCGCGCGAAATTGTGGGTGTACGGCCGATAGTCATCGCGGGAATCCTTGCCCGGCGTGAGGACGCGACTCAGTGCATGCCCCTCATCGACCGTCCAGGTCACGACCAGCACGTCCGCCTGCGGCAATGGTGCACCGCTGCGTGCACGAATTGTCGCTGCGGGACGGGGCGCTAAGCCTTTCGGCCACGGAACGTCCGTGTATCGAGACAGTCCCGTGGTGGTTGAGAAGGCGAAGAATTCCTTGCCTGCTGGACCTTCTGAGTCAAAATCGATGATCTCTCGCTGCAGATTCTCCGGTGTGGCCGACTTCGCAGCGTCTTCAGACTCGTACGTTTCCGCTGGGGCGGGCGTCGCGATTGGATCAAAGCCGAGATTCCGTATGGCCCAATGTCGAGTGATGATCATGATGCGTCCTGCTCCCCTATGGTAGTTTGGAGTGAATTGGAGGCGGCAAGCCTTCCACTTCCAGGCGAACCGTCCTCGATGCGTTGCTCCCGTTCCCGTGAAGATTTCGATCGCCTACTGATTCCGTTGGATCGCTTTGAGCCGACAGGCACGTTTCTTGATCGAGCACCGGTAAGGCTCTACTAGCCCGTTGTCCGGCCCAATACATGTCTGGGTATAGACGCACCAATAATGGTCATCGCTGCTCGATTGAGCGTTCGGATCATCGGGTGTCTGTGAAAATTGGCTTTTCCAGATGAGTGCCGGACACAGATCGGCGTTGCGGCGATCAAACCGCTCGGCATGATCGAGGATCGGTCGCTGCTTCACGGCTGCACCTTGCTGGGATGAGGGGGCGGGACAGGCAGGCCGGCGGCCTGCAATATGGCTCGCCGCAGAGCGACGCGCGCGATCTGGATCTTGTAACCGTTCTGCCCGAGATTGTGCGCGGCCTGCAGCGCCGCATGGCTTGCTGCCGTCGCCACGTCTTCATTGACCACCTGTCCGCTCAGCGCAGATTCCGCTTCCTTCGACCGCCAGGGGATCGGGGCCACATGACCCAGAACGACGGATGCTTTGACGACTTTTTTGTGTTTCGTGATCAGTGAAACAGTCGCCGTGGCGGCGGGCCAGTCGAATCCATGCTTCTGACGCACTTCGTAGTAAGCAGACGATGAATTCGGGTCAGGGGGCGGCAGGTTCACAAAGGCCAGTATTTCGTCGGTACCAAGATCATGTTCGCGATTGCCGGGTTTCTGCGGAATGCGGTAGAACTCTTCCAGCGGAATCGAACGCGAACCCTTCGGACCCGCGATGTCGATGGTTGCGCCCAAGGCCACCAAGACCGGTGCGATGGTTGAAGGACTGACGAAGTAGGCGGGTCCCGCGTTGCCGAGTATCGCGTGGTATCGATTGTCACCTTGTCGCACCAGTGACTTTCCGCTCGCGTCCAATGCGAGTAGGCCGTATCCATTGCGGAAATACCAACAGCGCGGCCGCTGGCAAAGGTTTCCACCCAGGGTCGCCATATTCCTGATCTGTGGGCTGGCGGCATCGCCAAGAGCCAAAGCGAGGGCCGGGTAGAGTGCAATGATCTGTTTATTGCAAGCAAGGTCGTTCAGCGTATTGAGGCAACCCGCGCGAAGTCCGGAAGTCCTATCGATCTTGAGGACGCGCAAGCCCTGGATACCTTTGATATTGATCAATTGTGCAGGAGCCACGATGTCGTCTTTCAAGAGAGCGAGCAGATCGGTTCCGCCGGCCAATAGCGCTGCCTTTCCCGCGCCCTGACTCAGCAAATGCAGAGCCGACCGCAAAGCGGGTGGGCTCGCGTAAGTGAAGGCATTCATGACGGCAGCCCGAGCGCTGCGAGCACTCGATCCGGCGTCAACGGAAGATGGGGAACGCGCACACCGATCGCATTGGCCACAGCGTTGGAAATCGCGGCGCCCGGCGAAATCACCGGAGGTTCGCCGCAGCCGACGATTCCCCGCTCGTCATATCCCTTGCCCGACATCAGGTGCACCACGAGGTCGCCGGTATCGCCGATACCGCACAGCCGGTAGAACTCCAAGTTCGGATTCAACATGCATCCCAAGTTCTGATCCATGATTTTCTCTTCGTAGAGCGAGTACCCGATTCCCATGATCAGGCATCCATAGACTTGGCTTAAGGTGGTCTTTCGATTCACGATCAGACCGCAATCTTGCACCGCGACGATCTTGTTCATACTGACGACGCCGGTTTCGATATCCACCGAGACGTCCGCCATTTGCACTCCGCCGACGCCGCTGGAATTCAAGTTGCCCGCTCCCGGGTTGGCGCCATGAGCCGTGAGAGGCACGGCTCCCATCATCGAGCAAGCCTGCTTCCAGCTGACCGCCGATGTGCCGCCGACGATCTTGCCTCCCGCCGCATGCAAGACGGCTGGAGCGACCCCGAGCCGTGGAGCGATCTTCGTGAACAGGCCTTGCAGCGCATCCACCGCCGCGCGCCTGGCCGCGGATCCGATGCCGCCCACAGTGCCGCTGCCGCCCGATCCGGCTGAAGCTGAAAATCGGCTCTCCCCGACATTGACTTGAATCGCATTCACTTCCAGACCGAAGGTCTCGGCCACGATGATTGCGACCACCGTTCTCGTGCCAGTCCCGATATCCTGCGTGCCCGACGAGACCACCACGGATCCATCGGGATTGATCGTCAGATTGCACGTCGCCGCGTGCGCCGTCCCAGTCCACGAATGAAACGAGAGGCCAAGGCCCTGCCGGATGGGGCCGCTGTCCCCTTTGTTCCGTGGGTGCCACCGCTTCGTCCAGTTCATCAGACCGTCGGCAATGGCGAACTCTTCTTTGTAGACGGCCGCCATCGGACCCGCCAACTGCAGATTCTTCAGCACCAATTGCAGGGGGTCCATCGCCAACTTGACCGCCAAATCTTCCAAGGCACAAAGAGTGAGCAGACAGGCTTGAGGCTGCCGCGGCGCCCGCATGGACCGGGCACTGCCGATGTTATTGATGATCGTCGTGTGTTGGTTCTTCTGATTGGGAATCTTGAGGATGTAGGGCAGCGGCAATTCGGCGCCGCCGGTCATTCCGCCGGTGCTCCACGTGGTCGCCTGCCAAGCGGTCAAGTTCCCCTGGGCGTCAGCACCCATCTTGATCGTGCCGTAGGCGGAGGGTCTACAACCTGCGGTCTGCTGCTCGGTGCGCCGATCGACGACCAGTCGCACCGGGGCTCC
>Ga0210406_10003894_pt1 | contig 16196 bp, 14 predicted proteins | sample IncBWC30MmetaG_FD_155454 | JGI IMG/M metagenome (GOLD analysis project Ga0210406, IMG submission 155454) | Forest soil microbial communities from Barre Woods Harvard Forest LTER site, Petersham, Massachusetts, United States - Inc-BW-C-30-M | ecosystem: Environmental > Terrestrial > Soil >... | reverse complement strand
ATGCCGAGTCGATCGCGCGTTTGCTTGGCCACGCCCGAATGGGTCGTGCTCGCCGGGTGGGACATCAGCGTTTCGGTGCCGCCGAGGCTCACCGCCAATTTGATGACCTGCAATGCGTCGAGCAACCGGAATGCCTCGGCCTCGCCGCCCTTCACGGCGAACCCGAACGTTGAGCCCGCGCTCTCGCACTGCTGCTTGAACACGGCGCTGCGCGGGTCATCGGCCGCCAGAAATCCCAGATAGTTCACCGCGGCAATCTTCGGATGGGTGCGCAGGAAATTCGCGACCAAAGCAGCGTTCTGCGCCGATTTGTGCATGCGCAGCGACAACGTCTCCATTGAACGCATGATCATCCACGCCGTATTCGGGTCGAGCTGCGTGCCCAGCGCACCGCGTAGTTTCTTGACCGGCCCAACTGCCTCGCGCGAGCCTACAACCCCACCCGCGACCAGGTCCGAATGGCCTCCCACGTACTTGGTCAGCGAATACATGACGAGGTCGACCCCGTGCGGCAACGGGCGCTGAAAAACCGGGCCAAGAAAAGTGTTGTCGACCGCCACCGGCGGTCGGCCGCCGCTTTGCCGCGAACCGATCATTTCCGAAACTTCGCGCATCAACTTAAGATCGACCAGGCTGTTGGTCGGATTCGCCGGCGTCTCGACGATGATGAGACAGACGCGGCCCTTGGTCTCGGCGGCTTTTTTAGTCGCTTGGGCGGCTGCCTCGAGCACGGCGTTGCGATCGTGTCCCAAATTGAATCCGACGGCGCTCACGCCGAAAGCGGGCAGCGTCTTTTCGATGAGCGTTTCTGTGCCGCCGTACAAAGGCTGGCTCATCAATATGACATCGCCCGGGCGAACATGAGTCCAAATGACGGTTGATATCGCCGACATGCCGCTGGAAAACACTGCTGCGGCCTCGCCTTCTTCCCAGAGCGCCAGACGATCTTCCAGAACCTCCAGGTTCGGATTGTTGAAGCGCGAGTAGATAAGACCTGAAGATTGACCTGCGAGAAGCTCGCGCCTCCCCGAGGTATAGTCGAAAAAATCCTTGCCATCCTGCGCGGTCTTGAACACGAAGGTCGATGTCAAGAAGATCGGCGGCTTCAGTGAGCCTTCCGACAAGCTCGGATCAAACCCGTAACCCATCATCTGGGTTTCGGGCTTGAGCAGGTGTTTGCCCACTTTGCGCTTATGATACGTGTCGTAACTCACGCTGCCCCCAAGAAGTTAATATCGTGGCCCGCAATATAACACCGTGTTACTCCTAGTCATTGCCGCCGGTGCGTGCCTCAGCACGCTCTTGGGCGGGTTGCTGGCGCTGCGCCTGCGCGACAAGCTGCATCTCATTTTGGGCTTCAGCGCCGGCGCCGTCATCGGCGTGGCTTTTTTCGACTTGTTGCCGGAAGCGGTTGATTTCGGCACTAAATTCCATTCGCCGGCGACGATTCTATCCTGGACTGCCCTGGGTTTTTTGTTTTACCTGGTACTCGACCGGATTCTGTTGTTTCACGGCGAAGCGGCGCCTCGCGGTCGATTTGCCGCCGCCGTCCTGTGTCTGCACAGCTTGCTCGACGGCATCGCCATCGGCCTCGCCTTTCAAGCGTCCCGTGGGGTGGGAATCGTCGTGGCCATTGCGGTGTTGAGCCACGACTTCTCCGATGGCATCAACACCATGAATATGGTGCTCAAGAATCGGGGCAGCCGTGCTGCGGCATTCCGCTGGCTGCTGCTCGATGCTGCGGCGCCGGCAATCGGCGTGGCGTCGACCCGCTTCTTCACGCTCCCCGGCAGCGCATTCGGCACGGTACTCGCGTTGTTTGCGGGTTTTTTTCTCTACATCGGCGCGAGTGATCTCATTCCGGAAAGCTATCATGCGCATCCGAAATTTCTCACCACCGCCATGACTCTCGCCGGTGCTGCGGTGCTGTATCTGGCGATCGCACTAATCGGGCACTAGGAGCCTGTCTGACTATTCCGCGTGGCCGCACTTCCGGCCGAAGCGGCCACGATGCTGGCGATGGCCATCCATTGAATCAAGGTCAAACTCTCGCCGAGAAGAATCAGGCCGGAGAGCGCGCCGAGCGCCGGGTTCAGACTCATGAGCACGCCGAATGTGCGAGTCGCGATGCGCGGCATGGCAAACATCTCCAGCGAATAGGGCAGCGCGCTCGAGAGCACCGCCACGCCGACGGCCATCGGCAGAATCGCAGGCGAAAGGAGCTGTGTGCCGCTGTGCGCAAAACCGATGGGTACGATGACCACGGCACCGATCACCGTTCCCCATGAGGTGATCTGGCCGCCGTGTGCGGCGCCGGCTCTGCGCCCAAAGAGGATATACAGCGCCCAACACGCTCCGGCTGCAAGCGCGTAGGCGACACCGAGGACTGATAGCGGCGCTCCGCCTACACCTACGGGCAGCAAGGCAACCAGGCCGAGCGCCGCGAGCAATACCCACAGGAAATCGATGGGACGCCGCGATGCGAACAGCGCGACGCCGAGGGGGCCGGTGAATTCCAGCGCCATGGTGATGCCGAGGGGGATGCGACTCAAGGCGAGGTAGAAGAAGAAATTCATCCAGCCCATCGCTATGCCGTACACAATGACGATGCTCAGCTGCCTGCGCGTAAGGCGGATGTGCCACGGGCGCCACACCGCGAGAAGAATGAGGGCGGCGATTGCCAGTCGCAGAGCCGCGGTCCCAGCGGTACCGACGATCGGGAACAACCCTTTCGCAAGCGTTGCACCCAGCTGAAAGCACGCCATGGCGACCACCACCGCCGCGATCGGCACGGCGATGGGAAGAGGATTGGATTGAGTGGTCAACTTTCGGAAGCGTCGTCACGCACGACTTGCGGCGTGCGATCAGCAGGCGGATTCTCGGATAAATGCAGATGTTTCATCACGCGTTTGAGGTTGCGGCGTATCTCATTCAGATGCCCGATGCTCACCGCCGTTCGCAACGCCTCTTTCAAGGGCTGCAATGGATAGCCGCCGTAGGCTCCGGCGTTCGGTACATCGTTGGTGACGGATGACCTGCCGGAAAGCACGACGTTGTCTCCAACCGTGATGTGGGCGGTAACGACGGAATTGCCGCCGGTGACGAACTGCCGCCCGATCTTGGTCGATCCTCCCATCATGAAGCCCGCCGTGAAAAACCCGTTCTCGCCGAGGTCGCAGTTGTGCGCAATATGACAAATGTTGTCCAGCTTGGTCCCGGAACGAATATGCGTCGACGTCAAAGTCGCACGATCGATGGCGCAATTGCTGCCGATTTCCACTCGATCCCCAATTTTGACGTTGCCCAGATGCGCGATCTTGCGCGGCTTGCCGTCCGAATCCACGGCATAGCCGAATCCATCGCTGCCGATACTGGTGTGCGGATGAATTTCGCAATCTTCGCCGATCTCGCAGGCGGCGCCGACGAACACCTGCGGGTGCAGGATGCTTCGAGCGCCGATTTTTGCCGCATTTTCAACGACACAGTGAGCGCCGATCATGCATCCGTCGCCGATGCTCGCGCCGGAGCCGATGACGCAATATGGCCCAAGAAACGCGCCCTCGCCGATGGCGGCATCCCGATGCACGACCGCCGTCGGATGCTGTTCGCCCCACTGCGTGAATCGGTGACTCTTGTTGTCAAAGTACTTGAGAAGTATCGCCATACCCATGGAGATATTCCTCACCGAGAAACAGCAACTGTCGGCGTCCGCAACTGCACAGATGAGATCAGCGATGTTGGCGTGGACGATGAGAATGGCCGGTTTGTGGCGGCGCACCTCCAAAAGTTGCGCCGCATCAGTGACATAGACCAGACTTTGCCTCAACGCTTCTTCAGGAACGTGGCAATGCGAGGCCGTGAGCGCCAGATCTCCGTGAAGGAATGTGAAAATGTCCGAGTGCTGATTCTTGATGGCCTGAGCGCTTAGCATGCTGCTGTCCCCAAAGAATCATGGCGAATTGTGGCATTCATTTTCGAACGACCCCGGAGACTACCATCGTGGAGGAGGTTGCGCGCGAACTAAAAGAATCCGTCGGGCGGATTTCACGCCATAGCGTTCCATCGGATACGGTGGATTTGGCCCGCGCTTTGCTCGGCAAAGTCCTGGTTCGCGAGCTCGACGGCGTCATCGCTGCGGGCCGAATCATGGAGACCGAGGCCTATTTGCAGCATGATCCGGCCTGTCACGCATTTGGAGGGATGACATCGCGCAACCGCTCCTTATTCCTCGAACACGGCCATGCATATGTATACCTGTGTTATGGGACGTCGTATCTGTTAAATGTGTCGAGCGAAGCGGGCGGGATCGGTTCCGGCGTGCTGTTGCGAGCGCTGCAACCTCTGTACGGTATAGAACATATGCAGCGCAATCGCAGTCATGTCAAGTTAATTGACTTGGCGAGAGGGCCCGGCCGCTTGACCGCGGCGCTGCAGGTCGATCGTCGTCACGATGGCCTGAATCTTTTTACGGACAAGCAACTTTGGATCGGCAACGATGGTCATAGGATCAAGTCCATCGGTGAGAGTGTACGCATCGGACTCAGCAAGGCGGCAGATGAGCGATTGCGGTACTTCGTGAACGGCAGCCGCTATTTGAGCGGCCCGCGAAAGCTCAATCAACCTACGGAGAAGTGATGCGTGCATCCTCAATTGTCGGCGCGGCTGTTTTGGCGTCGCTTTGCGCGTTTGCGCACGGCGCGTGTCCGTCACGAGTAAGCACCGAACTTAAGGTAAGCGGCTCCACGCTATGCGTCGTCATCGAAGATGCCACCCCGCCAAAGCAACAACAGGTATTGCGCACGTGGATCGATCGCTCGGCGCATATCGTCGCCGGCTACTACGGTAAGTTTCCGGCGCCGTTGGTCACCATCAGGTTGCAAGCGATGGACGGCAGCGGCGTGGGCGGCGGCCGCACCACCAATGACTCCGGCCTGATGATTCAAATGCGCGTCGGCCGCGAAGCGACAGCGGAGACGCTGGCGGCGGATTGGGTGCTCGTGCATGAAATGGTGCATCTGGCGCTGCCGGAAGTGGGCCGCAGCCATCTGTGGCTGGCCGAAGGCTTGGCCGTCTATGTCGAAGGCGTCGCCAGGGCCCAGTTCGGCAATCGCGACATCGCGGATGTCTGGGCCGAAGATCGTCGTTCCATGCCCTTAGGGCTGCCTCGCGCCGAAGACGGCGGCATGGATCAACACTTGAGCTGGGGACGCACTTACTGGGGTGGCGCTATGTTCTGTCTTCAGGCGGACGTCGCCATACGCGAACAAACCGCCAACCGGGTTGGCCTGCAGACCGCATTGCGCGCCATTCTGCAAGAGACGGGAGGATATGGATTCGACCGCGACATCGCGGACGTGCTTCGAATCGGCGATGCGGCGACCGGCACTCACGCGATGTCCGACTTGTACCTTAAGATCAGAGCAACACCGCAAACTCCAGATCTGGGCTTGCTGTTTACTCTACTGGGGGTTCCAAGCGACCCCAAAACCGAAGCGTTCGATGATCATGCACCGCTTGCGGCGATACGCGTCGCGATTACCTCGCCGCCGGCCGGCGGCGAGGCCGGGATCCTGTCTCCTGCTAGTGCTCCGAAAAATTAGGCTCGCGCTTCTCGAAAAACGCGCGAACTCCCTCGACACAGTCGTGCGTCTCCAACGTCATTTCCTGCGCGCTGCGCTCCGCGCGCAGTTGTTCTTGCAGCGAATTATCGAAGGTCGACGCATGCAATGTGCGAATTTGGCCGAGCACCGCACAAGGACCTGTGGCCAGCCGGTGAGCCACTGAGTGTGCACGGGCTGCCAGTTCCCCCGCCGGTACCACCTGATAGGCAAGGCCCCAGTCGAGCGCGGTCTTGGCATCGATTCGTTCCGCGAGCATCAGGGAGGATAACGAGCGGCCCGCACCGATGCGGCGCGCCAGGTGAAAAGTAATCCCCGCATCCGGTACCAGACCCAGACGGGCGAACGACGGCAAGAAATACGCGTTGTCCGCAGCAATGATGATGTCGCTGGCCAGCGCGAGACTCATGCCTGCGCCGACGGCCGCGCCATTCACCGCCGCAACGATCGGAAATCGAAAGCCACTCAGGCGAAGAATCAACGGATCCATGAAGCGGCGCATCTCGAAATGCGCCCGCTGCCTTGCTTCTGCGGTTTTCAAATCGATTGAATGAAGATCCAGGCCGCTGCAGAACACATCGTTGCTGCCGGTGATCACCACCGCCTTTGCGCCGCCTTCGCCCTTTTGGATTTGATCGAGTGCCAGATGTATGGCGCGAATGACGCTGATGTCGATCGCGTTGCTGCATGTCGAGCGCTGCAGCGCCAGGGTCGCGACTCCGTCGGATACCGTGAAAGACAATGAACCCATTCGTCTGCCCTCCCGCTCGCCTGATGGTCAGTGCTCTCGTAAATCGTTGACTTTTTAGCTAAGACTCTTCAATTGAATGTGCCGTATCGATCATGCCCCCTACCAACCGTCACTGCAAGGAGCACGCTTTTGATAGAGAGCTAATCGTCCGATGGCTAACGGTAGGCTTGGCAGGACGGGCCACGCATCGCCGTTGCGCACCGCCCCCTCGATCCCGCAACATTCGCGGGTTCCAAAACCCAACCCTTCCCCCTCCCGGAGTTCCTTGATGTCGTTACCTTGTGTGCGCATAGGCGCAGGTTTCATATTGTGCAGCGCCATGCTGCTGACTGCGGCTACCGTGCCGGCTTTTCCCGATTCCCTGCCGAACGAAACGCCCGCCACATTCGTTCCAAGCGTCGACAGCTTCGACTACACCGAGCGCGAGGTCATGATTCCGATGCGCGACGGAATCAAGCTGCAGACCGTCATTCTCATTCCGCGCGGCGCGCACCGCGCGCCGATACTGCTGACCCGCACGCCCTACGGCGCGACTTCCCGAATCGGTAAAAATGCCAGCGCTCATCTGGACGCGCTACTCGATAGCAACGACGTGGCGGACGAGGCGATTCTCAACGGCGGCTACATTCGTGTGATGCAGGACGTGCGCGGCAAGCACGGCTCGGAAGGCGATTATGTCATGACGAGGCCGTTGCACGGCGCATTGAATCCAACCAGCGTCGATCACTCCACCGATACCTACGACACCATCGATTGGCTGGTCAAGAACCTCGCCGAGAGCAACGGCAAGGTCGGCATTCTCGGAATTTCATACGACGGCTTTACCTCGCTGATGGCGCTTGTGCACCCCCACCCTGCACTGCGCGCGGCAATCCCCATCAATGCCATGGTCGATGGATGGATGGGCGATGACTGGTTTCACAAGGGCGCATTTCGACAAGACAGCCTGACCTACATCCACGATCAAGAAGCCACACGCGGCAGCGATATCTCCTGGTGGTCGGATCATTACGACGACTACGACACCTGGCTCAAGGCAGGTTCTGCGGGCGAGATGGCGCGTCGGCACGGCCTCGAACAAGTGGGCTTTGCCGCCAAGGTCATGAACCATCCGGCATACGATGAGTTCTGGCAGGACCAGGCGTTGGACAGGATCCTGGCCAGGCAAAACGTCGCCGTGCCCGTCATGCTGGTGCACAGCCTGTGGGACCAGGAAGACATCTACGGCAACATCGCACTGTACAAGGCGCTCAAAGCGCAGCAGGCCGACACGTCCAACATCTACCTGGTCATAGGACCATGGTTTCATCACCAGCAGCGGCTGGATGGCAGCGCCATCGGCCAGATCCGCTTCGGCAGCGATACCGCGCAATATTTCCGTGAAAATCTGCTGCGGCCATTTTTCGATCACTACTTGAAGGACGACGCACCACCGCTCAAGTTGGCGCAGGTCACTGCCTTCGAGACCGGCAGGAATCGGTGGCAAGGGCTCTCCACATGGCCGAGCGGTTGCGATGCCGGGTGCGGCATTCACGCTCAAAAGCTTTTTCTGCAGAGCGGCGGCAATCTGCGCTTGAGCGCAGCGGCCGACTCGAACCCGGTTTCTCGGGCGGGGGCCGCGGACTTCGAATCTTACGTCGCGGATCCTGCCAAGCCGGTGCCCTACATTTCGCGTCCCATCCACATCGCCGGCGACGAAGGCCAGATGAGCTGGCAGACCTGGCTGGTCAGCGACCAACGCAATGTCGCCTCTCGCACGGACGTTCTGAGTTTTTCCACGCCGGTACTGACGGAAGCATTGAAGATCAGCGGCGAACCGATTGCCAATCTCATTGCGTCGACCACGGGAAGCGATGGCGACTTCGTGGTGAAGCTCATCGATGTGTATCCGGATGAGATGGGACGCGAGCCGAAGATGGGCGGCTACCAGCTGATGGTGTCGGCCGACATTCTGCGCGGCCGTTACCGCGAATCCTTCAGCAATCCGAAGCCGATTCCGGCAGATCAACGCCAGGTCTTTCGCTTCGCGCTACCCACTGTCAACCATGTGTTCCTGCCCGGACACCGCGTCATGGTACAAGTGCAATCCAGCTGGTTTCCGCTGTATGACCGCAATCCGCAGACGTACGTGGAGAACATCTTCTTCGCCAAGCCCGGCGACTACAAGAAGGCGACCATCAAGATATTCGACGGCGGGTCAGCCGCGAGCTTCGTCGAACTGCCCGTGGTGCAAGCGGCTTCCAAATAATCGCCGCCATTCCAAATGACAGCGGCCGAGTACCTACCCGGCCGCTGTCTGACAGCTGACTATTTCTAGTGCTCGCCTTTCTTTTCCTCAGGCTTCGGACGGGCCGGAGCCGGCTTCGGCGGCCTTGCGGCGTTCGCTTGCGCAGGTTGTCCTTGCGGGCGGGCGCCACCATTCGGTTGCCCCGGTTGTCCTTGCGGGCGAGCGCCGCCGTTCGGTTGCCCCGGTTGTCCTTGCGGGCGGGCGCCACCATTCGGTTGCCCGGATTGTCCTTGGGTGCGAGCCGCGCCATTCGGTTGCCCGGGTTGCCCTTGGGCATGAGCCATGACGTTGGGTTGCCCGGGCTGTCCCTGGGTGCGAACCGCGCCATTGGGCTGTCCCGGCGTGGGCGTGTGTGCCACGCCGCCCGGTGAAGTAGCCGCGCCATGCGCGCCGACGACACCCGGGGCGTTGAACGCTGCCGGTCTCGGGGTGGCCGCAATGGCCGGATGCCCTCCGTTGGATCGTGCGGCTAGTGCAGGATTCCTGGCCGCTTCTTGCACGTGCTGATGTTGCATCGCAGTGGGCGGCACATGCGTCTCCACAGCGGCTGCTTTTTCCTGAGCCGTTGGCGCTGCGGCCGTGCCACCGGGTCCACCGTTGTAGCTCACCTTGTTGACGGTGACATTGTTGACGACGGTTTCGTTGTACGTGTTGTGAATGTTTGTCACGTTCACGTTGTTGACGGACCGGTTGTAGGCAAATGAATTGCCCACCCATCTTCCGCCCGCGAACCCTACGCCGCCGTAGCCAAATCCGTAATTGACGCCGCCGTAGTAGCCGATATGCGGACCCCAATAGCCGACATGGAAAGCGTACACGCCGCCCACAAAGCCCCAGTACCCTGGCGTCCAGAGCACGCCGACGCGCGGCGGCTGTACCCAGGTTCCCGGAACCCAGTAGTACCCGCCTCCGCCCCATCCCCAATATCCCGGCGTCCACATGTAGCCTTCCTCGGGACAGGGTGGCTGTTCGTAGTCCGGCAAGGGAGGCGGTGCTTCGTTCGCCTGTACTTCGACATCAACCGCCGGCTCGACATAGGCCGGCGCAGGCGGTGGTGGCGGACGGACGTATACACGGGGAGGTGGTGGCGGCGGCGGCGTAGCCACACGCACCACGCAACCTCCGAGGAGCGCAGCCGCCGACAGGGCCAGCGCCGCCCCCGTGATCGGCAGCCTTGAATTTAAAGGGTTTTTTCTGACATTAACCATAGTGACCCCGCCAAAGTTGATGTTTTGTGCTCGCCAGCGTACGCACAAGGACGCTGTTTGTAGAACACATAACGTCACATTTCACAGACCGGCTATCTCTGTGAAGGGAATGTAACGCTGAGCAATTTACACCCCGATAAGAGGTGTCGCCGCGAGCCGACGACACCTTCCGGAGGGTGCTAAAGGGCCAAGAGGCCTGGCAGCAGGCTGGCAGACAGGCTAGGTATCGATGGCGCGCTTGTAGGTTTCAGGTAAGAACAGCAGTCCCACAACCAAAGTAATGCCGGCAACCACAATGGGATACCAAAGCCCGTAGTAGATATTGCCGGTTGCCGCCACCATCGCAAACGCAGTGGTCGGCAAAAAGCCGCCGAACCAGCCATTGCCGATGTGATAGGGCAGCGACATCGCGCTGTAACGGATGCGGGCCGGAAACAACTCCACCAGCAAAGCGGCAATGGGACCATAGACCATGGTCACGTACAGCACCAAAATGAACAATATCAGCACCACCATCGGTTTGTTGACGGCCGTGGGATCCGCCTTATCCGGGTAACCCGCCGCCGACAAGGCGGTCTTGACTTGCTTCTGAAACGCGGCAATGGCGGCCTTGCGGTCAGGACCGGTCACGACCTTCGGATCAGGTGCGGTGAATGTGTTGCTGCCGCTGCGAATCTTCGCCAGGGTTCCGGGCGGGGCGTCTTCACGTTGATAGGACACGCTGGCCTTGGCGAGAAAACTCTTTGCAATGTCGCAGGAGGTCGAATCGAAGGCATTTTTCCCGATGGGATCGAACTGGAAGGAGCACTCTTTCTGATCAGCGACCACGGTTACCGGCGTCGAGGATTGCGCCGCGTACAACGCCGGATTGGCATAGCGGGTTAGGGCCCCAAACAGCGGAAAGTAGGTGAGCATGGCCAGCAGGCACCCCGCCATGATGATGGGCTTTCTACCTACCTTGTCAGACAGCCAACCAAAAAATATAAAGCCCGGCGTGGCCAGTACCAGCGCGATGGCGGTCAGTATATTGGTGGTGGCACCGTCGACCTTGAGTGTTCGCTCGAGAAAGAACAGGGCATAAAACTGCCCCGTGTACCACACCACGGCTTGGCCCATGACCGCGCCCAGCAAGCTGATGAGTACGATCTTCAAGTTCGGCCAGCGGCCAAACGCTTCGGTCAGCGGCGCCTTCGACGTGGTTCCCAAATTCTTCATTTTGACGAACACCGGGCTTTCGGAAAGCTGCATCCGAATCCACAGGGAAACGCCGAGAAGAATCACGGAAATCAAAAACGGTATGCGCCATCCCCACGCCTTGAAAGCATCCTCGCCGAGACTCGTCCGGGTAACGATGACGACGATCAACGCGCCGAACAAGCCCAGCGTTGCGGTGGTCTGAATGAAACTGGTGAAGAGTCCGCGCTTCCCCTGCGGTGAGTGTTCGGCCACGTAGGTCGCAGCACCGCCATACTCCCCGCCCAACGCCAGCCCTTGCAGGAGCCGCAATGCCAGGAGCAGCACCGGTGCGACCACGCCGGCAGTCGCATAATTCGGCAACAGTCCCACGGCGAAGGTCGAGCCTCCCATGATGCCCATGGTGATCAGGAAAGTATACTTGCGCCCTACCAGATCGCCCAACCTGCCGAACACCAATGCACCAAACGGCCGCACCGCAAAGCCCGCGGCAAATGCGGCCAACGCGAAGATGAACCCGGTGACCTCGTTGACGCCGGAAAAAAATTGCGAACTGATGACGCTGGCCAGCAGGCCGTACAGATAGAAGTCATACCACTCGAATACGGTGCCCAGCGATGATGCGCCGATAACGAGCCAATTATTTTGCGTCGCTGCCTTCGAGCTCGGCAATCCTGCATCCGCGGACGTCGTCGCCATGTCACTTCCCCTGCTTTTTTTGAAATCTCACCGTCGCAAACCAATCCAAATCGTCTGCAGCGCCGCTCGCTTATTGGTGCTTGAGCGACCCTGCCGTGATGGCCGCTCGAAGTTCCGTAAGCTTCGCCTTCACGGCCTGGGCATTCTCCGGGCCCATCCGAATCAAGAGTTTTTGTCCCGCGGGCCGCGCCTCGAGCGCCGGATCGGCAAAGGTATACATGACATTGGGCCGCACCAATTGAATCGGCCCTTTCGGCTCCGGTGTCGCCAGCATCGCATCGATGACTTCCACCAGCCGATCGTTGAAATACCCGTTGGGGTAGCCGAGATTTTGATACGCCTGCTGGAACAGTGGATAGAAGTGTATGTACACGGCACCCAACTGCTGCATGTCCAGCTTGCTGATCACCGCGACCAGCGGCTTGTAGCGTTCGAAATTCTGCGGATTGAGCGTCGCATGCAACTCATCGCCGTTCGCGGCGAAAGAGCCCCCGATCGCATTGGTGGGCCGCTTGTCCACGGCAATTTTTTGCCTGGGCAGATTGTCAACCGTCACGACGATGCGGCGAATGACATCTTCCGGCACCAGGAAGGCCTTCACGGCGTCGGCACCGGCGAGTTGAGCGAGTGTATCTCGCAGCGACGAATCGCTGTTGGCCAGGTCGGGCAGGGGCGCCGACGACGAGCCGCTCCCGGCCGAGGGCAGGGGATGCGCGATCGCCGGCTCTCCTGTGGCGGGTGCGGTTGCCGGTGCACCAGGTGCAGCCGGCAGCGGCGCGTTGCGGCTTCTCAGGTAGTACACACCACCCGCCGCAAGCACAAAAATCAACGCCGCTACGCCGACGATCGGTTTATTGACCATGCCTGCCCCTGCGGGCTACCCCGCGTTCAACATACGAAGTTGCAGCTCGTGGCGACGATAATCGATGATCAGCGTGTCGAGCAGCCCCAGCGTATCCATGCCGATCAATATCGCAGGCTCACTCGTCAAATGCCACTGCTTGAATATATACAAATCACCGAAGGTCACGCCAGGGTCATGAATGGTGATGGCGCCCAAACCAATCGCGGGGGTCTCCAACAATTCCCCCCGTTGAACATCCTTGGTGGCGCCGATGATCGTGTCGTACTTTCCTTTGATCCCACCGGCGCCGGCAACGCGCAACAATGCTTCCTTCAGCGCCAGATTGGCTATCGTGACTTGCCCGCCGGTATCGATGATTGCCTTGCAGTGGACCTGGCCGACCATTCCGTCCACGACCACCAAGGTGCTGCGCATCGCATGAAACGGCACGCTGATGAATCCGGGACCGGAGCGCTCATTTTTCGAATACGCAATGTTGATTCGATCATGACGAAAATCGATGAAGATTCGCTTGCCTACCAGGCCCTCAGATCCCAGGACTCCTTCGGCCCCGCCCAAGGCATCCGGCACGATCGGCAAAATCGCCTGGTCCACCGCAATATCGCCTATGCTCAAGGTGTCCACGCGAATTGTCGGCACGGTGGCGAATCCGGTGACGCCGCGCAGAATCACCGGGGGCGAGCGATCGGTGGGGATGCCCAGCGCCAATGCCACCAGGGCAGTAATCGCACTGTGGCTGGCACCGGTATCCAGAACCAAGCGGAAGGGTCCGCGCCCATTGATCATCACGGGCGCCCAAATGCGTCCGATCTGGTCGCGACGCGTAGGGGACACGTAGCGCGGCTCGCGTGCTTCCACCATGACTTCGGTCAGCTCATCGATGGGATCAACAACCCGGGTCGCGGGCGGCGAGACTTCCGGCGCTGTCGCACCTATCCACCCCGGCCAGGTCGCCAGCGCGCCGGCTACCAGCGACGCGCCGAACCACTTACGGTGACTCACCGGCGAATAAAATGTCCGCATTATGTCGTTCAAGTGCCCGCCTCAACGCCGTCGTCGTTATGTTATCGATCGCCTGCCCGAGGAACTCCCACGCACAACCCAAGTGCAGCATAGCACCGCGCTTCCTGCACACCAATATTGGCGGCATGGCGCCCGACTCGCCCTACATTGCTGCGGTTCGGGCGCTTGGGTTGTGCGATCATGCCCACGGAGGGTCGATGTGAAAACCTATCAAAATCCAGCGGAGCTAAAGGCACTGGTCGGTTCGCCAATAGGGAGCAGCGACTGGCTCACCGTCGATCAGGCACGCATCGATCAATTTGCGGCCGTGACGGGCGATGATCAGTGGATTCACGTGGACCCCAAGCGCGCCGCTGCCGGCATGTTCGGCAGCACCGTCGCGCATGGGTTCTTGACCTTGAGTTTGCTGCCCTACTTCATACGCAGTTCGCACAAAGTGGAGGGCGCCCGGCTGTCGGTCAATTACGGCCTGAATCGCGTGCGCTTTCCGGCACCCGTTCCCGTAAACAGCCGGTTGCGCGCGCACTTCAAGCTGCTGGCCTTCGAACCCATTGAAGGCGGCGTGCAGACGATTACCGAAGTGACCGTTGAGCGCGAAGGCCAGGCCAAGCCTGTGTGCGTGGCCGAGAGCGTCGGCAGACTCTACACCTGATTCGGCTGCGCCTCCGACAGCGCCCTGACGTGAGCGACGGCGCTGCGGCCCAGCGCGGATAGGTTGTAGCCGCCCTCCAGCATCGAAACCACGCGTCCCTGCGAGTGGCGCGCGGCCACCTGCATCAGTTCGCGGGTCATCCACGTGTAGTCGGCTTCGACCAGCGCCATGCCGCCCAGCAGATCTTCCTTGTGCGCGTCGAACCCGGCCGAGATGAAAATCATCTGCGGCTTGAAGCTCTCGAGCGCGGGCAGCCAGTGCTTGTCAAAGGCCTCCTTGGCGGCGGCGCCGCCGCTGCCCGCGGCCAAGGGCACATTGACCATGTTGGGCGCGGGATTCGAGGTGCCGCTGTAGGGGTAGAAGGGATGCTGAAAGAAACTCGCCATGAGCACCCGCTTGTGCCAGTGCGTGGGGCTGAACATGTCTTCCGTGCCGTTGCCGTGGTGCACATCGAAATCGATGATCGCGACGCGCTCCAGCCCTTTTTTTTCCAACGCATACGCAGCCGCAACGCCGATGTTGTTGAAGATGCAAAAGCCCATGGACCGGACCTGGGTGGCGTGATGCCCGCAAGGCCGAACGGCGCAGAACGCATTGAGTGATCGCCCCGCCATGACCTCATCCACCGCCAGCACGCCTGCACCGGCCGCGCGCTGCGCCGCGGCCAGGCTGTATTGATTCATCGCCGTATCGGGATCCAGCTGCACATAGCCTTCGCTGGGTGCAGCCTCGAATATTGCGTCCACGTACATCGCTCGATGCACCCGCTTCAGATCATCGGCGCTCGCCAGCGGGGCCTCCAGGCAGCGCACCTCTCCGAGCAAACCGCTGGAACGCATTTCCTCGTTGACGGCGTTCAACCGATCGGGAGATTCAGGATGCCCCGCACCCATCTCGTGACGAAGACAATCAGCATGGGTGATGTAGGCCGTTTTCATCCCTGAAGCTTAGTTCGCGGCTCCGGACAATACCACTCGATCGTTCATCTTCGACGGTAGCACCGCGGCGTGAATGGCCGCGGCAATTTCAAGTTGCGTGCAAGGCTTCGCCAGCCTGGCTATCCCCAAGGTCGCAGGATCCACGGGCAGTTCCGCGTAGCCTGTCGCCAAGATAATGGGCAATCCAGGGAATTTTTCTTGAATGCATCCGGCCAGCTGCAGGCCGGTCATGATCGGCATGACATGATCGGTCAACACCACGTCGACTTTGAGACCGGAGCCTAGAATGTCGAGCGCCTCGGCCGCGGAGTGTGCCTCGACCGGCGTGTGCCCCAAGTCCGATATCATCGCCGCGGTGCCGGTCATGACGAGCGTATCGTCATCGACGATGAGTACTTTGCAGGGCGCGGTCTCCGGCCTGCTCTGAGTTGTCGACTCGAGCGCACGCACGACTGCTGCGGGTATGGAATTGGCCCGCGGCAGCCAGAGTTCCACGACCGTTCCCGCATTGGGCTCACTGTGGATCCGCAGCAGACCGCCCGATTGCGCAGCCAGGCCATGCACCATCGATAGCCCCAAGCCTGTCCCCTTGCCGGGACCCTTCGTCGTAAAGAAAGGTTCTGTGGCCTTGGCCAAGGTAGCTTCGTCCATGCCGACACCGGTGTCCATGATGGTGATTCTCACATACTCGCCCGGGGGCAATGAGGTCCCACCTACGGCTCCGCTCAAGGATTTGCCGCCACCATTGGCGCCGCGCCGCCAGTTGGAGGCGACCGGCAATCCCACCTTCTCGGCCTGCGCCGTGATCTTGACGCTGCCGCCATCCTGCATCGCATCGCGCGCATTCAATGCGACATTGAGCAGCGCCAGTTCGAGTTGATTGGCATCCACCAGGACCGGTGGCAGGTCCTTGGAAAACTCGCTGCTGAGCGCGATTCCATGTCCCACCGCGCGCTTGAGC
>Ga0210406_10003893_pt1 | contig 16201 bp, 20 predicted proteins | sample IncBWC30MmetaG_FD_155454 | JGI IMG/M metagenome (GOLD analysis project Ga0210406, IMG submission 155454) | Forest soil microbial communities from Barre Woods Harvard Forest LTER site, Petersham, Massachusetts, United States - Inc-BW-C-30-M | ecosystem: Environmental > Terrestrial > Soil >... | reverse complement strand
CACTAACCACTTTTTAACGATGATCGGCATCATTAGGGTTATTCTGGTTGATCCCAACTGATGTCAGGGTGATTTCAGGTGATTCTCGAGAGAGACGCGAAATTTGAGGAGGTAGATCATGGCAAAGGCTTGTGCAGTTTCTACACAAACTGTCAGGCAAGCTGGAAAAGTAACTGGTGAATGGCCGTAACCGCCTGAAAGCCTGTCAGCGGGCCGGAATCACCCCGGCAGATGACGGTACTCATCGGTGATCAAATCCTCAGCGATTGGCAGGTTCCACACTAACGCCCAAGGCAGAAGAGACTCTATGTGTGGAAAGGGTAAAAGCGAAACGCTGGTGACAAACCGGATTTTGTAGAACTCTCCGCACGGTAGGTGCGGGGATTGTTCTGTCGCAAGCTGCGTACGTATAGCACCCGATCCACCTAATAGTCCGTGTGCCAGAGTCGCAAATTGCCATTGCATAGTGTGAAGAGCTTTCAGTTTTAAACCATTTCCCGTGCCAACTGCATTTAAAATTTATAACTTGTTGCTGTGAGGCAACTTATGAAATTTTCTCAGGAGAAAATGATCGGAGCGAAATGGTGAACGTCCGAACAATCGTCCCGTCGGATGGGTGAACCTCGCCGTTGAAACTTTCAGCCGGTTTCGTTTACGTTCGAGGCCCCCTTATGGCGATCGCACGACCTCGCGGCAATGTTCCGAAAGCGCCCTTACGCTGGACGATCGAGCGTGCGTCTATCGAGTTCAAGCTCGCGCCTAACACGCTGCGGAAGTTCTTGAATCAGGGCGGTGCAGAGCCTGATCAGGGCGGTTGTTTCACCACAACACAAATCTGTGAGGCCTTGTACGGTGATCTGAAGGCTGAGCGGTTGAGGAAAGAGCGTCAGTTGACGAAAAAATATCAGTTGGAAAACGAGATTATGGAGGCCACGGTCGTGAACCGCGCTGAACTGATGAAAGGGCTTGCAGCGGTCGCGGACGCGATGACGAGTCGGATCATGTCGGCTAACGTCGACCGGTCGGTGAAAGAGGACCTCTTGAACGATTTGGCGACCGTGCCGCTGATACTCAAGGAAGTGGCGGACAAACAAAGCAAGCTCCGACGAGGCGGTAACGGTAATGGTAGCGAAGGCTGACATGATGTACCCGGCGGCAACATCATGAAGCAAAAGAGCGGCCCTAACCTTTCGCAGTAAGCAGACTAAATCCACTCCGCGAAGTCGTCGCCCTCGTCGTCGTGGTCGACGACGTCGTCATTCTCTTCATCGCGCTCACAGTAGTCCTCATCGTCGGGATCGTCGTCGGGGGGAGATCGATGACAAAAGACATGGCGGCGAGAAATACTCTGGGCGAATAGGGACGCCCTATTAGTATGTAGTCCCTCTTACGTAGTGCGTGCGGGGGAACGCAAAAACTGGGCGAGATGATCATAGCTGCGAAAGCGGCGGGCCAACTGGACAATACGAGAAAGCTGAAAAAGGGTTCCGTAGTACCCGAGGGGAACGACGGGGGTTTACGATGACGTCTCCGCCACGGCGGTCGTAATCTTAACCTTAATCCCCGACCATACCGGGTTGGGAATCGCTTGAGACGAGCGTAAGATTAAGAACAGAAGCGACCCATCCATGAATTCCCCCTTGCCCGCCTTCGAAAACCATCTCCCGCGCCGAGTCATCACCGGACGCGGCGCCAGCCAGTCGCTCGCCGCGCTCTGTCAGGCCAACGGCTGGAGCCGAGTCTTCGTGGTCAGCGACGCGGGAGTCGCAGGTGCGGGCTTGCTACGCCAGGTGGTGCTGCCGTTGCAGGCAGAGACGTTTGCCGAGGTCCCACCGGAGCCACCGATAGAGGTCGTGGATACGATCGCGGCCCGCATCAAAGCCAGCGGGGCGGATGCGGTGATCGCGCTGGGCGGCGGCAGTGTGATGGACGCGGCGAAGGTGGCGTCGTTGTGCGCCCGGCACGAAAAGGCGGCGCGCGAATTTGTCGGTATCGGCAAGGCGGGCGGACGCGGATTGCCGACGGTGCTCATTCCGACCACGGCGGGCACGGGTTCGGAGGCGACGTTTGTCGCCATTCTCACTGACCCCGTTTCCGGAAATAAAGTCGGCGTTGTGGATCCGTGCATACTGGCGGACATCGCCATCGTGGACCCGGCGCTCACGGATGGCTTACCGGCGCATGTCACTGCGTCAGCAGGCATGGATGCGCTGGTGCATGCCATTGAGGGCTTCATTGCGAGGGTCGCTACGCCGCTGGCGCGCGGTCTGGCGCTGGAGGCGGCGCGGCGCATTGGGCGCTCGCTGGAAACGGTCTGCCGGGAACCTGGAAACACGGCGGCGCGCGACGACATGGCCATCGGCTCGCATCTCGCCGGCATGACGTTTGCCAACTCCTCGTGCTGCGCCGTGCACGCGCTGGCGTTGCCTTTAGGCGGACGCTTTCACATCCCGCATGGCGTTATCACCGGCTGCTTCGCGGGGGAAATGATGCGCCACAATGCGCCCGCCTGCGCGGAGGATTTCACAGCGCTGGCCCTGGCGCTAGGCTGGGCAGGGATCGAGGCCACAGCCTTTGCTGACCGGCTCGACGCAATTGCCGAAGCCATCGGTCTGCGCGCGCAGCTTCGCCAGACCGCCGTCCGCGGTGACGACATCGCTCCGATGGCCCGCGATGCCGTGGCGATCCGCCGCCTCATCGACCCCAATCCGCGCGACGTCACCCAAGCGGACGCGGCCCGCATCTATTGGGCTGTGCTCCATGCCGCCTAGTTTTGGATATTTCGCAGTTTGAGAATTGAACGGTCCGCGGACCACACCCTGCGCAAACGATAGCAATGCAATGGATAGTAATTTCCGCCCAGGGCTATAAGGACCGGTCTTCACGATTGAGGGAATGACTTCATCGCAGAATGAAGTGTTCTAGGGTTGCAGAAGAATATACTAAGGCCTGGGACATCGGCTGTCCCTGCCTCGCGCGTTCTTCAAGAATATTGCGCAACGGTTCGTTCCTAGGACCACGGATGTCCCAGGGTAGGGCCTATGCTGCCTTTGCTTTTGTGGAGAACGGTTCGAGTCACTATGCAGATCCGGAATGATTTTTTCCAGAATTCGGTTTGCTGTCGTTTCCAGGCTGACACTGCGCGTCTGGCTGTCGTGAACCCGAGAAAATGGTCGTTACGCCGTTCCGTCGCTCGGAATACAAGCGGTGGTTCGAGATCAGCCGCGACCTGTCGAGTCGCGGGTAGAAACGTGCGTCACTGCGCGCCTGAATCCGATGACGCGCAGAAGCTCAGCGCGTATCGTAGCTGGACGTCAGCTAACAAACTCACCCGGACCCTGATGTCGGACTGAGTCGCGAGGCTGAACGGGTCGACCAAAATATCCAAGCCGATCCATGAGCAGATCAAACAGTCGCTCCATCGGCCAAAGATCACCTGACCGGCTGGTAGCTGAGTCGATGAGATTGCGCGCCTGCCGTTGACCCGCCCGAACGTGTCATCGTCACCGGTGTACGAATTAAACGAAATAAACGAACTAAGTAACAAGACAAGCAGGGCTTAATTCGTAAAACTCGTTTAATTCGTAGCTCGTATGTTCCGCAGAAGGGCTGTTTATCACGATGAAAACATATTGTGTCAGTGACGACGAGCACGGCGTCATAGAGGCCCGAAATCGGGTTACGCGCGTGTAGGGAGAGCGCCCGAGCGGATCAGAAAAGAGCTTTGGGACGAAGCGCGTCGGCACAAATTCGAATTAAAGCTAAAATGCTCCGAACTCGAGAGTGAACGCGAAAAGTCTTGAGCGGGGCTCGAAAATGTTCACCGCGAGATGAACACCGAAGCAGGTCGCCTTTCAGGAAGCTCTTCCAATCCTTCATTGAACTTTGGCCGGGCCCATCTGCCTTACCTGAGTTGCCCGACCGATGAGAGCAAGGCAGCTGGCTTCTGCTTTTTCCGTTGCTCCTTGAGGAGCTGCATTTGCTGGTCCTGAAAGTCCTGCGTGAAGCCGAAACAGCCGGCCATGCTGGGCGGTTCGTTCACTAGAGCAGATGCTGGACGATTTACTCGTGACTATTAGGTGGATTGCCTTTGAGCCGATAAACCGCCCCGGTTTTGGTCGTTCCGAGGGAGATCCAGTCCTGTGCGTTCTGCTGAAGTGAGCAAAAGAACTGCTCGCCGCGCTTCATAGCGGCATCGTGGAGTTCGTTTCGGCGCTCGAACTTGCATTGGAAGGCGAATTCGCCGACGAGCTGTTTCTGATCGCCTCGGGTTCGCCAGACCGCCACATTGGCCTTGGCTTTGATTCCTTCGCCGAATTTCAGCATACCAATGTCTAGGAGCACCTCTTCGACGGCTGTCGCATTGACCAATTCTATCTTTTCAGTGTCGGAGGTCTTGATGGTCTCCAATACCGGGAACACACTGGCGAGAGTCTTCATCGATGTGCGATCTGCTTCATGCACCTGGCTCTGTGGAAACTGCGCATTGTGCGAGTATAGGAGTCGCAAGCCTCCGATCTGATCTTTCAGTGGCAGTGCCTCCGCCTTGAACTTGATCCGGTAGTCGTCAACGAGCTTCGGCCGCACGTCCATCTCGGCTGTTTTTTGCAGATCCTGGTGGCGAAATTTAAAGACGATTTCCGGGTCGCCCACCGCAAAGCCGTCCACGTAGTCGACCCGCCTGCGCAGGATAAAGGCGTTGTTGTAGAGTCGGAAGTCTTGCGTATCCAGGAAGAGGACTTCCCGAATTTGCGGTCTCAAGCCCTTGAATTCCTCGGTGGAATAATCAACATCGGCCGCCTCAGCGGTACGACCCACGATCTTGCTAAAATCGCCGAAATTCTCTACCGAAGTGAAACGCTCCCCCTTGAGGATGATCTTGCATTCGAGATAATGAACCTCATCGAGCGGATGGCCGTCGCTGTAGGCACCTTGTTTGATATCGGGCGCACGTTTTTGGCGCGCTTCGTCCTTCGTTTTTTTTGATTCTTCTTTCATGATTGGGGTTTGAGGAGTAACGGAACACTGACGCAGTTAAGGCTCATCGTCCGCGGGAGTGCGCAGCGGCCTGAGTTCGCCACGGACCACGGATTCCGGTACCACAAAGGAATACCGGCCCAACATGTTGATGTGTTCGGGTATGAGTGGCGACAACCGTACCACATCTTCATCCCGCACGGAATAGCCTTCCGCGCGCGCACGGCTGGAAATATGATGTCACCGACACACGCACCGGGGTACGGCGTCCGCTGTTATCCAGTCAGGATTGTGGACGGGAAAATCCTCGTCGCTCTCGGCTGAACCGCACAGGATGACGCTTTAAGAATACTGTGCTCGTGTTGGAGTTTTAACATGAAGAAAGAAGGAATCCCTAACCCCAATCAAGAAGGTAGCCAGCACGAACACAAACCCAGCCTGAAAGAGAAAGCCGTTTTTCAATTAAAGGAGTTTTTCGGAATGTTTCTCTATCTTTGGGTTTTATTCGCCCTGTTTGCCATTCATCATAGCATCATCCTCGTGGAGAAGCGCATCAATTATCAGGCTCAGGGCTTTGCGATTATTAACGCCTTAATCCTCGCAAAGTTAATGCTAATAGGGGAGGATTTGCATCTCGGGAAGAGGTTCGAAGACAAGCCGCTTATCTACTCGATCCTGTATAAGTCTCTCGTATTCTGCGTCTTCTTTATCGGCTTCCACATCATTGAAGAGATGGCAGTTGGAGTGATAAGGGGGGGACCATTGGTCAGAGTTTTCCGGCCATCGGTGGCGGAAGTCTGCAAGGGATATTCTCCGTGGGAGCGATCGTGTTTATTGCCCTCATCCCGTTTTTTGCATTCAGAGAAATCGGCAGAGTGATCGGCAAAAGCGAACTGTGGTCTCTCCTCTTAACCCGTGGAAAAAGGATTTATACTCTTCAAGCAAGGCTGCAAACGTGATGAGAAAATAGGGATGCGGTGCTGCGGGTGGGACTGGCTAGCCAGCATCCACCGGGCGACCATCCGCGGCCTGAATCTACATTTTGTGCGGGCTACGGATTCACTGGCTTCGGTACCGGGCTGGAGTCCGGCACCGGCCAAATCTTCGCCATGAGCCAGCTCACCGCCAGCGCGACGATGCAACCGAAGATCACTTCGCCTACGCGCCGGAGGCCGGTCTCTGCGCCAAGCATCTTCGAGTGCGCTGATAGGCTACCTGCGATGACGACCGCCGCGGTGATCGGCGCCTGACGCCACATTACCGGGATCCGAACAACGTACGATGCGAGCAGCACCGTGATCGCTAACGCAAACGGGAGCTTCCACGCGGTCGGCTCGCCGATCGACAGGAAGAGCAGCCCCACTGCGCAGCCGACTAGCGTGTTAATTAGACGGCTCCGAAACATCTTAAGCCCCTGCTTCACCACCGGCTCGCTCGACGCGATCATGGAAGCGATCGCCCAGATCGGGCTAGCGTGCGTGAAGAACCGGAGTGTAATCCAGACGATGATCGACGCGATGAAGACGTTCACCGCGAATCGCACACCGAGGAGGTTGTCCTCGAGCATTCGGTCAAGCATCTTCATCGGACTCGGCCTGAAGTCGCCGTTAACCTAGGATCACTCATGAGCTTGCGGCGGGTTCCCTTTAGCTCGCTTGTTTGTTTCTTCGCCATCGTTGTGAATGGTATAGGAGAACGATTATAGCCGTAAAGGGGGGGCGGTTAGTAAAAAATTGCACGCCAGGCTAAATAGTCGCGTAAGGGCGGAGCGCCCGAACGGATCAGAAAAGAGCTTTTAAAGCCAAGAAACGGGCAAGAAGTGAGCAAGCACCTAAACAGCTCAAAGCGAGTTGTAACGCAAGTGACTCATTATCAACAACCTGCCTCGCATGGATTCGAACCATGACAAAGTGATCCAGAGTCATATACAGGAACGCAAATAGGCTGCTAGAGAGAGGAGAATCTGTGAGCCGAAAACGAATTGTGCTGAGCAACAGATTGGCAACAGAAAGAGTATATTACTCTAACATGCTATTTATCAGTATCTTGCAAAGATAGATCCGCGCCCTCTCAAGGCCGGTGCACGGGTTCGAGTCCCGTAGGTTATCCTCTAGATGGAAACGGTGTCGCCCATGTCGCCCTAAAAACCAGTTACAGCGTAGCGAAAGCATCAGACGTGGGCTCGCCGGCGCGGTGTTCCTGTGCGAGCCTTATGGAAGCCCGATCATGCGAATTGGTGAACTTGCAAAAACCGTCGACGTAAACGTAGAGACGGTCCGATATTATCAGCGCATCGGACTACTAGCCCTTCCGGGAAAGCCCTATGGCGGCATGCGTTCCTATAGCGACGCAGATCTGCAAAGATTGCGCTTCATTCGCCGCGCGCAACAATTAGGATTCTCGCTCGAGGACATTCGAGAGCTTTTGGAACTTTCGAGCTCTGATTGCAAGCGAGTTGAAAAGCTGGCTGCCGAAAAGCTAAGTGTGGTCAAGGCAAGACTAACAGAGTTACGCAGAATCGAATCGATCCTCACTACGACCGTGGAACGATGCGCTAAACGCAAAGGTAATCAACCTTGTCCTATCATCGAGACGCTCGTTCGATCCAAAAATTAGCGGTTGACACTGTACTCGAGTACGGCGCCTAAGGTGGTGCTCAGAGATATGTCTGAGCCGAACAAATCAAATGCTACCCAGGGCGGAAAAGGGTTCTTAGTGGCGGGGATACTTGCGGCTGTTGGAGCGTCGGTCTGCTGCGTCGGACCCCTTGTATTACTGGCGCTTGGCGTCAGTGGTGCCTGGATCGGCTCACTGACAGCGCTCGAACCGTACCGTCCGTTTTTTATCGGATTGACCCTTCTCTTCCTAGGGTTGGCATTTCATCACCTCTATTTCGCGCGTCGAGCCTGCACCCCAGGGTCAGCCTGCGCGAATCCGCGCACGCTAAAACACCAGCGCTTGGTATTCTGGATCGTTGCGATCCTCGTGCTCGGCCTAATTTCCGTTCCGTGGCTGGCGCCACTATTTTATTGATTATGAAATCGCTTAAGAACCGTCTTGTCCTAGTCAGTGCCCTCGTGGCGTTTCCGTTTAGTCTATTTGCAGGGACCTTACAAACCGTCACTCTGGAAGTGAAGAATATGACCTGCGCGGTCTGTCCGATCACTGTCAAGAAGGCATTGGAAAAAGTACAAGGGGTAACCAGTGCCACAGTGAATTTCGACACGAAACAGGCGCGGGTCACGTTCGATGACTCCTTGGCCAGTGTGGACAAGCTGCGCGAGGCGACTGGAAACGCTGGCTACCCATCTGCTTTGGCGGAAAACAAGTAGTCGCGGCTAACCCAAAGCATCGGGTTCCGCGTCAATCAACAACGACGGGTTTAACAGCTTGTTTGTATGAGTAACGACCAGACTATTACTTTCTATGATGCGCTCCTAGTGTGCGGCGCAGCACCATCGATTGGCTGTGGAAGTCGGGCGAAGCCGCTATTGCTTGACCTGGAGCAGCATCCCGCAGTCAAAGAGGCTTGGCTGAATCGGACGGGAACCGCTGTAGCTATCGTGTGGCGTGACCTGGCGCTGACCGAGGACGTTAGCAATCCCATCTTTGAAAAGCATGGAATCGAATACGCCGAACGAGGCGACGCTGGATCCTTTCTGCCTGAGCAAGGCTGGTTACGCGGTGCCGAAGTGGACCGGTTAAGCCTCGAAGAAGCCCAAGAGATTACGGAGTCCTCGGTAGCCGCGGCAGCGGAGAAGAGACTGATATCGACTGAGGAGTCCGTGCACATCAAATCCGACATTGAAGCGTATTTCCGGGACGAGTTGCTCAAGCTCCGAACTAAAGAGCAATTGGAGCGAGATATTCGGGCCAAGTTTCTGGAGGCGATCTTCAGAATTTATGAAAAGCATATCGGCGCGGCAAGAACAGCCGAGGTTAGAGCCCGCGGGTTCGATAATCCATTCAACCGAGCAGACAGGGAGAAGACTGCGTCTTGTTGTTGACGAGAAAAGGGAAGAAAACAGATCGGTGCTCATTAGCCCTCAGGCAACTAGGTCCGGCGCCGAACTCTCCAAGAGGATACCGAGAACTCTCAACAGAAGAGCACCAAAATGAACGGAACTAAGAAATTTCTCTTCAGTCTCGCCACTCTTGCCGCCATGCCAGGCTTCGCGGACACCAACGGACCGATCATTTCCTCCGGCGAAAGTCGTCTCGAAGCGCTTTTCAAGGCGGATCTCCAGTACAGATCAGAGTCAGAATCGGACGCTGTCGTTGGCACTGAAGGCCGCGAGGGGTGTTTATATCGGAAGTGGCGATGGAACGGTGGCTGGCGACCGACTTCACGGAACCATCCGCTGGTCGCTGTGGTTCGGGAACTGCCTTTATCCCGTAGTGCGGAGCGGGCAATCAGTGCCCGAGGTCTTCACCTTTGCACAATCAATCCTTCAGGGTTTATCGAGACACAGGATGGAGCCCGAATTCGGTTTGATGGCAGAGGATATGGCCTTCGCAATCCGGAAAAATACCAAACGAACCTAACCCTGGTATTCGGAACCGAGGATGCCCGCTATGAGTGGCTGACGAAGGTAGTTGCCGTTATGAATGGCGAGTTTGATGAGAAGACTGGGCGGGCCATTTGGAACGTTTATATCCCTTCGGAAGGCCGCTGATGACAGTTAGATCAGTTTTGACAATAGCTGCGAAAACCCGCCGAGAAATCAACGATCATCTATACCTTGTCTCCGATGTCAGACTGTTGCTCAATTAATCCGCCGGCTGCGTTGCCATCCGTAAAGGCGCGAATTGAGAAGCTGGCGATCTGCCCCTTGTGCGGTGAAAAAGGCAAGCGGGTGAAATCAATTACGCTGCAGTCGCTCCTTAAGCCCGAAGCGCTTGCACGCTTTGATGGGAGTGTTCACCGCTTCTGTTCCAATCCAGCGTGCGATGCGGTCTACTTTAGCGGCCAAGAAGCCGCCCCTTTTCTGAAAAGTGACCTCACCGTTCGTGTCGGGATTAAGGAGGACACCGCGCCGCGTCATGTCTGCTACTGCTTTAACCACACCATTGAGGAGATTGAGGAACAGTGGCGGTCCTCGGGAAAGATCACGGTGCTCGAGGATATTAAGACACGCATGAAGATTGCGTGTTGGTGTGAGACCAAAAGCCCGCAAGGCTCATGTTGCCTCGCAACAGTTACAAAGTGCATGCAAGCCGTCATCGCCAATCAAAGCCGCGCTACAAATAACCTGCTTCAAGCGCTTTCAGCACAGCCCTCGTCCGATCCCTAACGCCCAATTTCCAAAGGATGCCCGAAATGTAATTTTTCACTGTGCCTTCCGCAATGGCGAGCGCCTCACTGACTTCACGATTGTTGTAGCCGCGTGCTACCAGGCGAAGAATTTGAATCTCGCGCCAGGTCAGTCGTTCCGGCCTGTCAGTGCTGGGAAAATCGCAACGAATGCCATCAATGTTATTCAGCAGGCGCTGCGTGGAAGACCGGCTCGGCGGAGCAACTCGAGCGCAGGATCTGGCTAGAATGGCGGCTTTGCCACCGCGTTCACTAGAATACAACCACCAAGAGTTTTTTCTGGTCACCTTTTCTGTTTACGCGCGGTTGATCGTTTTTGATCAAGCGGTGTAATGGCGGCCAATCAAGATGCATTTTCTTTCGCAAAACTGAGAGAAAGGCGTTTCAGAAGTTGATTCCGCCAGTCGGCAACCCCTAAGGTTCGCGTCCATACTCGATTCCTGTTACAATTATCACAGGCTACTTAGGATCGGGTAAAACGACTCTGCTCAACAACATTTTGTCGTCAGAGCACGGTAAAAGAGTCGCTGTAATCGTAAATGAATTCGGTCAGATCGGTATCGACGGGCAGCTCGTGATCGACGCTGAGGAGGAAATTGTCGAAATGAATAACGGGTGCATCTGCTGCACCGTCCGAGGTGATCTGATTCGCATCGTCGGAAATTTGATCGAGAGGCGCGAAAGGTTTGACCACCTGGTCATTGAGACGACCGGCTTGGCAGATCCGGCTCCCGTGATCCAGTCCTTTTTTGTAGATGAAAATATGAGGAGCCACACCGTGCTGGACGCGGTCGTGACGGTCGTGGATTCGAGGCACATCTGGCACCACTGGGAGAGCAGCGAAGTCCAAGAGCAGATTGCCTTTGCCGATGTGCTTCTCTTGAACAAGAAGGACTTAGTCTCCTCGGCCCAAATGGAGGAGCTCAAGAGGCGGGTCCGAGGGATGAATGCGTTCGCGAAGATTTACTGCACTGAAAGTAGTCAGACCAGCATCGGCAAGATTTTGGGGATTCAAGCGTTTGATCTTAAAAACGCCTTGTCAATTGACCCGGCTTTCCTCGATGAAGACGCCCACGAACATGATCAATCAGTCTATTCTGTTTCGATTGCTGACGCTGGCGCTGTAAACAGTCACAGGCTCACCGCTTGGTTAAACCGACTCGTCCAAGAAAAGGGCCGCGACATCTTCCGGATAAAAGGCATTCTAAATGTGGATGCCGAAGACCGGCGCTTCGTGTTTCAGGGCGTGCACATGCTGCTCGAGGGTCGCCCGGGTCGTCCCTGGCAATTGGGGGAGTGCCGCAGAAACGAGATTGTCTTCATCGGTCGAGGCCTAGAGGAACAAAAACTCCGTCAGGCTTTTCGTGAGTGTCTCGTTTGAAAGCTGTCTCAGATGAAAAAGCTAGAAGCATACAGTATCAGCATTGGAGTGTTGGGCGCAGTCGATACCTACCTTACAGGGACTATTATCCCTCTGCCGGTATGGGTTACCTTCATCGCGTGGGCTTCGTTCTTCATTTTAGGCGGCAAGGCTTCGGGGCTCACACGAAGCATCATTTCGAACCTGACAGGAGTAGTTATATCGTCTTTGACACTGCTAACGATCGCTGTCGCGGGCTCACATCCGATAGTCGCCGCCGTTTGTGTTGGGGTCGGAAGTGCCGCCATGGTTCAGGCCTCCAGGTTTCCGCTGCTAAGCGCGATTCCCGCTATCGTGTGGGGATTCGCCTCGACGGTCGGTACTACTGTCGCCACGGGTAAGCCGATCACTACCATCAGCCTGGCTAATCCGGCGATCGTGGCAGGAGCTGCTATGGTATTGGGAGGCGTTTTTGGGTATCTATCGGAGATTTGGGGAGATGCTCTCTGTGGCGAAAGCAGATCCGTGGAATCCAAATCGACAGCCGGAGGCACAACTTCGTAGTGCTCGAAGGACCCTTTGCTTAACCGAAAAGGAATTAATGAAACTGCAACATAATCTTGGAGGTTTGGAAGGATTAGGACCCGTTGATTTCGAAAAGCGGGTATTCGTTGAACCGTGGGAGACGCGAATCTTTGGGATTCACGTCGCCATGATGGCCTTAAGCCAGCATTTGAAAGAAGCGATCCCAAAATATCCTATTGATCAGGTGCCAACCAGCTTCAAGAGTACCTGGACCTGGGCGGATCTGCGAAAAGGAGCTGAGGCGATGCATCCGTTCGATTACTTCAAGTACCGATATTATGAGAAATGGCTAGGTGGGATTTCCGCCTTCTTTGTATCTCAAGGGTATATCTCCCAGGAAGAGTTGGTTGCCAAAACTTCCGCCTATTTGAAAGAGAAAGGTTCAATCCCCGAGTCCCGGAATGAGCCTATCGATAATCAAATAATCGAATACTTGCGGGTTGGTGATCCGGGCGAAAGAGAACTGGCAGGCGAGCCGAAGTTTAGCAAAAACGATACCATCAGGGTAAAAAATGTTCCTCCGGTTGATCATACTCGTCTTCCTGGCCATTTGAGAGGAAAGACTGGGATCGTAGATAAGGTCTACAGCGGCTTTTATGTGTATTTCTGCTCCACCGGTCCGGATGGTTTAGGCGAACCAATGCCGGTTTACCGCGTACGCTTTGATCCTAAGGAAATATGGGGGGAACTGGCTGAAGAGAAGTCTGTGGTCTATGCAGACCTCTATGAGACGTATTTGGAATCGTGATAAACAACGCCAATACAGGAGACTTTTTTTCGTGAGTGAACGTTTTCAATACCCGCAAGATCGGGAAGTCTATAGCGCTGCTAAAGTCAAAGCGCTCGAGTCCCTTCTCATTGAGAAAGGAATTATAACCAGCGAGACCGTCGATAAGGTTCTGAACTACTTTGAAAAGGAGATGGGACCGTTTAACGGCGCTAAACTTGTAGCGAAGGCTTGGGTGGACCCGGAATTCAAGGCGCGGCTCCTGAAGGATACCCCGTCAGCAATCGCTGAGATGAATTTTCCTCGCGGTATGACTGGAGCGGAAGGGGAAAATATGGAGGCGGTAGCGAACACGCCGACGGTTCACAATCTGATTGTGTGTACACTCTGCTCCTGTTATCCCTGGCCGATTCTCGGACTACCTCCCTATTGGTACAAAGATCCGACCTTCCGCGCGAGAGCCATCAGAGAGCCGAGAAAGATATTACAAGAGTTCGGACTAACATTTAATGACGATGTCGAGATCCGTGTCTGGGACAGCAGCGCGCAGATTCGCTGGTTCGTTATTCCAGAGAGACCCGCCGGGACCGAAGGAATGTCGGAAGCTCAGCTTGCTACGCTTGTTACCCCAGAATCGATGATGGGCTCTGCGAAAGCTAAATCTTCGCCTTCTTTTTAGCTTACCTAGTTTACGTGTTTACTAGTTTCGAGCAGTTTGCAGCGGCAAGTATGGTAGGAAGTGAAGACGCGCCGCCGCGCAGCAACGGGGAGTTGTTTTTCCAGCGCCTGTGGGAAGGCAGGGCATTTGGCATGGCGATCGCGCTATCGAAAAAAGGCCACTACGAATGGGAAGACTTCCGGCAGAAACTGATCGATTCCATCGCCGAGTGGGAAGCCGAACACCGTAAGGATGATCCAGATTGGGACTACTACGTTCGCTGGTTATTAGCTTTGGAGAAGATGGTTCTCGAGACAGGATTGCTGACCCGTCAAGAATTAGAGGAGCGAACCGCTGAAACCGGCGTTCAATCGGAGACAAACTAACGAAAGCTGATTCAGCGGATGAACAGACTTGATTCCGGTAATTTTCGGCACCGAGTAATCGGACTATCCGGAACGTTGCTATCAGTGAATATTGCCGCCTGGATCTGGCCTATCTGGCGTTTCGCGATCAGCCTATTTTGCTTGGAACCGCATTCCTGGCGTACACATTTGGGCTTCGGCACGCCCTGGATGCAGACCATATCGCTGCAATCGATAACGTTACCCGGAAGTTAGTGCAGGACGGTGACCGACCGGTGTCGGTAGGTCTGCATTTTGCTCTCGGACATTCTACTGTTGTCATTATTGCCGCACTAATCGCATACTGGACAGCATCTATCGCGAGTGAACGCTTCAAACAGTGGCAAGACCTGGGATTGATAGTCAGCACGTGTGTATCGGCATGCTTCCTGTTCGTGATCGCGCTCTTAAACCTGATGATGATGCGCGACACGTGCCGGACACTCCGGAAGACGAGGCGAGAATCCGGTCCTGAGCTAGAATCAGTCGATTTTGCGGCGGGTGGCGGCATAATCAGCCGGCTGCTTCACCCACTGATGAAAACGCTCTCAAGACCGAGCAATATGTACGCAATCGGATTCTTGTTCGGGTTAGGTTTCGAAACCGCGACAGAGGTCGCTTTGCTTGGGGTCTCAGCGTCTTCAGGAGCCAAAGGTACGTCGCTCGGAAACGTAATGGTGCTCCCAGTTCTTTTCACCGCGGGCATGACGTTGATCGATACTGCAGACGGAATGATGATGGTTGGAGCCTATAACTGGGCCCTTTTGAATCCGGTGCGCAAGCTGTACTACAATTTGACGATTACCTTTGTTTCCGTGGTGGTTGCCGTCATCGACCGCATGAGCCAGAACTTATGGAATCAATGGCGCTTTTCTGCTGTAGCAACCATACACCGCCGCACTGTGCTAGGGCATCTCAAATCGCTGACTTTGAGGCGAATTTTCACTGTGAAGGTTGGTATATAGTCACGACGCGCTCTCAAACATACTAATTCCGTTTACTTCACCCATTTCCAAAGCGCGGCGGTCTTCCACATACTAACTGGAGCATCGCGGTATCGATACCCCCGCTGATTGCGACAGTTAGTTCCGAAACTTTGCGTTCCGCCATAGTGTAAATATCTAGTCTAAAAAAGCGCCGCCTACCCCACAGAAGTCACCGATAAGACTCTACGCGCGGCTCTCGAAAAAGTGAGCCTCGTTACTACCGCCACGAGGCCCCGGCGGTTTGTTAGCTGACTGCACGGCATCCCAGGTTTGATAAGATGCCGTCCGCCACTTTTCCCGTACGGCGTAGTAACCTTGCGGGCGCCCGTTTTACAAATCGCGATGGGCTTCGCGTCTCCGCTTTGACCGCCGGAGCTGCAGCAATCTTTAATGAGGAATTGTTTAAATTGGTGTCCGTCGACGTCGGAGGTTAATTCGCGAACCACAGGCGGCGTGCGACGTACGAGCAGGCGTTTGCCATCGCGCATCTCAAGGCCGAGCTAGCGTTCCCACGCGCTGAAATCATCATCGACTCCGTTCGCATTCACTGATATCAACAACCCTCAAATAAATGAAGCGAACGCTAATCACAGTCGCAATCACAGCAACACTAACCGTCGGCGCCTTCGCCGGTCTGCCGATGAAATTCAGCCAAGCTCTCTTTGTCGCCGGTACGCCTCATAACGCCAGGGCGCTTGAAGAGATGTTGGACGACAGAGACGCGAAAGGCATCTCGGGGCAAATCGACGACGGCGCTTTCGGAATCATACCGGCGGGCTCACAAGTATTCCTCGGCGAAATCAAAGACGGAGTTGCTGTCATCAGGTACAACGGGGAAGAGGACTACGCGCCGATGGAAGAGCTGGATCGCATCACAAACGGCAAGCTCGGCGACATGATCAAGCAATCAGCGCTCGGGAAGTAACTTCAACTCAATAGTCAATCGAAGACCGAGCGGCATGACGTTGCTCGGTTTTTTGTTGTTTCCTAGCGCTAGGTAGGCTGTAGGAGCCGTTTTGATTTCGTCCGAGTATCATCATAGCGGACAGGAGGCTCGGAAATCGGGCCGTGGTGGATTCGAACCTAAATAGCGCCTCCAAAGGGCGCATATCTGTCTCTGTAATATATTGATAAGTTAGAACAATAAGATCTGTTTGTTGCTACTTTGTTGCTCAAGCTACCCGTTTTTC
>Ga0210406_10003892_pt1 | contig 16203 bp, 23 predicted proteins | sample IncBWC30MmetaG_FD_155454 | JGI IMG/M metagenome (GOLD analysis project Ga0210406, IMG submission 155454) | Forest soil microbial communities from Barre Woods Harvard Forest LTER site, Petersham, Massachusetts, United States - Inc-BW-C-30-M | ecosystem: Environmental > Terrestrial > Soil >... | reverse complement strand
GAAGGATCGCCGGATTTATTCCCGGACTGTGGTACTTGATCCGGCGCAACATACCGGAGAGGATGGTTAGAACATGAGCAAAGGTCGCAGAAGACCGGTGGAGGTGAGGATTGAGACGAAAGTGCCGACCTGAAAACGAAAATGGTTCATTCTTGTGCGATCTCAGGACTTCCTATAGCGGTTCCAATCCTTCTCCACGGCTCCGGCCATGTGGGTTGCAGAGTCCCGCAGCCAATTAGCCTTCCTTTTGCTCAGGTCTTTCAAAATGTTGGCAACCTGTCGCTTTGTTCCCAGATGGACATTCGCCGCTTCCGCTCCCATTGCCTGCAGGATCGTTTGCTCGTCACTATGCTTTGGCAGAGTTTGAATATCGATGGGGTTTGAGTCCGGGGAAAGACGACGAATCAACCATGATCCTTGGATGACTTGGAAAGGGTCAGGTGATCGGACGGCCGAGGCAATTGCATTTTCGTAGTTAGACTGGCGATGCCCAACCTCGCCACTCAACCATACGCAGGCAGAAGGCAGCATCGCCTTCGCCTCTCGGGCAATACAACCTCCTTGCCACTCTCCGATCGCCACGAATCTTTGCTGGCCGAGACTGCCTAAGCCTGCTTGACGGCGAACGACTTTGTATTCCATTTGCGGGTCAGGCAGCGTCTTTTCCAGCGCCCGCCTTACGTCAGAAGCAATCTCGTGGTGGACCGCCGGCAAACGGTTCAGTTTCTCCCAGAAATCGGTCGGTGGCTTGAAACTGTCCACGCCCAGTTTCCCAAGCTTTTGTTCGCGTTCCGCGAGGACTATGGGGCGGCCGGCTTCCTTGAGAGACTGGACATATCCCTCCAGGATGGCGTCGCATCCCGCTTTCAACTTGATCGATAGCCCTTCGGCATCGACGACGATCTTCATGCTGGATGCAAGGCGTACCAAATCATTTGTGTAAGGCAACCAGTATGACTCATCAAAATCGTCGACTCCCCAACAGAGCCGACCCTCTGCGTCTCGCCAGGTCCCAAAACTGTTCAGATGCAGATCCCCGACAGCGAGAACCTGTGGTGCGTTGCACAGCTCGGTACAGATTGACGGCCATTGTTGAGCCCACCTGTAGAAAGTTCCCCGCAAGAAAAGGAACGGGCTCTCTTTCATCTGCTCATGCTTTGAACGAAGATCTGACGAGATCACCGTGGTACATCTACGCATCCATTTTTCGTAGCTGGCGGTTGCCTCTTTTATGTCCACCTCATTCGGCTTAGGTGAACTGACAAGGGCCGCCTTTCCTATGTGCTTCTTGGGCTTCATTTCCCGCCTGGCATTGTGAATACAGTACGAATCACCGATTGGGACGCGTTTCGTCTCGCTTGAGTTGTTTGCAGCTGAAGTCTCGAGTGCATCCCGTCCTACGAGGTTGAATCAACGGTTGGAAGGGATGGTCTGTCGGGAAAAAGGGAAAAAAGAGAGAGCGCTCCATTTCTTTTTGCCCCAGGCCTGAATCCCCCAACACGAGCTCGCAGCGCTAACGGGCAACCCGATAGCAGCGCCAAGCATACCAATCTAGCGAGGAATCGACACGGTGACGAGAAAACACGACGAAATGGAAGAAAACTCTCACAATTACTCGGCAAGAAGTAGAGACGGCGCGGATGCAAAGGGGAAATGACTGCGCTGCAGTTGATTGAGAAGGCGAATGAGGAGGCAAGGAAGTGACGGACTTAATGTTGCGATTCTTGATCGGTGGAATAGTTGTCAGCGTGTTTGCAATTCTAGGCGATGTGGTGAAGCCCGAGTCGCTGGGAGGCGTGTTCGCTGCGGCGCCTACGATCGCGCTGGCTACGCTGGTGCTGACAATGCACAAACATGGGGGCGGCCTGTATGTGGCAACCGAGGCAAGGTCGATGGTAGCTGGCGCCGTCGCATTTTTCCCGTATGCGTGTGTGGTGAGCTTCGTGCTGATGCGCAGGCGCCCGAAAGCACTGACGACAGCGATCGCTTTTTTGCCAATTTGGTTTGCAACGGCCGCTGGGCTCTGGGCCCTCTGGCTGCGGAGATAGGGTGATGCGCCTAAAGTTGAGATTCGATTCACTCAAGCAGACTAAGCCAGCGGAGTATGTGTCGCGGTTCGTCTTCGGCGGTTTGGTGACGGTTCTTGCAGGATTCGTGGCGGATCACTTTGGGCCAGTCATTGGCGGTCTGTTCCTGGCGTTCCCAGGAATATTTCCCGCTGGCGTGAGCCTCGTAGAGAAGCATAAGACGTTGCGTGAGACGGCCGAAGGGAAGCTCGGAACCTGGTCAGCACGTGGGCAAGCGAGTGTTGAAGCAGCGGGGGCCTCCGTCGGGACGCTTGGTCTAATGGGATTTGCGGTGGTGCTATGGCAAGGGCTGCCAAGGCACAACTTCCCGTCCATGTTATTCACGGCGGGAGGGATGTGGATTGCGGTGTCATGGTTGTTCTGGTGGATCCGGGAGAGGATGTAAACCGCGTAGCCGCCGCATTCAGGGGCGATCACCAACCCTTGTGCTTCGTGATCTGATACCTCTTGAACCCTAAAGGAATGCATCAATCTATAGGACCTCTTTGAATTGGAGCCCGTCCGATGGCATTTCAAGTTTTATCTTTGTTTCTATTAGCTCTCCCCATTGCTTCGATCGCCTGGACGATCACGCATGAGGAGGTCGTTCGTGAATTTCGTGATGTGTGCTTAGGGAAAAGCACAACCTGCCGCAGGATCTATGAACGCAAGTTCTTTTATCTATTTACGTGCGAGTACTGCTTCAGTCATTACGTCGCGGCCGTGTTTTTGATCATTACGCGATTCAAACTTCTCTATCCAGACTGGCGAGGGTATCTGATTGCAGGCTTCTCCCTGGTATGGGTGGCAAATGTCTATATGAGCTTGTTTGCCAGAATTCGCCTTGAAGTGAAAAGAGAGCGCGTCCAAATCAAAAAACAAGAGGAAGGCGTTCAATGAGTAAATGTGCTTCGTACGAACATATCGGCTCCCTATATGAAAGATAGGCCCGCTCTGAAGAGAGCAGACCTACGTAAATTAGGGCTATTGTCGACGTACTTCGTCGAGGTGTGCACTCCTGTAACTGTTTCGCGACTGTCCAAAGACCTCATCGCGCGTTGTTGTTGTCGAGAGTCGTTCGCCACAACGGTGGACAAGCCATTGGGCAGCTAAGAGACAATGCGCTGCAGCCGCTACCGACGTCTGATTAGGAACACGATTAGCACGACGATTACGAGAAGTCCCAGAGAGCCCGGCCAAACAAACCAGCCTTCGCCGCTTGAATACCCAGCCACTAGACATCCTGAGAGTCCAAAAATCGCAACGGACGCGGCCAACAAGGTCGCCAACTTCACCAAGAGACTCGATGTAGAGAGTACTCTTTGTAGATTTCGCACTTCGAACTCCTTCACTCTGTCACAAAGAACACTAGACCACATTCTTGAGTTCGGAAACCAGCGAGCCGACCGGGTTGGTTACGGTCTTTCTCGCTATTGAAACCATGGACTCCCCGCGCCTGTACATCAGATAGGCCGCCACGAACCCGGAAATTACGGTGGCGTACACGATTATTTTGCTCAATGTACTATGCGCTTCGACCTGTTCCGTTGCCGCCATATGCCTCCCTTGGGACGTTCCTGACTTCTATGATGCAAAAGATCGTCGTGAATCATGGCTGAATTACTTCCTTGTTACAAGTTGCATTCGGTAGCTTTAGCACGTACAAATGCGTCCGCTCCTACCCGGCGGGAGCATGATGCTGCGCAAGCTGTCGCACATTTTTTGAACCATGCCGATTCAACCGTATCGAATTCACGCATCATATCGCGTGTACGCCAGCACGCAGATTGAAGTAGAGGGGTTCACCTATGTATCACCATGTCAAAAAGCTGATGTACACCGTGAATATCGGAGAGCCGGATGTCCGGTTCGGGAACATGCTACTGGAGCAATTCGGTGGCGCAAATGGGGAGCTTGCGGCTGCAATGCAATACACGATCCAAGCATGGAACTGTGTTGACGATCTCGGAAGACGAGACCTGTTGATGGATATAGGTACAGAAGAACTAAGTCACCTTGAAGTGGTAGGGGCACTGATAAGAATGCACCTCGCTCCGCTGAAAACGAATAGGGAAGCCGCGGAGGCCGACCCTCTGGTGACGATTGCTGGAGGCGGTGGTGTCGCGCTTTTTGATTCAATGGGCAATCCCTGGACGGCGACCTATCTCAAGGATACGGGCGAATTGGATGTCGATCTGCGAAGCGACATTGCGGCTGAGGCACGAGCGAAGATCGTCTACGAGAGGCTGATCGATCACACGGACGATCCCGGAACAATTGACACACTGCAATTTTTGATGACTCGAGAAATCACTCACATGAAATCGTTTCAGGCCGCCTTGGACAGTCTGGAAAAGGCCCCCTTCTCAATCGGTATGCTGAAACCCACACCCGGCATCGTTGACGAATATTTCAACGGCTCTACTGGAGAGGGCAATGAGGGGGACACGGATATGCGTGGGCCGTGGACCGCTTCACATGGGCTGCATCTGGTTGAATCACAAATTAATGGAGGTAAAGGTCTTTCGGTTGGCGATGTCAACGGGAAGATCGAGGGCGAAGATCGCGGCAAGCAGGACGATGCTCAAAAAGCCACTACATCTCCGGGTGACACTGTGATTGGAAAAGGGCCTAAACCCGCTGCCCCCCAAACAAGCAAATCCAAGAAGAAAGCCTAGTCAACTGATCGATTGGCCCTTTGGATAACTCCACGGGGCCTTCGGTATATGCGGACGGATCAGCAGCCCGATACGGCCGTCGTTGTGGTCTCGGCGACTTCGTAAATTTTTCTCCGGATTGGGCAGTGCGTTCTCTGTGGGGTCCAAATGGGAGCCATTCTCGCAGATATATTCCCGCCGCGGTGAAATGCGGCGTCTAACTCAAATTTTGCTGCGGAAGGTTAGGGTGAGGAGGCTGGGCCCCTGAACTAAACCATCGACATCCTCATATCTCAGAGCAATACCTCCTTCGGATCTTTCGAACCTTTGAACGCCTCAGAGCAGTTGGACCCAAATTGTCTGACGGCACCGAATCGGCATTGGCATCATGGTAGTTAGCATCAAGAGTCGCAAGGTCCTGTTGTCGATTTGTGATTGATTTGTAATACGTCCTTCTCGAATAGAAATCGTACAACTTCTGCACGATCGTTCCCGTCACATGATTACTGCGCAACGGGACCGGTCGATGTCTTAACCCGGCAGTTCGGAATCGGTCTTCCGTCGAAAGGCTTCATCCCCATGAAAAACTCGTTTATTAAAGTGGCGGCTTCGGCTGCGCTCGCCGTTTTGTGTTCCGTACCTCTTGCAGTGGCTCAAGCTAGTCCGCAGTCTGCACCCGATAACTCGCGGCAAAACCAAAACCGCTGATAGTCAGCCAAACACCGCCGCAGATCGGGCCACTACCGCTAAGGTTCGAAAGGCGATCGTCGAGGACAAAGGGTTATCGACTTACGCCCATAACGTCAAGATCAGAACAATGAACGGCCAGGTCACCTTAAAGGGACCGGCGAAGTCCGAGGAAGAAAAGCAACAAGTTGCCTCCGATGTCACTGCTGTAATCCCAGCCGACAGCTTTACCAATCAGCTCACCGTCAAGCAGTGAATGTTGTTTCAGTCATACTAATTTCAATTCAGTCAGAGTCATCTTTACAGGAGTACTTTATGGCCAGCAAAAACGTTGCCGTTTTCGGTATTTACAAATCGCCATCCGCCGCTGAAGCGGCGGTGGATCAACTTTTGTCTAAAGGTTTCACCAACGAGTCGATCTCAGTATTGTTCCCGGATGATGAAAGCACCCGCGCTTTCGCCCATCAGAAGAACACTAAAGCGCCTGAAGGCGCGACGACCGGCGTGACCACCGGCGGGGTTGTTGGCGGGACCCTCGGCCTTCTGGCAGGAATAGGCGCACTTGCGATCCCGGGCGTCGGTCCCCTCATTGCCGCGGGGCCTATCATGGGCGCACTCGCCGGTCTCGGTGTAGGCGGAGCTGTAGGGGGGCTTGTCGGCGCTCTCATTGGTCTTGGCATCCCTGAATATGAAGCGAAGCGCTACGAGGGAGCTGTTAAGGACGGCGGGACACTCCTCTCTGTTCACTGTGATACTTCAGAGCAGGTCGAGAAGGCAAAGACTCTGCTAAAGGATACGGGTGCACAGGATATTGCCTCCGCTGGCGAAGCCGCTACGGAAGACACGAAAGGCGGTCGCGGTACCTATGGCAATATCTCTGAAGGCGGACGTGTCGTGACCGATCACAACCTTGAGGATGAAGCACTGGTTGGTAAGACATCCTCTCGCAACTAGATTTTTCGCAAGCCAGATGCAGGGTCGCCGAATCGGGCAGCAATACAGAAGCCGGTCCCAAGAGGATCGGCTTTGTGTTTAGAAGTCTAAGAATACGGCTGGAGAGGGATGTTGTCGCTTCGATGCGCTTCGTCTTCGCGCGAAAAGGCAAAGGGTCAATTTACGCCACTTGGGGGACAGCCCTTCTATCGCTCCTGAGAAGGCCCTTCAGGATCCCAATGAAAACACACGTGGCAAGTTCCGCACTAGTAACGATGCTGCTCTCATTGCTGGCGGCGAATATGGCGGCTGGTCAGCTGGCGTCTACCTGCGTCGAGAACTCGCCCGAGCGGCGAGGCGATCCGATTGAATGAAATTCAGCGTTCGTGGAGGCAGCAAAAAAGTTGCTTCAAAATTGGATAGCAATCACAAGCTGCCGCCTCAAGACTCTTTCTATCCAGAATCTTCACTTGTCCACGGCTGTACTCAATTAGACCTTTACGTTGCATATCACCCGCTATGGCAGTGACGGTCGTACGCTCCGTTCCAATCATCTCGCTGAGATATTCATGTGTGAAGTTCAAATCGTTCTCGTGAGTACGGTCCCACGCCATGAGAAGCCAACGCGCAAGCCGCGGCTCTGCATGATGCAGCCTGTTGCAGCCTGCGATTTGTCCGGTCATAGCAGCTTCACACTGAACGAACTGAAGGAGGCGCCTTCGGATTTCTTGAGAATTCTCAAAAGCTCTTTGCAAATCCGGGAACGCGATTCTTAGTCCCTTCCCTACCAGCTGCATGACGCAGCGAGACGGTATCCGAGCTGACCCCAACAGGTGCAGACTTCCGACGACGCCCTCATAACCAACAAAACCGACTTCTCCGCTGTCACCATTCGCCATCGAGGTGATTATGGATGCCAGACCCGAAGTTAGAAAGTAAGCATGAGAGGGGGTGGAATCCGGCCCGTAGAGAGTTGTCTTGATCGGCAAGTCTACGGCTTTCGCGGCGGCCCTGAGCGATTCGCAATGTGTAGGAGAGAGTGCAGAGAGAAACAGATTAGGCGTCTCAGAAGCCATGGTCGTTCCTTCACTTCCAGATTGCAAAGGACAGCGTACCACCACGGTGCCAGAGCAAAAAAGAGGGTACCGGGTAATCGGCAAATCAGTCTTCTTTTGGAGCAAGTTTACGCCCACAATTCCAACAATATTTGGCTTCGGGGGATTGAGTGTTAGTCATTTTTCATCGGTGCATCGAACCGAATCTGAGCCGTCTTTTCCATACGGTCTAAGAATAGATCGGGGCATTGGCCACCTTCGAGCGACCGGTCGCAGCCCTATTAGATGCTCAGGCCCTTACGAAAAACGCGATTCGTAAATCTGATGCGCTCGATCAACTGATTCCTCTATCGGCCATATCGATGGGAGCCAGCGCCGCATGGCAACTACCTCGTCTCAGTCACCGCGCATAAATCTGCATCCTACGTTTCTAAGCAGGAGAGAGGTCCTAAATGAGTGAAATGTCAGAACCGATTCCGTCCAAACGTAGGGTGATCGTTGTGGACGATGAGCGGCTGATTGCGAACACTCTTGCGACCATTCTCAACAACGCAGGGTATGATGCTCGTGCCGTATATAGCGGAGAACAATTGGTCGAATTACTTGAGAGCTTCCAACCCGAAGTGCTGATCGCCGACGTTGTTATGCCGGGCATGACGGGAATCCAAGCCGCAATTGCTACTCGAGTTGCACCTGTCTAATATTTTCTATTCGTGAACTCTTTCCAGGCGCGCTTTATTTTGTGAGTCTTAGGGTATCGTTCGTCTAACCAGGAATTCACTTCAATGGATGAGCTTAGTTTTCATTGTCTCGACAAGATGCCTCAAGGCACCGACGTAATCTCGACAGTGTCCCGCCCAATGCGCGTTGACACATGAGAAGTGCTGCGAAAGTTTTTACCGCACATCGCAGCGTTCCCTTCGAATCCGCAAAAGAAGGTACCCAACGACAGCGATGTTGATAACCAGCACGACAACTTTGGAAATCGTCGGATGCCGATGTATCTCGTAAACCTCTAGAGGCAGCAGAGACGCTGTGATGATAACGGTAAACCACTCAGCCCCAGGGCTTCATCAGCCACAGACCAAGGCCCTCTGTCAGGAAGAGTGCGGCATAAACAAAACTCCCTACCCCGAGGTCCTTTAGTCTACTCGGCGGAATGCTCGCTATCTTGCTGATCGCTCGATCAACGTACCGGCCCCCTGGATTCAGGCCAAGCATCGTGACCCAATGCTCCAGGGTCCCGTCCCCGCCATTATGAATGAGTTTCACCGCGCCAACTCCGACCGCAATCAGTAGAGAGGCCTTAAACAGCTTGAATATAGCGATCAATCGGATCAGTCCGCTCTGGGAATTTTTCATATAGACGCCACATCCAACAGGACCAAAGCTCCAAACTGCCGATCGAGTGCAAGCAATTACTCGGGAATGACCGCAGTTTCCATAAGTCTACATAGCGAGAGTAAAGTGGCGAGAAGCGCGCTTGTAGTTACCTACCCAAGAGAAATTAGGCCTAAGCTCGGCCCAATTTTCGCCGCTTGGAGCACATCGTCACCGAATGGAGTAGGCTTCACTCGAACGATTTTTCACTGGCGCCTTCGGTGCATCGGAGATGATCATCACGTTTTCGGAAACTTCGCCCTCAACCTTTCGAAAACCCCGTTTTACGAGCACTACAGGACGGCAACGATTACTTCTGCCCGGCTATACTCCGCGTGTTTCCAAACAGGCTTTCCGTTCATCCAGGGCAACTAGAGCAGAAGAGATTGCTCTAGAGCAAGGACGGCAAAACAACGCTGTGCAATCGTTTCGGCAGTTGAAATAGTTCTTCTCCGTTTATTGGAGGGGCATGGCCAAGCCTTTGAAGAAACCACTTTGAGGTCAAAAACGTTTTTCGCACGATCCAGCTCACCGTCAACAATGCAGCCCTCAGCAACCAACACGAAGTATGGGGGACGAAGATCGTCACTGTCGGCGTAAAGGTCCATTGTCTCAAAGTAGTCGCTTACTTTTTTTTCGCATGTGAGGCAGCATGAACTGTACTTGCGCTCTATGGTGTTGAATAGCCTCAACATTGCTTCGGGCGGTCAATCTACCGTCGTCCATCCTTTGGGGCTGGTCGGTGGACCGCTAAGAATCCCCAAAAAGGAGAGACTGGGGATGTCTATCAATGAGGTTACCGTCTTCGCCTTTTTCCGCTTTTCGCCTTCCAGAATCGATGTCATGCTAACTAGCCTACTATCAATCCGCCGTAGCAAACATTCATGGCGCAGCTTTATCGCGACGTGGGTGGGGAAAAATCACCATCCACGCATCAGCTCGAAATTCATCGACTGTCATCCATAAAATTGGATCTCCTAATTGACTCCATCAACAGCAACACAGGGGAACGATATTCCCCGCCCGCCGCATGTGCGACATTAAAGCTTGATTTCAATCCACAAAAGGGAGTAGCGTTTTTGCCGCGACACGGGAAGCCCTTGGGCCGAGCCTACAGCGTGACCGAGGAGAAATGTATGAACAAGTTATCTCTCCCCTTTAGCCTGGTTCTGGAACGACGCGGAGCTGGAACTTCGCTACTCGTCGCAATCCTCGCGATCACAGTCTTCTTCGCTCCCATCGCCAGGGCCGGACCCATCAACTATCTGGGCGATCCGGCCATCTCCTCCCTGCAAGTTATCGGAGGTACATTTCTGCCCACCAGTCCCCCTGATCCCCCGCCGGGCAATCCGCCCCTTGCGACAGCCTCCGATCTTATCGTCCTGCCCAAATTCGGCTTCTTCGATGGCATTCGCGCGTTTGGCACAATGGACTTCACATCCGCCGGCGGAGCGGCCACGGTCAGCTACATAGCCGTTCGGCCGTTCAATGTTGGAGAAAGCGAGACCGACAACCTTCCCATCTTCTACGATATCGCGTACTGGTCGAACGATCCCACAACCACGGCGAGCCGCGTCTCCTACAATGCGGAGACCTTCGTCCCCGGAATCGGGTTGACAGGCACCGGCAGCACTATACCCACGGCGATCCCCTTCAATTCCGATACCATCCATCCGCCGCGCCCCCTCTTTGGGACGACGCTCGATGACACGTCTCTGAACATCCTGACCTACCCCGCTGCCGCGGGCGATTACATCATGTTCCAGCGAGTCCAGATCGAATTCGACAATCTGACCGCTGGGGAAGTCATCCGCATCGACGCCAACCCTGTGGAAAGCAGCATCGAGGGCGCGCCCGTTCCGGAGCCTCCCTCCCTCAGGCTCTCGCTCTTTGGAAGCATTTTGATTGGCTCCTGGTGTCTCCTCCGGATTCGCAGTCAACGGCGAGCATAATGGTTCCAGGCAAGTCGTCAGTTGCAGGTTGTCAGCGTGAGCATGTCTGTCCCTCGTGCGCGGTACTGACCGTCGAAAAGATGATTGCTCGAGAAACCAAAATCCACCCTTCCATCCTCTGCGTCCCGGCTGCCCCGACATATAGGAATAAAGCCTTGGTACAGCACGTTGCTCCCTAGGCGAACTAAAAAGTTAAGTTGCTGCTTAGCGTTGCATTGCTTAGACCACGTCCATACAACGTCAGGTGCTTTCTGGTGCGAGGAGGATTCCTGAGCGACAGCCGGGGCAGGTAAAAGAGCCGTAAAGAGCAACAGCATGTGTCTCGCCTGCCTTCCGTCTACGCTCAGCACCGGTAACACCTCAGCATGACGATATCAGAGCAATTACAGAGTTCCCGCAAAGTTCTATAAGAAGGAAAGTCAACAAGAAACACTTCGCCCTCGGCTGAATTTCTGTTGATTTTCAGCCCCCTTGGAATCGAGCAGGATTGTTCTCGCATTTCGCTCCAAAGGCTCGGGACGCTGCGGACAATCGTGTCGCGTAGCGCTTGTGGGTTCTTCCCCTGTGGTTCTCATACTCGATTTGCGACGATGCCAGTGACTTGTGAAACCAGCAAGCAGAACGTTGGTCATGTGCCAACCATGGTTCTATCTGGGACTCGTGGGCCATTGCTTTTTCAGGTTATCCGAGAGGGCCTAGGGTCGGGTGTGAGACTGGGTGCCCGAGGCACCACGCGTCTAACTTTGCGGTTGAGACTCGCTCTCGAACCCGAGTGTCTCAAGTTCCGGGCAAACCACCGCTGGGATTGAATCCAGGGGATGGAACGGAACTATGGGAACACTCAAGCTGTTTGTGGGTTCAGATATCTGGCGTCGAAGCTTACTCCTTTCTTCCAGACGATCAGGGTGATCGCGGCGATTTTGCGTGCCAGGGTCAGCCGCGCCATCTCCGGCTTTATTCCTTTGCCGATCTGAGCATCGTAAAACTTCTGGAACGGCCCTGCCTTGGCGGCGGCAACTGCCGAGGCACTCTTGAACAGATTTTTGAGATCGTGATTGTGATTCTGATTGAGTCCGCGAATCGATGCCTGCTTCCTGGACCGTTGCAGCTGTCCGTTAACGTACTGGTTCTCTGCGCTGTCGTGGGTTTCGATCGCCAACCCGCTGTAAGCCCACAGCTGTCGCTTGGTGCGAAAGCGGTCCGGGGTCTGGAGCAGTGCGATCAGCAGGGCCGCCCGGATGGGGCCAATCGACGGAATCTGACCTAGTAGCTTCGACGCGCCGTGCTTTTTGCTCTCCAGCAATAGCTCGCGCCGCACTACCAGGCGGAGCGAGCGCAGAGCGTCCAGCTGCAGGTAGTAAAACTCTGCCCGGCGGCGCACGCCGGCCTCCTGGATCTTGCCCAGCCACTCCAGGCGATGGCGCTGTCCATAAACTTGCTTCTCTGCACAGGGAATCGCCCAGCTTCGATACACCGCCTTCACGCGGGTCATGACACGCGCCTGGTCTTGGGTGATGGTCAGATAACTCCGCGCCAGCTCCTTCAAGGGCCTGACTCCGTGCTCGCCGTGATAGACCGGCCGCAGCAGGTCCGAGCGCAGCAGTTCAGCCAGCTTCCGGGCATCGATTCGGTCACTTTTGCTGCCTTGTTTCAGATAGTCATTGCGACGTGGATCACACACCACGAGCTTCGTGACATGCGGCTTCAGCAGGTCATACAACCACGCAGCCCAGGTGCCTTCTTCAAACGTCAGATACAGGCTCCCGCGCAGTCCATGCACGAACTCAAGAATCGTATTCGCCCTGGTTTCGATGATGCTTTCCATCACCAGCTTGCCGGAAGAATTCAGAACCGCGATCGAGATCGCGTCCTTGTGAACATCCATCCCGATATACTTCGTGCTTTCCATAGAAGAGTGCTCCTTTCTGACGGTGAGATAGCAAACGCTCACAGCCTAGCCCAAGGGGGCACCTTCTTATATTGCGTCGGGTGGTCTCAATGGGTCGACGCAACACACAGCTCAGACCCACATTCATTGAAAACAAAAGCTAAAAGCGCTGGCTAGGGTTAGATCATCCGGAACCTTACCCTGGCTAGGTTTGGCCACATCAGCCAAACAGATCGATTCTTCAGGGTAAGCATTTGTGGATCAGCTGATTAGATAGTGTTGCATCGACCGGTTGAGCTGGCACACATTTTGGGCAAGTTCACTCTGTATAAGGTGGTAGTTTCCCAAAACCGTTTTGCGGGAACTGACCAACGCAAAGTGCGTTTCTCGGTTACTGAAGAGCCTTTGTGGGTGGATAGAGGAATTTGATGGCTGCAGTAAAGCGTGAGCCCCATGCGGCCGCTCCGTGGTTGGCGCCTTGCTGCACGGTAAACAGGATCTCGGGATGGTTAGCGAGGCTGGCTTTCAAGTTGTCAGCGAGCTGGCGGTTGAGGGAGACAAAAGCCTCGTCGTAGTCAGGAACGCCAAGCATCTTTGCGTCGGAACCTAGTTCGGCGGTACCAACACCGATCGACGCCCGTACGGGCCCCATCACAACTGGCATGGTCTCGCGCAGCAGGTCTCCATTCCCATATTGCATCGACGTGCTCTCCAGCAGACCGATGCCGAAGACGTCGGGGCGTTTCAACAGAGCGGTAAGAGCGGCGACACCACCGAGTGACGCTCCTCCAACGCCGGTGTGTTCGCGTCCCCTCTTCACGCGGTAGTGAGCAGCGACATAAGGAAGCACCTCGTCGGTGAGAAACTCGGAGACGTGCATCCCCTGGAACACCTTCGGGGGCCCGTAGAAGAGCGGATTACCGAAGGGTGCCAGCTCCACATCACGTTTCGCGGTGCTATCGATGCCGACCACGATGATGGGTTCGACCTGATGATGGGTGATGAGGTCGGTCAATGTCTCGTCGATCTTCCACTCGCCCTGTGTTCCAGGCGCGGTACAGCGGTCGAAGAGCCATGTCCCGTCGAACATATAAAGGACAGAGTAGGTAGTTTGTGAGTTGGCGGGATCGCGGTATCCGGGTGGGAGCCAGATACGGAGGTTGCGTTCGTTGCCGTAAATCTTGCTGGCTATTGGCACGATTTCAAGATCCCCGGTAACGCTGGACTGACAGGGCTGAGAGGATGTCTGTGCGACCGCACTCAGTGGGACGGTCATCGACAAAGCTACGAGCAGCGTAGTCTTACAAATTCGTCTCAATTCACGCCCAAGCCATTCCCATAAGAGGTGTCCTCAATCTATGTAGCAAACTACTGCCATGAAGTCAATCTGAACGCCATACAGGTTAGGGACTTCGCAATTCCCAGAAATTGGGTTATGCGAGGTAAAGTAGTCATCTCGACAAATTCGTCTTCAACCTCCCAATAAGTCGTGCCAGCTCAACCGGTCGATGCAACACTGGCTTGCAGTTTACTCGCCGGCGTTTCAAAGCCCAAGGTCTTTCGCGGGCGTTGATTCAGGCGCAGAGCTACCTTGTTCAGATCGGCTTGAGAGTAGACGGACAAGTCGGTCTTCTTAGGGAAGTACTGTCTTAATAGGCCGTTGGTATTTTCATTGGTGCCGCGTTGCCAGGGACTCTGCGGATCGCAGAAGTAGACTTTGACATTGGTGTCCACCGTGAAGCTTTTGTGTTTAGCCATCTCGTGCCCCCGATCCCAGGTCAACGAGCGCCGCAAGGTCGCGGGGAGTTTACGCACATGTTTGCTCAGCGCGGCGACGACCGTCGTTGTATCTTTGCTGGGCACTTTGATGAGCATGGCAAAACGCGAATGTCGTTCCGCCAGGGTTGCGATATGACTGTTTTTGCCGCCTGCGAGCAGGTCGCCCTCCCAATGACCGGGAATAGCGCGGTCTTCAACCTCCGCAGGTCTTTCGCTAATAGAGATGGCATCGACGATCTGACCGCGAGACTGTCCCGCAGCCCGCGAGTGCCGTGAGCGACGTATAGACCTCTTGCACCGCAGATGTTGAACTAGCTCTTTTTTCAGCACTCCCCGGGCCTGGATGAATAAGCTGCGGTAGATGGTTTCGTGGGACACACGCATGTTCTCGTTGGTGGGATAGTGGACCTTCAGCCATTTCGAAATCTGTTCCGGCGACCAGTCCAAGATTAGTTTACTGGCCACGATCATCCGCAATGTCTCATGGTTCGCAAGAAGACACACCTTGGGTCGCAGAGCTGACTCCCAGGCCTGATGATCGGCTTCACTGGCTCGATAGAGTGGACGACCGCCATGACGCGCCACCTCCCGGCTTACTGTAGACACAGGCCGCTGTAACCCTTTAGCGATCTCACGAATCGACGAACCGGATGCAATTCCACGTGAGATGTCTTCCCGCTCGTCCAGCGTGAGCGTTCGCAGCGAGCGCCGACGAACCGGAGGTGCTATCCCCCCGCGCTTCGATAACAAGAACTGAATCGAGCCATGGTCCTTGCCGAAGGCACGACCAATCTCATGCAACGACTCGCCCGCCTTCCAAAGACGCCAGATGTCAATACTCTGCGCCGCAGAAAGCCCGTACCGTCTGCCTTGTCTCATAATCACCACCTTCACATCAGATGGTGTTGCATCGACCGGTTGAGACCGCCCGCCTTTTGAGCAAGTTCGTGTTGGCACGTCGTGGGGCGGGTGACCTCGCACTCACCCTCGATGAAGGGGTCGATGAGGATACGACCAAAGCGTTTCTGGTCGAGTTGCAGAAGCTTGCCCTGCAGGCGTCAGCCCTTACGGCTCTGTGAGTGGGTGGTCTGCGCGTCTACCGCTTGTAGATCGTGGTTGCAAAGAGGTCAGTGGAATGACCGACGATGGCGCCGACTGCTGCGCCAACTCCGGCTGATTTTGCGCCTGAGACGTGGAGGAGACTGCCGGTGTCTCCAGCGTTGATGGCCGAGCCGATTCCTGCTCCGACGCCTGCTCCGACGCCGGCTCCGATCAGCAATCCGCCCAGCGTGGATTTTGCTTTGCGGGGAAGTTTTATGGTCTTTACCTCGGCGCGCGAGAAGACCGATTGAGAGCAGGTGAGTTTGTCGTCGGTGACGGCTGTGACGAGGCAGGTGATTTTGTTATGGTCGGTTTTCACCTGTATCAGGGTTTGAGGGGGGAGCGCCTGAACCTGCTGCCAACTGGGCGGAGGAGGGGTTACGGTTTCGGCCGTCGCAGGCAGAACCAACAGGACGATGAGAGCAAAACAAACCAATAGCAGAACGCGCAAGGAAGGCATGGAGTCTCCTAGGAGTTGCTGAAATTGTGGTCTGGGGGTGGCAGAGGATAATAGTACACCGGGTTTGGCGGGCCGGGGTGGAGCAGGCTTGGAAGTGATCGGGGACCCGGTTATTTATGTCCCGAGTGGGGTAACCGCTCAGATCCGGGCACCTTGTAGGCCACGCCACACTTCGGACAGCCCTTGTTCTCTCCGTCGGTGTATAGCGTCTCGCTGACGGGGATGATGGCGCCACAGTGGGTGCA
>Ga0210406_10003891_pt1 | contig 16206 bp, 16 predicted proteins | sample IncBWC30MmetaG_FD_155454 | JGI IMG/M metagenome (GOLD analysis project Ga0210406, IMG submission 155454) | Forest soil microbial communities from Barre Woods Harvard Forest LTER site, Petersham, Massachusetts, United States - Inc-BW-C-30-M | ecosystem: Environmental > Terrestrial > Soil >... | reverse complement strand
AGGAACGATATTCTAAATTTTTATTCGGATCTCTCGCTCCCGCTTGAAACCAAGAAGAATTCCGCGCACTGGCAAAGTGTGTTGTCGTCGCTTGACCAGCTGAAGTTGTTTCTGCCTGCCCCGCTTCTTGCGGGCAACCCGCCAAATTGACCCCGCAGCCAAACGACAAGAGTGTGCTTAAGTGTACAGATTCGTTGTCTAGAGCAAGCTAGTATGGTGTTGCAGGGAAACAAGGATTTGCGTAGCGTACCTCTGATTGTCCCGGGCGAAAACTTACCAGGCAAAAAGCCCCCCAGCTTCGGACCACCATGTAACATGCAAAGTTCGGAGTGAAAGGCGCGAAGTGTAGGGCCAAGACAAATATGTGAAAGCAATTGCGTGGCTCGGAATTTTGCTCATCGTTGTTGGCGCGCTTGCTCGTGATGTAGATCTTAGGCCTGCAGTGAAGGATCTGTTTCTGAAGCAAATCGTACGCAGTTGAAGTCTTGACCGTGGAGGTCAGTAATGAAGAAATACGTAGTAGCCGCAGCATGTCTCACGCTTATTTCTGGCGCAGTTTATGCCAGGAAATTGAACAAGGAACAAAAACGCCTGGAAGAGTGCGGCGTTGTCATGCAAGAAGTGCTTAACGTCCCGGACAACATTCCGAAGGAGCTTCTGGAAAAAGCCGAGTGTGTCATTGTAATTCCGTCGGTCAAAAAACTGGCTTTCGGAGTCGGTGCAGACTACGGACGTGGCGCGATGGTTTGCCGCCAGGGCGAGAAGTTCCGTGGACCTTGGGGAGCTCCAGCCATGTACGCATTGGAAGGCGGCAGCATTGGTTTCCAGATAGGCGGAGAGGCCACCGACTTAATCCTTCTGGTCATGAACGACAGAGGCATGGACTCGATTCTCAGCAGCAAGGTCAAGCTCGGAGCCGATGCTTCCGTTGCCGGAGGACCCAAGGGTCGTGATGCTTCCGCAGACACCGACGCATGGATGCGAGCCGAGATTCTTAGCTACTCGCGTTCACGGGGATTGTTTGCCGGCGTTTCGCTCGAAGGCTCCACGCTTCGTCCCGACGATGACGCAAGCGCAGATGTTTATGGCCATGCGATCAAGGCCAAGGACATCGTGAGGGGTAAGAAGACCGGCGTACCCGAAACGGGCCGCCACCTCGTCAACGTCCTGCAGAAGAGCGCGCCGCACAACGAATCCGAGCGGGCGTCGAATCAGTAGCCGGGAGTGAGCCAACTTTGCCGGGGTGTCAGACTTCGGCAAGCTGCCAGTCCCAATCGAAGACTGATTCAGTAAGCCAGCTGCAAGGGTCGCATGACGCGATTAGCCTTTGCAGTCTGGCCTTTGTTTTTTTTCCGATGCTTGGTAAAAAGTGAGTCAGATCAGGCGTGTCGGCGGTCGTTACTGTGTTCGGAATGCCCATTGGCATCGAGCCAGCTCAAGAGGGCACGAGTACTGCCCTGCGCCAACGCGATGCTCGAATCGGCAGCGCCGTAGTAAAGATTGATCGTGTCCCCGTCTGCTGCGATGGTGTAGCCGCAGGGGAATACGACATCCTGGACGTCTCCGTGACGTTCGTAATCCGCCTCGGGCGCGAACATCCACGAATCTCCGCGGGCCAGGCATTTTTCCGGCTGCTGAAGATCGAATAACGCCAGACCCAACCGGTAAATGGAACTGGACGGAGTCCTTCTCACTCCGTGATAGATCATCAGCCAGCCCCGTGAGGTTTCAATCGGCGGAGGCGACATCCCAATCTTGTTGGCATCCCACCACGCACCGCGGCGCGCTTCCAACATCAGCTTGTGGCTTCCCCAGTGGTGCAGGTCGGGTGAGTACGAGATCCAGACATGCGCTCCAAGAGGGGTCATGGGCCGGTGAATCAAAGCCCAGTATCCGTTAATCCTGCGCGGCAAAAGAGCTGCGTCCTTGTCGTCTGGGGGCATGATGACGCCAATTCGTTCGAAGCCTCGAAAATCCTCGGTGAGAGCCAAGGACACTCCGGGGCCACCGCGAGAGTATGACGTGTAAGCGATGGCATATTTTTTTAGCTCCGGCACGTATGTGATGCGCGGATCTTCGATGCCCCATAGCTCCTCGGGGTATTGCTCGGGATTAGGCAGGAGCGTGGGTTCACGATCGATTTGCCATTCGTCGACGCCGTTCACCGAACGGGCCACGCACAAGTGTGAAAGGCCGCGGCGATCTTCCACCCGACAGAGCAAGAGCGTCGAACCATCCGGCAGAAGCGTCGCGCCGGCGTTGAAGACGCTGTTGATCGAATAGGGCCAATCCTTTCCCGTCAGAATGGGATTGGCAGCGTGCCGGTGAAAGAGCGTTTCATGTTTTTCCGCACCTGCTTTTACGATCAATTTTGGAGAACTCATTCAATAGACCTTTCGTAGTCGCACTTCATCAAAAAAGTTGCTCGGGGATCAAACTTGGTTCCCTGTACCGTCGGATTCTTCGAGCCTGCGCATTTCGAGGAGAGCCATCAGGAACGACAAGGTGGATTCTGCTCCCTGATTTTCGTTTGCACGGTCGGGATGCAGGCCATCTCGGCAGCCGCCGGTGGTCGCATCGTAGAGTGCGATCTGCAGATCGTTGTCTCCCAAGAACCAATTAAACGCGGACCACGCTTCTTTACGCCAGCGGCCTTTGCCCGTGGCTCGATAGGCCTGCAAGCACGCAGCGACCGCGGCACAGGCTTCGACAGGCTGTTGATCGAATCGGGCTTTTTCCGTTTTCTTGGAATAAAAGCCTTGCGATCCGATCGGGACGAAATGGCCCTTTACTTCGCATCGTTGAATCGTGACCAGCCAATCCAAAGCCTCTAATCCTGCCGAAATCATTTCGTCATTAGCGGCCCGCATTCCCGCTCGAATCAGAGCCTGAGGCAACCGCGCGTTCGAATAGGCAAGGCCATTCTCAAACCAATTCCAGCCGGAAGAATGATTGGAGCGATAGGAGTTCAACAATCGATTCGCCAGGGCGTCGGAGGCACTCAGAGCCGCTCGATCTCCCGGGAATGAATCGAGATACTCCTGCAGTCCAAGCAGGGCAAAAGCACAGGCGCGGGGACTTTTGAATTCGGTTGCGGCTGGCAAAGCCAACTCAAACATGCGTCCCGCGGCACCGCGCCACCCGGCATCCTTTGAGCGGCCAAGAACGGTGCCTAGTCCCCAAAGCGCGCGTCCGTGACTATCTTCCGAACCTTCCGGTTCCTGCCACTGGCGTTCATAGCTCAAACAATTTCTGAAGCGTTTTGTTGCCGGATCGAATGCCAGCCAAAGGAAGGCCAGATAGCGGGAGCCCAAGTCGGCTGCCCCCTTGACCGCTCCGGCTCCGAACTCTTCAAGGAGAATCGCCACGATCAGCGCGCGAGCGTTATCGTCGGTCGAATAGCCCTCCGGATAGTTGGGAATCACGAATACCGCATGCTCCACGATTCCGGTCTGGTCTGTCATCCGGTACAGGTGATCCAGATTTATTGCCGGGAGCCTATCCAGTGTTTTCTCGGTATTCCGAGCCAAAAAAGTGGCTCGGGGGTTTCGCAAACGTTCGTTGTAGGTGCGTTCAAAACTGTTCATGTATTTCTGTGCGACGCGGTTCCATACCATGTCTCTCGCGTACAGATACGCGCGCTTTCGCATGGCGTGTCTCGCGGTTCCGTTGTCCAGGAGTTCTACCGTTTTTAAAGCAATTGCTCCTGGATCATCGAACGGAACCAGCGCTCCGCGCTCATCGTCGAGTAGTTCGATCGCGTGCAGGTACGGAGTCGAGATGATTGCTTTTCCAGCGCTCAGGGCGTAAGCAAGCGTTCCGGAGACGACTTGCGCTTTGTGCTTGTAGGGTGTGATGTAAATGTCCGCCGCCCCGATAAGTTCCACCATCTCTTGTGGACTGACAAAACGGTTGCGAAAGATTACGTTGGCTTCAACTCCGAGGTCCGTCGCGAGCTTCTGCAGGTATTCGCGATATTTGTCGCCTTCACGCCGCAAAATATGCGGATGAGTCGCTCCGGAAACCATGTACACCACGTTGCCATGCCTGGAAAGAATGCTGGGGAGAGCTTTAATGACATTTTCAATGCCCTTGTTGGGCGACAGCAGACCGAACGTCAGCAAGACATCTTTTCCTTCCGTTCCGAATCCATCCTTGTAAAAAGTCGGATCGGTGAACGGCAAATCAGGTATGCCGTGTGGAATCAGGTCGATCTTGTTACTTGCAACTTGGAACGTTTCTTGCAGGATGTCCGAGGACTGCTGGCTCATGACAATCAACCGGTCGGAAAGAGTTGCAATCTCGTCCATGACAGCACGCTGGTCGGGATCTGGATCGCGAAGGACGGTGTGCAGCGTCGTGACGAACGGCATGTTCAGCCGACGCAAGAGTTCGAGGATGTGTGCGCCTGCTCGGCCGCCAAAGATTCCATATTCGTGCTGCAGACAAACCAGATCGATATTGTTGAAATTCAGAAACTCTGCGGCCTGCCGGTAGGATGCCAAATTGCCCTCGGACAATTCGAATCGTACTCGGGCCGGATAGCCGTAGCCGTCTTCCGTATCGTTCACCGGAAGCGCCAGCAACTCCGTCGTGCCGTATTCCGCGTGGATGGCGTCACACAGATCGGTTGTGAATGTCGCAATCCCACAGTGCCTCGGAAGATAGTTGCCAATGACTGCGATCCGATTGGGAAGAGCGGGGCGCTGAGATACGGCTATCGGCGCGGCCGGCGTCGCTTCCAAACTGAGCGATTCCACTTCAATCAGTTCCAAGATTTCGGATATCGGATTCATTTTCGACAATGACATTTCGCTTTCTGTATCAAATTGGTTTGCAAAAGAACTGGTATTCGATTAAAAAACGCCCTCTTCGTTGGAGGGCTTGAAACGAACTGGCTTTCCTGGAGGGACAGGAAGCGCAGCTGATGATCGACTAAAATTTCCCTATTATTCGTGCAATACGACGGTCAGGAGCGACTTGTTGACCTTGATTTTGCCGTTGTATTCGATGAAACCCAATTTCCTGAATTTGTTCATGAAAAAATTCACGCGTGAACGCGTGGTCCCAACCATGCTCGCCAGGGTCTCCTGCGAGACTCTCGGCAAGATGCGAACGGGCTGATCTTGTTTTCCGTAACGCGCAAGAAGTAAGAGCGTTCGTGCCAACCGTTTTTCGCTGGAGTTGAAGAGTTGATCGATCAAATCCTCTTCGACACGTATGTTGTGCGCGAGCATGTAGGCGATGAAATGGTCCGACAACTCGTGCTCGGCATGGAGCACGCGCAGCAACTCATTTTTCTGGATGATCAGAAGGGTGGTTGGCGTTACGGCGCTGGTCGTACCCATCCGTACAGTCTGGCCCGCCATGCATCCTTCGCCAAAAAAATCGCTCGGACCGAACATGGCGACGACAGCTTCTTTTCCGGACCCATTCACCACCGACAATTTCACGCCGCCCTTCTGGATGTACATCACAGTCTCAGCGGCTTCGCCTTGCGAGTAGATGGATTCACCTCGCCGATAATCCATAACCTTTCTCGCCACTCCCGCAGTGTCGAGGAAGGCCTGAGCATTGAACAAGCCTACCGCTCCGTTGGTTTTAGGCTTCTTAGTCTTCATATGCGACTCGAAACACCTCTACTCCATGGGCGTTCGAGGCCAGTTCCACACTAACAAGTTAATCCTTGCAAGACTGTTCAAAACAGAACAGTGCGCCGAGTGAAATATCCCGAAGTGCCCGCAAGTTCGCACTCAAATGTGCGGCGATCAATGTCAGCAGGTTCGAGCTATGGATATAATTCAGGTTTTCATATCCGGTAATCTCTGGAGTCTTGGACGCGAGGTAGTACGACAGCGCACTTATGATCGGTATCTGAGGTCGGTCTGTTGGTAAGTTGCGGTGTGTCCGCAATTCGGGCAGTCAAGGGTGGTCCCTGCAGTCGGGAAAGTTAGCTTGCTCGCCAAGAAGAAGTTTTCCAAAAGTGTCTTTAATCTGAGAGTGTGTAAAGTTTGAATCGCACTTCGGAACATGTCAAAACCCAACCAGCCATTGGGTGACCTCGGCTGGTCTCTGTAGACTGACCCGCAGTGGGCGGGGAAACCATGCTGTGTGAAGACTGTACGCGTGTTTTGTCGGCGCTCGCATGAATACACACGTCAAATATCGAAGAATAAAGCGCTTGGTTTCGTCTTATTCCTAGAGGGCGGTTTTTGCCTCGGGTTCGTCGGCTCGCCGGCGACTGGCAAGGATGGCCACACCGGCCATCAAAGACGCTATGCCAAGGATTCCCGGTACCGGATACGTTTCGCGTTCTAGCTTCGTTGTTGAAAACCCAGGCGGGCCGGTAACAACTTTCGAGCATCTTTTCCTTCTTGATGGTTCGTATGGAACTGGCGGTTAACGCGACGGCCGTGGACATGCGAAGGGGATAGCCTGCGAGGCACAGCTCGCCAAAAAAATCATTTACGCCCCAGAATCCCGGTAACTGCTGATGGTTGGTGTTTGGTCCGAGTGGTGAGCCACACCGCTCCTTCTTGAATGTAAAAAAGCGTGTCAGCAGGCGCACCTTGCGTGTAGATGTTTTGTTTTTTCCGATACCGCAAGACCTTGCCGCCTAGAGGCTGTTTCCTGAAGAGAAACCACCAAGATGGGAAACCATTTTGTTCATGCGTTTCATAGATGATCCGCTCCTAACCAACGGCTATCGCGATAAGTCTATTCTCCCAATAATGGAACGTTGGGTTGCCGCTGAACTCAACGGCTCTGTCAGTGGCAGGCCAAGTCCCAGCAAGCTGCAAACGAGGGATCGCCCCTCATGTCGGCAACTGGAACGAATTTTTCTTGGAGTCCCGGCATGCTGTGGAAACTGGCGTAGGAGCGCAGCCTCATACTCTCGAATGCTTCATTCCAGTTTTGGGGGACTTTCGGGTCGGCCGCAAGTCGGAAATGCCCATCGCCATCCGGCAAAAGAACTGTCGGGATCAATCCAGGTGACTTATCGTCGATGAAATTGCAGAGTCCATTCAAAGCTTTCACCAGCGGCGCACCCTGGGAGAGCATTTTGAGCAAGTGGGTTTCTGATGTCGATCGCTGCGAAAGAGCTTGAGCCATCTTCGTTCTCCTTCCTCTCATAGATTGGGGGGACAGGGCACGTCTTCTTGCCAAAGCACTTAAATCTTCTGCAGGGATAACCAGAGGCGCCGAATGATATAGGCATCGGTCTGGGAGTTCTGTCCAATTCGAGACACTTCTCCAATTCGAGACGCTTCCAATGGTGCGTCTCACAATGCTTTTTTTTAGATGAACCCTGGTGTCTCTGGGGCTCCTCGACGCAGTCCATGCGAACCACATTCGCGCTCACCACGGTCGTTAGAAGGAACGGTGGCGAGGGGAGCCAACTGATTTCCGTCGGCTGGATGCGACCAGTTTCGCCGTGTGTTCATTTCTGTACAGAAATACATTTTGCTAGTGGTTACTGTTAGGGCTTGGATCGTCCGCTCTTGATCCGAACCTAGGAGAAAAGAAATGGCCTCTGCGAAAGCCGAGAAGTGTGCCCACCCTGTTTGCTCGTGCCTGACAACATCGGGCAAGTACTGCAGCACGGAGTGCGAGGCGATGAAAAAGACGCCGGACATCGATTGTTCGTGCGTTCATATTGGATGCCAAGGCAACCGGCGCTCTACGGCTTCGTCTACGATTCAGACTCCATCTCGAATTCATCATAGGATGAACACTAGAAAGCTCAGATTGTCATTCGCCATGCTCACGTTGTTCATGGGGGGCGTCCTGGCCGGATGCTTTGCGACGGCCACGAAATCACCCGATGTTTCCGACAGCATTCGCAAATCGCTCGATCAAGCAGGCTTCTAAGATGTCTCCGTCAGTCAGGATCGCGACAAAGGCATCGTTACCCTCGGCGGACAAGTCGCCAGTGAAAACAACAAGTCACAAGCCGAATCTGTGGCAAGGTCTCTCGCTGGGACGCAGGTTGTCGTAGATCAGATCGCCGTAATTCCCATCGGTGCGGAAAAAGAAGCAAAAGCCGTGAACTCCGATCTGGATGCAGGCATTGAGAAGAACATGGACGCTGCACTGATTCAGAACAGGTTGCGCGACAATGTGAAATACGCAGTGAAGAGCGGCGTCGTCACGCTGACCGGAGAAGTGAACTCGCAGTCCAAGCGCGACCATGCCGCATCCGTAGCCACGAGAGTACCCAACGTGAAGCAGGTCGTGAATGACCTGCAGGTTAAGAATCAGAAAGCCAGTTCTTCACAGTAGAAGCTGGGCATTGATCCCCGCGGAACCGGACAGCGGTTCATTCTTTCCAGTTGCTCTCCTGTAGCGGGCCAGAACGTCTCCCATATGCCTCTCGCCCGTCGTCGTTATTCCCGCGACAGTTGGATTCTCGTCAGTAATGAATTAATTGGAAAGTCGTGTTAGGCGAGGTTATGGCGAGGATGGCTCTCGCAGGAAGTGTGGGCAGCGTGTCCTCTTCGGGTGTCCAGTACTGTGAGCTTGCCGAAAATTGGGTTAGCTAAGTAATTCGCGACCGACAACAGAGGATGGTCGGCAGATCCAGAAATTCCGATTGAGATTCCAAGAATTGCGAGGTGGGAGGATAGTGAAAAAGCTAATTGTTTTTGACTTGGACGGTACACTTGCCGAAAGTAAATCATCCGTTGATTCTGAAATGTCGGAGCTGCTGTATGACCTTCTCGCCATCGTCAAGGTGGCGGTGATTTCCGGCGGCGATTGGCCACAGTTCGAAAAACAGCTGCTCTGCAATCTTCCTGATGACGGCCGCCTGGCAAATCTATCCCTCCTTCCTACCTGTGGAACAAAGTTCTTCCAATACATAGGGGATTGGAAAAAGATCTATTCGGAAGATCTCACCGCGGATGAAAAAACGAAAATTGCCGGTTCCCTCCGCCAGGCAGTTGGAGTAGCGGGCTTGAAGGTCGAAAGGGTCTGGGGAGAAGTAATAGAAGACAGAGGAAGTCAGATAACATTTTCCGCACTGGGTCAACTGGCCCCCTTAGAAGAAAAAAACAAATGGGATTCGGATTTCACCAAGCGGAAGAAGATCAAAGCGATCCTTGACACTTTTATTCCCGAGTTTTCTGTACGATTGGGAGGCGCCACATCCATCGACGTCACTAAACCGGGCATTGATAAAGCCTACGGAATCGGAAAGCTACGAGACCTCCTGCGCATTTCATTGAAAGAAATGATTTTCATAGGCGATGCCCTGTTCGTGGGAGGGAACGATTTCCCGGTGAAGGAAGCCGGTGTTGTTTCTATCCCGGTCCGAGGTCCCAATCAGACGAAACCGGTGGCTGCGGCAATCCTCGCTTGCTTGGATCAGGGCCAGCTTGCATGACCGTACCGTTAGCATCAGTTTGGGCCCCGCTCACGCATCTGCTCCGAACAGCGACCCAACGCCTGCGGTCAGCGCCATGGCAAGCGCGCCCCAGAATGTGACACGCATCGCACCCAACATTACCGCTGCGCCGCCCGCGCGCGCCGCTAGCCCGCCCAGAAGAGCAAGGAACACCAGTGAAGTTCCAGAGACAAGAGGAATCAAGACCACCGTAGGTGCCATCGCAGTAACCAAGAGAGGCATGGCCGCTCCAACAGCGAAACACCCAGCCGATGCCAGGGCAGCCTGAATCGGACGCGTGCGGAGAATCTCGGAGATACCGAGTTCGTCGCGGGCGTGCGCGCCTATTGCGTCATGGACCATCAGCTGTCTGGCGACGTGTTTGGCGAGCGAAGGATCGAGCCCGCGACCGACGTAGATTGCCATGAGTTCGTTATGTTCTCCCTTGTCGTCTGCTTTGAGTTCCTTGCGCTCAAGTTCGAGATCGGCTTGTTCGGTGTCGACCTGTGAGTGGACCGACACGTATTCTCCGGCGGCCATCGACATGGCCCCGGCCACCAAGCCGGCGACCCCTGCGAGCAATATGTTGCTGTGAGCCGCATGCGCAGCTGCCACACCGAGCACCAGGCTCGATGTTGAAAGGATGCCGTCGTTCGCGCCCAGCACTGCTGCGCGTAGCCAGCCGATGCGTCCTGTGCGATGTCGTTTCTTGTTGCCTTCACGCATTCTTGAAGCCTCCTTGATCGGGGACCGGTAGAACCAACTACCTCTTCTTGTGCGTCCCGGTTTTCACATTCCCAGCGGGCGGGCTTAGCCGCAACCCGGCGAGGTCTACCCCTATTACCTTTGTCCCGACGAGAACGAGGGTCGCATATCGGGCGTTTGGATTCTGTGCGATATGGGTCACTTCCATCTCTCTTCTTGCCCGTGAGGGTTATGCAGGAGTTCGGGATTGGGTCAAATTCTTGCCGTCATAAAGGTGCTGAATAGAACATACAGAGCGACGCCAACGGTACAGAATCATCGCTACCGGGTTCTGAATCTAGGTATCTCCGGCTTGGAGGACTACGTCGTGCGTCACGTGAATCGATACATCAGTTCGCTATTCTTGGCTGCTACCATTGCTGCACCAACCGCAATCATGGCCCATCCCAGATCTCAAGAAGGCAGCGTCCAGGTACGAATCTATGATCGGGACCACCGTGATTACCACGACTGGGACGACCACGAGGACCGCGCCTACAGGCATTACCTAGCGGCACAGCACCGGACGTATCGTGAGTATCACAGGCAGCACCACAGCGTGCAGCGCCACTACTGGAACTGGCGCCACAGTCATCCGGACCGCGATTAGCAAAAGTCGGAAGAGAGAAGAGCGTCTCAAGCTCGCTGGACGTCAGCGAGCAGAGTCGTTTAGGCTCATTTTTCCTGGACTGTCTGCGCGACTGGACACCGGGATCTGAGGGGTGCGGGCTCGTAGGAAAGCAGTTGGTGTTGCTCTGCCTCCTGCTTGCGAGTCAGAGGGAAAGCCCGCTGCGAACGCTTCTTGGATCGCTACTGGTCCCAGCGCGCTGAAGAAACGCGCAGATTTAGCATTCAGATCCGCGACAGGTGCAGTGTTGCAATTTCTGCGGAATTTGTTCTCTCCCTTCCATACATCTTTACCGCTCTTGATGTACGGCCGTCGGTTCGTACAGCTTTTCCTTGCGGCACCAGCAATCGCCGCCGGCCAAAATTCGCCGCCGAGCGATAAACAGTTGAGCACCGTGCAGACACAGTTGCGAAGATTTTTGGTGGTCCGAATGGCAAGCCGATGAAAAATATCCGCGGCGGAAATTACATGGCCTACAAAAATAATCGTCTCCGCTTCAACAAGCTAGTCATGGACGATGTGGACTCGATTCTTATCGATAAGGACCCGAATGATCCACTCGATTTCTATCTGGAACATTACAAAGAACAGCTTTCGGCGGGGTATACAAAAACCACACAGACTCCGGCTTGCGCGTGTTCATAAAAGACTTTAACAAGCTTCATCCCGCAAAAGTATCTTCCACTGACGATAAAAAGAGGTGAAGTTGGTGTTTAGAACATACCGGATGGCTGCGCGACCGACGTTATTTACGCCCGCCCTCATTCGAGCCAAGCGACGAGCAGCTGCTTGCCTTTGAAACCAGAGTGAGAGTGCGCATTATGACCCAGGAGAAAAAGAGCCGGCTCGCGGGAGCCGGCCCCTTTGTTTGAAAGGGCTACTGAGGAGACGTGACGGAGGCGACGGGTTGCAGGCTGAGGGAAATGATCTTGGTACCGATCACTTCGCCCGAGACGACCAGTTCGACGCGGCGGTTTTGCTGACGGCCTTCGGAGGTATCGTTTGATGCGATGGGCCGAGTCTTGCCGAAGCCCGTCGAAGTGGTCGAAGATTCCGGGACGCCTTGTTGCGTTAGATAGGTGCGGACGCCTTCGGCGCGCTGCTCCGAAAGGTGCTGATTGAACTCTTCGGTGCCGACGCTATCGGTGTTGCCTTCGACAGCCAGTTTGAGCGACGGATAACCCAGTACGATTCCGGATATTTTGGCCAGCTTCTCGCGGGCGAGCGGGCGGAGCGTGTACCTGCCGGAGTCAAAGAGCACGTCCGACATGTTCACAACGAGGCCGCGGGCGGTGTCGCGAGTTTCCAGGATCAAGTTGAATTGTTGGAGGAGACGCGCACGAAGCTCCTCGCGGTCACGTACGGCTTGCTGAAGCTGCGTGTCGGAAGAGAGTGCTGCAGCGCGATTCCGGTCGGAATCCGCTTCAGCTATCAATTGCATCTGCTTTGCGTCGTTCCGGTCTCTTTCGGCATTGGCCTGCGCGCCAACTGCCTGTTGAGCGGTGATCTGGGCGTCGTGGTTCTTACGGTCGGCCTCATCGCGTTCCCGAACGGCATCGGCCTGCGCATCAGTAGCGTGTTGAGCGATGGCTTGGGCGTCGAGATTCTGTTGGTTCGCTTCATTGCGCTGGCGAACTGCGTCAGCAGTCGTGGCTTCGGCGTGGCTTCGGCGCCGCGCTTCCTCGTCTGCGCGATTTTTCGAAGTGGCTTCGCGGTCTAATCCGTCGCGGCGAGCCGTTTCAGCATCTTCTTCGTCGATGTTCTTCACAGCGATTTCTCGCGCGTCTTCCGCCGTCTGCACGACCTCACGCGACAACGCAATCAGCGATTTCTTGTTTTTATGTTTCCCGGTGGCGATTGCATCTGCTTCATCCATTTGGCGAACGGCGTTTTGGTAGCTTGTCGTGGCGTACTTTTCGGAACCAGCAGATTGGGCTATGCGTACGGCATTGCGCGCTTCAAAGAATTCCAGCGGCAGTTTGGCATTCAGAACCAGCGGATCGAACTTGAAGCCCGTGGGGATGTAGCCGCCCCGATCGATTAATTCGTACTTGGCATCCACATCCTCGCTTGCACCGACTGTGTCCGAGCGAATGGAGTTCTCAAGAACCACCAGGTTGCTGGGACGACGCACGGCATAATAGGGTTCCGCAGTCACGACCAACGCGAAGGCCTGAAGGTCAGTGGTCACGTCCAGCTTGCTCCGGTGGTTATCGCCCACCAGTACTTCGCCGATGTTCACTTGCCGGCCTTCCGGCGAAATTGCCCACAGCACGTACGTCAGATACTCATTGCCAAAGCTCGTAGGCCTGTCCAGTCCGGAAAATTCGGCTTCGATTTCCAATGCTCCGCGTTTGCTCTCGACTTTGGCCTGGCCCATCGCGGCGGGCATCAAATCGGTTCCTTGAAAGTTGATCCTGGTGGCCCCGCTGCGGTGTCTGTAGCTCACAGCCCGGGTCGTACGACTCACTACGTTGGTCTGAAATGTCGGTCTTGCACTGCGGGAGTCTGCCGACAGTTGCGTCTGAGCCTGCCCGTGCGCCGATGCGCCAAGCATCAGTAAGATTGACAGGGTGATAGTTGGTATTTTAAACATGAGTCTCCTTCTCAAAAGCTCAAGTCGAAGTATCAGCCTTTCCGGGCCTCAATACTGTGCGATAGTGCACAGAAGACCCGGATCGAGGGCTTGTTTCCCCGGCCCAGTTCGTGCCCATCGCCGAAGATTGTGGCCTCATTTTTCCCATCGGCCGATGGGTGTTGCGCGCGGCCTGTAAACAGGCGCGCGAATGGCAAGATGCGGGCCTGCCGCTCAAGCGAGTTTCCGTCAATGTGTCTGCCAGCGAATTCCGCACCAAGACTTTCCTCGAAGACGTTGGCACCATCCTCAGAGAAACCGGCTTGGAGGCGCGCTATCTCGACCTCGAGCTTACCGAGGGCGTCCTTATGCAGAATGCCAAATCGACAGCCTCCGTCCTTCAGGAACTCAAAAGCACGGGAGTGCACCTTGCCATTGATGACTTCGGGACCGGTTATTCGAGCCTGAGCTATCTTCGGCGGTTTCCCATTGACGTTGGGTGTCGAATAGCGGCAGGTCGAAGTCACGCTTTCCGCGACTCTCGGTTCGAGCGTCAAGACACTGGTCAGAGAGCAAGGATGAAACGACCGCGACGTTTTTCGGGTGCTTGGGATACTGCTAGCGCGGTACTGAGTAGATCACATCGCTGAAGGAGAAAGAAGAACAGAAAGCCCAATTTGTGAAATTGGGCTTCCCGTTTATTGGTTGAATGGAGCCGGTTATCTTGTTGTTGCGGACGATGCTTTGGCTTTGCCGAGCTCAGCGACAAGACCGAGCTGTTGCATCATGCCCAGAGCATCCCAGTTGACCCAACCTTCGATTATCTTGCCGTTCGTAAAGCGGACAACGGTGATTCCAGAGATGGTGAATTGCTTTCCGGTTGGAGCGATTCCATTGAGGTCGCCTTTATGAGTACCTTGGCAGGACCAGCGGGCGGTGACTGTTTCACCTTCGGAAATGATGTCCTCGATTGTCAGCCGAACGTCGGGGAATGCAGTGCGATAGAGAGTCGCACGCTTCTTTTCGCTTTCGGGACCTCGCCCAAATTCGGGCGTGGAAGAATCATGGTGAGAGTAGTTCTGTGCAAAGAGCTGGTCTGCCACCGGCAGATAGCCCTTGTTCCAAACTTCTTCGAATAAACGACGAACAACAGTTTTGTTTGTTTCAGACATAGTGATTCTCCCTTTTTCGAAAATGCAGATTCCTACTCGCGAAGCGAGTCGGGCTTGAGTGGTGTGACTGTGAACCGCTGGCGTCTTGGGTGTGTTGACCTGTACGTCGGACAGGAAGTCGGGCTCCGCGAGAGGGAACAAAAAGGAACCGAGGAGGTTCTGCCCTCTTAGCTGCCTTATGCGGAGCTTGGCCTTTTGAGAAACTGCTTTTGAACTTCGAGCGGGAGTTTCGCCTCAAACGGCGAAACCACAACATGAGCTTGTTCTTATCGAACAGGAGTGTCAAGGACAATCGGAAGATTCTTTTGTGCAAAAAAAGGCAGGGCTGCGGAAAGTGGCGCTTGCCACACATGCTGCTGAGGCTGGCCACCCATGCTAATGAGTACTGCGACGGTAGATCCTTCGATGCAATGTTTTAACGTGCTGGATGGCGAAGCCGCGCCGGGAATACATGATAGTGGCGTGCGGGACATAAGATGTAAGCGCCACGGAATCGGTGCCCGTCGCGCTTCCAGGGGTGAGGAGGGAGTGCATCTGATGCTGGCGAATTCTCCATGGCGTCAGCTACGAGTGCGCGCAGAGAAGATTCGGGAGACCATAAGCACGATTACGAATTGGGCGGATACTCTCACACACTAAATACATTGCGCGGTTCAATACAGAACACAAATACCCTCCGAGCGAGTAGCGGGTAATGCGGATAATGATGTTCAAGACGGAGCCGTTTCGCGTACGTGTGTCGTCGCATGGCGTCCAAAATGAAAAAAGGAAGAGCTCACGACTAAATAAGCACCTTCGTTTCCCGTCTGCACAAGTGAAGGCGACCGTTAACTTGCACACCCCCGAATTTGAAGAATTTGAACATGTCTCTATGTGAACAGACATCTTCCCAACGACATCTCGCAGCGGAGTCGAAGTCTTGCGCTTGCCCGAATTGTTTGTGGGCACGAAACCGGCGTGTGCTCAACCCTCGCGAAGCAATGGTTCCAGATGAGGTAAAGGATGCGGAGGTTTTGTATGCACAGGCGAGGACTTGGCCATTGGGAGAGCCCCTCCGGCGTGCGGAGCCCAAATGGCGAAAGCCTGGCGACGTGGAAGCCGCCTTTTTCGCCCTGTACGATGCGTTACGCTCAAGGATGTACGTCCGCACTCGCCGTGTGCGAGAAGACCCAACCCCGATTAGCAACCATATTAGCCTTAACCCATGTTCGTCTGCCTGCCCATGCCGTCGGCCTGCCGAGCGATTGCATCCGCCCGTGTGTTCGCGTTACGGTCGATATCCAAATAGAGTGTTTTCCTCATCGGTCCGGCAGCCGATCTTCAAGGTCGCTTGCCAACTTACCCACGTCGGTTGCGTCGCTGAATCCCTTCAGTTCGTGTTTTGCGGATTCGACGTCGATGCCCAATCGTTGGCAGATCTTGTGCTGCATCTGGAGCATAGCCGTGAGCTCTTGTTCCGCGAGCATGCCAACTTGGAGGTCGAGGTGAGAGCGTTTTTCCGCTTGACGTGCCATGCGATTTTGACTGATGAGAACAAAGATGGTGAGCACAACACTTTCCGAGGAGATGACCAAAGCCAAAATTCCAAAAGGAAATGGATCGAAGGGTTCCACCCGGGGAATCAGCCTGAGATTAATTGCGCTCCAAGTGAGCACGAGGAGAAGCTGTAACAGCAAGAACGCGGTACTACCGATCATTTTGG
>Ga0210406_10003890_pt1 | contig 16207 bp, 18 predicted proteins | sample IncBWC30MmetaG_FD_155454 | JGI IMG/M metagenome (GOLD analysis project Ga0210406, IMG submission 155454) | Forest soil microbial communities from Barre Woods Harvard Forest LTER site, Petersham, Massachusetts, United States - Inc-BW-C-30-M | ecosystem: Environmental > Terrestrial > Soil >... | reverse complement strand
CATGGGGATGACGGTGTCGTAACCGGTGACGCGGGCTACCGGTGCAAGGAGCGAGGATAGGCCGCGCTCTGCAATAAGTGCTGCGATCTCGGCGCCGAATCCGCCGGTGCGGGCCGCCTCGTGCACGATGACGCATCGCCCGGTCTTTGCGACCGAACGGAGCACGGTTTTTTCGTCATAAGGCTTGAGCGTGGCGAGATCGATGACCTCGGCAGCGATGCCTTCGGCAGAGAGTACATCGGCCGCTGCCATGGTCTCCTTCAGCGTTGCGCCCCAACTGATCAGCGTGATGTCGCGACCTTCGCGCAGGACGAAGGCGACATCCAGCGGCAAGGCTTCGCCATTGTCCTCCACCTCGCCCTTCGCCGCACGGTAAAGGCGTGTCGGCTCCAGAAACACCACCGGATCGGGATCGCGGATCGCGGCGAGGAGAAGTCCATACGCATGTTCCGGCGACGAAGGGATGACAACACGTAAGCCAGGAATATGGGCGAGCATCGCCTCGGTGCTTTCCGAATGATGCTCGGGCGCCCGAATGCCGGCCCCATGCGGCGTGCGCAGCACCATCGGACAACTGAGCCGTCCCTGGCTGCGGTTGCGGATTCGGGATGCGTGGTTCACCAGTTGATCGAGGCAGGGATAGAGAAATCCCATAAACTGGATCTCGCCGACAGGTCTCAACCCCTGCGCCGCCATTCCGACGCAGAGCCCGCTGATGAGGAGTTCGGCAAGCGGTGTATCGAGGACGCGCTCCGATCCAAAGCGCTGTTGCAAGCCCACGGTCGCCCGGAAGACGCCCCCATTGATGCCGACATCTTCGCCGAGCACGACCACACCCGGATCATCCTCCATCGCGCGGGCGAGTGCCAGATTGACGGCTTCAACCAACGTTACCTCTGGCATCGTCCTCTCCCGCGAGTTCACGGCGTTGCGCGGCATAGGTCTGGGGCAGATCGCGATAGAGGTGGTCGAACATGGTTTCAGGACGCCGTGGTGCCGTCGTCAGATAGCGTTCGACCGCCGCCTCGACGCGCTCATGGCACTCGGTGGCAAGTTGTTCCTCGTCTGCTTTGCCCCACATTTTTTGACCAACAAGATAAGTTCTCAAACGCGCAACTGGCTCTTCCTTCCAATGAGCCTGAACTTCGTCAGCCGAACGATAGCGTGATGCATCATCGGAGGTCGTATGATCACCGAGTCGGTAGGCGACCGCTTCAATAAAGCGGGGGCCTTTGCCGTCGCGTGCGGCAGCAATGGCCTCTTCGGCCGCGGCGCGCATCGCCACCACGTCACATCCGTCGACCTGCTCGCCTGCGAACCCGGCGGCGATAGCCTTCTGCGCCAGTGTTTCGGCTCCGGTCTGCAATCGCAATGGCACTGATATGGCCCATTGATTGTTGGTGGCGACGAACACGACCGGCAATTTGTGCACACCGGCAAAATTCATCGCTTCGTAGACATCACCCTTCGAGGTGGCGCCATCGCCGAACATGCACACTGCGACACGCGGTTCCCTCCGCAACTTGAAGGCATAGGCAACGCCGGCGGCATGCGGCGCCTGTGATCCGACGGGAACGCAGAACGGGAAATCGTGGACCGGTCCGGAGAAGCGATTGCCCCGTTCGTCGCCGCCCCAAAACAGCAATATCTCCTCCAGCTTGACACCACGCCAGATCAGGGCGCCATTGTCGCGATAGGAGGGCAACAACACGTCTTCTTCTCGCATGGCACTGGCGATCCCGACCGACACCGCCTCCTGGCCGAGCGAGACGGCATAGGTCCCGAGCCGGCCGGTGCGCTGCAATGCGACAGCCTTTCGGTCAAACAGGCGCAGCAGCACCATGGCCCGATAAAGCGCGACGAGCAGCTTGGCATCGGTGACAAAACCGGGGAGCGGCCGGTCTATCGAGCCATTTGGCGCGAGGCAATTGCGGCGGCGCACCTCGAAGCGCGCTATGATGGGGAGTTCTTGGTTTGCCCTTTTGCTAGCCACGCTCGCTCTCCCGGAGCGATCCTGCCTCCCGCGCGCCCTATCATTTGGTGCTTGCGCCGAGACGATGCAATACCGGGGAGGGTTAGCCCGGCGTGCGTGTTGTCGTCGTTGCTGCAGCGCAGGTTTATGGGGCTCGGTGCGTCATAGATACGTTGCTGTGACAGTGTTATATGAGAGCATGGCAAATGGTCAGGTTGTCCTGATAACAACTGAACCGTTAGACGGCGGCTCAGCCGTTCGCTCCGTCTATTTCGTGGCCGAAGAGGATCCTGCAAAGGCTGAGGCAATTGTCGCTGCAATAATGGCCCCGAATGAGAGGGTCGAAGCGTTGGGACCGCTTCCGGAAGCGGCGGTCAAAGCGCTCGGATTGAAACCCGGTGACTTCACGCACGGGTGACCGGCACCAATGGTTGCGGAGATCTTTGGCCTTACGTGGAGACCGCGCAGCTCTACGGTCTGCTTGTCGAGGCCCGTCCAATCTTAGACCTCAACCGCCCGATTTGCGTGATTCCAGCCGTCGGGCGGTCCTGCGGGCGCTATCTCTCATACCAACCGACGAGGATCGCTTCCGCGACGGTGGATTTACGAGCCTCTCGCTCGATTTCAGAGCAGGATGCATTGGCCTGTGCCCGAAGATGATCGGTCGAAAGGGCGAGCAGCCGAAAGTGATAGTGGTGTGGCCCATGGCCATGGGGTGGACACGGCCCGCCATAGCCAGTCTTCCGGAAATCGTTGACCGCCTGCTTGATATTCTTGTTCAGCGCGGCACCGTCCGCGAGCTCCGTAACGGTCGGCGGAAGATCGTAGGCCGCCCAATGGTGCCATGTTCCGGCAGGTGCATCGGGATCGTCGCAGAGCAGGGCAAAACTCCGCGTTCCGGCCGGCGCGTCCGACCATTGCAAAGGCGGCGAGAGGTTTTCTCCGTCGCAGGTGAAGCGCCGCGGAATTGCTGCTCCATCGGCGAAGGCGCTTGAAACGAGCTTCATGGCTCTCTCCATTACGCTGCAGGAGACATCGGCTCGGGTTTGACGGGTTCCTCCAGAGACGGCTCGAGTTCGCTGGATCGGCTACGCTTTCGATGAAGCTCGCGGACGAGATCGCCCGCGAGCGCGATCAGATCGCGGCGGTATAGCTCGATTTTGGCCGGTGCGGAATCCATAATGTCTGCTTAAATCGTGAAATTCATCGGGGGCGACCAGAGTCAACCTGGTGCGCAAAGAGGGGGGACGCGCAGCGAAGGCGGAGCGCGGCCTGAGCTGCGCAAAGAGCCCGCTGCGCAGAATGGCTTGCCATGCGACCGCTATTCCATCCGAGCCTGGTCAACGGTCGCTACGACGACCCGACAGTGTACGTGGAGACACTGTTCGAAAAGCGCAGTCTGCTGTTCGATCTCGGAGAAATTTTTTCATTGTCGCCGCGGAAGATACGACGCATCGACCAAATCTTCGTTTCGCACGCGCATATCGATCATTTCGTTGGATTCGACCATCTGCTTCGTTTGCTCATCGGGCAAGAGAAATCCGTGAAGCTCTTCGGTCCATCCGGTTTTGCCGGGCGCGTCTTTCACACACTTCAGGCCTACCGTTGGAATTTGCGCATGGAGCCGGACGCGCGGATCATCAATCTCGAAACGGCCGTGACCCGAAGCAACGACCTCGCGTACAAGGGCATCAATTACCGCGTGAGCCCCGAGAATGCAGCTTGTCTGGCGGCTTTCAAGATCGACAGTTGTATGCTGGCCAACAACCATGTCCTCGATTGGGGACGCTCCGGTCTACGGGAGACGCTGGCAACGCTCGAAAAGCTCAACATCATAAGCGGCAGGCGCGGGGCGCAATGATCGTGAAGCTCGCGCACCGGCCGTGCTCAATCTGGACGATGGCCGGCTTCTGATCTTCTCGTTCGGCTCGACATCGAGCGGCGTCCCGATTCAGTGGGCTGCAACTGGGGACACCCAGGGGTCAACGTGCTGCCTGACCTATCCGAGGCGATCGCGTTTGAGGTCGCTGACCAAATCATGGCGCGAAGGAAGCCGGGCGATCTCATCGTCGTTTCGATCCATTGGGGATCCAATTGGGGATACTACATTCCGGATGAGCACACGATTTTTGCCCGGACCCTCATCGACAAGGCAGGCGTGTCGATCGTTCACGGGCATTCTTCGCATCATCCAAAAGCGATCGAAATCTATCGAGATAGTCTCATTCTCTATGGCTGCTGTGATTTCTTGAATGACTATGAAGGGATTCGTGGTTACGAGCGCTACCGTGATGACCTGGTGTTGATGTATTTCGCCGACTTGGATCCGACGAGCGGAGGCCTCCATGCGCTCAAACTGTTGCCCCTGCAGATCGGGAACTTTCGTCTCTCCATTCCGTCGTGGCGGGATATTCAATGGATCCAGCAGACACTGGATGGGGAATGTCAGAAGTTCGGAACAAGGGTCATTTTTGATTCCGAGCGGCAGCTTGTCGTACGGACTGAACCCTGACTTTGGCGAAAGATAACATCCGCCCCGCTCCCGCTTTTCTCGGCTTGACGGCACCACTTGCGGATAGAGAGGGACCGGCTTAACTCAGACGTGACGCAGGCGTTGTTACGACATGCTGGGAGGCAGGCATGGCGAGAAAACGTGTTGGTATTCTCACGGGCGGCGGTGACGTCCCCGGCCTCAACGCAATCATCAAGACCGTGACTTATCGCGGCAGCGAGAACGATATCGAGGTCGTCGGTCTTCGCCGTGGTTGGGAGGCGCTCACGCACCTGAACCTGGATGACCCGGCCAGCAGGTCCCACTACCTCATCCCGCTGAACCGCGAAAACACGCGCACCATCGACCGGCGCGGCGGCACCGTTCTACACTCGAGCCGTACCAACCCGTCGAAAATGCAAAAGCTGCCCGATCATCTCGTCGGCCAGGACTTTCCTGTCTCGCAGAGTACCAAGGGCGACGTTGCAGCCAAGACGTGGGACCTCACCGGCCAGGTGCTCGCGAACCTCTCGGGGCTCGGCGTCGAACGCCTGATCGCCATCGGGGGCGACGACACGCTCGGTTATGCGGCCAAGCTCAACGAACTCGGCGTCAAGATTATCGCCATCCCAAAGACGATGGACAACGACGTGCGCAACACCGAGTACTGTATCGGCTTCTCGACCGCGATCACCCGCGCCAGCGATGCCATCCAGCGGCAGCGCACGACTGTCGGCTCGCATGAGCGAATTGGCATTTTCCGTGTCTTCGGCCGCGATGCCGGATTTACGGCACTCTACACCGCGTACGCGACCTCAATTCGATGCGTCATACCGGAGTACAAGGTCGATCTCGACAAGCTGATCCAGTTGCTCCTCGAGGACAAGCGCGCCAACCCAAGCAACTACGCGCTGATCGTACTCAGCGAAGGAGCCGAGTGGGAAGGCTACAAGCTGCAGGAATACGGCGAGCCTGACGCCTACGGTCACCGCAAGAAGGCCAGCGTGGCGGAATCACTTGCCGACGAGATCAAGCGCGCTGGCGAGGAGACGATCACCTCCGATCTCACCTACGACTTGCGATCGGGCGATCCGGACTTCATCGACAAGCTTGTTGCCCTGACTTTCGGTAACATGGCCTACGATGCCGTCCTGGAAGGCAAGACCGGCCTCATGTCGGCGCTAGTAGAGGGCCGCTATGACCTCACGCCCATCCCTGACGCCAGGCTCGGGCCGCGGAAACTGGACGTCGCCAGCACGTACAATACGGAGCGCTACCGTCCCATCTACGCCAACAAGCGGGGGCTGCCGATCTTTCTCAACCGCGCGTCATAAGGAGGATGGTAACCTCGATCGCGGCAGGGGAGCACCTTGCGTGGAACCTATCGGAACATCAGACGTTCTCTCCGCGAAAGAGCAGCGCCGTCGCCCGGCGCAGCGAGCGCCCAGGCGGGCGTTGAGCTGTGCGGGGAGGAAGGCTCATTTTCGGTCATCAAGGCTGACGTTGGCTCCGTCGGCGGGCACACGAAACCGTGTGCACGCATGATGGCGACAGTCGAGAGCGAGGTCGGCGCCTACAACCTGCCGCTCTATCTCGCTTTTGCTGATCCCATGTATTGCGCCGGGCTGATGCTGCCCCCGATGATCAAGGGATTCCGTTTCTATGTCATTGACATGGACCACGCGGCTGGCGACAGCGTGATCGAACTCGACGCGCCCGCGGATGGCTACCATGTTGCCGCGCTGCTCCGCGACAATGAACGCTTTGGCATTGATCGGATCATTTCTCGAACACATGGCGAGGTCGCCGTCGCTGTTTCAGCGTCTTCACTCGGTCGCAGGCAAGTACACCGGCAAGGATGACCCGGTCGCGATCGTCAGGAACCAGGGGATTTTCCCAGCACCCGAAGAAATCATCTCGCCGTTTGCCAAGGCGCACTTCGTAGGCGGCGATGCGCGCGGCTCGCACGTAATGCCGCTCATGCCTGTGCCACTTAACACACCGGTGACAGGTATCTACTGCCTCCCGATCGTTTCTTGCGCCGGCTTTTCGATCGACAAGAACGGCCGCGATTGCCTCGGACTCGCGTTCCATCGCCTGCACCTACAATGACCCGGTCATCTTCCTCGAATATGCCGTGGACGTTGCAAAAGGTGGCGCGCCGTCGTGGGATCAAGAACGTGGCCGTGACAGCTGGCTACATGGACGCGGCGGCGCGGGAGGAGCTTTACACCTTCATGGACGCCGCCAATGTCGACCTCAAGGCGCTCACCGAGGAGTTCTACAAGCGGCTGTGCACCGGCCATCTCGGCGCCGTCCTCGAGACGCTCGAGTATTTGAAATACAGGACGAAGTTCTGGTTCGAGATCACAACGCTGCTAATCCCGGGTCACAATGACAGCCGGGAGGAAGTGAAAAAAGCTGAGCGAATGGGTAATGACAAGGCTGGGACCGGACGTGCCCTTGCATTTCACAGCCTTCCACCCTGACGACAAGATGCTGGGTCTGCCCTGTACGCCAGCCTCCACGCTGACGAAGGCTCGCGATGTCGCCCGCGAGGTCGGGCTTAATTTTGTCTACACCGCGAACGTCCACAACGCGACGGGCGAAAGCACGTACTGCCCGGGCTGTGGTGATCGGATTATCGGCCGAGATTGGTACGACATCCGAAACGCGATCCTGATGAATCCAAACGATCGCCTGCTCATTGTCGGACAGATTCATGACAAATGCTCCACCCCTTGGACCCAGCAACAATCGTGGGCGCCAAGCTGTGGAAATAATTAGCCACGATCGGGGCAATGGTTTCCGCGCCTTTGTCTCATTTGGGCGCGCCCGACCAAAAAAACGGCGATACGCACCCAACAATCTGTCGCTAAACTCGGGCCGTTCTCGATTCTCGCCAATTGGCCGCTGAGGCGCTCGCACGCTGGCTATGCGCCGACCGGGAGATAGTGAACGAGGCACGTGCGAGGCCTGAACATAGGCACTAATACGTATTGGACGGATTCGTGACGCTCAGGCGGCTGTCGAGCAGCCAGAGGTAGTTGGGTTCTCATCGCGTTAGTGCGCCGATGCGCTGTATGTAGGCCATCGTTGCGACGCAATCAGGGTTGACGCGCGGATAACTATTGGGCGTCTTGATCGCCATGCACACAACGGAACACAACTCGTAAAGCTGTCCGACTTGACCAGATCCTGCGCCGATACGGATCGGCTGCAGAGCCAGCGCGCGTGACGCTGCGGCAATATGCTGAACAAAAGACTGCCGATCTGTTTCCCGAAGATGCCGCAAATGTAGATCTCGTCAATTCGTCAACTTACGAACTACTCCAGCGGCTCGAAGATATGCTGCTTGCCCTGAAACCTGCAAACCCTCGTGACCAATGGTGGCTGGGGCAGGCTATGACACTCGCCGCCAAGATCGGTGATACGCGCTGGCTTCTCGCCCAGCAGTTGGGCAGGGAACTCCGAAAGCGTTCGTCGCTCTCCTCGTCTTTTGGCTCGTCTTCCTCTTCGCTAGTTTTGGTCTGTTCGCGCCTCACAACTTCACATCCGCGGTCGTACTCACGCTCTGCGCCCTCGAGGAAAAAACGCACCCCTCAAGCGTATCTGAACCGCACCCGGTCGACGATAGTCGCCTTTGCGCGGAACGGTTCGATCGAGGCCGGGGGGACTGCTGAAGAAAATCGTTCTTCTGAATTTTCCGCGCGCATCGGCTGGAGTGCGGCCACTTCACTCGTTACCAGTACGGCCGTGCCAGGGATCCGGGCCCGGATCGCGTCCCGCTGCAACCTCGGCCAGCCGGTCGAGGTAATGCGCCCAGCCTTCTGCGTGGCCGGCGCACTGTTCGGCACTGGGCAGGCCCGTATGGGTCAGGCGCAGCAGCGTTCCGTCCGGCTGCTCCATCAGGTCGATCTCGACCAGGCTCGACGCTGGCGGCACCACCTCGCTGCCGTCCCAGCCGAAGCTATAAGCGAGACGGTGCACGGGCACCACCTCGCGGAAGTACCCGCGGGCAAAGCGAGCGCCGGTGACATTGACAAGGTAAAGCCCGCCGGGCTGCGGCTCGACCTGCGCCTCCGTTCCCATTCACCCGAGGATCTTCTCCGGATCAGTCAGGAACGCGAACACGGCGGCGCGCGGCGCAGGGATGTACGTCTCGCGGCGGACGACGAGTGCCTCTTGCATCGGTTTCCTCCACGGTTGTCATGCCCGCCTGCCTGCGCGGCGGGGAAATTTTCCCCCAACCTGTGGTCGTAAAGTGAGAGCGCCGCCTCGCTCGAAAGTTTTAGGACTACCCTTTTTTGAGTACGCCCCCGGCGGGTCGATGACAACCCCGCACCCGTGCTCGCTCGATGTGATCATCGAGCTGTCTCACGCGCTTCCGCAATGGCACTAAGCGAGGCCGCGAGAGCCAACCCGTCGGCCACCCAGAGCGCGCCGGCGTTCCGCGGGTCGCTTGCGGTTGGGTTCGGCCGAACAGGTCTGGCTTATGTCTTCGTGCTCGCGTGCTGGTTTCGGAAGGCCGCCTCTCCGGCGTCCGACACCTCGACCCACTTCTTGTCCGGTGGTGCGTCTGCGACATAGCCGTCGTGCCAGTTCCACCACTTGTAGGTCGGGCTCTGAGGGTAGCCCTCGGGCGAGTTCTCCCAGACCTCCTGCCGCCCCAGCGGCGTGATGTCGAGGTAGTTCCAGGTGCTGCCCATCTGTTCGTCGCCGCGGTTGTTGATGAAGTAGGTGCGGAACACGCGGTCGCCGTCGCGGTAGAACACGTTCGTGCCGTGCCACTCGTCCACGCCGAAGTCGGCGTCGAAGCTGTCCGTGATGGTGAACCACGGCATCTCCCAGCCCATCCGCGCCTTCAGCCGCGTGATGTCCGCCTGAGGTGCACGCGAGACGAAGACGAGCGTGGTGTCACGGGCGTTCAGGTGGGCGACGTGGGCGACCTGGTCGGCCACCATGGAGCAGCCCCGGCAGGCGTGGTCGGGCCAGCCGAACACCCCCGGCTCGAAGAAGGCGCGGTAGACGATCAACTGACGCCGGCCGTCGAACAGGTCGAGCAGACTGGCCTTGCCCGCTGGCCCCTCGAACGCATACGTCGTCTCAACGGCCATCCACGGCATTCGCCGGCGCTCAGCGGCAAGGGCGTCACGGGCGCGGGTTTGGGCCTTTTCCTTCACAAGCAATTGCTTGCGGGCTACCTCCCACGCCTGTGGCGGCACGACCGGTGGTTGGTGCGTGGCAAGCTGTCCGCCTTTCCGTTCGTTCTCGGCTGACGTGCTCATGGCTGTTGAAACCTCCTAGTTTGGGCTAATCGGGCCTGAGGCGCGCTTCCATTAGCCGCTCATCGCTGGTCCTTGGTCGTGAGATAGTTTTGGCACCGGAAATCGAATGGTGGGAGTAACAAGTGTGGCGGTATTTCGAAGGAGTCGCCGATTGCGGGCGCGGCCGGCAGCCTGATAAGCTATGAAGCAGCGTTGCCGACGGATCCTGGCTGGCTGCTGTGTGCGCTGTCAAAATTCTCAAGGGCGAGAATCCCTCCGATATACCGGTCCTGCAGTCAACGAGGATCGAACTCAAGATCAATCTCAAGACTGCAAAGGCGCTGGGCCTGACGGTAGCGCCCGCGTTGCTCGCCCGCGCCGACGAGGTGTTCGAATAAATGGCCATGTCCGAGTCTGGCCGATGCTGTCGAAAAAGTCCCAAAATACGGAGCGGCTAATTTCCCGCCGAACGACAAAACAAGCGGCGATGGCCATTCGATGGGCCCTTAGCTCGACCACGGAAGTCACCGGTGAGTTGACCGCCTGACGATGATTCCCCCAAATAATTTTCTCGTTGGCGCGCCAGCGACTCTTAAAATGTAAGCCCGACGCTACAAAAAAATTTTTCGACAGCACCGGCCGTTCTGAGACATGCCGGTCGCATTGAGAGAATGACCCGGAACGGAAGTCGTGCTAATTACTATTGAGGCTTGCGCCCGGGCAAGCCGATTTGCGCTGGCGACTTCACCGTTAGAAACGGTCTTTCGAATGCGTCTAGTTAGTGGGACTGAGCGTTAGGTGCAGCATCCATCAGCAGCACACCAAAAAGAAGGACCAGATAGAGCATCGAAAACACGAACAGGCGACGAGCAGGCCGCCTTTCTCTGTCGTCGCTCCGACGTACTTGCCATGCGAGAAAAATCATGATCGCTCCAAGCACGGCCGCAGCCGCGCCATAAATGGCTCCTGCGAACCCCAGTGCACAGGGTATCAATGAGATCGGAGCCAGAATAACGCTATAGAGAAGGATCTGGCGCTTTGTTTCGGTCCTGCCGGCTACGACCGGCAACATCGGCACACCGGCGCGGGCAAATTCTCCAGCAAGATTGAGCGACAGTGCCCAGAAGTGGGGCGGCGTCCAAAGGAAGATGATAAGGAACAGGCTGAGCGGTTCGAGCCCGACATTTCCGGTAGCAGCAACCCAGCCGATCACCGGAGGGAGTGCGCCAGCCGCACCGCCAATGACGATATTTTGCGGTGTTCGGCGTTTGAGCCACATCGTGTAGACGACGACATAGAAGAAAATTGTGAAAGCAAGCAACGCCGCCGCAGCCATGTTCAGCAAGGTGCCGAGGGTCAGAATGGCGCACATGCCAAGCATCAGTCCGAATACTAATGCTTCCGAGCGCGATACGCGGCCGCTAGGAATTGGACGCATGGCGGTACGTGCCATCACCGCATCGATGTCGGCGTCATACCACATATTGAGCGCACCTGCGGCGCCAGCTCCGGCAGCTATGCAAAGAAGAGCAACGACACCGGCGAAGGGATCGATGCCGCCCGGTGCGACCATGAGACCGACTAGTGCGGTAAAGACGACCAGCGACATAACGCGCGGTTTCGTCAGCGCGACATAGTCCCCGATGTTGGCATAACTCCCGCGAAGAATTGAACGATTGATTTGCATGAGACTAATGCCTCGTGATGCCTTGCTCAGTCCAATTTGCAAGAATGACGGAGCAGATCACAACCGTTCCTTGGGTACACGCGATGGTAGCTACGTCGTTGGCGAGAAAAAGATGATCCGGAGGAGGTGCGTGTAGTCGGACTCGAACACCATGATCCCCACAAATACCAACACCAGCACCGGTGGAAGCAGGATCGCGTAGGCTAAGGCCAACCGCTCCCAGGCCATGTGCATGAAAACGGCGACGATCAAGCCAGCCTTCAACACCATGAACAGCAGGATCAGCGACCATCTGAGATGGCCATGGATGCCAAAAAAGTCGACGAGATAGGAGCAGGTGCTCAGGACGAACAACCATCCCCAGACCATGAGATAGAGCTTGATCGGGTGCTGCTGGCCCTTGGCGTGTGCCGCTCCAGATACGACGGCGTCGTGCGCATGAGCTTGAAGCGAATGTTGGGGCCCTTCGACATGTACAGCCGCGTTCGTCATGTGCCGACCTCACCAAAGATAGAAAAAGGCAAAGATGAACACCCACACCAGATCGACGAAGTGCCAATATAGTCCGGTGATTTCGACGATCTCGTAATAGCCCCTCCGGCTCGTGAAGAAGCCGCGCCTTCCGACCTCGAAGTCGCCGCGCCAGACCTTTCGCGCGATCGCGATCAGGAAAATCACGCCGATCGTCACGTGAGTGCCGTGGAAGCCGGTGATCATGAAAAAGCTTGAGCCAAACTGCTCCGCACCCCAAGGGTTGCCCCAGGGCCGGACGCCCTCCATGATCAGCTTGGTCCATTCGAAGGCCTGCATTCCGACGAATGTTGCGCCAAACGCCGCTGTGATCAGCATCAAGACTGCAGTTTTGACGCGATCGCGGCGGTAACCGAAATTGACGGCCATTGCCATTGTGCCGCTGCTGCTGATCAAGATGAAGGTCATGATGGCGATCAGGATGAGCGGAATGTGCTTGCCCCCGACATTGAGGGCGAAGACTTCGCTGGGATTGGGCCACGGCACGGTCGTCGACATTCGCGCCGTCATGTACGACAGCAGAAAACAGCTGAAGATGAAGGTGTCGCTGAGGAGGAAGATCCACATCATGGCCTTCCCCCAGGAAACATTCTTGAAGGCGCGCTGATCCGAGGACCAGTCGGCGGCGATGCCTCGCCAGCCTGCAGGCCGCGTGGTGGATGCTCCGGTGTCTGTCAGCGCCGTCTCTGCCATGGCGTCGCGCCCCCTAGGTGAGCAACTGGCGACAGATGTCGATGAAACCGTCCGTCCAGCCCGTCAGCAGACCGAGTAGGACCAGCCAGACCAACAGCAGGAAATGCCAATAGATAGCGCAGAGTTCCACGCTCAGGCGCACCCGTGTCACCTCAGCGCCGCGCCACACCTTGGCAGTCGTTCTGCCGAGGGCCACGAGACCGCCCATCAGATGCAGCCCGTGCACCGCGGTGATGAGGTAGAAGAACGAATTGGCTGGATTGGACGCGACGAAATACCCCGCGACGTACAGCTGTTGCCAGGCCAAGAGTTGCCCAACCAGGAATATGACGGCGGACACTCCCGCCGCGAGCAGACCGATGATTACGCCGTCCACGTCGTTCCGGCGCGCGGCCATGTATGCCCATTGCAGCGCGATACTGCTCGTGACCAGAACGCCCGTGTTGAACCACAGCAGCTTGGGCACAGGCAGCGTGCGCCAGTCCACCATGTTCATGCGCATGGAGTAAGCGCTGATGAACAGTGCGAACAACGAGCCGACGACCGCGAGAAATACGCCCAATCCGATTTTCGCCGGCGGCAGGGACGAAGGGCTCTCCTCGCGCCAATCGGCGATTACTCCTTCCTCCAGCCACGGTTTGGCTGCCAGCCGTTGCTGCGAGAGCCACCATCCCGCAATTGCCGCTATTCCCGCCATGAACAGGATGATGACGCTCACGGGCGGGCCCCCAGCGCCGAAAATCTGGCCGGCGGTTCATTTTGCGGCACGAAATCCCGAGCGGCGCCGGGTACGCTGTAATCGTAGGCCCAGCGATAAACGATCGGGAGCTCCTTGCCCCAGTTGCCATGCCCCGGCGGGGTCTCCGGGGTTTGCCATTCCAGCGACGCGGCTCCCCAGGGATTGTCGCCGGCCTCTTTTCCTTTGAACAGGCTCCAGATCAGATTGAACAGGAACACCAGCTGGGCGAAGCCGACGATCAAGGCCGCCACGCTCATGAAGGCATTGAGGTCGTGGGCGGATGCGGGGACGAAGGCCGTTTCGCCGATATCGTGATAGCGGCGGGGCATGCCGAGCAGGCCCAGATAGTGCATAGGGAAGAAAATCGCGTAAGCCCCGAGGAACGATACCCAGAAATGGAATCGTCCAAGCGCCTCATTGAGCATGCGTCCGGTGATTTTCGGATACCAATGATAGATCCCGCCAAACACGGCCATGATCGGCGCAATCCCCATCACCATGTGAAAGTGCGCAACAACGAACATCGTATCCGACAGCGGTACGTCCACCACCACGTTGCCGAGGAACAGGCCGGTCAGGCCGCCGTTCAGGAAGGTGACGATAAACGCGAGGGCGAACAGCATCGGGATCGTGAGATGAATATCACCACGCCACAGGGTTAGCACCCAGTTGTAGACCTTGATGGCGGTCGGGATGGCGATGATCAGCGTCGTGGTGGCGAAGAAGAACCCGAAATACGGGTGCATTCCGCTCACATACATGTGGTGTGCCCATACGACAAAGCTGAGGGCGCCGATTGCCACGATCGCCCAGACCATCATGCGATAGCCGAAGATGTTCTTCCGCGCGTGGACGCTGATCAGATCGGAAATGATGCCGAAGGCCGGCAGGGCGACGATGTAGACTTCGGGATGGCCGAAGAACCAGAAGAGATGCTGGAACAGGATCGGGCTGCCACCGCCATACTTCGTCAGTTGGCCCATTTCGACGAGAGTGGGCATGAAGAAGCTGGTTCCCAAAAGGCGATCGAGCAGCAGCATCACCGAGGCGACGAACAGCGCCGGGAATGCCAAGAGCGCCATGACGGTGGCCGTGAAGATGCCCCACACCGTCAAGGGCATGCGCATCAACGTCATGCCGCGCGTGCGCGCCTGCAGCACCGTCACCACATAGTTCAGCCCGCCCATGGTGAAGCCGATGATGAACAGGATCAGGGATGCCAGCATCAGAATGATGCCCCAATCCTGCCCGGGGGTGCCGGAGAGAATCGCCTGAGGCGGGTACAGCGTCCAGCCGGCGCCCGTGGGGCCGCCAGGCACGAAAAAGGTCGAAACCAGCACCAGGACCGCGAGCAGGTAGACCCAGTAGCTCAGCATGTTGACATAGGGGAAAACCATGTCCCGCGCCCCGACCATCAGCGGGATGAGATAGTTGCCAAAACCTCCCAGAAACAGCGCAGTGAGAAGATAGATCACCATGATCATGCCGTGCATGGTGATGAACTGAAGATATTCGTTCGGATCGATAAACGAGAACGTGCCGGGAAATCCGAGTTGCAGCCGCATCAGCCATGACAGTACGAGCGCAACCATTCCGATAGACAGCGCCGTGATCGAGTACTGGACGGCGATAACCTTGGCGTCCTGCGAAAACACGTACCTCGTCCACCAGCTTTTCGGATGATAGAGCTCGACCTCACCCACTTCAGCCGGCGGAATGCCTGCGACTGTGTCAAACGGAATATCGACCATCGGAATACCCTCCTTGGTCTTCTCAGCGAGTTCGCCTTACAATAACTGGCGTCTCCTCGTTGGTATTTTCACTCGCTTTCTGTCCTATAAGCCGCCTTCGTGCTGCGCGGCCCCGATAACTCAGCGAATGTCCGCTGCTTCTCCAGCCACGCGTGATACTCTTTCTCTTCCTCCACGATGACCTTGCTCCGCATCTGCGCATGCGCAGCACCGCAGAGCTCCGCACAGAGAACCTCGAATGTTCCGGTGCGCGTGGGCGTAAACCAGTAATACGTAACCGAGCCAGGTATCATATCCATCTTTGCCCGGAACTCAGGCACATAGAAATCATGCAAGACGTCAATCGAGCGGAGCAACACCTTCACCGGTTTCCCAACCGGCAGGTGCAAATCGTCGTTTTGAATGACAATGTCGTCCTGTCCGTTTGGATCATCAGGACTCAACCCCATAGGATTGTCGGAACTGATGTTGCGGGCATCGGAAGTCCCAAGCCGGCCGTCCTTTCCGGGCAGGCGATAGCTCCACATCCACTGCTGTCCCATGACCTCGACCTCGGTCGCACCGGCCGGAACTGTGACGAACTGGTGCCAGACAACCAGCCCGGGCGCCAACATGGCTGCGACGCCGACTGCCGTCCCGACGCTGAGCCACCATTCGAGCTTCTTGTTTTCGGGATTGTAGGCTGCCCGTCTCCCCTCCTTGTGGCGAAAGCGGAAGACACAATAGGCCATGAACACGACGACCGCGGAGAACACCGCCCCGGTGATCCAAAACGTCAGGGTGATCGTGTCGTCGATGTAGCCCCAGTTTGAGGCCAGCGGTGTCCACCACCACGGGCTGAAGATGTGAAACAGCACCGAGGCGACCGCAACCAAAAGCAGTATGAGCGCTACAGCCATCCCTTATGCATCCTTGCCACCAAAGGCTGCGGATACGAATTAAAGGGCGATGCTAACGCGATCGCGATGGCGGACTTCATTCGCCATCGCGATGCCTCTTGCTTCGCCCATTCAACCGGTCGCGATGCAGAGCGCAACTTACGACCGCAAGTCTAATCGTGACCGGGGGCCTTCGAC
>Ga0210406_10003889_pt1 | contig 16208 bp, 9 predicted proteins | sample IncBWC30MmetaG_FD_155454 | JGI IMG/M metagenome (GOLD analysis project Ga0210406, IMG submission 155454) | Forest soil microbial communities from Barre Woods Harvard Forest LTER site, Petersham, Massachusetts, United States - Inc-BW-C-30-M | ecosystem: Environmental > Terrestrial > Soil >... | reverse complement strand
GTAACACGCGAATAGTAAACTGCTCTGTTGTCCGGAGTGGGCTCAACGCCAAAGTACTGTCCGTTCGGGAACGCATCGGGGAGGGTGGTCTTCGAATCAACTTCTAGAACGCGCAGCGTGACTTGGTCCTGCCCGCCGTCCCGCCGTCCATAAAAAACAAACTTCCCATCGCGACTCACACTTTCAAGAGAAACACTCGCGGAGTGGTCGGCGCTCCAGGGAAGAGGATCTATGAGGATTTCCTCTGGGGCATTCACTCCTCGCCGGAAATAGAGAAGTGAAAGATCCCCTCCTGCGGGGCGCTTGCGATAGAAATAACGGCCCCCGCGCTCGGTGGGAGCCTCGTAGGAATCGGTGTGAAGCAATTCTCCGAGACGGCTGCTGAGGGACGCACGGTCCGCGATGGAGGAAAGGGCGGCCGCGGTGCACTTTTGCTCCGCCTCGATCCAGGTACGTGTCTCAGAGCTCTCCTGATCTTCCAGCCAGCGATAAGGATCGGCGACAACGGTGCCGCCATAAGTATCTTTCACCGAATCAATACGCGTCTGCGGCGGGCACTTTGCCGCGGATGAGGAAGCCTGCGCCGAGAGAAAGGCGGGAGCGAATATGCAGAGTGCGACGCCCGATGCCAGGCGCGCAGACTTTTGCGTCCGGATCGCCCATGAAGAATTCCCCGACCTTCGCTCACACTTTGTGCTCATAGCTTCCTCCCGTACAGCTAGATGAGAACACCGGCATAGCCCGGGACACGGAAGCTTAGGTCGGCTGGGTGGCAATCTCAAGCGCTAGATCTCGAGATCAGTCTGACCTGCTCTCAGCAATTCTTACTTCAAAACCGAAAAATGATACTGCAGATCGGCGGGTAGTTTTCCAGAGCGTGCTCGCGTGTTGTAGTCCAACTCATACTGCGTGTGCGATGGGTCTTCTGGATAAGCAGCGCCGGGATCGTAGGGATACGACTTCAGCCCATGTTTCGGCAGCGGTTCGACAGTGAAAGCGTGCGCAGCGTAGAAATCCATATCTTTTTCGAACCCATCGGCATAGAAAAAATAATCTCGTGTCCAGCCAGCGGGAAGCGCAGGCAGTGACTTCGCGTCGAAGTCGAGCTTAACGCCCTCGCCTGAACTGAAAATCACGAACCGGTCATCAGCGGCACTTAGCAGTGACTTCACGTTTCCGTAGCGCGTGTAATTCCCTGCTGCGCGGAGGTACGGTCCGGTCATGCTGCGCTTCGCATAGGAATACGTCGTATCGCTTGCCGGTGCGAGTCGAATTTCCTTGGGAAAACCGAGAAAATCGAGCGAAGCGTTTGCCAAAGGAACTTCTGTGAGGTGCACGCCGCGCTGCTCGGGGGTCTGGTCAATGCGAATCGCATCCCAATAAATTTTCAGATTGTTAACGATGCGAATGTGACGCGTGCCGGCGGGAATTTTGCCGGTGAGGTCGGCAATCATGGTGCGTTCGAGACCGGCTGGAAAACCCATGTCCTCTACGGCACGAATCCATTTGCCCTGCGCATCCTGTACTTCGACATAAGGTGGAATCACTTTAATGCCGGCCTGGTCGGCGGCGTACATCGAAGTCGCGGTGAAATAATCGGTGTAGCCGTCGGCGATCAGCCGCAGCGGCAGACGAGGATTCCATTCGCCGAGGTCCAGTTCGATCCAGTGCAGTTTCGCGAAGCCGGCAAAAGACAATTCCTCAAAACTGGTGACATATTTGCGATCGCGCTTGGCGAGCAGCGCCAACACATCATTTCCACGATCGTCCCACGCGCCAACCGGCGGATGCGCGTTGCGGCTGGGCACTATGCCAAATTCCGGAAACGGCGGATTGCTGGCAAATCGTTCGTTGGGATAAACGTCGAAGCTCGCCGGATGATCGATCGCCAGCAGCTTCACTTGATCGAGATACACGGTTTCTTCCATCGGCTCGAGAAAGCGGAAGCTGAGCTTACCAGCACGCTGCTGCAGACTTTTTCCGGGTACCTTCAGATACTCGGTTGGATCGGGAACGTCGCGCTCCCCGGGCGCGACCCAATGCCCGACAACGCCGGGGCCGATCATGTCGGCGATAAATTCGTATTCCTTGCCGTTCCAGGAAAAAAGAACCGGGCAGGAACTGCCGCGGCGGTCGAGTTCAGCGACAACCTGCGCTTTGCGGCCGTCGAGGCGAATCTCATCTTGTGGCACGCCAGTCGGCCACAAAAGCCGGACCACATCCACGCCTTTTTCGCTGCCCAGGCCGACGTGAATTGGCAGTGCGCTTTGGCCAAGATAGCCCGAAGCTCCAAGCACTTCCCATTTTTGATAAAGTGCGCCAGCGAAAACTTCAACCTTGGTTCCGATGGCGCTCTTGTTGTCGTTGAGCGCTTTCAAATCGATTTGCATCCAGCCGTTTTTCTCGGCACCGTGATTTCTCAGCAGCAGCGGGGCGCCTTCGGCTTGAGTGACCAGCAGGTCCACTCCGCCGGTTCCGGTAACGTCAGCGGCCACAACCGCGAGCGGCCTGGATAGTTTCACTGAGTCCAGCCCTGCATCTTTGGTCGCGTCCGCCCAATTCCCTGCTCCTAAATTTCGCAGCAAACGAATTTCACCGCCGTTTGCACCTTCGCCTACCGCGACGAGATCAATCCAGCCATCGTTGTCGTAGTCCGCGGCGGCAATTCCTGCGCCGCTTTTCCAGTTAAGTCCCGGTAGCGCCACACGTTCCAGGCCCTTGCCTTCATTGTTCCGCCACAGACTGATTCCCGGCGCGCCTGCATGCGTGAAAGCCAGGTCCATCCAGCCGTCCTTGTCGAAATCGAAAGACACGACGCCCACCGCCGGCGGTAAACCCAATCTCGTAAAATCGATTCCAGCAAGCGCTTTGAACTCACCTTCGCGTGGATTGAGCAAAATGGACGCGCCCTTCGCGCCTCCAGCCAAAACAAAATCGATCGCGCGATCGTTGTTGAAATCGGAAGTAACAACGCCAGCGCCGGTGGCTTCCGCGCCGAGAGCGGTCTCCGTCGAAATATCGGTGAATGTGCTGTTGCCGTTGTTGCGCCACATCACGTTGTGCGCGGCGCCACCCGCTTTGGCCGTAACGTAAAGATCGAGATCGCCATCGTGGTCGTAGTCCACGAAAGTCAATCCCTCGCAGCCTTTTTCCTGCTTGATGCCAACACTCTTCGTGACGTCGGTAAATTTGGTCGCGCCGTCGTTGTGAAAAAGATGCACGCCGTCGTTCATGCAAACGGCAAAATCGGTTTTGCCATCATTGTCAAAGTCGCCGGCCGCACAGCCCAGCCCGCTGCCGCTCAGAGCGATGCCCGAGGCGCTGGTTTTATCCTCGAACATTCCGCCGCCCGCGTTGTGAAGAAGTTGTAACGAGCCATTTTCTTTCGCACTCACCAGCAAGAGGTCGGGCTTGCCGTCGCCATCGTAATCGAAAAAGCAAACGCCCGAACTCGGTGCCGCAGCCAGAGTTTGCGCCAGGTAGTTAACCGGAATCGCCGAGGGCGCTTTCAGCAAGCCGCTCTTAGAATATTCCGCCAGCGAAAATTTTCCCTGATCGCCATAGCCCGCGCCGAACGGAGCGCCGAGGTGTTGCGAAGTAATTTTCTGGAATTTCTGCAAGTGCTCGCGTGCTCTGTCGGACTCCCCTTTGCGTTGATACGCACGCGCCAAACCAAATTCCGCCGAAGCATGAAACGGAAATACTGCAAGCGCGGACTGAAACGCAGCAATCGCATCATCGTATTTCTGCAATTGAGTACTGAGATAGCCGATAAAATAAAACGCGTCCGGCTCGGTCGGGGCGATTTCCGTCACATGCCGAAACGCGGCGATGGCTTTTTCCTGCTCGCCCACATCCTTGTAAACCAATCCGAGGTTGTACCAGGCGTAGGGATCCCGGGGCAGCTTTTCCGACGCCTCCAACAAAGCCTTTTTTGCGTCTTCCGATTTTTGCTGGCTCAACAGCGAAATGCCGAGATTCAATTTCGCCAGAGCGTAATCCGGCTGCGTTTTCAACGCTGCATCAAATTGTTTTTGGGCGTCGGCGAAGCGCTGCTGATTCATGTATGCGACGCCGATACTGTTCAGCCGCGCGGCTTCGGAGTGGTCAGCGTCGGCAGCAGCGGCATGGGGCCGGATCGAAAACGCCGAGTGCGATTTCTTCGCCGCAAACACAGCTGTGAGCGGCAGTACAATTCCAAGCGACACAGCGATCATCGCGGCAAACCAGAACGCAGAGCGAATGCGCATTCGCATAGGGACGAAGTTTTCCAGTCTTGGGCATGCTCCCGCGGCTTACTACGGCGCGAGCCCAACTAATTCTCGCGGCCTTCGCCATGGCCGTCAACGGCCTTCGCGGCCGATGCCGGGGCGACGCTTGACGCCCACACTCTCCACTCTTAGTCTCGAATGGAAAAGATGACCGCACTCTGCTATTTGTCTCTCGTCGCACTCGCACAAAGAATCCGCACGCGCGCGATTTCCCCTCGCGAAGTTGTCGATCGACATCTGACGCGTGTCGCCCAATTGCAACCGCGAGTGAGGGCCTTTGTGCACATCGATGAAACCGGCGCTCGCGAGCAAGCTCAAATCGCGGAAGCCGCGGTAATGCGCGGTGAACCGCTTGGTCCGTTGCATGGCGTTCCGCTCACTGTGAAAAGTTGTATCGACGTGGTGGGCTGGCCCTCTGCGGCAGGCTCGCTCCTGCGCAAAGATTACCAGCCGGGCAGCGACGCAGCACTGGTTCAACGACTTCGCAAAGCCGGTGCAATTTTGCTTGGCAACACCAATACGCCGGAATTTCTCATGGCGTACGAGACCGACAATTTGCTCGCGGGCAAAACCAACAACCCGTGGAACCCAATCTATTCGGCGGGAGGATCAAGCGGCGGTGAAGCGGCAGCGATCGCTTCGGGCTGTTCAACTGGCGGAATCGGCAGCGACGGCGGCGGATCGATTCGCGTGCCTGCACACTTTTGCGGCATTTGCGGACTGAAGCCCACACCGGGCCGCATTCCCTCGAACGGTCACTATCCGCCCGGCAACAGTGCCTTCGGATGGCTGGGCGTCGTCGGCCCGATGGCCCGCACTGTGGGCGACCTTAAAGTGCTTTTCGAAGTATTGCGCGGACCTGATGCGGGCGATGCACTGACGATTCCGCTGCACATTTCCGGCGACACATCGTCACGTTCTAAAAAAGTGCGAATCGGGATCCTTGAAGGCGACGGACTTGGAACGGTCACACCCGAAACGCAAATCGCCGTAAGAAAAGCCGCTCAGCTTCTCGCCTATCAAGGATTTGTTCTGGAGCCGTTCCGCTTGAATAATCTTGCACGAGTGCTGGAGCTGTGGTGGTTTTTCTTCGGCACGGTGATCAGCGAACTTTTCCAGGAAGGAATTCGCGGCCGTGAAGCGTTGCTCAGCCCCATATTTCGCGATTACCTGCAGGCCTGCTCTTCGCCCGCGCCGCCCATGACATCACCTCTAACCCCGATGGCCCCGATGGCCCCGATGGCCCCGATGACCCCGATGACCATGACGCGCTTGGTCGCAATGTCGGAAGCGCGCGACGGGGAGCGAGCGAACATTTTGCGCGCAATGAGCGACACTCCCATCCTTCTGTCGCCGGTGTGCGCTGCCCCCGCGTTTCCTCATGGAGAGGGCAACTGGCGTCCCAAAACGGGCTATCGAGACACGATGCGCCATTCTCAGTGGCTGAATCTGGCAGGTTTCCCGGGAGTGGCCGTACCCATGGGCAAATCGCCCGAAGGCTTGCCAATCGGAGTCCAGCTGGTCGGCCGCCCGTACGAAGATGAGCTTGTACTCGCCGTCGCGGAACAATTGGAAGCCGCGCGCGGCCCATGGCAGCCGCCGGATCTACATCCTGATCAAGGCTGCCGCGCAAGTTCCGGATCGGCCGTTGCGCCTTTCTCAACCAGCCTGCGATCTCGTTCCACGCCGGCTGCCATGATTTTGCCGGCTTCCGCGAATTCCGCCCTAGCTTCCTCAGTGCGACCAAGCTTCTGCAGCACCTGGCCAGTTACGAAATGTGCGTTATGATTTTTCGGCGCTAGTTTGACTGCGGACTCCGCCTCGCGTGAAGCGGCCTGCAAATCGCCTTTGCGCAAATGGATTTTGGCCAGTTCGACCAGCGCGGTGGGCAGACGCGGCTCGCGTTTGAGGGCTTCGAGAAACGCGCTCTCGGCTTCCTGTTCACGCCCGAGCTGCAGATAAACGCGCCCGAGTTGTTCGTAGTTGTAGCCGATCTCGGGCTCAAGCTCGATGTCTTTGTGAAGCTCTTGCAACGCCTGATCTAACTTTTCCATGCGCCAATAGGTCACGCCCAGTTCGAAGTGCAGAAACGGCAAAGAGTCCCCGCCCGCTGCGGCTTTCTGAAACTCTTCCAGCGCTTTCTGGTCGTCGTTGCGCGTCAGCAGAGCTTTGCCTTTTAAGAGGTGGAATTCAGCGGAGTCGCCGCCGACTTCGATCAGCCGCCGCGAGGCTTTCTCGTCCAATTCCTTGTTTCCAACGCGAAACGCCGCATTTCCCAGTACATATAAGTAGACGAATTGATCGGAAAGCTTCGGCCACAGTGGCTCCAGGACTCGCACAGCGTCATCGTATTTTTCGACGAACGTGTAACATAGTCCGAGCAGGTAGCGCGCCTGGCTGGAATCAGGCTGCTCGCGCACGACACTCTCCAATGGCGGTATCGCCTCCACGTAGTCTGCCCGGCGATATTCCACCAACCCGATATTCAACCGTATCCCGGTCATCTGCGGAGCAAGCTTCTGCGCTTCATGCAATTCCACTAGCGCTTGATCCCAATTTTTCCTGCGCATGGCGATGACGCCCAGATTCGCGCGAGCGGCACCGGAACGAGGGTCGAGGTTGAGCACCGCTGCAAAATCGCTGGAGGCGGCATCCAGGTCGCCTTTCGCCAAGGCGTCCTGACCCTCTTTAAACAGCAGTGCAGGATTCGTCTTTTTCAGCTCCGGATCTTGCGAACGGGCGGCTAAGCCGGGAACGGGCCAAAATAGGGAGAGCACAGCCACAGTCGCCAGACCGATTCCGCGTCGCCTTTGTTGGCCGCCAATGGACACTGCCGATCCTCCAGCCATTCGATACTACTGGATTTCAGGGATTCAGCTACCACGCCGGCATGCTGTGCTTCGTTGGTCGCAGGCCCGACTTGCGCGCTATGGAAAATTTACTGCAATTGGGACTTGACAATCGCATGAAATTGCAATATTAACTCGTTTTAATAGACGTCGGTCAATGTGTTCTTGTCGAGTGGCAGGGGTACCGTTCGATGGGTGGTGTCCAGTCCGGCGGATTGATTGTGTCTTCCGCTAACTCCCACAGCGTGATCTCTTCCGATTGTTCCGCAACCTGAATCTTGCTCGGAGGTATCACCGTGAAAAACACTGGACTCTGGTCCGACTTTAAAATTACCGCTCGAACTCTCATTCCCAGAATTGCTTTCCTTTTGCTCTGCACCGTTGCTTTGCCGCTGATTATGCCCGCTCAAGATACGGGATACATTAGCGGAACGGTTACCGACAAGTCCGGCTCTGCAATAGCCAGTGCGGACGTGACGTTGAAAAACGTCTCGGGAAGCCTGACTCGCAACACGGTTACAAACACGGATGGCGCGTACGTAATATCCGGCCTGCCTGGCGACACTTACGACTTGAGCGTTAGCGCAAAAGGTTTCCAGAAGTTCACCGCGCAAAAAGTTGTCCTGGAAGTAGCTCAGAAGTCCCGCATCGACGTGCAACTGACGGTCGGTGCGATTACCGAAGAAGTGGTGGTGACTGGGGAGAGCGTGGCGCAGGTAGAGACGACTTCTTCGGAAATCAGCAGCACGATCACAGGCAAGCAGATCGATAACCTTGTTCTGAACGGCCGCAACTTCACGCAGCTGGTGACCCTATCGCCGGGTGTGGTTAACCAGACAAACCAGGATGAAGGCACCGTAGGCGTTTACGGCAACGTGGCCTACAGCATGAACGGTGGCCGCACCGAGTACAACAACTGGGAACTGGATGGCGGCGACAACATGGACAACGGCTCCAACTCCACGTTGAACGTGTACCCCAACCCGGAAGCCATCGCCGAATTCAAGGTTCTCACTTCCAGTTACGGCGCGCAGTACGGAAGAAACGGTTCCGGCACTGTCGAAGTAGAAACCAAGTCCGGCGGCAGTTCCTTTCACGGCAGCGCTTTTGAATACCTGCGCAATGACTTCTTCAATGCCAACGAATTTTTCAACAACGCCAACGGCCTGCCGCGGCCGCCATACAAGAAACACGATTTCGGCTATACGATCGGCGGACCGATTTACATCCCCCATCATTACAATTCGGACAAGAAGAAAACGTTCTTCTTCTTTTCGGAAGAATGGCGGCGCGAGAAAAATCCGTCGACGATAGCGCCGCAGAACGTGCCCTCCGCTGCGGAGCTCGCCGGCAACTTCAATGATCTTTGCCCCGGCCCTGATTGCCCGCATCAGCCCGGCACCACAAACCCTTTCCCCGGTAACACTATAACGCCAACGGCTGTTGGAACAGCGCTGGAGGCGCTAATTCCTGCCGCAAATACAACCAACGGTGGGTTTCCGGCGTTTGCGCAGACGGTCTCAACTCCTACGACTTGGCGAGAAGAACTAATTCGCGTTGACCACAACATTAACGATAACTATCGTCTGACGTTCCGATACATCCACGATTCGTGGAGCACCGTAGTGCCGAATCCGTTGTGGGGAAACGGCACGTCTGATTTTGAGAACATTCAGACTAACTTTGTCGGGCCAGGCACCAGCTTCGTGGCCCGCCTGAACGCAAACATCACGCCGACCCTGCTGAACGAATTCGTGGCTAGCTACACCGCGGATCACATTTCGTTGACTGCCTTGAACAATCCTCCACTTCCGTCGGGCTTTGCGATGGGCGCCATTTTCAACAACGGCTTCGGCGGTGTTCTCCCTTCGATTGATCTCAGCGGTAACACCGCTTATACCGGCGGCGCCAACGGTACGCTGGCCCAAGACACCGGATACTTTCCATGGACTAACGCCAATCCGACCTACACGTATCGCGACAATGTGACCAAGATTCTTGGCACCCATACTTTCCAGTTTGGCGCCTACGCGGCGTTCGCACAGAAGAACGAAGATAATTCGCCGAACGTTCAAGGCATTTTGAGTTTTGCTGCATCCTCCAGTTTCGGAACCGGAAACGCTCTTGCTGACATGCTGCTCGGCAACATCGCCAGCTACAAACAATGGGATACCAAGGTTAAGTATTACAACCGCTACAAGATCGTGGAGCCTTATTTCCAGGATGATTGGCGCGTCAGCAAGAAACTTACATTGAACTTAGGTTTGCGCGTCAGCCTGTTCGGGACTTACCGCGAGCGTTATCAGAATGCTTTCAATCTGGACTACGCTGCCTTTAATCCGGGCAACGCACCCACCCCGGCCGACTTCAACGCCGATGGTTCTCTTGCGCAAAACGCTGGTGGCACGATCAATCCCCTCAATGGCGTCGTGCAGTGCGGTGGAAAAGGTGGGACCTTGCCTCTATTGCCGGGTTCAGACTTTCCGACTGCTGCTATCGGCTCCAACGGGAATGCAGGCTGTCTCAAAGGACATTTGTTTAACCCGGCCCCTCGCATAGGTTTCGCCTTTGACCCTAAAGGCGACGGAAAGATGGCCATTCGCGGCGGTTACGGTATTTTCTACGAACACACCAACGGCAACGAGGGCAACACGGAATCGCTTGAAGGGTCGGCTCCACTGGTGCTGACCGCGGTCCAATCGAACATCGTCGGCTACGGGAACATCGGCGGAGCCGGCGGCTCAACGGTACCGTTCTTTCCACTCTCTGTGGTTTCGGTTCCGGACAAGGTGCAATGGCCTTACATGCAGCAATGGAACCTGAACGTTCAGAAAGAGCTGCCTTCGCACATCGTTCTATCCGTTGCCTACGTGGGCAGCAAGGGCACGCATTTGACATTTTTGAGCGACGGCAATCAGATTGTGCCGGTGTCCGCTGCGAATAACCCGTACATCGCAGCCGGGAACATTCCGATCAGCTCGGGAGATTGCACCACGCTGACGGCTGGTCCTGGTGGTCCTGCGGTTACCGGCCAGGCATTAGTCAACCTGAATGTCGCCTGCGGCAATGTCACTGCGGACCAGGAACGTACGCTCTTCCCCGGCTACGGCGACATCACACAACTCCGAAATAACGCCAATTCCATCTATCATGCGCTGCAGGTTCAGGCACATCGAACCGTCGGTGATCTTACCCTGAGCGTGGCCTATACCTATAGTCACGCAATTGATGATTCCTCCGACCGTAGCGACTTTAATCTTGTGAACTCCTTCGATATCGCGGCGAACCGCGCTAGCTCGAATTACGACTTGCGTCATAACTTCTCCATCAGCTACGTATACGGCCTGCCGTTCTTCAAAGGTTCCGGTTTCATGCATGCCATTCTCGGCGGCTGGCAAATCTCCGGCATAACCGTTGCGCAGACAGGACTTCCGTTTACCGTCACCAATGGCACCGCCTTCACCGACAACGCAGGCGTGGCAAACAACGTGGTCTCGAACAACGTTGGCAGCGGCTCGCGGCCGGACCTCGCTGGCGACCCCCACAGCAGCGTCAGTTCGAGCGGAGATCCGTTATTGTTCTACAACCCCGCCGCGTACACCGTTCCCGTAGGTCTCACCTTCGGGAACGTGGGACGCAATACTCTCAACGAACCGAGCCGATTGAACTTTGACGTAGGTATTTTCAAGAGATTCCAATTTAGCGAGAAAACTGGTCTCGATTTCCGTTGGGAGAACTTCAACTTCTTCAACCACACTCAGTTCAGCGGAATTGACAATACTCTTGGGAGTAGCACCTTCTTAGACGCAAACACGGCGCACTTTTCGCGCAAAATGCAGTTCGGTTTGCGTCTCTTCTTCTAAGTTTCTCCACCCCAACGGGGGCGGCGCATTTTTTTGCATGCGTCGCCCCTGTTTTTTGTATACTCGCGTCCGGCACTTTTCGTTCGACGTGCGCCAGCCCCAACCTGAATTTCAGGATTTAAGGGTTTGTACCTACAAACTCTGAGTCATTAAGGAGAATTTCGCATGATGGACCGCCGCACGTTTCTGGGAACGTCCGCCGCTACACTGCTGGCCTCAGAGGTCTCCTGGGCCTCAGGACTTGTACATGCTAGCCCTGTCCCATACGGTGGCTCTCCTGCCGAACACAAAATCAAGGCTGTCGGCGTGCAGCTCTACACCGTTCGTGACGCCATTAAATCTGATTTCGAAGGCACCCTCGCCAAGGTTGCGCAGATTGGCTACCAGGAAGTTGAGTTCGCCGGCTACTTCGACCATTCGCCGAAAGACATCAGCGCGCTGCTGAAGAAAACTGGCTTGGCCGCGCCTTCCTGCCACGTTCCATACGACACCGTGCAAAATAAATGGCAGCAGCAGATCGAAGCCGCGCACACCATCGGCCATAAATTCATCGTCTGCCCGTGGATCGAACCAAAACAGCGCCAGGAACCGGACGGCTACAAACGCGCCGCCGATCTCTTTCAAAAAGCTGGCGAAGCCAGCAAAAAAGCCGGCATCCAGTTCGCCTACCACAATCACACCTTCGAATTTCAGCCTTCGGAAGCGCTCGGCGGCAAGCTTCCCTATGACATCTTGCTTGCCACCGACCCAAGTTACGTCAAGATGGAACTCGACCTGTGCTGGATTTCGGTCGCCGGCAAGGATCCCGTCGAATATTTCAACAAATATCCCGGTCGCTTCCCGCTCGTGCACGTAAAAGATATGAAAGTACTACCCAAGGGCGCCGAAGGTCCCACCGCAAGCCCCGACAAGGAGATGCCCAACATGACCGAGGTCGGCGGCGGCGTCATCGACTGGAAGCACATTTTCGCGCGCGCGCAGAACGCCGGCATCCAGCATTATTTCGTGGAACACGATTTCCCGGCCGACGCTTTCGCCAGCATCACAAAAAGCTACGCGTACCTGAGCACCCTGACTTTCTAGCGGCACCTGAATTCTCGGCGGGGATGGCCTGTAGTCAAACGCCGTCATTCCGAGCAAAGCGAGGAGTCTGTTTTTCGATGTACGAAATCGCAGCGAAATGGATGCCCGATTTTACTGATCGCCGATTACTGATCTCTGATCACTCTCTTCCCGGAGGCCGCAAATGAAAACCACTCGCCGTCAATTCCTGCAAAAATCCGCAGGCACCGCTGGAGCGCTCGCCGTCTCCCGCAATATTCTCATTGAGCCCGAACACATTCCCACCGCGTTCGAATCCGCCGTACCGGCCAGCGACCGCCTCCGCTTTGGAATGATCGGTGTCGGCATGCAAGGCTCCGCCCTGCTCGCCAATGCTGTCACTCTTGCCGGGGTTGAATGCGTCGCCGCCGCCGATCTGTACGACGGCCGCCACACCCTTGCAAAAGAACTAGCCGGAGCAAAAATAAAAACCACGCGCAAGTATCAGGAGCTGCTTGACGACAAGGAGATCGATTGCATCATCGCCGCGGTCCCCGACCATTGGCACAAGCAGGTTGTGGTCGACGCCGTGAACGCCGGCAAGGACATTTACTGCGAAAAGCCCATGTCGCACACGCCGGAGGATGGCATCGCCATGGTCGCCGCCTACAAAAAAACCGGCCGCATCGTGCAAATCGGTTCGCAGCGAGTCAGTTCCGTCCTGTGCGCCAAAGCCAAAGAATTGCTCGCGCAGGGCATCATTGGCGATCTGAATCTTGTTGAAGGCACCTATGGCCGCAATGATCCTTGCGGCGCCTGGGAATATCCGCCGCCCACCGACGCCAGCCCCGAAACGATCGACTGGGACACCTGGCAAGGCACCGTGCCCAAGCGCTCCTTCGACGCAAACATTTTCGCGCGTTGGCGCTGCTGGAAGGAATACGGCACCGGCCTTGCCGGAGACTTACTGGTCCATCTGGTAAGCGGCATGAACTACATGCTCGGTTGGAACGAACCACCCTCTCGCGTAATGGCCATGGGCGGAATTCTGCGCTGGCCCGACGGCCGCAATATGCCGGACGTCCATGCCGCCCTTTTCCAATACGGAAAGTATCCGGTGTACTTGCGCCTGAACGGCGGTTGCGAATCGCCTGAGACCTATCGTTTTCAGGGTTCGAAGGGTGCTCTCGAAGTGACCGAATTTGGCATGACCTACTCTCCGCAGTCTGGCCGCGACGAGTCGCCCTGCTACTACATGTACAGCTATCCGGGCGCGATGCGCGAAGCCTACATAAAGCAGTGGCACGCTGAGCACGACCCAAAAGTCGGCAAGGAACCACTCGTCGAATCTTACACATATAAAGGAAATGATTGGGACGACGTAAAACCGCATCTCTGGGCGTTTTTTCAGGGCGTCCGTTCACGCAAGCCGGTCGTTGAAGACGCCGTCTTCGGCCATAACGCCGCGCTCGCCTGCCACCTGGCCAATGAATCTTATTTCCGCCACGCCGCGGTCACCTGGGACGCGGCGTCCGGTACAATCAGATCGTGAACCATTCCATATTTCGAATGACAACTTTGCTCGGCGCTTTGCTGCTCACGAGCGCGTTGCTTTTCCCGCAGAGCGCCGGCAAATCTGCGGATCCGCAAAAGCCTGTTCCACACGTCTCCATCGGCAAGGTTGCGCCGCGTCCCGAAGACGTCTCCACCATCGACGGCATGATCAAAGCCTATTACGAAATTGTTTCCGGGCCCGCGGGACAGCCGCGCCAGTGGAATCGCGACGCCACTCTATATATTCCTAACGTCCGCTTTGTCATCATCAGCGAAGACGCCACAGGAAAAGCCACCGCCGAATCCATGACCCACCAGGAATTTGTGGATTCCAGCGAGGCTTCCATTGGCGGAAAAGCATTTTACGAACACGAAGTCCACCGCGCTACGCAACGCGCCGGAAACATCGCCCACGTATTCAGCACCGCCGAACGCAGTTCCTCGCCGGACGGCAAAGTAGAAGGCCGCGGCATTGACAGTCTCGAACTCTTCTGGGACGGCAAACGCTGGTGGATCACCGGCGCCAACCTCTGGGACATCAACACCACCAAGCATCCGCTTCCCCCGGAATTTTTGCCGTAACTCTCGCCGATCACTGAACTCAGACCTTAGGCTCAGCCTTCCGTGAAAATCAATTTCCGCGACGCATGGTATCGAATGAAAAAGAGCTCACAAAAACTTCACCAGGGCATCCATCGTTTGCGTGGGCTGTTCTTCCATAATCCAATGGCCGGAGTTCTCTACCACCACTACGCTTACATCGGTTGCAACTAGTTTCGCCTGTTCGCCCAATGGAACTCCCAATGACTTGTCTCCGCCGATCGATAGCACGGGCATCGTTAATTTGGTCTTGGAGAGATCCTCAAAATCCTTGGCCGCTTGGATGAACGACACAAAATATTCCCAGGCCGCTCGCATCCGTCCAGGCCGCGAATATGCCAGGAGATACGCCTTGCGGTCGGCTTGCGGCAGCGAATGATTTTTGTCCGCAGCCAAATCATTCCAGAAGTACGCAAAAAAAATATCCTCCCGGCCTTTCACCAAAGCCTCCGGCGTCGGACCGTGAAAACGGAAGTGCCAGTACAACGGGCTGTTGTAAATAGGCTCCCAACCGGCCACACCCGGAAGAAACGCATCCATCAGCACCAGTTTTTCTGTTTCTGACGGATACTGCGCGGCATAGGCATACGCCACCATCAGGCCGATGTCGTGCCCGACCACACGGGATTTGCTAATGTCCAACGATTTCATCAGCGCATGAATGCGAATCGCCGCCTTCTTCATGTCCAATCCTTCGGCAGGAATCGACGAATCCCCGATTCCCGGCAGGTCCGGCACAATCAGCGTGAACTTATCGGCCAGCCGCGGAAAAAGCGGCGCCCACATCCGCGAAGTCTCTGCGTAGCCATGCAGCAGAAGTACCGCCGGGCCGTGCCCCCCGGTGGTGTAATGAATTTTCACGCCTTCCACGTTTGCATCGCGCGATACAAATTTCTCGTCCGCTCCCGCGGCGCCCGTCGCTACACAAAGCGAAACAAAAGCCAAACTGGCAAGCACCGCCGCGCCGGTCACTCTTATCGTTCGAATTGCGATCTTCATCATCTCTCCTGTAGAACTGACCTGGATACTTCGCGAAAACTCTAGCATCATTTCGGTATATGGGCCCTCCCCTTCCGATCGCCCGCTCGCGCTATGGAGGTCTTCGTGATCAAACAGTTTGCTTCCCTGGTTTGCTTCGCGACCTTTCTGGCGTCCCAAACGCCAGCGCCCGAACGTCAGGTCGAGCGAAATGCCATTGTTTCGGCGCACGATCCAGACGTACGCGTACAATTTCCGGATTCCGTTCAGTACGTCGGAGCGGACCGCTGGAATTTGTACGACCTCGCCGATTGCGAATTGCACGCTTTCGTGGACGCCGATGCGAACAAGAATGTCCAGCGCCTTTACTGGGTGCAGTTCGAAGGCTATCTTCCCAGCAAGCCGGACCTCGCACATCAGTACGACTCACCGCGGCACACCACTATTGGCGGCCTGGATTTCTACGTTGACACCTGGGTGCGTGGCAAGGATGCGGAAACGCAAAGGGGCTCGGACCGCCAGCACATCGAAGAATTGATCCGCTCGAAAGGCTTCCACATGCCGTCTGGAATGATGTACGTGCGCCTGGTTCATTTACTGGATGAACGAAAACGCAAAGAGCTCATGATCGTTTACGGCGACGATTTGGCTCCAACCGGCTACAGCGTTGCGGAACTCAGCCAGGGCGGCAAGGCATTCGATCGGTGGCCGGCCATCGAAAAAGATTTACGGGAACGCGCCAGGAAAAAAATCAGCATACAGCAAAATCCCGATACGCCTTAGCCAGTCCGCTATTCATTTTGTTGCGGATTCGCGCTTGAGTAGCTCCGGACCGGGGGTTACTATCTCAGCTTCCCACCCGGCCTCAGTAATCACACCCAGCCTCTGCAGCCAGGAGGCATGCATGAAGGAAAAACCTAAGGTTCTCATTCTGTGCACCGGTCACCCCGAGCGAAGCGAAATGGCGGAAGGATTTTTGCGCCAACTTGCCGGTGACAAGTTGACACCGGTCAGCGCGGCGCTCGAGCCTGCGCCGGTCAGTCCGCTCGCGG
>Ga0210406_10003887_pt1 | contig 16210 bp, 10 predicted proteins | sample IncBWC30MmetaG_FD_155454 | JGI IMG/M metagenome (GOLD analysis project Ga0210406, IMG submission 155454) | Forest soil microbial communities from Barre Woods Harvard Forest LTER site, Petersham, Massachusetts, United States - Inc-BW-C-30-M | ecosystem: Environmental > Terrestrial > Soil >... | reverse complement strand
GCCAAGCCTGTGGCCACGTCCGTCTCGGCCAGTTCCGCCTCTGCTAGGATGCCTCCGAGCAGGTTGTTGAAGTCGTGGGCGATGCCGCCTGCCAGAACTCCCAGGCTTTCGAGCTTTTGCCGGGCGAGCGCCTCCTCCTGCGCGCGCCGAGAATCGGTGATGTCTTGACAGGTGCCAAACACCCGCACTAGTGATCCATCTTCATCCAGTGACACCTCCCACATGCAATAAATCGTCTTCAGATCACCGTTGGGGTGAGTAATCTGATATTCGAGAGAGTGCCCGATCTTCCTCGCAAGAGAATCTCTGATCAGTCGCTCCAGTCGCTCCCTGTCCTGTGGCACGAGGTCTTGCAGAAATCCCTCATAAGTCGGTATGTAGTTTTCCGGCTTCCCGAAGATTCGAAACATTTCCTCGGAACCAGATATCCGGTTGGCCTGGAGGTCCCAGTGCCAATGACCCACCTGCGCAAGCTGCTCGGCTTTTTTTAGGTGTTCTTCGCTCTCGCGCAGAAGCTCCCGCGCCTTAACCCGCTCGGTAATGTCCTGAGTTGCCCCCGCCAAACGAACTGGTGCGCCTTGATCATTTCTGATCGCTTCGACGATGGAGCGCACATGCCGCACTTCGCCATCGGGCCGGGTGATTCGGTACTCTGTCTCGACCGGCGCCGTAGTCGAACGGACTGTGCGGTCGGCTTCTACGATCCTTTCTCGATCCTTGGGGTGGACAAACTTAAGGAAGTCTGGAAAGTTTGATGGTGGGTTCGGCAACCCAAGAATTCTGGAGATCTCATCGGACCAGTAGATAATATCTGCGTCAATGTGTCGCTCCCAACTCCCGACCTTGGCGAGACGCTGCGCGTCCATGAGCCGGGCCTCGCTAGCCCGTAGCCGCTCTTCGATCAGCTTTTGCTCGGTTATGTCAATGCAGGAGCCAATAAATCCGACGAAGTCACCTCCACGGTACAGCGGTGTCCCATTGTCCAGAACCCAGCGATATTCTCCGTCGGCGCGTCGTAACCGGTACTCCATTTGGAAGGCGAAGCGGGCGTCAAACGACGAAGAGTACTTGGTGAGGCAACGGTCCAGATCCTCGGGATGCACACCGGCAGCCCTGCCGTTGCCCAGTGCCTGCTCCATTGTCCTGCCTGTAAAGTCCAGCCAGGGCGCGTTGAAGAAGGTGCAACACTTATCTGCGCCTGACACCCAGATCATCACGGGCGCTGTGTCGGCCATGTTCCGGAAACGCTCTTCGCTCTCGCGTAACGCAGCTTCGGCCTGCTTGCGCTCGGTAACATCGAGGCTGACACCAATCATCCGTTCCGGTTGTCGGTCCTCATCCAGGATCACGGTGGCTTTTGAGAGCATCGAATGTACGCTGCCGTCGGGCCACAGCACTCGGAATTCCGCTTCCCATCCTCGTGCCTCTTCCACACTCTCCTGCGCCACCGCCCGCACGCGCTCGACGTCGTCCGGATGAATCAATTTCATCCACTCGCCGTAGGAGAGCGGAGGTTGACCGAAAGCTTTGCGATATTGCGGTGACAGCGTGACGGCTTTGTTGCGTAGGTCGCACTCCCAGACTCCTAAGCCCGTGCTAAGCGCGAGCCTAATTTGCAGCCGACTTTCTTGAAGAGCCCGCTCGGCCTGAATCCTGTCCGTTATCTCCTCCACCACGGCGACGAAGTATTGCGGCTGATAGCTCTGGTCTCGGACCAGCGACACAAACAACCGCCCCCAGACGGTATTGCCGTACTTACGGAGATAACGTTTTTCCGCCATCCAGGACGAAATCTCGCCGCTTAGCAGCTGACGGATTGCACCGAGAGAAGCATCACGGTCGTCCGGATGGGTGATGTCTAGAAAGGTCTTGGTGCGCAGTTCGGCTTGTGTGTAGCCGAGTATCTGGCAAAGGCGATCGTTTACAAGAAGCCACTCCCCAGTGAGGCTCGTCTGGGCGATGCCGACAGCCGCCTGCAAGAAGATTGCGCGAAAACGTTCCTCGCTCTCTCGCAGGCTCCTTTCGGCCCGCTTACGCTCACTGATATCCGTGAATAAACCGAATAGCCCAGTGCAAACGCCGCCACCATCGTACATGGGCTTGCATGAAATGCTGACCCAGATCGCGGATCCATCGATGCGCCGCAATCGAAAATCAAACGGCTGGCCTCCTCCAGCCATCTGAAGCCCGAACTGCCGCTGCGCTTCCTCTAAATCATCTGGAAACACAGGATCAAAGCATGATAGTCTCTGCAGTGATTCGACGTCCGTACCCAGGATTTCCGCCATACGATCATTGCAGAAGATGGTCTGGCCTTGAGTGTTGACCACCCAAATGCCCTCGGGCACAGCCTTGACGATCCCTCGGTACAGCTCCTCATTCGCGCTCATGTTGAAATTCTATCTGGGATCGTGCGGTTCCCCCACTCAGCCGCCTTTTTGCGCCCAACGTGTTCGTTCCCTTGGTGGATTTCCACGGCTTTCGGTATCGGCACTGCACTTGGACGAATTTTGGGGACGTCGGCTTTAGAGCTTTGTTTTGGTTGATGTTCTCGGCACGGAGAGGTAAGGGCCAGATGACTACGATAATGCCCACTACCGAACGATCGTGTGGGCGGACCTCGGCACGATTAGCTTCGGCCTTCACATTTGAAAGTTCCGGGTTCGTTCATTGGTTTTCAAGACCCAATGTGGTTCACTTGAGTTCATCGGCAGTTTTGGGACTCATATGTTGAGTATTGGGACGGGCTTCGTCACGTGACCGAATCAGGCGCATAGCGGTCGCTGTACCGATCCCCAACGTCTTCGCGATTTGCCGCCAGCTCGAGCCCTGACTCCGCAGTTGGCTCACCTGCTCCGGGTTGATGCGGACGCGCGGGCGGCCCACTGGATGTTTTCGGAGTGTCCCGTACGGTGTCAACCTGGCACCTCCCCGGTGAGTCCCAAGTGGTCGCAGGGTGGGTCAGTGAGATCCTGTCTGACGCCTAGGTAGCGCTCCGTTGTCGTGACGGATGCGTGTCCCAGACTCAATTGGATTTGCTCTAGCGCCGCCCTGCCTTTGTGCGCCAGCTTCGCGAATGTGCGTCTCAAGTCGTGAGGCGCGAGGTTGGGTACCCCGATCCTTGAACCCCACATCTGGACCACCTCGAAGATGCTCCGCGCCGTCATACTATTTGCGTTGACCAGCCCGCTCTTGTTGATGGAGCGGAATATGAAGCCGTTATCGATCCCGGCTGCTATGATCCATGCGTCGATGGCATTCTTGGCCCAGCTCGGCATCGGCACCGTCCGGACTCGTCCGCCTTTACCAATCAGATTCACGATCACCCAGCGAGCGTCACGCAGCTGAACGTGTTCGATGGCAAGCGCAGTGGCTTCCTTGCGACGTAAGCCGCAGCCGATGAGCACGGCAAGCAACGCTCGATCACGCTTGCCCTTCATCGTCGTAGCGTTCGGAGCCGAAATCAGACTTTCGGCCTGTTCACGCGTCAGCCACTGGCCAGTACGAATCCCAAGTCGCTTTGCTCCCCTAACTCGCGAGATGGCTGCGGCTAGTTCCGGTGGCATGAAGCCGTTATCGGCGGCCTCCATCGCCAGCTTGCGAATGGCGGAGAGCCTCTGGTTGATGGTGGAAGGCGAGAGCCGCCGCGCCTCCAGGCTTGCTCGATAGGCGTTCACCGTGGCCTTGGTGAATCCCCCAAGCTCTTCGGCTTCAGACCAGCGAAAGAAATCATCAAGCCCTTGCCGATATGCCCGTTTGCTTTCGGCGGAGGGAAGCGTGTCGAGCACGAGAGCCTTAATTCGCTCCAGCGCCGCCGCCCGCGGGAATAGGATCGCTGGGTGCTTCACGACCGACCTTGTCGTCGCGAATCACATGACGCTGAGAATTGTAATAAAGACGCTGAGAATTGTAATAAAGAGGATAGGCCCCGAAGCCTTTCTTGGCGGTGGAAAGGTTTCTCGAGTTGGATCATACCCGTGGCCGGCGTTGCACCGGCGCGAATCCACGCCGAGCACGGCGGGAACAATAGGGGAACATCGGCGGTGCGAAAACAGACTAAATCATCCCAATCATTCCTAAAACTACTCTTCCATAACTCTTTTTCCAACTACAACCTGCGCTGATTCTGAACCACTTAGCAGAGTCGGTAAGCAGCCCTGAAAAGGCTGGCGTCGCGGTTTGATTCGGTCCCTGGCCACCATTTAAAATCAATAGCTTATAGGCATTTGCAGATTTACTGGTCTCCGGGCGGTGCGGTGGCAAAAGGCCTTTAAGTTCCTCAGAATACGCATGAGGTGATCTGGCGAGGTTCCCGGGTAAAAGAAGCTGTCGTCGCTCGTGGGATCTCATTCTTCGGGCACATTCTAAGAGACTTAAGCACGAACTGAAATACTCAAGAACAATCGCGAACCATACGCGAACATCGGTCGACGGATACTGGCGCTGACGACGCCAGGGGTGATGAACAGAGTAGCAGCGCCATCGAGTCCGCTGGCGCAGACACAGTATCCAGCGCATGTAACGAGTGGAGGAGTTGGTGCGCCGGTGGCGTTTGCGGACTTATTACAAAGGCCAAATGTATAACGGCATGCCAACTAGTCCGGCACGTTTCCGCCTCCCGTGTTTGCCACTGTTACCGCGTTCCAGATGGTCACCTCACCCCGAGTACTGCCATTTTAGGCGGACTTCATTATGAGTATTCACCGGAGACGGTTTGATTCAGTTCATACAGAAGCCCTTCGAACTGCCCGCCTTTCCTCCTGATCTGGATGAAATGCACGCTGTAGACTCACTTAATCTGGACGAACTGCCACCCAAATCGGCCCTTGATACAGAGATTGCCTTGCGTCACGGAGTGATCAAACGGCGAAGTCACACGCACGATTTTGCCATCCTGCTCGTGAACCGTGAGCGTGCATCCCACGCCGCAGTAGGGACAAATGGTATCGGCATGGGTCTGGCGAGATTCGTCCCAGGTGCCCGCCCCCCGCATATCGTATTCGCTCTTGAACATCAATGCTCCCGTGGGGCAGACGGCGATGCAGTTGCCACAGTAAACGCAGGCGGAGTCAGGCAGTGGAACATCGTACTCGGTGGCGATATGGGCCGTAAAACCGCGTCCGGCGACGGATATGGCGAACGTATTCTGGGCATCCACGCCGCACGCCCCCACACACTTGTAGCAGAGGATGCACTTCGAATAGTCGCGAACGTAAAGATCGTTGTCGATTTTGGGCGGCTGTGCCACTGTCTCAGCCTGAGTTCCAAAACGCTCGGGCCGGGCGCCGTAGCGCTGCATGTAAGCTTGAAGAGCCGGAGCGGTCGAGACGTCCACGGCCGATGCCAGAAACTCGAGCACCAGACGACGGCTGAGGCGGACCCGTTCGGAATCGGTGTGGATCACCATGCCCGGCTCGGCTTTCCGTGAGCAGGCCGGGACCAGCGTGCGGGAGCCTTCCAGCTCTACCACGCACACGCGGCAAACGTTGACCGGCGCGAGGGTCTCCAGATAACAGAGCGTGGGCGTATCGATGCCGAGGCTTCGGGCGGCATCGAGGATAGTGGAACCCTCCGGTACCGAGACAGATTTTCCATCGAGGCGAATCTCGATCAAGCGGCGGGCTGGCATGGGCGGAGCCTCAGGTACCGGTCCGCGTGGAATCGGGATTAGCGGCGAAGGTGCGACGGCAGGCTCACTCATGAGAAGAGACTCCGATTCAATGCCGATTCGAGAGCACTTGAAGCAGTTTGTCCCAGCCCGCAAATGGAAGCATCCCGCATAGCCTGCCCCATCTCTCGCAACGTATGGATCTCTGCGCCCACGGAACCGAGCGGCCGGTTGTGAATCAGGCGCTCGAGTGCCTCCTCCTGACGAACCGCGCCGACTCGGCAAGGAACGCACTGCCCGCAGCTCTCCTCGCGGAAGAAGGAGGCAATGCGCAGGAGAATCCGCTTCAGGTCCACGCTGTCGTCCAGCGGCATGATAACGCCGGATCCAAGGGTCGCGCCGATAGCGCGCGTACCCTCGAATGTTAGCGGTGTATCAAGTTCTGCTGGAGAAACGAAGGCACCCGCCGCACCGCCGAGCAGTACCGCTTGCAAACGACCGTTGCCGCTGAGGCCGCCGGCAAGCTCGATCATCCGACGGAGCGTGACGCCAAAGGGCACCTCATAAACACCGGGACGAACCACGTGGCCGCACAGGCAGAACAGGCGGTATCCGGCGGAGTTTTTCGTACCAATGCTCGCGTAGGCTGCGCCGCCATGGAGGATGATCTCTGGAATATTGATTAGCGTTTCAACATTATTCACCACGGTCGGCTGGCGGAAGAGGCCGGCCTGCGTCGGGAACGGTGGCTTGTTGCGTGGTTCGCCGCGGTAGCCTTCGATGGAGTTGAAGAGCGCGGTTTCTTCGCCGCAAATGTAGGCGCCCGCACCGCGCCGCAACTGGATGTCGAAGCACAGGCCGCAGCCTAGGATATTATCACCCAGGAATCGGGCGGCGCGCGCCGACTGAATCGCATGTTGCAGCCTCCTGGCCGCGAGCGGATATTCGCCTCGAATATAAAGGTAGCCCTGTCGTGCGCCAGTCGCAAAAGCTGCGATGGTCATGCCTTCGATGACAGCGAAGGGATCGCCTTCCATAACGACACGATCCTTGAACGTGCCCGGTTCGGATTCATCGGCATTACAGATGACGTAATGGGGTTTGCCAAGTGGGCGCTGATTGAGAAGCGACTCCCATTTCTTGCCGGTCGGGAAGGCCGCACCACCCCGGCCGAGAAGCCGTGACTCGATCACTTCACGAACTACACCCTCGGGTCCCAATTCGACCGCCCGGCGCAAAGCTTCGTAACCGCCCAGCCGGCGGTAATCATCAATGCTCGATGGATCGCTGTGGCCGATGCGGCGGAGCAACCGAAGCTGCGTCTGCCCGGCCTGGGGAACCGACACTGCTGGATTGAAGACATCGGGTTCAGCAGGGAGGCGGCCCTTCGTGGCCTCGCTGATCAGGGATTTCAGTGCGTCCGCACTCGCCGGAGCCAGGACGCGTTCCCGAGGAGTTTCTCCCGCCGCAATGACCAGAGCCGCAGGCGCCCTGTCACAAAGACCCAGGCAGGGGCTTCGTTGCCAAGTCGCATTCACTGCTAAAGGCATCTTCTCAAATTCGGCACATAACGACGCAGCACCACGTGCCAGACAAGCGATATCGTCGCAAACGTGCGCCACTACCGGAGCCCGCGGTGTCAGCGAGAACATTCCATAAAACGAAGCCACTCCGTGAATATCGGCCGGCGCCACGTCCAATCGTTGCGCCACGTAATTCACCGCTCCAGGTGTGATGTGTCCAATCCTGGCCTGAATCGCATGCAGTGCGGGCAGCAGCCGGTCGCGTTTCGAACGCCCATCCGCAGCGCCTAGCTCGCCATCGACCGCTGACTTTTCGGACAAAGTCGGTTGGTCGGCGGTCAAGTGCAGGTCCAATCAATTCTCCTGGTATTTCTCGATGCGGATTGCCGTGGCCTTGAACTCGGACGTTCCCGACTTCGGATCCACTGCCTCAATCGTCAGCTCGTTGGTGGCCACTTGGTCGTGAAAATGCACGGTGAGGAATGCCAAGCCGCGGCGAAGACCCGGATCGAATCGAACCGGGGCAACCACAGAACCGCGGCGTGAATGCACCCGCACCTTCTCGCCCTCCTGCAGCCCATAGCTGGCCCCGTCTTCAAGTGACAGATCGAGGGTCTCCGCTTGGCGAAGTGGCGAGGGATAGCAATCGGTCTGCACGCCGGTGTTGTAGGAATCCAGGCGCCGTCCCGTCGTCAAACGGATTGGATACACTTCGTCGATCTGGTCTACCGGTGGCTCGAACTCCACCACGCTGAAAGGCGCCCGCGGACCGATCAAAGGATCTTGCCAGAGGCGGCCGTGAAGAAATATCTCACCCGGGTGCGATTCGTCGTAGCACGGCCACTGGATGCCATCCAACTCCTCCAGACGGCGATAGCTCATGCCACCGTGCATCGGACTTAAAGCTCGCACTTCGTCCCAGATGCATTCCGAGCGCGGCTCGCCCCACTCGTGGCCGAGACGGCGGGCCAGTTGATAAATTACCTCGATGTCATCGCGAACTCCTGGCGGGGGTGGGACAGCCCTTCGGACGCGCTGCACCCGGCGCTCGCTGGATGTGACGGTGCCCTCGGATTCGCACCACCCTGCCGCCGCAGGAAGAACTACGTCGGCCAGCGCGGCTGTATTGGTATAAAACAAATCCTGGACCACCAGGAACTCGAGCCCGCCGAGCAGCTTCAACGCATGATGACGATCAGCCTCGGAATCGGCGGGGTTCTCGCCGAGCACATACAGAGTGGTTAGTTCGCCGCGCTCCATCGCCTGAAACATGTCGCTCAGGTGCCAACCCTTTTTCGGAGGGATTCGGCAACGCCACGCCCGCTCGAACTTGCCCCGCAACTCGTCGTTCTCCACATGCTGGAAGCCGGGTAAGCGGTCCGGAATGGCCCCCATGTCACCGCCGCCCTGCACATTATTCTGCCCACGCAAGGGATTGAGTCCGCTGCCGTAGCGACCGACGTGGCCGGTAAGAAGAGCCAAGTTAATAAGCGATAGAACGTTGTCCACGGCATTGTGATGCTCCGTGATGCCCAGGGTCCAGCAGATGACGGCGCGCTCCGCCTTGGCATACGCGTGCGCGGAAGCACGAATGGTCTCGGCCGGTACACCGGTCTCCCGTTCGGCTCGGTCGAGCGTATATTTCTCCACGCACTCCCGATAAGCTTCGAATCCGCTGGAGGCATGCCGGATGAACCCCTCATGGGTCAACCCTGCAACTATGATCTCGCGGGCCATCGCATTGGCCAACGAAATGTCGGACCCGACCTCGAGGCCAAGCCAGGCGTCCGCCCACTGCGCCGAACTGGTGCGTCGCGGATCGACCACATAGAGCTTCGCTCCATTCCGCACGCCTTTCAACACGTGGTGGAAAAAGATCGGATGCGTCTCTCGCGCATTCGAGCCCCAGAGAAAGATTGCGTCGGTTTCTTCCACCTCGGTATACGAGCTCGTACCGCCGCCCGCTCCAAAAACCGTCGCCAGACCGACGACGCTGGGGGCGTGTCAAGTCCGGTTGCAACTGTCGATATTGTTACTCCCGATCACTGAGCGGACGAACTTCTGCGTAATGTAGTTCAGCTCGTTCGTTGTCTTCGAGCAACTGAACATGCCAAACGCCCTCGAGTCATTCTTTTCGATCGTACGCCCGAAAGCCTGTGCCACGCGGTCGAGCGCCTCGTCCCAGGAAGCTTCGCGATGCCCGCCATTCTCACGGATCAGCGGTGCAGTCAGCCGGGCCTTCGACGGAGTTGCCATAGGTGATGATTCCTCTCTTAGTCTCAGGATAGCGGTGTCAACCGCCGAACAGGCTGCCCGGCCCGATGCCGCCTGCCTGCGCAACCTCGCCGCCGCTCATTTTTTTCCCGTCCTCGACCTTGGCCTTCAGAACTTCGATCAAGCCACCCTGGGCTGTGACTTTGAAGCCCTGCGATGTGACATCAGTCACTTCGCCGATCTTTCCCGGCACGTCGGCAAAACGCCGCAAGACAGTCTTGCGGCTGTCGAAGATCTGCAATTTCTTGCCATTGAGAATCGTCCACGCCCCCGGCGCAGGGTTGCATCCACGAATCAGGTTGTAGACCTGATCGATGGGCTTGGCCCAATCGATTTTAGCCTCCGCCGTGCGGCACCAGCCCTCGTAACTCGCGTGAGACTCATCCTGCGCGGTTTCCGTGTGTTTACCAGTGACGACGAGGTCCGCAGCCTCCAGCATCGCTTTCACGCCCATCGGGAACAGGCGATCGAAATAAACGCTGCCCAACGTGTCGTCGGGGCCGATCGGCGTCTTCTTCTGGAGAATCACAGCGCCTTCGTCCAGGCCGTCCGAGGGACGAAATATACTCAACCCAGTCTCCGTATCGCCCTTGATGATCGGCCAGTTGATCGAACTTGGGCCGCGATATTTGGGCAACAGGGACGGGTGATATTGGATCGTGCCGTGTTTCGGAATCGTCGCGAATTCTTGCGACACGAACTGCAGGACGAAAGCCATGATGCCGAGATCGGCGCCGGTCGACTGCATAGCCCGCGCTGCTTCGGGATCCTTGAGCGATTTGAATTGATGGATTGTGAGGCCTTTTTCCTGCGCAGCCAAGCGCAGCACATCCGGCCGCGCACCTTCCTTCTCGGGCGCGCAGAAAACCGCCGCGACATCGTCGCCACGAGCAAGAAAAGCTTCGAGCACCGCTTTACCAAAATCCTGCTGGCCGATGATCGCGATCTTCATTGCGCTCGCGCCTTACTTGGTTTTCGGCGGCATCGAAAAGGCTCCCGCCTGTTTGCTGGCCGCGATCTGAGCATCGGTCCAGCCCAGCACTTCTTTGAGTATCTCGTCGGTGTGCTCGCCTAATAATGGTGATCGCTTGATCTCCGCGTGAGACGCAGAAAGCTTGATGGGCATGCCGACGTTGTACCACTTGCCGCGCTGCGGGTGGTCGACTTCCACCCACATCTCGCGCCCGCGCACGTGCTCGTCGTTTGCCAGATCGTCAGTAGACATGATCGGACCGCAGGGCACATCCAGCTCATTCATAATCGCCATGAACTCGCGCTTGGTGTAATTCGACGCGAACTTGTCGATCAAGGGCCACATCTCGTTCTGGTTCTTGCGGCGGTCGGCGATCTTGGCGAAGCGCGTATCGTTTAGAAGGTCCGGGCAACCCAATTCGGGTCCCATCCGCTTGGCGAGCGGTTCCCACACCGCTTCCTGCACCACGATATACACATAATCGTTGGGCCCGCCGGGCTTGCATTTTATGGCGTATCCGAGCTGGCCGCCGCCCGAGTCGTTGCCAGCTCGGGGAGTGGCGGTCAAACCTTTGGTCGGCACCGAATACTCCGATAGTTCCTGGCGTGTCAGTCGTTGATGATCCCGAAACTTAACCCGGCACAGGTTCATCACGCCGTCCATCATCGCGACTTCGACGTACTGTCCCTCACCAGTACGGTTGCGCTGTTGCAGTGCAGCGAGCAGTCCGATCGCCAAGTGCAGGCCAGTGCCCGAATCGCCGATCTGGGCGCCTGTGACATACGGCGGCCCTTCTGGTATTCCCGTGGTGCTCATTGCACCACCCATCGCCTGAGCCACGTTCTCATACGCTTTGAAATCGGCATACGGTCCAGAGGAGCCGAAGCCCTTGATCGAACCCATCACGATACGCGGGTTAATTTCGTGGACTTTCTCCCAGGGAAACCCGAGCCGGTCAAGCACCCCGGGACCAAAGTTCTCCATGACGATATCGCTCTTTTTTAGCAGCTCGACGAATGCCGCCTTGCCTTCCGGCGACTTCATGTTGACCGTAATCGAGCGCTTGTTGCAGTTCAACATGGTGAAATACAGGCTGTCCGCATTCGGTATGTCTCGCAACTGACCGCGCGTCGCATCACCGGCAGGCGACTCCAGCTTAATTACGTCCGCTCCCATCCATGCCAGCAGTTGCGAGCAGGTTGGTCCCGCCTGCACATGCGTCATATCGAGAATGCGGATTCCCTTCAGTGCTTCCATCGATCTTTACTCTCCTTTAAATGCGCGGTGGAAATTGCGCGGCGGACTACTTGTACATGGTCTGGTTAGAGGTGCCCGACGAATAAACGTCACGATTGATCACCACGTCCACCAGCGCGGGCATACCCGAGTCGCGGGCTTTCTCGAGCGCGGGCCGGATGTCCTCGGGCTTGGTCACCCGGATGCCAAAACCGCCCATCGCTTCCGCCAGCCGGTCGAATCGCACGTCACCCACGATGTTGCCTATATCGCCCCGGCCCGGATACTTCCGTTCTTGGCCAAACCGAATCTGGTTCCACGAGGAGTTGTTCCCGATGACGCCGACGAACGGCAGTTTCCGATGCACCATGGTAAGGAAATCGAAGCCCGTCAGCGTAAAGGAGCAATCGCCGAATAGCACCACTACGTCGCGCTCCGGCTGCGCAAGCTTGGACGCCATGGCAAATCCGGTGCCGACGCCGAGCGTCCCGAGCGGGCCAGGATCCATCCATCCGCCGGGTTTATGCGGCCGCACTATTGATCCTGAGAACGTGACGATATCGCCTCCGTCGCCAATGTAGACCGTCTCTTCCTGCAGAAACTCATTGATCTCGTGGCACAGGCGCACGGGGTGAATCGGCACCTCATTAGCTGCGATGATCTTGTCGTCCTTGCTCTTGCTTTTCTCTTCGTCCTCGCGCAGCATCCGGAGGAACGGATCGTGTTTCTTCGCGGTATCGCCGCTCGAAGCCTCGCACATGGCGTTGACGATGGTTTTAAGATTGCCGACCAGCCCGAAATCGAAATCGCGGTTGTTGCCGACGTTCTTGTAGTCCATGTCCATGATTACGATCTTGGCCTTGGGATTGAGGCGCCGGCCGTAACCCATGCGGAAATCCAGTGGCGTGCCGGCCAGCAGGATGACATCGGCGTTGTCGAACGCGGTCTTGCGCGAAGGCATGAAAGAGTGGGAATGGTTACGCGGTAGCGTGCCGCGCGCCGAGCCATTGACGTAGATCGGTATGTTGAAATGGCGCGCGAACCGGTCGATAGCGTCATGGGCGCGGCAAGTGCGCGCCTGCGTGCCAAACAATGCCACCGGGCGCTCCGCGTTCGCGAGCAAGTCTGCAACCTGCTGCACAATCTTGGGATCGCCGATGAATTCCGGCACGCCGCCGTCCGCGCCGCGCACTCGGAAATTCTTGGGATAGCGTACCTTGGACGCCTCGACCTTTCCGTCCATGATGTCATGCGGGATCTCGAGGTACCCAGGCCCCGGCGCGCCGTTGTACATCTCGCGCAGCGCAATACCCATCATTTCCGCGACACGCTCCGTTGTCATGACCAGCGATGCAAATTTGCTAATCGGCGTCATCATTTCGGTATGACGCAATTCCTGCAACCCACCCATGCGGTATTGTTTGAGCGCCGAATTGCCGCCGATCAGCAGCATCGGACTCTCCGCGCGAAACGCGTTCGCCATTCCAGTCACCGCGTCAGTTGTACCGGGACCGGCTGTGACAACCGCACAACCTAGCCCGGTGATACGCGCGTAGGCGTCGGCCGCGTGAGCGGCCACCTGCTCGTGGCGTACGTCGACGATCTCAATACCCTCGTCAATACATCCGTTATAGATATCGACAATGTGGCCACCGGAAATGGTGAAGATGTGCCGAATGCCTTCCTGCTTCAGCATTTTGGCGACGATCTGGCCGCTCGAAATCATCTCTGTGCTCGCGGCGGATTTAGTATCAGTAGCGGTATCAACAGCGGTTGCCATATGACTCCTGTGTGGAAATTCTAAGACTGCGAAAATACCCATTGTATACGATGGCTATTGGACTCAGGGCCCGGAGGAGTTGTCGCGTTCCGACAAGACCAGGTTCGCGAAGAACCTAAGCCGACTGTCGTTCTACTCTGGCGGACTTGCTTGAGCGCGCTTTTGGACCCAGTCTCAGGATAGGCGGCAAACCGTCAACTTGGATCTGTAAACGCTGCGCCGTCAGCGGCGGTCTACTGCGGCTTGCGTGCTCGATCCAGTTCCACAAGCACGAGCCATGCGTCAACAGCTCGTGGAAGAAAGCTCTCTAGATTCTGATGTGGATCCGCCAGCGCCTCGTTGAGCAGCGGACGCAGAGCGAGTGCAAAAAAGTTGAATCGCGTGAAGGAGTCGCTCAGGGGCGACCCCTTAGCAATGTAAGCGCTAACCGTCGCCCGTAATTGGTCCGAGTCGCCGGTATGGTGGAGGCCGGGACTAAGGGCGTAAGCCAGTCCTTCATTCAAGGTTTGGAAGTCCAGCCCCGGAACCGAGCGAGCCGCGGTCTCAACCTCGGCTCTTTTCGTCTCCACAAATGCGTGAAACAGCTCGTGCAGTACATCCGGATAGACATCCCTCTTTCGCGGGATTTCCAGCGTCAATTTGCCGCCATTGTAGCCACCGCCCGCATTTGTGTCGTCAGGATTGGCAATCACGTAGAACGGAATCGGCTTCTCCGGAGTGTTACCGACGAATCGCGCCACTTCCGCGGCAAATGCCGTCAGGTTCGACTGCTGCCGTGCGAATTCGCGGACGAACTCGTCCAGAGGCTTCGACTCTGAAACCAGCCGCTTTACACGAGGTCGAAAGTAGGTTAAGACTCTCCGCTCGGTATCGACCTCCCCAGCTGTCAGGTGGCCACTCGCCACTCCTGCCTTCAGCGCCTCATCCAGATCAAGCGGAGTGTAGAAGACCTGCTCCGGCCCTCGGCCCCAACCATACCTCTTCCGAATCGCGACATGCTCGGCGAGAATTCTAAGGTCGCTTTCGTTCAGTCCGCCGCCCCGCGATTCAAAATATCGGACGTACTGCTTGTGCGAGAATTCGCTCCACTGCGAAATCTGATCGACGACGTGAAATAGTTGAGCGGTCTCGGAGATATAGACGTCGAGCTTCAATGACCCGGCATCCAAATGGACGGGCGCATTCCTTCGCTCATTGGTTTGAGTAGCCGAAACCTCGTCTTGAGCGCGCGGTTGCGCGTCACAAGCCAGAACTGCCGCTAACAAGAGCGAAACTGGTTTCACCGAGGCCCCTTCAACATTCTAGACCTCCTGCCGAAAAGGTGAGGGAACGGTTGGCGCGTGCAATGGCTCCTGACGCGCAAACCGCGAACCTGCGTGCCTGCGCGTGCTGCCGGCAGATAGGGATCGGGAAACACCTCGGTATCCAGCCACGCGCTTCGTTGCGTCTGTTGCAATTCCGAGACTGACCTCGACGTCTCGGTAACGGATGTTCGAATCCGATACCCGCCCGCGCAACACCGCGGAGAATCAGGACAGCCCGATGACCCGCCCGGTTGCGGTGTCCAGATCGACATCGAAGTAGCCCGGGCGAGTGGACAGACCAGGCATCGTGCTCATTGTTCCGAGCAAGGGGTAGAGGAATCCGGCGCCTACGCTGGCACGGATATCGCGGACCGGGACGATGAAGCCGCTGGGAGCGCCCTTCAAGTTCGGGTCATGACTCAAGCTCAGGTGGGTCTTCGCCATGCAAATGGGCAGGTTGCCGAAGCCCTGACAGGTGTACAGTTCGATCCTTTTCTCGGCCTCCGGTGAATACTCGACGCCCGAGCCGCCGTACATTTCGCGTACGATGGTCTCGATTTTGTCCTTGATGCTCATTTCCAACGGATAAAGGAAATGGAAATTGGCGGGCTGCTCGCAGGCCGCAACCACCGCCTTAGCCAGGTTCACCGCGCCCGCTCCCCCTTCGGCCCAATGGTTGGTCATCACAGCGTCTTCGGCGCCCGCCTCGACCGCGACACGCCGCACCAGGTCGATCTCGGCGTTCGTATCATCCTTGAAGCGGTTGATCGCCACCACCACGGGAATGCCGAAGGCACGGGCGTTCCCAATCATCTTGACAAGATTGCTGCAACCTTTCTCCAGCAGCGGCAGATCTTCCTGTGTATAGGAGTGAGCCAGTGGTTTCCCGGCCACTACCTTGGGGCCGCCGCCGTGCATCTTCAAGGCCCGGATGGTGGCGACGAGAACAACGCAATTGGGCGCCAGGCCGCTGACGCGGCACTTGATATTGAAAAACTTTTCCATGCCCATGTCCGCGCCGAATCCCGCCTCGGTCAGGACGTACCCATCCGGTCCCACCAGTTTGAGTGCAATCTGATCGGCCACAATCGAAGAGTTGCCGTGCGCGATATTGGCGAAGGGACCGGCATGGACGAAAGCCGGAGTGCCCTCGATGGTCTGCATCAGATTGGGCATGATCGTGTCTTTCATGAGGACGGTCAGCGCGCCACTCACTCCTATGTCGTCGGCAGTGATCGGCACACCGGCGCGGCTGCTGCCGATAACCACGCGGCCCAGCCGTTCCCGCATGTCCGCCAGACTGGTGGTCAACGCCAGGATCGCCATGATCTCACTGGCCACAGCCATGTCGAAGCCGGTTACGCGCGTGAGCCCTTTCTCCTCGGGACCCTGCCCGATGGTGATCTGGCGCAGCATTCGATCATTCGTGTCCAGCACGCGCCGCCAGGTGATGCTATCCGGATCGATGTCCAGGCGGGCGAACCGGCTCTGCTCCTGCGGCGTGAGTTCGCC
>Ga0210406_10003886_pt1 | contig 16211 bp, 12 predicted proteins | sample IncBWC30MmetaG_FD_155454 | JGI IMG/M metagenome (GOLD analysis project Ga0210406, IMG submission 155454) | Forest soil microbial communities from Barre Woods Harvard Forest LTER site, Petersham, Massachusetts, United States - Inc-BW-C-30-M | ecosystem: Environmental > Terrestrial > Soil >... | reverse complement strand
TTCTATGCAGAGATAATGGGCGATTGAGTCGACGCTTGTGCGCCGCAAGCCAAGCTAGGCATTGACCTAGCGGCCGATCGCAGGGGATCGGGGCGACAAAAATGCGGTCATATGCGGCAGCGCTTGCTGTCCTCGCGGGACTTTACGGCGCGCCGGCTGTGGCCACCGACCTGCCAACGAAGAAACCGGCCCCGGAGGAGATCGTCGCCCCGGTTCTGCCGTCCACTTGGCACTACGAGATCACGGGCTATGGCTGGGGTACGGACCTCGCGGGCCAAGCCGGGGTGGGACCATTTCCCACCTCACCGTTCTACATCAATTTCCTCAAGCTTCTTCAACACTTCCAGGGAGGCTTGATGACCTCCTTCGTGGCACGCAACGACACATTCGTTGCGGGCCTCGATGTCATTCTGTCGCGCATTGGAGCGGTGACCAATTTCGAAAACCCGACAAGCGCGCTGTTCGGCGACCACGCCACCCTGAAGTTGACGGAAGGCATCTTCACCGCGTTCGGAGGGATCAGGATCCCCGTTGGACCGCCGAATCTCCAGCTCTACGGCACACTCGGCGCTCGCTATTTCTACATACACACCGGATTGGACTTGTCGTTTCCGGTCGTTGGTTTCGAGCCCAATTTCGGTCTGACCAAGAATTGGGTCGATCCGGTCGCTGGCCTCGCCGCCCACTACGCCATCAACGACAAATGGTTCATCAACTTCCTGACGGATCTGGGCGGTCTCGACAACAGCGCGACTGGTCAGGTGCTGGGCTCGGTCGGCTACAATTGGACGCCGTCGTTTTCAACGACGCTCGGGTACCGCGTCCTTTACACCTACTTTCGCGACGAAAGCGGACCTCTCCACGACTTCCGTTATCAGTCCTGGATGTACGGGCCGTTCGCTGGGGCCAAATACAGTTTCTGATCCGAGCCGTTCTTCGGACCGCTCACCAGCTCTCGAACTCGCGAGTGACGCGCTTCATAAAAGCGGCCCGCCTGGACGAAGCGTTAAAGTCCATGTTGTACAGGGCCAGGTACTGGAAGCGGCCTTTCGGATCGATTAGCGCGCGGATGTTGTCACGCACGAAACGCCGCGCCGGATCCTTTTTAGCCGCGACGCCCAGGCGGCTCTCACCGTAGGCGCAAACGACAGCCATGCGCTTAATATTGCGCAGGTTCGGATGGAAGAGCCCAGTCTCGTCGATGCGAACGGAGACGCCCGGCACAAACACGCGTTGGAAATAGCCTTGCATGATCGCGGGCAGGCCGTCGAACCAGACGGGAAACACGAGGATAAGCGCTTCGGCTGCCCGCAGGCGCCGAACGTAGTCTTCGACTTCGCGAGTATTCGCGCTCGTATCGACGTAATGGCGAAGCCCCTCCCGCGACATGACCGGGTCGAACTTCTCCGCATAGAGGTCGAGATCGTCAACGATATGCCCGCGAGAGCGCAGGATCTCGACAACGCGCGCGTGCAACGAAGAGACGAAGCTCGTTTCCAGCGGGTGCGCGAAGACGATAAGAATGCGCAAGCTACGCTCCGGCTGGCTCCACGCGTCGATTCCGAGTCTGATCACCGCGTTCAGCCGCAATGAGAAATTCGATGCGCGGGGGAGCGATTAGCATCTCCCGGATTTCGTCCTCAAGCACCCGATCGGCGTTGGTGACCCGCTCGCGCAAATGCATGAGCTCGAGCCACGATTCGATCAGATAGGCTTCTTCATAGCGGCCGAGGTCGCCCGCGTCCTCAAAGATTCCCCATGCGAACGCGCCGTCGCGGCGACGCTCAAATCCGAGCTCGTCGAGAGCTCGCACGAACGCGGCGCTGTCTTTGGGGTCGATCCGGTACTCGATCTTGACCAGGACGGGCCCACGATCGTTATCGATTTCCTCCCGGGTTTCCGGCAGGTTCCAATGCTGGGAGGGCGAAAGGTCAAGGGCGCCTCGCTGCAGCTTCCATCCCCACGTGAGAGGGATCGCCGCAACCGCGCCAGCGGCTGCGATGAGCAGTGCGGCCGAGAGTCCGGACCTCGCGGCAATCTCGCCCCAAGCCGCGCTGCACAAAGTCATTGTCCCATAGATGACGGTCAGAAACACGGCGAGGCCGCGGCCGCGCACCCAATCTGGCAAGACATTCTGCGCGGAGGTGTAAAGGCAGGTCAGGTTGTTAACCCACGCCACTCCAGCGAGCAGGCAGGCGCAAAGCGAAATCGGGAGGTCCTGGGCGATGGCGAACAGCGTCAGCGCACACACGGTCAGGAGCGTTCCGGCCGCAACCAGCCGATCAGCCCCGAACTTGCGGCGCAATTTTTCATGTCCAAGCGATCCGACGATCGCTCCAACGCTGATCGCGCTGAGCAGAATCCCATAGTGCTCCGCGCCTTGTCCGGTTCGTCGAGCGATCAACGGCAAGAGCCCCCAATACGCCGCGGTAAACGGATAGATCGCAAGGGTCCGCGCGAGCGTTGCCCATAACAGGCGATTGTTGGCGGTATGCCGAAGGCCGGTACGAAGTGCGCTGCTCAATCTTTCGGCGGGCAGCGACGCTCGCTGCCGCCCTGGCGCGCGCCACCAGGTGAGCGCGGCGATCACCGCCAGATTGGCGCCGACAAAAATCCAAAGCGGAACTGCCGCGCCGTAGCGCATGATGATGAATCCGCCTAGCGCAGGACCGAGCGTGCGGCTGAGATTGTAGCCAACGCTGTGCGCGGCGATTGCTCCCGGCAGCACAGGCTTCGGCACGAGTTGCGGCACGATCGATAGCCAGGCGGGCGTATTAAGGGACCAAGCCGCGCTGAGTACAAATGTCGTCAAAAGCAACAGCACTGGAGACATGAAATCGAGCGCCACCACGGCGGCGAAGATCGTCATCAACGCAGCGATCGCGTAGGAGACGGCGATGATCATCCGACGCGGATCGACGATGTCGGCGATGGCGCCAGCGGGAAGCGTGAACAGAAAAATCGGCAGCGTGGTTGCGGTGTGCAGCAGCGAGACGTCGAACGGGTTGAGGTCGAATGTCGTCATCAACCAGCCGGACGCCGTGTCGTACATGGCGATGCCGATCAGCGCGCAGGTGCTCGCCGTCCAGACGATTGCGAACGCCGGATGGGCGAACGCGCCAAGCATCGTTGACCGGTTGGAGGGCAGCTCCTGACTGAAGCGTAAGTTCATCTTCAAGTCGCTCCTCGACCGACCCGCGCGCCTAGTGTGAGACGAGCGTGCAGCTCTCGTCCCTCTTGAGAAGGTCCTGGGTCACGCCGCCGAACCGCCACTCGCGCAATGGCTGGGGCCGAGTGCGTCATTTGCGCACGCCATAGCAAGCAGGCCGGAAAACGCTTTTCTTTCGACAACGTCGAGCGGAATTCTGCTTCGACGACTGCCACACGCTCGCGAAATTTGTCGAGTTCGTGGCGGCGCGCTTCGCCGGGACCAATAGCCACGACAGAGGAGTGCGTTGAACTGGTTTGCGCGGACGCCGATGAGGTGGCGGCCGGGACAGATTGGATTTGTGTGAATAAGTGCAGCTCACTTTGTGAGCAGCCGCACCCGTCTGTTGCGGTCGCTTTTCGCACTGCGGCGCCTTGAAACTTTGCGCGCTGTTCGCCATTTGATCCTGGAGTTCGGCAGATATTGGCCGTCCGATTTCTCGCTCTTCCGATGGGGATCTTGGTTGTCCAGCGAGTCCACCGCCAAGTCGGACACGCCTGCAGCGGGTGATTGGCGCTGGGGCGTTTTCGGCAATTTGGCGTTCACGGTCATGCTGATCGCGAGCTCCGCGTCGAACGTCGGATTCGCGATGTTCGACACCTCGTCGAACTGGCTCATGACCAGCCTTAATCCAGATCCGATGATGGTGTCGGCCGTACAGGTCGCCACCACCCTGCCAATGTTTCTCCTGACCCTTCCCGCGGGCGCGCTGACCGACATCATCGACGCGCGCAGAATGCTGATCGGCGCTCAGATTGCGGTGACGGCGATATCAATCGTCTTTGCAACGATAGTCGCGATGCATTGGGCGACGCCACCTGTGCTGCTGGCGACGGCATTTTGCCTGGGTGGCAGCGGCGCCCTTGCGGCGCCGGCGTGGCTGGTCATCACACCGATGCTGGTGCCGAAACACGATCTGGATAGCGCGATCGCCATCAACAACGCGAGCTACAATGTGAGTCGCGCGGTGGCCCCGGCCCTTGCCGGGTTGGCAATCGCGGCCTTTAACATTGCCTTGCCGTTCTGGTGTTTTTGCGTCGGCAATATCGCGGTCCTCGGCGCCCTGATTTGGTGGCGCGCTCCGCGCCGCACAAGAGAGACCCTTCCCGCGGAACGCCTTGTGAGCGCGCTACGCACCGGCCTGCGCTACGCCAGAAACAATCGCGATATCGACTCAACCCTCATCCGCGCCGTCGCGTTTTTCCCCTTCGCCAGCGCGTATTGGGCGCTTCTGCCTCTGGTCGCGCGCACGCAGATGCACAATGGACCGGAAGTCTATGGCATCCTGCTCGGCATGATCGGCGTAGGCTCGATTCTTGGATCATTCGCGCTCAACAGCCTCAAGGCGCGCCTCGGTCCAGATCGGCTAGCCACGCTTGGGACCTTTGGCACAATTCTCGCGCTCGGGCTCTATGGCGCTGCCCGAGAGCCGGTCATCGCAGCGCTCGCGAGCCTGCTTGCGGGCGCGTCATGGATCACGATGATGACGACGCTGTTCGTCTCCGCGCAGGTGGCGTTGCCGGAGTGGGTGCGCGGGCGGGGCCTCGCGATTTTTCTCACAGCGTTTTTCGGCGCGATGACACTTGGCAGCGCGGTTTGGGGCAAGGTCGCAAGCGTCCAGGGAGTGCCTACCGCCCTTTTTCTTGCCGCGGCGTGTGCGGCAATCGGGATGGTCGTAACCGCGCGGTGGAGATTGCAAACCGCTGCCGCGCTCGACCTCACGCCATCGATGCACTGGCGGACGCCGGTGTTCGTGCATCCGGTTGAGGACGATCAGGGGCCGATCCTGGTCACGGTCGAATATCGGATCGACCCGAAGGATATCAAACCCTTTCTCAGGCTGATCCATGAAATCGGCCTCGAGCGAAAACGTGACGGCGCTTATGCGTGGGGTGTTTTCGAGGATACGCAGGTCAGCGGCCGGATCGTCGAGACCTTTCTCATTCAGTCGGTGCTCGAACTCAGGCATCTGCGCACGCGGGTGACGATCGCCGACCGCTTGATCGAGGAACAGGCGGGCGCGTTCCTCAAGGAGCCGCGGAAGCCGACGTTTCTTGTCGCGCCGAGGCGCCACCGTCAGAAACGACGGAAGGGATCGAAAGGGCTTGCGCCGCAGGCGGCCCGAGAACCCGCTCCGGTCGGGTAGGGCGCGTCGTCAATCGGAGTCTATCGCGCCGGTGCGGGCAGGGCGCTTCGAGTCAGCGATCGGCTTCGCCATCAAACGAAGAACTTCGTCCTCAGTCGCGACGCGATGAAAGCGGTCGAGAGCGCCGACGCGTTCGAACGCTTCATGCAGGTAAGATCCAGGGGGCGGGCAAGCCCAGAAATCGTAGCCGGTCCACGCGATCGCTTCGCTCCAGAGGTGCACGAAGCTCGCCCCGCGCGCCGCGTTCGCGACCCATTCACGGTAGCTAGGCAGGAACAGCTTCCAGAATTGCTCGGGTTCGATCGGATAGCAGACATGCGAGTCGAGGGCATGCTGGGTAAGGTTGTACTTGGCGAGGACGGGCGTCAGCAGGAATGGGCCGATTGCCCCCCATCTCTGGTCGACATCGATCGCGGCGTCCGCTACCGCGATCAGTTCGGTAAGAGCCGGACTCGTCGGCGGAAGCCTCAGCACCGCATTGTTGACGAGGCTCGTTCCGACCGCGTCGACTTGGCGGCAAAACACGAAGCCATCATTGTCGAAGACCGGCCTGTTCAAGCAAAGCATGTCAGTGTCGACCCAGCAGCAGCCCGTCTGGCGCATCATCCGATAGCGAAACATATCCGCAAAGGTGGCGAGCGACGGCTTGCCGTTGGCAATGAATCTGCGGGTCAGCGATTCATCGGGGCAGATCGTCCGCGCGTCCGCGTGGCGGGCCCCCGGAGGCTGCTCGAGATGCGGATCATAGGTGAAGACGCGCAGGCTTACGCCCGCTTGAGGAAGTGAGCTAAGGCACGCGTAAGCGAATGGGTTGAGTCGTCCATGCCAGAAGGACGCGAATTCGCAGTCGTCGACCAGAGTCACTCGATCCTCGCCAGCACGTTGTGGCCGGCTTCCTCCCAGTCGTCGAAGAACGTCTCGGTCTTCAAATCCCCACGAGATACGAATTCGCAATAGACGTCGAAGATCCAGCTCGCATGGACGTCATCGAGCAGAACATGCCGGCCGCGCTGGCCGCTGGCGATACGAATGCAATTGCTCATGTCTGAGCGGCAGACTTCGTCGGTGTGGCCGCCGTCGACGTGAAAAATGTCGAACGCAAGCTCGGCGCGGCGGCTGACCAGCCAAGGGAGAACTTCGCGTGAATCGCCGGTAAACAAGTGCACACGCCCTGGAAACTCCCCTTTGAGGAAATCGACGCATTCGGCCGTATAGGCGTGCGACATGATGTCGACGCCATAATATTCGAGTCGCGGGTTCGATGACAGCGCCAGCAGCGCGCTGTGGCCGGCGTTAACGCCGACTTCGAGCAGCCGCTCTTTAAATCGCACCGCGCGCCATGCGTTGCGGCGGGCCGGAGCGAGCCCGTCCTCCGGAGGCTGGTCGACGTAACGATCGTCAAGGTCGGCGTAGAAGATGTTGCCTTCCAAGCGTTCGCCGGATTGCCCCACGAGTTCGGCAAGGCGCTTGAGACGCAGGCGGAACGGCTCGGCGAAGACCTCTTCAAGAGTGTCGCGCCGTATCGAATAATCGGGAATATCCGTTGGAGGAATAGGCTTCCCAGGAAGAAGCCTGCGGCCGTTCATCGTTGCGAAGCCTTTTTTCTCGCCGTTGACAGCGATCTATCGCTGGTCCTTGGTTCTTTTTGCGCCTATCGCACGGTTTCGCCTGTCAATGAAATGGTGATCGCCATGATTGCTCCTCGGGCCAGCCGCCGCCTATGGGGTCCTCTTGATTCTTGATTCGAGTAATTCCTATATGGCGTGCTTTATATTACCAATCGACATGATAGGGGCCTTAATGCTTGCGCTCGGCTCGCAACCGTTGAGCGCGGTTCGAGCGAGCGGAGCGACTGAGGATGCGGCGACGTCTGCGAATTGAGGGCTACGCGATTGCGTCGGCCGACGGCATGATTGCGGACGCGACCGGATTTATGCCCGACTCACTCAAATTCGAGGCCGACCAACGTTTTTTTCTTGGAGCGCTCGAGCGCGCCGCGGTGGTTGCACACGGCCGCTTGTCGCACGAGGGCCAACATGACTCGCACAGTCGCCGGCGCCTGATCCTGACGCGGCGCGTTCCCGACCTTGCGCCGGACCCCGACAATCCGAACACTTGGCTCTGGAACCCCGCCGGCGCGACATTTGAAGAAGCGTGCGCCGCCGTCGGCTGCGGGTCCGGGACGATCGCGATTGCTGGGGGAACCGACGTTTTCAGCCTCTTTCTGACGATCGGCTATGATGTCTTCTACCTCGCGCGCGCCGAGGAGGTGCGACTGCCTGGCGGCGTTCCGGTCTTCTCGCAAGGCCGGTTTGGCCAGTCGCCGGAGGACGTCCTTCGAGACGCAGGTTTGAAGCCGGCCGAAAGTCGGTGGCTCGACGACGAGCTGTCGCTCGTCAAATGGATCGTGTAACTCGGGCGTACTGGAGCAGGTTCCCGGCCAGGGGCAGCGCGCTGTAGGCGATTCAGTGGGCGGCTTCGACCGGGTCCCTTCAACTCGCTCATATTTGTCGATAGGGAGCCGGGTTGAGACGGGGGCCGAGCGGATCTCCCGCCTCCGGCCGGACCTCGGTGCGTGCCTTCCGACAGCGATGCGCCTATGGATGAGCGGATGACGACTGAGCCGACAAACCGCCCAGCGTCCATGGCGGCGCTGCTTCCGCTTGTCCGCTATGGCCGGCGCTATCTCGGCCGCGCGAGCGCGGCGCTGGCGGCGCTGACAATCTCCTCCGCCGCGACACTGGCGGTGCCGTTCGCGCTGCGTTCGATGATCGATTTTGGCTTCTCGAAAGAGAGCGGCGGCGCGATCAACGTCTATTTTCTCGCCATGGGCGCCCTGGTGGTCGTTATCGCGCTGGCAGCCGCCACCCGGTACTATCTGGTGACCACGCTCGGCGAGCGGGTGGTCGCGGATTTGAGACGCGACGTGTTCGCGCATTTGTCGCGTCTCGACGCCTCATTCTACGACACCGCGCGAACCGGCGAGCTGGTGTCTCGTCTCACCGCCGACACGACGCAGATCAAGGCGGCTTTCGGCGCCTCGGCCTCGATCGCCTTGCGCAACCTCTTCATGTTCATCGGCGCAACCGCGCTGATGATCTACACGAGTCCCAAACTGTCGGCGCTGGTGCTTGTTGCCATTCCTGTCATCGCTGCGCCGCTCATCGCCTCAGGCCGTGTGGTGCGCCGCCGGTCGCGGCGCGCGCAGGATACGCTTGCAGAGGCGACGGCCTTCGCTTCGGAGAGTCTCGGCGCCGCCCGCACCATGCAGGCCTTCGGCGCCGAGGGCGTCAGTCAGGCGCGTTTCGGCGACGAGATCGAAAGCGCCTATGGCGCGGCGCGCGAGGCTGCCGCCACCCGTTCACTCCTCATCGCGATTGCGGTTTCGCTCGCTTTCTGCAGCGTTGTATTCGTTCTGTGGCTCGGCGCGCGCGACGTGCTGGCGGGACGCATGAGCGGCGGACTTTTGTCGCAATTTGTGCTGTTCGCCGTGCTTGGCGCGACGTCGCTCGGCGAATTGTCGCAAGTGTGGAACGAGGTTTCCGCCGCGGCCGGTTCGGCCGGCCGGATCGCCGAGCTTCTGGCCGTCAAGCCGCGCATCGTCGCGCCGACGAAGCCCACGCGCATGCCTTCGCCTCCGCGCGGCGCGATCGAATTCAGGCATGTCGCTTTCTCGTATTCGAGCGCGCCCGACGTTCGTGTTGTGGAAGACCTCAGTTTCTCGGTCGCGCCCGGCGAACGGGTCGCCATCGTCGGTCCCTCCGGGGCTGGCAAGTCGACCATCTTCCAGCTCATCATGCGCTTTTACGACGCCGAAGAGGGCCAGGTCCTTGTCGATGGCGTCGACGTCAAGGCGGTCGATCCAAAGGATCTGCGCGAGCGCATCGCGCCAGTCCAACAGGAGGCTGCGATCTTCGGCGCGACGGTAGCCGAAAACATTGCCTATGGGCGCGCCGAGGCGAGCGAGTTCGTGATCCAAGAAGCGGCGCGGCGAGCGGCGGCAGACGGGTTTGTCCGGGAGCTTGGGCTGGGTTACGCGACGAAGCTCGGCGAACGCGGCGTGACGCTGTCCGGGGGGCAGAGACAAAGGCTCGCGCTCGCCCGGGCTATTCTCAAGGACTCGCCGATCCTGCTGCTCGACGAAGCGACCTCGGCCCTCGACGCGGAGAACGAGGCGCTGGTGCAAAGCGCGCTCGACGATGTGATGACCGGCCGCACGACGCTGGTGATCGCGCATCGGCTTGCGACCGTGCTGAAGGCCGACCGGATTCTGGTAATGGATGCGGGTCGCATCGTCGAGGAGGGGGATCACGCGTCACTCGTCGCGCGCAACGGCGTCTATGCGCGTCTGGCGCGAATGCAATTCGAATCCGGCGCGGCCGCGCTCAGCGAGGCGAATGCAGCGAGCTAGCGCCGTCTCACTTTTGCCGTCGACGGCCATTCCAATTATGGTAGAGGTCGGCGTCCAGCGCATATTGCCGCGATGGCGTTCGAGGGTGCCGCGACCTGGCGCGCTACTTTAGGCGAAGCAGAGTGACCGTTCGATCGACATTAATTCCGCGTGAGAGCCGCGTCCGCAGCCCGGCGCAGGCGCGGCCGTGGGACGGGGTTCTCGATCACCTTGTCCTGCTCAAGCCCCGAGTCATGTCGCTCGTCGTCTTCACCGGCGGAGTCGGCTTCGCTCTTGCGCCGGCGCCAATGGACTGGATGAAGCTCATCGCCACGCTTTCGGCGATGGCCGGAGGGGCAGGGGCATGCGGCGCGCTCAACATGTGGTGGGACGCCGACATTGACGCCAATATGGCGAGGACTGCGATGCGGCCGATTCCGCGCGGCGTGGTGCCTCCGCTGGAGGCGTTGGCGATCGGAATTCTACTCTCGGTCGTGTCAGTGGCCGCGCTTGCGATCAAAGTCAACATGTTGGCCGCGGCGCTGCTTGCGCTCACGATCGCGATTTACGTTCCGCTTTACACCATGGTTCTCAAGCGCTCGACGCCGCTCAACATTGTGATCGGCGGCGCCGCGGGGGCGCTTCCGCCCGTTATCGGTTGGGCCGCGGCGATGAATAGCGTCTCGGCAGGCCCGATCGCGATGTTCCTCATCACCTTCTTGTGGACGCCGCCGCATTTCTGGGCGCTCGCTTTGTGCCGCAGCGGCGACTACGAGCGGGTCGGGGTGCCGATGCTGCCCAATGTCGTGGGCCCAGTTAAGACTTGTCGGCAGATCGTCGCCTATTCAATTCTGCTCGTTCCAGCGTCGCTCGGGCCGATGCTGATCCCCGGCGTTGGCCTCCTTTACGGCGCTATCGCAATTGCGGCGGATGCAGGCTTTCTTTGGCGCGCGCTCGCCCTGTACCGCCTGCGCGATGCCGATGAATCGGCCCGCCGCAAGGCGGCGATGGCCCTGTTTGGCTTCTCAATTCTCTACTTGTTTGTCCTGTTCGCAGCGATGCTCGCCGAGGTCATGCTGCGGGGACTTGTTTAAACCTGGCGGCTCTCGCCGGCAGTCTTCCGGACGTGAAGCTGGAACCGGTGCCGCCCAACGATCGTAAAATGCCAAATCCTGACCCAAATGTGAAGCGACGCAACTGGATCGTGCTCGTCGTCCTCGTGGCGGTGGCTGCAGCGATGTATGTCAGCTTCGTGATGAAAATGATGGCCAACCACAGTTGACGCTGCCATGAACGTCATTCGCGAGTTGCCGCACGTGCTCGCCGTCATCAATGCGGCGACCATCGTCGTTCTGCTGCGCGCTTACAGCCTGATCCGCGCCCGCGATCGCGAGGGCCACCGGCGCACGATGTTTGTCGCCATCGGCCTCGGCGTCGCATTTCTCGCGGTCTACCTCGTGTATCACGCGTTCTCCGGGCTGGCGAAATTCGGCGGCTATGGCGCGATCCGGCCGATCTACTTTATGCTCCTCGCGGTTCATGTGGCGATGGCGTTCGTGGTCGCGGTCCTTGTGCCGGTGACGTTTTACAACGCGCTCAAGCAGAGGTTCGCCACTCACAAGCGGCTGGCCCGGTTCGCGCTGCCGCTATGGCTCTTTGTCGCGGCGTCCGGGCTTGTGGTCTACGTGATGGCCGTCCACCTCTATCCGTTGAACGCCAGCTGACCGTTCCGATCCTTCCATGACCCAGACGACGCAAGCAGTCGCTTCCCTCAATCGCGCACGATCCGTCACCGCCACAAAAGCCGCGGTTCAACGGGAGCTCGTCGGATGGGCGTGGCTCGCTGTCGGCGCGCTCGCCGTCGCTGGCATGTTCGCGCTTCTCCTGGCGCTGTCGCGGATCCCCGGGATGGAGAAAACGCCGTTCTGGCCGATCGACTTTTTCTACAAGGGCTTGGTGATCCACGTCGTGTTCTCGCTCGTGATCTGGCTGCAAGGCGTTTTCGCCTTTCTGGTCAGCGTTGCGACGCTGAAGCTCGCCGGTGACGACGTGCGCGCCGCGCCGCTCGGACGGATCGGGCAGGGGCTCGTTCTTATGGCTTTTCCTTGCCTATTCGCGCCGGCGTTCCTCGAGGCGACGCAGCCCGCGCTCACCAATTACATCCCGATCATTCGCCATCCGGTCTATGACATCGGGTTGTTGGCGCTGGCTTTGGGCGTGCTTGCACCCGTCATTCGTCTGTTGCTCAATCTGCCGGGACGGCTCGCTTCCGCGTCGCCGTTTGCGGTCGCGATGGCGCTTGGCGGCTCTGTCTACGCTCTCGCATTGATATGCTTTGGCGTCGCCACGACGCTGCTCGCGCAGACTGGCGAGCTGGCCTCGCGCGAGGAATTGTTCTGGGGCGGCGGTCATGTGCTGCAATTCGTCTACGCCGTGCTCATGGTGACGAACTGGTCGCTCCTTGCGCGCATGAGCCTGGGCGAAGAGGCGGTCGATAGCCGCACCTTCCTCGCTTCCGTCGGTCTCATCGCGCTGATCGCAATCGCCGCGCCAGGGTTCTACGCGGCTTTCGCTCCCTTCTCCGACCATCAGCGCGAGGCGTTTCGATTCCTGCAGTTTGGGATCGCCGCGCCGACGTTGCTCTTCGCTGTTTCGCTTGCCACCCGCGCGCTTCGCTCGCCGGGCCCACGGCCATGGCGCGATCCGGCTTTCTTCGCGCTTGCGACATCGCTGCTGTTGTTCGCGCTTGGCGGTGTGATGGGATTCCTGATCGACGGTTCTGACACCCGCACACCTGCGCACTATCACGCGGTCATCACCGCGGTCAGCGTCTCGAGCGCGGGCATGCTGCTCACCTACGGCCTCAAGGAACTGGGCAAGCCGCCTGCGCCGCCGCGCGCAACTCGCGTCCTCCTCGGCCTCTACGGCGGCGGCCAGTTCGTCGCCTCGATCGCGATGTTCGTCGCCGGTGGTTATGGCGCGCTCCGCAAAACCCCGTCCGGCGCCGGATCGCTCGACACATTCGCCGCGGCGGGCATGGCGGTCCACGGCATCGCCTCGATCTTCACCATCCTCGGCGGGGCCGCCTTCGTCATTGTCGCCATACGAGCCTTGTGGCGAGGCTCTCCGGTTCGATCGACGGCATCCCTCTGAGTTCCGATGGCGAGCCTGCCTCTCCCGGCGAGGCTAGCGCGGAGCTGTGACGGAATGGCCTAGCGCGCTTCCATCTCAGTCGCGCGCAGGTGGACCACCGCGACCCCAAACAAAGCGAGCGCCAGCGCCTGATGCCGCTTTATTCATGAGATGGGCGCGGTCGTAGGCGGCTAAGGGTCGAGCTCGGCGAATGGACGACGGAAATATAGGTCCGTAACCCGCCTCTCGCACGGTCCCTTTATAGAAGCTTTATGAAACCGGGCGGCGCTCAATCTAGATTTTTGATGAGCGAGGAACATATTGACCGACGACGGAAACTCGCGACGGAGCGAGCTGACCGTCGACGCCTCTGTGAAGGTCGGCGGCTTCACTCTCGCTCGCGTCGGCCGGTTGGCGCGCGAAGTTCATGGAGATGCAGATGAAGCTGCCGAGCAATCGAACTCGATGCGACCGTCGCAAAGCTAAATGAGCGACGCGCCGAACTTGTACTCGTCTCGCTTATCGGCTTTGGCACGACCTCGTCCGTTCTCCTCGGCGCCGCCCTTGGCCTCTACGTGCCGCTCTCCAAGCGCATGCTGGCCGGCCTACTCGCCTGCGCGGCGGGCGCACTCATAAGCGCTCTCGCCATCGATCTTGCCCTCGGCAGCGCCAGGGAACTACATCTGCGCGGCTTCGACTTTCGAGGCGCCTGGTTCTTCGTCGGCGGATTCGCCCTCGGCGCCAGCCTCTACTTCGGAGCCTCCCGTTTTCTCGAAAGAAGCGGAGCCGCTGTCCGCTATCCGAGCCGGTTCCGCGAATATGTCCAGGATCGCGAGCGCCAAGAGCTGCGCGAACTGATCCGGCTGCTCGCGAAAAGCGATCTCTTGCGGAATCTGCCGCCGGAGAAAGTCGAGGCGCTTCTGCGTTGCGTCTGTCGACGCCGTCTCGTCGCGGACGAAATTCTCTTCCGGAGCGGCGATCCCGGCGATGCGCTTTACGTGGTCGTTCACGGAAAGGTCGAGGTTCTGACGGAAACTGAGGCCGAGCCGTCCCGCACGACGCACGCCATTGCCGAACTCGGCGAAGCGCAGGCTTTCGGTGAGATGGCGCTGCTAAGCGGCGGCACGCGAACAGCGACGGTGCGAGCTCTCACCGACACGGAGCTGCTCGCGATTCCCAAGCAGGATTTCGATCGCTTGATCGCGGGCGACCCTCAGCTCGCCGAAGCGGTCGAACGCATCAGCCATGACCGGGCCATCAAGAATCTCAGCGATGGCGCCCCCAATCCTGCCACCTGGGCAAAGGTTGCGGTCGCTAATCTCGACCACCTGCGGCAATACGAATCGAAGAAACTGCTGACCGAAATCGGCAAAGGCGCCGGGCTCGCCATCGTACTCGGCAACATCCTCGACACCATTCCCGGCGGGCTGGTTATCGGCGCCGCGTTCAACGCCAGGGGCACGCTGTCGCTGGCTCTCATCCTGGGCATGTTCCTCGGCGGCATTCCGGAGGCGGCGGCGAGCGCCGCTTTGCTGCGCAAGGCCGGCTATAGCCCGAAGGCCATATTCGCCCTGTGGTCCGTCGTCCCCGTCGCCGGCATTGTCGCGACGGCCGCGGGGAGTATCTACATCGGCAGCTCGGCATCGCTGGTCGCGGCATTCGCGCAAGCGTTGGCCGGTGGCGCGGTGCTCGCGGTCGTCGTGCACGCGATGATTCCGGAGGCGATTGAAGCAGGCGGCTCGCTGGTAGTCCTGCCGACCGTCGCAGGGTTTATCTTCGCACTCTATCTCGCGCTGGCCGAGGCGCTCCGCTAACGGGCCCCCCAATCCTCGGCGACGCGCTCCGCCCAACTCGCTCGAGGGAGAAAATAGCGCCTGCGGCGCCCTAATCGCGCCTGCCCCTCCCACCCAGGCTAGGAGCGCTTGCTTCCGTGACGGACGACTGGCTTCCGTTGACGGGAAGGCCTAGCCGCCTTGCTCCAGCTCGGTTACGCGCAGGTGGACCACGGCAAGGCCGAACAGGGCGAGAGCGAGCGCCTGATGGGGCAGGGCGAGTTCGATCGGGACAACGGCAAGCAGCGTCGCAATGCCGAGCGCGACCTGGAGCAGGGCGACGGCCGCAAGGACGACGGCGCGGCTTGCGAGCGGCGCACCCGGCGCGGCGCGCAGCCCTGCAATCGCCTGAACAAGTGCGAAGGCGACGACCGCGTAGGCGATCATCCGGTGATCGAACTGCGCTGTCGTCGCATCACCGACGATGGCCTGCAGCGCGTTCGCGCGGAACGCCTCGCCCGGAACAAGGCTCGATCCCATGAGCGGCCAGGTGTTGTAGATGAGGCCGGCGCGTAAGCCCGCGACGAGGGCGCCAAGCCCGAGCTGACAGAAAACAATCGCTGCGAAGATCCAGGCCGAAATCGCAAAGCCGCGTGGCGCCGTTTTCGATCTTGGCTGGTCGCCGAGTCCGACGGCGGCGTAGATCAGCGCGCCGAACGTCGCGGCGGCAATCAAGAGATGCAGCGCCAATCGCTCTTGCGCCACCTCAGTGCGCTCGCTCAGGCCCGAGCTCACCATCCACCAGCCGACAATCGGCTCAAGCGCAAGCAGGCCTGTCGCGACGGCGATCTGCCGGCCGAGGGCTCCCCTAAGCTGGCCCCGCCACCAGAACCACAACGCGGGCAGAATGAATGCCGCGCCCACGAAGCGCGCGAGCAGGCGATGCGCCCATTCCCACCAGAAGATGGCCTTGAACCCATCGGTCGTCATGTCGGGATTGAGCGCGGCGAATTGCGGGATTTGCTTGTAGCGGTCGAACTCGGCCTGCCACTCCACGCTGTTCAGCGGAGGAAGGATTCCGGTGACGGGCTTCCATTGCGTAATCGAGAGGCCGGATTCGGTGAGCCGCGTCGCGCCGCCGACCAGCACCATGAGAAAGACAAGGCCCGCAACCGCGATGAGCCAGAACCGAACAGCCCGGCGTTCGTCAAAGCTCGCCGTTTGGACGGCGGGGGGCGCGGTGTGGGTTATGGCCCTGGGGATGTGAAAGGCTCGTATCCGGAACTGCTCAGCGCGGAGTTGAAGCCTCGTCTTTTGTCTCAAACATGTCCAAGGCGCAATGCGGCCCCAAGCGCCGGCGGGTCCGGTTATAACACGACATAATGCGATCGAATTATCGCATGCGAAGACATGAAGGCGGCCGGTGTGCGATTTTTCCGGCGACAACTGGTGTCGATAGCGAATGAAGTTGTCCGGTTTTGGTAGCACATCATATGTCCGCTTCTTCTGGTTCTGTTCTCCTGTGGGGATGTGGGCGAGGCGAAGCGTCGTCCACATGTCCAC
>Ga0210406_10003885_pt1 | contig 16212 bp, 11 predicted proteins | sample IncBWC30MmetaG_FD_155454 | JGI IMG/M metagenome (GOLD analysis project Ga0210406, IMG submission 155454) | Forest soil microbial communities from Barre Woods Harvard Forest LTER site, Petersham, Massachusetts, United States - Inc-BW-C-30-M | ecosystem: Environmental > Terrestrial > Soil >... | reverse complement strand
ACAATTTGCGCCGCGCCCTCAACATCCTCGGCGTCGAGGCGATGACCGCCGCCGTCGTGGCTTAAGGCAGTGCGGCTCATCCGCGCGGATGCGGGCGTTCCGGAGGCCCTCAGGCCGCATCAGACGGTCAATGGGGCGAAAGCGGCTGAAATTCCTTCCCGCCCGCTCCTTGCGCCACTTAATGCTCAAGTCTTGGAGTTTCCGCACGGTCTGCTTTGATTGTGAATGGTTTGCAGACATCTTACGAGGTGAATCGCTGGGCGCGAAGTGGAGGGATCGACACGAACCGCTTGCTGATGATTCGCATTATAGAGACGACAGATGAGGACGTCATCAACAGCGTCATCAAGGCGACCAACTATCAAACCAAGGTAAAGCCTCATTCACTCAGGGCGACAGAGGAAATTCATCGACAGATTGAGATCCAACTTTATCCACATAACGTGTTTTATGACCGGCGTCGTAACTACTACAAGAATCTGAACAAGCCTGCTTCTCGTACAATCGGCATCGATCGTATGGCGCAAGCAGTAACGGCGATGCTTCTGGAGAAGCCTGATGTGGCACGCGCCAGGCCGACAAGCCTTATGAAGGATTCCTTCTATGCAGAGCTCTTTCCCTCAGGACCGACCCATCCGTTGAAGCTCTATCACGTCGCGGCTGAGGCAATGTTCGTCGTATCCGCTCAGATGAATGCGTCTGAGTACGAACGGATTTATAAAAACAATCTTCGTTTCCATGTGCTCACTGCGTTGAGCTGGTGGTTGGCTGGCAGTGTAAATCCAACAGCAGCCCAAATCGCCGCGATTACGGTCTCAACGATAACGAATGCCCCTATCGACGACATTGCCGAGTGGGTTATCCAACAGTTTGACCTCACGGAGAAGACAGACGCTGCGGCCAAGGACGCTGCGTTTTCGGCCGCCCTTAAGGCCGCTTGGCCGACCTTCAAGCCATCGCAGACGCCTCCGAGTTCCGCCCCCCACTGACCCGCGATTTGCGCGAACGAGACAGACCGTGACGCCATAGACCTCCCCTCGAGCTTCTGGCGTTTTGGGATCGAGATGCCGCGACCGCTTTGGCGATCTCGCAAATCTATTCGTGAATGCCCGCCGCCGGCTTCGAAGCTGTGTGGGTTGGGTAGGCTCGTAAAACAAATGTTGCGACAGCGTTGCGACAGGGGCCGGCAAAGACTACTGTTTATAGCTTAACCATTTGAAATTGCTGACGAAAGAATACCGTTTGACAGGGCGCCGCAAGCCCTTGAAAACACGGAATCCGCGGAAGGAAATGGCGCCCCGTCCCAAGAGCCGGTATGGACTTGTCGTCCGTCCGACAATGGGCCGGAAGGAGGCGTCCGCAATGGCCGAACCCGCTCCCGTCTTCGACGTCGTCATCGCCGGCGGCGGCGCGTCCGGATTGGCGCTCGCGGCCGCGATCAAGCAGGCGATGGGGCAAGGGGCATCCGTCGCCGTCGTCGATCCGGGGCCGCCGGCCGGGGCGAGCGCCAGCCCTTTGCGCACGGTCGCGATCGCCGATGGGCCCCGGCGCCTGCTCGAACATATCGGCGCCTGGGCGGCGATTCAGCCAAAAGCGCAACCGATCCTGTCGATGGCGATCATGGACGGCGAGGTGCGCGACGCAGTCCGCTTGTCCCATCTCAATTTCGACGCGAAAGACCGTGCGCCGCTCGCCCATATGGCCTTCAACGACGATGTCGTCGGCGCGCTCTCTGCGCTCTGCGACCGGCTCGGGGTTCAGCACGCCACGGGGTCCGTTGCGCATTGGGCTGCAGGCAAGCACATTGCGGAACTCGTTCTATCCGATGGCCGCGTGTTGCGCGCGCGCCTCGCCGTGGCCGCCGACGGCGCGCGCTCGAAACTCAGCCGGCTCGCGGACATTCAGACCATCGGCTGGGACTATGATCAGACCGGCATCGTCGCGACGGTCGCGCACGAGCGCGACCACGAAGGCCGGGCGGAGCAGCATTTCCTGCCGGCCGGTCCATTCGCTCTCCTGCCGATTCCGGGTCGCCAATCGAGCATTGTCTGGAACGAAAGTCGCGCCGACGCCGAGACGCTGCTGGCGCTTGATCCCGACGATCTGACGCGCCAGCTTGAATATCGCTTCACGCCGAAACTCGGCGCGATCAGCCTTGCCTCACGCGTCGAAGGCTTTCCGTTCCGCTTCCAGATCGCGCGGCGCTTCGTCGCCGGGCGGCTCGCGCTCGTCGGCGACGCGGCCCACGTCGTGCATCCCGTAGCGGGGCAGGGTCTGAACCTTGGGTTGCGCGACGTCGCGGCGCTCGCCGAGACGATCGTCGCCGAGATGCGGCTCGGTCTTGATCCCGGCGCGCCCGCCCCGCTGGCGGCTTATCAGCGTCAGCGTCGCTTCGACGTCGCGGCCAGCGGCCTCGGCCTCGACGCGCTCAATCGCCTCTTTTCCAACGATCTTTCCGCTCTGCGCTTCGTGCGCGATCTCGGGCTTCGCATCGTTGATCGCGCGCCACCGCTCAAGGACATGCTGATCGCGGAAGCGGGCGGCGCGGGGAGCGGCGCGCCGAAGCTGCTTCGGGGTCTCGCGCTATGAGCAAACCGCCTACTCTAAGCCCACGCACACTGGCCGCTCAGGCGCTGGGGACCATTGACGAGCGCACGCGCGCGATTGTGCCGCCGATCCATCTCGCCACCACCTTCGAGCGCGACCCCGACAACCTTTATCGCAGCGGCAATTCTTACGGCCGCCCCGACAACGAGACCGTGCGCGAGGCGGAGGCGGTCATCGAAGCGCTCGAAGGCGCGGCGACGACGCTCGTCTTGGGCTCGGGCATGTCGGCGGCGATTGCGCTTTTCCTGAGCCTCGGGCCGGGCGCGCATGTGGTCGCGCCCAAAAGCATGTACTGGGCGCTCCGCGCCTGGCTCACCAATGAGGCGCCGGCCTTCGGGCTCAGCGTCGATTTTGTTGATTCCGAGGATTTGCAGGCGCTTGCCGCGGCTTTGAAGCCGGGAACGACGAAGCTCGTCTGGCTCGAGACGCCGAGCAATCCGTTGTGGGGCGTGAGCGACATCGAAGGCGCCGCGCGCGCGGCTCATGCGGCGGGCGCCGTGCTCGCGGTCGATTCGACATGCGCGACGCCCATTTTCACGCGGCCAATCGCGCTTGGCGCCGACGTGGTCATGCACTCGGCGACCAAATACCTCAATGGGCATTCCGACGTTTTGGCGGGAGCGCTTTGCTTCGCGCAGGACGACGCCCTTTGCGCGCGGGCGCGAAGGATTCGCCAGTCGCACGGAATGATCCTGCATCCGTTCGAAGCGTTCCTGTTGATCCGGGGTTTGCGAACGCTCGACGTGCGCGTGCGCGCGGCGGCGGCGAACGCGATGGAGCTCGCGAACCGCCTCTCCAATCACGCTTCTGTCTCCGCGGTGCTCTATCCGGGACTCCCGCATCACCCGGGCCATGATGTCGCGCGTCGTCAGATGCAGGGCGGTTTTGGGGGCATGCTGTCGATCCGCGTCCGCGGGGGCGCAGAGGCCGCGATCGCGACCGCCGCCCGCGTCCGGCTGTGGAAGCGGGCGACCTCGCTTGGCGGGGTCGAATCGCTGATAGAGCATCGCGCTTCGATCGAAGGGGCGAACTCGCCGTGTCCGCCCGACCTGCTGCGTCTCTCCGCCGGAATCGAGGACGTCGAGGACCTCTGGCGCGATATCGACCAGGCTCTGAGCGGATCGGCCTGAGGGTACCGATTTCAGCCCCGGGGCGAATCCGGCTAAAGCGGGCGCAATGTACCGCAATATTTTTTTGGTCGGCGGCTGGACGGTCGCCTCGCGACTGACCGGCTTTCTGCGCGACATGGCTCTCGCCGCCCTCATGGGAGGCGGAGCGCTGAACGACGCCTATGTCGCGGCGATCAAGCTGCCCAACCAGTTCCGCCAGATCTTCGGCGAGGGGTCGTTCAACGCCGCCTATCTGCCGACCTACACGCGCGTGCTGAAGGCGGGGGGCCGGGAGGAAGCAGACAAATTCGCGAGCCACATTTTCACGCTGCTCATCCTGTCGCAGATCGCCCTGCTCGGCCTCGTCTATCTCGACATGCCCCTGCTCGTGCGCCTGACTTCGCCGGGCTTCGTCAGCCAGCCCGACAAGTTTGCTGAAGCCGTGGCGATGTCGCGCATCATGTTCCCCTATATCGCGTTCATCGCCGTCTTCGCACTACATCAGGGGACCCTCAACGCCAACAACGCCTGGGGCGCGCCTGCTTTCGCGCCCGCGGCGGCCAATGTCTGCATGATCGCGTTTCTCGCCTTCGCCGCCTTTTTTCCGAGGATTTCGCCCGGTGTGGCCAGCATGGCGAGCTGGGGATTTCTCGCCTCGGGTGTGACCCAGCTCGTCATTGTTATGGTCGACGCGCGACGGCGCGGACTCCTGGAGCGACTGACCTGGCCGCGCTGGACGCCTGAGATCCGGCGCTTCCTGTGGATGCTCGGGCCGGCGATCGGTATTTCGGCGAGTTACCAGATCGGCGCGCTCGCCGACCAGATTGTCGGCTCGCTCCTACCCACGGGCGGCCTCTCCGCCATCAGTTACGCTGACCGGCTTTATCAGTTGCCCGGCGGGGTCATCGTCATCGCCACCGGCTCGGTGCTGCTCCGGGAAATGTCGGCCCTCGTCGCCCTCGGCGACGTCCGGGGCGCGATAGCCGCGCAGAACCGCGCCGCTTCGCTGACGCTGGCGCTCGGCGCTCCCTTCATCGTGGCCTTTCTTCTCATTCCCGACCTCATCGTCGCGGTCGCCTTCGAACACGGCGCCTTCAAGGCCAATGCGACCCAGCAAGCCGCAGGCGTGCTCGCGGCCTACGCGATCGGCATGCCGGCTTTGTTGGTCGACCGAATCACCACGGCGAGCTTTTTGTCACGCGGCGACACGACGACGCCGCTCAAGGTCACGCTGGTCGGCGTGGCGGTCAACGTGGCGCTGAAGATTGCGCTGTTTCGGCCGCTGGGCGCACCGGGCCTGGCGCTCGCGACCGCGGCCGGCCTTTGGATCAAGGTCGCCGGCGTCTTTGCGCTCGCCCGCCAGCGCGGCTGGACAGCCCCCGACCCCCGTTTGTTGGCGACCAGCGCGGCGACGCTGTTTGCGGCCGGCGCGCTTGCGCTTGCGCTCACGCTGTTCGACGGACCGCTTATCTCGCTTACGGCGCATCTCCCGCGCTTCGCTCGCGAGGCGCGATTCGCTGCGCTGACCGTGATCGGAGCCGCGGTTTACTTCTCCGCGTTGGGCTTCGGGCTCTGGCTCACTCGCGCGATGCCGAGGACTGTCCTCAACCGGGCGCGGCGCATGCTTCGGCTTGCCTCGTGATCCTCGCGGGTTCCGCCATGCCGCTTAACCATTCCGCGATGTTGCCTGGATGAATCGCGTTCAAACTTGCTTGACCCAGGGGCCAGCAGGGCCTCCTGTTCTTCGCCGGCGGGAGGGTTTCAGATGAGCGTTCAGGCGCGCGACCTTGCGGTCGAGTTCGCCTATCGGTTCGGTCGCGCGCCGGCGGTCAGTCGCGCGCCAGGCCGCGTCAATCTGATCGGCGAGCATACCGACTACAACGATGGCTTCGTCATGCCAGCGGCGCTCGAATTCGCCACGCTGACCGCAGCCTCGCAACGGTCGGACCGGCGGCTCCAAGTCTATTCCATGATCATGGACGAGACACGCGAGTTTGACCTCGATTCTCCGCCTCCAGGCCCGACTGGCGACTGGTCGGACTACATCCTCGGGGTCGCGCTGATGCTGGAGAGCAGCGGGCGCAACCTTTCCGGCGCCGATCTCATCATCTGGAGCGATGTTCCGATCGGAGCGGGCTTGAGCTCCTCGGCCGCGCTCGAAGTCTCGTGCGCGCATGCGCTTCTGACCGAAAGCGGCTTTCCGTTCGATCCGATCGAAATCGCCCAGCTCTGTCAGCGGGCGGAAAATGACTTCGTCGGCATGCGCTGCGGGGTGATGGACCAGTATATTTCGTGCTGCGGCGTCGCTGGGCACGCGCTCCTGATCGATTGCCGCAGTCTCGAGTCGCGTCATGTCGCCATCGCGCCAAACTTAAGGCTGCTCATCGCCAACAGCAGGGTTCGTCACCAGCATGCGGGCGGAGAGTATAATTTGCGGCGCGAGGCTTGCGAGGAAGGAGTGAGGCTGCTCAGCCGCTATCTCGGGCCAATCCAGGCGCTACGCGACGTGACGCCGAAGCAGCTTGAGGCCAAACGTCGCAAGCTGCCCGAGCTTATCTACCGCCGCTGTCGCCACATCGTTACTGAGAACGCGCGCGTGCTCGAGGCGGAGCGCGCGCTTGGAAGTGGCGATTTCGTCGCCTGCGGGCGCGCGATGAACGCTTCCCACATCTCCATGCGCGACGACTTTGAAATCACCTGTCCCGAGGTCGATATGCTGGCCGGACTGGCACAGACCGTTAAGGGCGTCTACGGCTCGCGCATGACAGGGGGCGGCTTTGGCGGTTGCACGATCAGCCTCATCGAAGCGTCGGCAATCGACAAGGCGGCGCAGATTCTGACCGACGGCTATCGTATCGGAATGGGCCGGGATGTGGACATCTACGTCTGCGCGCCGTCCGACGGGGCGCACCTGGTCCCGGTTTGAGGAGGCCGTCTTGGCGAGCACAGAGCCGCTTCGCGGCGCCTCGCACCGCCGTTTCAATCCGCTGACCGGCGAATGGGTCTTGGTGTCGCCTCATCGCGCACAACGCCCCTGGCAAGGCCAACGCGAGCCGAAAGCGGCGCCCGCTGCGCTCGCCCATGAACCCAACTGCTATCTCTGTCCGGGTAACCTGCGCGTGGGCGGCGTCCGCAATCCCGACTACCCGCACACCTTCGTATTCGACAATGATTTTCAGGCGCTGCAGGCCGACGCGCCAACCAATGTGGAAAGCGATGGTCTGCTCATCGCCGAAGGCGAATCGGGACGGTGTCGCGTTTTGTGCTTTTCTCCGCGTCACGACCTGACGCTCGCCGGCATGGCGGTCGCCGACATCGAGCGGGTGGTCGACGTCTGGGTCGAGGAGACGATCGCGCTCGGCAATCTGCCCGACATCGCCGCAGTGCAGATTTTTGAGAATCGGGGCGACATGATGGGTGCCTCGAATCCGCATCCCCACGGCCAGATCTGGGCGACCCGTCATCTCCCGAACGAGCTGGAAAAAGAGACCCATCGCCAGAGCGAGTATCTTCTGCACCAGGGCCGGCCACTGCTCCTCGACTATCTCGCGCAGGAACTTCAGCACGGCGAGCGCGTCGTTTTCGGCAATGACGATTTTTGCGTTCTCGTGCCGTTTTGGGCGATCTGGCCATTCGAAACCATGATCCTGCCGCGCCGCCGCATCGGCGGGTTTGACGAGATGAGCGCGGGGGAAAAAGCGTCGCTTGCTCAGGTTTTATCCCAACTGACCAAGCGTTATGACCGCCTGTTCGATGCGCCATTCCCTTATTCTATGGGCTTCCACCAGAAGCCGACGGACGGCGCGCTGCACGCCGAATGGCAGATGCACGCGCATTTCTACCCGCCGCTGCTTCGCTCCGCGACCATCCGGAAGTTCATGGTCGGATTCGAAATGCTGGGCTCTCCCCAACGGGATGTCACCCCTGAGGCTGCAGCCGCAAGGTTGAGGGAGGCGGCTGGATAGCCTCGCCCAATCTGTAAACCGAGCGATTGCAGGGAACGCCGTTGATGACGGGGTTGATTGATCTTCGGCTCACGGAGGAGCGTCGGCGTCATGTTTGGCGCATCCCGCTCCGGGCCATGGCGGTCCGATTTGCGGCGTCACCGCGATCGCTGTGGAATCGCCGCTTGCCTGATTCTGTGGCCCTTCGCGGCTAAGGCGTCGAATGATTGCCGAGGAGTTCAACCTCCAACGGGCCGCGGAGTTTCGTGGCCAGCGCCCGGATGCTGTCTCGCTTCGCCTCTGTGCCCAGCGCACCCGCGGAGAAAATGTCCTCGTAGAACTCGAGCTGCTCAACCACCGATTTCAGCTTCACAGGCGAACCCACGTGGCGCCAGGCGCGTTCGTAGGCGGCGAGAAGGTTCGGCAATTCGTCGGCCGGCCTCTCGGAGCACAAGATCGCCTCTGCCATCTTTGCGTCGGCCCAGTTGATCAGCTCCCAGAAGTCCGCGCCGTCCGGAACCGCAGCGTCGATCAGCGCTTTGAGCTGGGCCTCGACGCCGGCGTCGCAATCCGCCCCCGCCTGGACAGCCTGGCAGATGCGCGCGACGCAAGCCATGAGTTGCGGATAGGACTTGTCCCGCGCATCGGCGATCTCCGCCGCACGATCGTAGCACACGGCCATTTTCTTCAGCGCGTCAGGGGTGCCGCCGCTCGCGGGCTCAACCTGCGCGAGGCGCTTCCAGCAGGCACCTTGAAGCGAAAGCCGCTCCCTCGTCTCCGCAAGCAAGGCGGTCAGCCCCTCGATCTTGCGCAACCACGCCTTGATCTCCTCCAAGGTCTTGGCGGGGTCGCGTTTCTCGGGGGGAAGTACGCGCAGCGTCACGACCGCGTTGCGGACGCTCAGATTTGCGAGCTGCTCGATCGCTTTCACCTTGAACGACGCGTCTGAACTCCGGACGGCGGCCGTATAGTGCTCGATCGCCTTGGGAAGGTCGCCGAGTTCCCCCCAGGCCTCCGCCAGGGCCACACGCAGTTCTGCCTTTCCAAGCCACTTCTGCGCGGCCCCTTCAAGTGTATTCAGGCGATCTTTCAGCGTGTCGAGTTTGCGTTCCAAGCCGATGTTCAGGTCGTCACGAACCTGCATCACGGCTTCGATGGCTTCGGAAACCGCGACAAAACTCTGCGGGCCATCTCCACCTTTGCGCCTCTTGTTGGCGCGCAGCCGATAGTCTGGGTCGCCGTAACACTGATAGGCGCCAAATGTGCTGCTGTTCGGATTGGCGCGGTAGGCCGCCTGTCTGGCGAGTAAGGTCGCCTTCCCGAAGGTCTCGCCGTTCAGCATCGCCTCATAAAAGGCCTTTCCGAACTCGGCCGCGACATCGTCATCGATCGCCCATCCCGCCGCGATCATGCATCGCGCCCCAAGCTTGACAAGCTCGATGGCGACATTGGCCGCGAACTCCGGCCTTCCCTCAACGTTGATCGGTCCAACGCCGAGGTGGCAGCAGTTGATGAAAACGATCGCCGGGCTCACTGGAATCTTCGCCAGCGCTGACGGGTCCAGCACCGCGCCGCCGCCGAGTATAATCCCGGTCCGCCTCGTCTTTTTTCCGTCTGGTCCGGCGACCAGCTGGTTCGACACGCCATGGGCCGAGATGTGGATGATCTCCCAGGCATCCGTAAACAGACGCCGCGTTATCTGCTCCGGCCCCGCCGCTGCGCCGGCAAGCAGCGTCACGTAGGGCGGACCCCCAAGAGCCGCGGCGATGGTTTTGGCCTCTTCCTCGGCCTGCGGGAGGTTGGGCATGTCGGTCGGCGCGCCCTGCGGATTTCCGATGACCAGCGCTTTGGGCGCCCCTCGCGTCGTGACGACATCTTCGCGGAACCGCGTCTGCAGGAGCTGACGGACCATCCCCGCGCGCACGGAGGGAGGTGCGAGCTCTGCTTCATCCGACATCCATGGACGTCGGTCGTCGAGCAGCTCCCACGGGAAACCTGCGCTTCGCTGGTCCAGAATCAGACGGCGCGGCCGTTCGTCGGCGCTATGGTCCTTCAATGCGGCTGGCCATAACAGTTCAAACAGCGCTCGCCCCGGAGACCTTGACGAGTCGTCATTCTTTCCACTCCTGGAGATCCTGCGAACGAGCGGCGCGACGAGGTCGAGGTGTGCGGCGACTGTTCGGGCTTCGGCGCGCGCGAGGCCGCCGCTGACCGTGAAGGCGAGGCTGCGATTGCGGACTTCGCCCGACATGGTGATCTGGATTGGCTGCCACCACGTCCTATCTAAAACGACAGATCCAGCGTTTCGGGCTCCCAGTCGCCTTTCGAACGCGATCGAGGGCTCGAAACTACGCGCGAGAGCCGGGTCCGCTTTCAACACCTGATCCGCCGCCCGCCACGTGGCGATGGCTCGGTCTTCGAAAAGTTCGACGATCTCGATGGCGGCCAGCAAAGCTTTGGCTTTCGACACGCGGGCGAGGATTTCCTGCGCTTCAGCAGTGGCCTGCAGCAACGCCTGCACGCAGCCGCTCCGATCCAGCCCGCCCTCGCCCGCGCCGATCAGCACCGTGCTCACGCAAAGCGCCGGCTCGGCTTCGACGCCTTCGTCGGCAGACGTGACCCGGTCGATCCTCGTCGCGCCGAAGGCCAGAAGACCGCGCCGCAGCGTTCGACGAAGCGCGCCGACAGACAGCTCGGCCGGCTCGCCAAGGCCGACGACGACGGCGCCGGGGGGCCGGGCGCTCGAATCGAGCACAATGACGCTCGAACCGATCGGACCCGGATAGAGACCCATCTGCCGCCGCGCCGTCAGCCGCCCTTCGAGAACCTGATCGAGACGCGCCTCTGTGCCGGCGAATGTGTCGCCGCTGTAGTGACCGACAAGGACGGGATAGCGAGCAAAAGCGAGGTGTCCGCAGACGACGCCGAGTTTGATCGGCGCGCAGGGCGGCTTCGTTTCCGGCTGCTGAACCTCGTCCATGCCCGTCCTCCGCTCGTTCCGCAAACAGACGGCGCTCAACGCGATTGAGGGCCTCGCGCGAGCGCCTCTGTGCGGCGCGATTAGGTCCTCAGTCGTCAAACACCTCGGAGAAGGCGACGAGTGTGAAGCCCTCCGGCGTTTTCTCACCCGACTTTGCGACACGGGGCCGCGCCTTCTGCAGATGGGCGGTCGCGAGCCGGGTCCAGTCGTAATCGTAGACCTCGGCGAGATATTCGGCGATCTCCTTGTCGTCGACAATCAGGCTCGCGTCGCGGTTCGTCTTCACCCCTTCGTTCGACCGTTTGTGACTGCCGAACATCACGACCGACTTTCGACGATGACGCATTTGTTGTGGCAGGCGGGCTGAAAGCGGAACGACCAGCGCAGGCTCGGGCGCTCCGCCCGGGGGATATTCGTAGCCGGGCCGCGCGGCCACGACGTCCGTTTGCGGCGCGAGCTCAGCCCTCTCGCGCGTTCGAGAACCGCGAGGATGGGTGCAAAGGACTCGAGGACGGCCGGCGTCACGGAAACGGTATCGCTCATGGATCCTTTCCCCCCGATCCGCTCAGGCGAGCTTGTCGACGCGGAGCCGCGCCGCCGGATCGCCAAGCACGACATAATTCTGCGCGTCGTTGCGCTCGAGCCAGTACGTCACCAGATCGCGGTCGCTGATCTTCGGCGCGCTCGGTGCGAGGACCGTCGACAGCTCGGCCGAGAGCGCGGCGAAGCGGCCGCCGAACTGGTCCTTGACGACATGGCCGATCGGGTCGCCCTGCATCATGAAGCCGAGGCCGCTGCGGAAAGGAATGATCTGCGATCCGGCCATGCCCGGCGACTGGATCGAGTAGCCCCAGGCGCGGTCGATATGGCCGATGACCGCGAGCGCGCTGCCTTTCGGGTGACCGAGAAGCCGCCTCGGCAGGGCGGCCACGAAAGGTTGCGGGGCGAGCGGCGGCAGCGTCGTCCCCATATCCGCGGCCTTCACGAAGAACTGATCCGCCTTCGGCGTTCCGGCGGCGAAGCAGGCGAAGAAAAAGGCGACCACGCCGCCGACATTGGCGTCGTCCGGAATGTCCGACGCGGCGAGATAATCATCGGCAGAGACCCTTCCGAAACCGGACCAGTCCTGGCAGAGCAGCGCGCCCTGCGCACCCTGCTGGATCGGGCCGCCAGGCGAGAACTGCATTCCGTGCGAGGCGGTGAAAACGAGCGCCGGCGGTCGGTCTCCGCCGAACTGCGACAGAAGCGCGTCCTTCGTCGCCCGGTCCGCGAGGAAGAGTTGATGGTCGAAGCCGAAAGCCGCGTGCGCCGGCTTTCCGAGCCGTCCAGAGCGCGCCGGGTCGCCATTGGCGAGCGGGCCGATCAGCTGCGTCGCACTCAGCTGCGTCGCGCCATCGCCGACATGCCGGGTGCCCCAATAGGCGATCTTTTTTGCATTCGCGATCGCCGTCGCGCCTTCGTAGCGTACGATCGATTCCGCGTAGCGCGCGTATTCGTCCGCCGTGGCGAAGGAGAGCCGGCCCACGGCGTAATCGACGCCGAGTAGGTACTGAAACTCGAAAGGGATGTCGTCGGGTGCGCCGAGGATCAGAAGATAGTAGGGAACCGTCTCTGGGTCGCTCTGGCCGGGGGCGACGTCGTGGCGACGGTACCAGTCGCGGGTCTGCTCGCCGGTCTTGTAGTCGAGCGTCTTGAAGAGGGCGCCTGCCGCTTTCTTTCGGATCGTGAGCAACGGCTCGAGCGCGGACTGAATTTCAGCCGCAGCGTTCTCATGGAAGATGACGCCCCAGCCGGCCTCGTCGAGTTTTTGGTAATCGACGCCCGGCGGAAGGCCGAAGGCGCGCGTCGGCCTCTCGCCGCGAACGTCGGTCATGGGCGTAAGCCGTGGATTGCCCTTGGCGATATTCGCCATATCGCCGATTGTCCGCGGCGCGACGGCGTACTGACCCGTCTCGCCGTCGATGCCGTTGAAATAAATTAGATTGTCGTCGTCTCCCGGCGAGCCCGCGGGCGGAGCGGCCGGAGAATCGGGCATTGTCAGGATCTCCTCCCTTCTTTCGATTGCGGCCCGCGCGGCGCGAACCTCCTGCTTCCTCTTTCGTTCCGCGCGTCGCTCAGGAATCGGGACGGCGCGCCTAGGTCATGGTCAGGAATGTCTCCGTCACGGTAACGGGGTTGGTCGGAAAATCGGCCGTCACCTTCACGCGATAAGCCCCGCCGGGCAGGGTCGCGCGCGCGACGTAAACGTCGCCTTCCTCAGTCATCGGAAGCGTCTTGACGAGCGCATTGGTCGAGGCGTCCTCGATCCGCGCCGTCGTCGGCGCCTCGACAGAAGGAGTCGCGCGCAGGGTGACGTCGTCGGCGCCGTAGACGTCGTCGATGTCGAGCGACAGCGTCTGGGCGGCCGAGAAGAATCGCGCGAGATCGACCTCGAAGCCCGTCAGCACTCCGAGCAGGTTGACCAGCGCCGGGTCGAAATTCTGCAGCGAGCCGTGCTGCTCCGCGACGTAGATTTCGCGATGTGCGCCGCCCATCGCGAAGGGCGTGGCGGAGACTCGCGGCACGGTGCCGTCGCCGCTATTGTCCTTGCCGGCGAAGCTCCGCAGCAGCGTGACCTTGCCGCTGGCCACATTCGCTGACTGGAAGGTTGGCTGCGCGAGGCCTACGATCGGATAGGTCTCGTAGCCGCTTGTCTTGTACGCCTCGTCCTCGCCGTTTCGTCGGGCGGCCGCCTTGATCTCTTCGTAGAAGCCGAGCGCCGCTTTTGCGCGCGCCGGATCGACGCCCACGACCCCGTCGATCTCGCCGATCCGTTCCAGCTTGCCCTTGCCGCGATCGACGCACTCGAAGGCGGGAAGCAGCTGATAGACGCCGGTGAAAGAGGCGAGCGTGGAGGTAAGGTCCACCTTCAACGGACCGATGCCCTCCGAAAAGCCATTCGCGAGATAGCCGAGCGCGTTGAGCGATCCGCGATAGGGTGTGCCGAAACTGACGAGCGCGCGTGTGTCCTTCCATCCGCCGAGCACTTCAAGAAAATATTGCGAGACGAGGCCGCCCATGGAATGCGCGACAAGAACGAGTTTTGCGTCCGACGCGCCGGAGCTTCGCCGCCAATTGTCGAGCCAGGTCTTCGCGGAGCGCTCCAGTTTGCGCGCCGCGACTCGGTTGTCGCGCCGCCAGTCATATGGGAACTCGAAGAGGTTCTTGCCTGCTTCGAGTTCCAGCGACTCTTTCAGGCGCGTAACAATCGCGGTGTAGCCGTCGATCTTCCATAGACCGGGGATAATGTGCAGGTCTTGGACGAGACGTACGGCCTGGATGCCGTCGCCGAGATCGTCGAGCGAGGGATCGTCGATCCCGTCAATCGCGAGGCTGCGGATGCTGTCCGCGCCGCTCGTCACCGCCCGCCAGATGGCAGCCGTTGACGTTCCCCAGACTTCCTTGCCGTCCTTCGTCAGGATGCTGCCGCTGATCCCAGGGAGAACAATGACCAGATGTTTGAACATAGAGACTATCCAGAAATGGCGGCAGCGTTACTGCGCCCGCCCCTCAATTAATGAACGGTCCATGCCAATGAACTCAGATGACAACACCTCAAGCGATTGCAACCCGGCTGCTCCCTCGCCGTGATCCCGATCACATTCCGAATCGGCTCGTGTCACGGCGCCGGGGTCTTGTTCCGCGCGTCGCCCTTCGGAACGGCCGGCGACGGCGTTGTCCCCCCGGCTGTCGACGCATCAGGGTGAGACCTGCGTCTGCGGGAAGCGGAAGTGGCGCTTCTGCGGCCGGCTGGCCCGCGTTGGGAGCGGCGCTGGCAGATCCGCTCCGGCCCCGCTGGATACGATTTCGAGTTTCCGCATTGTCTTCGCCTCCGGCGGCCTTTGTGTCCGAACGGCTGCGAAGGATCTGGCGCCCGGTTTGGAGATCCAGACACCCGATCGCAACGCGCGCGAGGTGGCTCAGACGGCCGGAATATGCAGTCTTTGCCCCGGCTGAATTCGGTTCGGGTCCGGTCCTATGACGCCCCGATTTTCATCGTAGATCCGCCGCCAGAAAAGCTCGCCGCCGCTTCCGTAGAAGGCGAGAGCGATCCCCGACAAGGTGTCCCCGGGATTGACAATGTAGTCGCTGGGCACGGCGCGGCTGACCATCGTCGCCACCGTGACATGAGGCCAGCTCAGTCCGTTGAAGTTCAAGAGGACGCGCTGCGTATATTGAAGCTGATCGGACTCGTTGCCACTGTGGTCGCGCACCCGCTCGATCCAGAAGATGGAGGTGGCTGGAATCGCGCTGGCGTTTGGGCCGCCGGGCGGCTTGCCCACCAGAAAAGCGATGTTGTCGATTCCGCCGCCGACGTCTGGGGCGGAAATCAGGACCTTGGTGTCCGTGCTGACGATCAGAACCGTTGTGCCGAGCATCGTCTGGTTCGCGATTGCTTGCGAGAGAAAGAGGTTGGGATTCGTCAGCTGCGCCTGCGTGAGCGAGGCGACCTGATTGAGCGGGGTCCGCGACGAACTGGAGAGCGAAAGATTTTCTTCGGGAAAATGAACGAGATCCGTGGCGCCGTCGTCGACGCTCCCAAACTTGAACGGTGTGATGCTCGAAACCGCGAATTGCGGCGCGGGCGCCTGGAGCGCAGTGCCTTGCATGTTGATGGTGGTTCCGTGCGGAATCGAACCCATGCGGACGACGGTGCTCGGCTCGCTCGGATTGGTGGTCTTCGGCACATTCGCCCACACGCCGGGCTCGAAGTGCTGACCGGTGCCGTCGAACCTGTCTGTGATCGCCTGCGTATAGCCGGCGGCGCCTAGAAAGATGCCCTCTTGGAGCAGCCCGCGGTTTGCGACTCCCGTGGCGCCGCTGATGTCGGTGAAGGAAAGCGTTTCCTCCGTGAGGTTGAGTTCCAGGAAGAAATCTTTGTTGCCGAATTCATTGCCGAAATTCGGCCTCCAGATCATGTTGAAGCCCCGTCCACGCCAAGTCCTCTTCGGCTGCTTGGCGGGGTCACTGCCAACAAGGCCGCGAAGGGGTCCAAGAAAGTCGACTGGAGCGGCAAATTCCGCTACAGCTCCTGCGGGATGGGCCTGATTAAACGTAAAATCGGTTTCGATGGGCATGGCGTTACTTCCCCATTTCAATCATAAAGCGGATAACCATCACGTTCTATGGGTATTTTTACGTATAGGTTTTGAATTAATCGTTGAATACTTTTAGTGCGTATTAACTGAGGTTTTCGACAACAATAGAGAATTATAGAAGCGTTACGTTAACCCCCTATAGTGTTTTGGCCATACGCGCTGTGATCGGGATCACAGAGCGTGGCCGTCGACGCCCGGGACCACCTCGCCCGTGTCGGGCGGATCGGGGCGCCGCAAGGATGATTCCGAACAGGCATCCGCTGCGCCGTCGATGCGGCCGCGAAATGAAGGCGCTCGGCTTCCGCGGCACAAATCTTGCCGACCGTGCGAAAACTCAGGATGAGCGGATTCCCTGTCGGCGAGACCGACGTTAGAATCGTGTATGGCTCATATTTCGGGATTCGCGCGCGACCAGCTTCTTTTGTTGCCGGAGG
>Ga0210406_10003884_pt1 | contig 16213 bp, 16 predicted proteins | sample IncBWC30MmetaG_FD_155454 | JGI IMG/M metagenome (GOLD analysis project Ga0210406, IMG submission 155454) | Forest soil microbial communities from Barre Woods Harvard Forest LTER site, Petersham, Massachusetts, United States - Inc-BW-C-30-M | ecosystem: Environmental > Terrestrial > Soil >... | reverse complement strand
TCGCCTTGACGCACCGCGCTCTGAAATTGCAACGCCGCCACCTACGTCCGCACCAGCTCTACCTTCGCCAGGTCGCCCGCGCGAACCCGCGTCGCATTCACTTCCACGATGTTGCGGAAGGCCTGCAGGTTCTCCCGTGCCAGTTCCAGGTTGTCCTTGGCCTGCAGCACATCGATAAAAGCATTCTCCACGTCTAGCGCCAGGATGCGGGTCGTGTTCAGCAGCTGCAGTTGCGCCACCTCCCGCGCGGTCTGCGCCACCTCGATCCGTCGCTCGCGCTTGCCGCCGCGCTCCAGCACGAAATCGGTACGGATGTTGTACTCCGTGGGACCGCCCTGATTATCGCTGTTGAAGTGATTCTCGAAATCGATGTAATCGACGGCTGCGCTGAGCACCGGGTTGGGCCGCAGCTTCGCCGTGACAATCCGCGCATCGGCGATGCTGAGGTTATACCGCTCCGCCAGCAGGTTGAGATTGTGGTCCACGGCCTCCTGCACGGCCTGTTCGATGGTCACATGATCGGGCGGTTGGGCACACAGTCCCCGCACCGAAAGCAACGCAATACTACCGATGACTTGCAGTTTTTTCACTTACAATCCTCCTCCGTACAAGGTACGGAGCTACCACCGCATGCTTCAGACGCGGAAGCCGAACCGATGAAACATCAGCGAGATTGTCTTACGAAAGCGGGGGAGCGCGACCCGAATTACAGCAGATGGCCCGTGTCGCGAAAACCGGACGTACTGAAATGAACGCGGCGATACAAAACAAAACGAAGGCAAACGTGTAGAAGCCGCTGACCTGATAATGCTCCAGCGTCTCCAGCACTCGCGCCAGATTGACCGTATCTTTCTCGCGCGAATCCGCCGGCGCCGGCACGCTCCCCACACTTCCCCGATGACTTGTAGGGACGCGCAGGAGCGAAAAATTAAACAGGTCGTCACTATCGCTGACGGTAGGGAAGATGGCGACTGCCAGCATGCATACCGCGAATAGCCGCCGAAAACGCCCGCAACTCGAACCCCGATGTGCCCGGAAGCGCTCAATCCGGCCGAACCAGATGAGCGCACCCAGACTGATGGCCAGCCAAAGCAGGTTCAGGGCGGAGTCTAGGGTGATGGAAACCACTGGAGTTTACAGGATATCCCGAAATCCTCCCCTCACGCCACTGTGAGGCGGGCGCTTCCGCCACATTACTTCCGTTACGCCGTCACGCAGGCGGCTTCCATCGCGATCTGCTCGACCTCGCTCCGGACTTCATCCGGCGCCTTTGACCCATCGATGCCGCGCACGATCCTCGGACCATACCACTTCAGAATCGGGCCGGTTAGTTCGTCGTACGCCCGCAGCCGCTGGCGGATCACCCCCTCGCGGTCGTCCTCCCGCGTGATCAGCGTCGAACCGTCCTGGTCGCAGACGCCGTGCACCCGCGGCGGCAGCGAAATCGCATTATAGATCTGCAGGCACTTTGGACATTGGCGGCGTGCGGTCAGGCGAGCGACCAGCGCCTCGTCCGCCACATCCAGGTGCATCACCACAGGTTCTGGAAGCCCACGTTGCCGGAGCAAGTCCGCAAACCAGATTGCCTGCGGTACCGTCCGTGGATACCCGTCGAGAAGAAACCCGTTGGCACAATCGGGACGCGCTGTGCGGCTTGCCACGACGCCATTCACAATGTCGTCGCTCACGAAGCCGCCCTTTGAAATCATCGAGCAAGCAACCTTGCCCATCTCCGTGCCGGCTTTGCACTCGGCGCGGAACATCTCACCCGTGGAGATTGCGGGAATGTGGAATCGCTCTGCCAAGAAGGCAGCCTGCGTGCCCTTGCCGCAACCTGGAGGCCCGAACAGCAATAGGATCACAAATCCTCCCATTGACCCGTGCGGCCCGGCCACAGAAAAGATAAAGGCGGTAAATAAAAACCAGACCACCGTGTCTGAATTCACCCTAGCGATTGCCGGAACCGGCGTCAATGGGGGGTCGGCGCCGCCTGCGGATCGTCCAGAATGTGGCCGTCGGGGCGAAGCTTCAACTGGCGATCGCGCCACTGCACGGTGTCGCCCGAGAGTCCGCCGGCCCAGATCGCGAACCCGAAAAGATCGCGCAGCGGGATCATCCAGAAATCGCGCAGAACCTTGCGATCCTTCAATATCCCGGCGCCAATCCACACGCCGGCGACTACCCGCACCGCGATCACCGCCGCCGCCACCTGCCACTGCCCCGCCGCCAGCGCGACCAGCGACCACAGCGTGGCATGCGTCACCACGTAGCCGTAGTACCCCGAGGGCCGCGATACCCGGATGGTGCGCGACCAGCGGAGTTGGTGCCGCCAGATCTGGCCCCACGATCCGCTTCCCAGGTCGGTCTCCACCACCACCGGCGCAAATTCGATCCGGTAGCCCAACTGCGCGATGTGCCGCCCCAACTGGTAATCGTCGGCCAGATAGTTCGCGATCGCCCGGAATCCGCCGATACGCTCCAGCGCCTCCGTGCGGAAGACCATCGTGGATCCAAGCGCGAAATCGGCGACCCCGAGCAGCCGCGCCACCATCACGCTCGGCGCAAACTCGGTCGCAATCCCCAGCGCCTCCGAGCGCGAGGGCCACGATTGCGCGGCCGCGCGATAAAGGCAGGTCACCAGGCCCACGCCCGGGTCGGCCAGCGGCGCCGTGACCGCGTGAAGATAACCGGGCTCCACCACGATGTCGCTATCGTTGACCAGCAGCAGCGGATGCCGCGCATGCTTCGCAAGCTCCGCCAGCACACCCACCTTGGCGTTGGGCGCGTCGTTCTTCGCAATCACGATTTCGATTCGGCGATTCGGAAATTCCCGCTGCAGCCGGCGAATGTCGGGCAGCGCCGGGTCCTCGGGATTGTTGGTGCCGAAAAGAATCTCGAACTCCGGATATTCTTGCGTAGCGTGCGAGAGGATCGCCTCATAGAATTGCGGATCGCGTCCGTGCACTGGCTTGAGGATGGAGAGCGCCGGCGCCGCCCGGGACGCCGCCCCGGCGCCGCCGGACCGCCCGCGCCACGTCGCGGCCGCCACAATCGCGAGGCAGTAGTATGCCCCCGCCGCGAGCGCTGGTATGGCCGGCCAGATCACGTGGAAACCAGCAGGACGCCGCCGACCACCAGCAATGCGCCCGCCCAGCGCCGCCGGCTGACCCGCTCTTTCAGGACGTATTTCGCCAGCACCGTCTCCATCACATACGAGACCGCCGAGACCGGCACCGCGAAGCTGAGCTCTGTCACCGAGAGCAGCTTCATGAACGCGAAGAACGAAATCGCCATGCAGACGCCCGACCCGATCACGAAGCGATTGCGCGCCAGCATCGCCACCGCGCGCCCCAGCGCACCCGGCCGGAAATCGCGGATCTCGCCGTGGCGCCGCATCCCCGCCGCCTGCAGAACTTCACCGGCGGTCGTCGCGCCCACCATCAACGCGACCAGCAGCCATTTCATTTGCCCACCGCCCGATCCGCGTCTACTGTGGATGGACTGCCGATGCTGACCAGCGCCACTCCCGCCATAATCAGCACGATGCCGGCCCACCGCCGCGGCGTGATCGCTTCACTCAGCAGCACCTTGCCGATAAGCGCCACCACCACGTAACCCACGCTCGTCACCGGCAGCACGTAGCTGAGATCGGCCCAGCTGAGCAGCGCCATCCGCGAAAGCTGCCAGAGGATAAGCAGTCCCACGCCCAGCGCCACCCACGGCTGGAACAACATTGCGATGTAATCCAGCGGTGTCACCAGGCGCGCCGATTCCGGCAGCCCGCGTTTCATGAAGAAATCACCGAATGCATTGGAGAATACCACCACCACGACGCAGATCCAGGTCTTCCATCGTAGACGTGTGGCTTCAGTACCCGAGTGGCTTGAGAGATCGAACAGAATCATGAGTTTAACAGGATATGGCTGCTCGGGCAATTTGGCCCCGAGTCACACTGGATAGGACAACGGTGTCAACAAACGAAAGCAGTGATCCATCTTATCAAAATAGTCCAAAATGTAAGTTCGAGCACACAGAATGAAATCATTGCATTTTTTGGCGTACACAATCCTGATTGTCTCCTCTCCGCTGTGCGCGCAGCCCACCGCCGGATCCCTGCTTGGCCGTGTCCAGGACCAGACCCAGGCCGCCATCCCCGCCGCCGTCGTGTACGCGCGCAATGAGGACACTGGCCTGAAAGTCTCCACCCGCACGGATTCCGCGGGCGAGTATTGGATCCCCGCGCTGCCTCCCGGAATTTACCGGCTGACCGTCAACAAGCAGGGCTTCGGCACCGCCGCACGGACCGGCATCGTGCTCGCCATCGATCAGAAGCTGCGCGTCGATCTCCAACTCTCGCTCGGCACCCTGCTGCAACAGGAGACCGTCACGGCCGCCGGCCAGGCGCTGCAAACTCAGTCCGCCGAAACCGGTGAGGTGATCGAATCGCCACAGATCCTGGACCTGCCGCTCCTGGGCCGCAGTTTCCTGGAACTAACCCGTCTGACCTCCGGCGTGGCCGGCGGCTCCGGCGGCAACACCCTGAACATCGCCGTCAACGGGCAGCGCGAATTTGCGAACTCGGTGGTTGTGGATGGCGTGGAGGCCACGTCGAACCGGAACAACGATACTTCCATCCGTCCCAGCGTGGACGCGGTGGAGGAGTTCAAACTGCTGGCCTCGGCCTACCCCGCCGAGTACGGCCGCGCGTCCGGCGCCGTGGTCGCAGTGCAAATGAAATCCGGGGCCAACCGGTTGCATGGCGATCTCTACGAGTTCTTCCGTCCCAACGCCACCGCCGCCCGAAGCTTTTTCGCCGCCGACGCCTCGCCGCTCAAGCAGCACAACTTCGGCGGCACGCTCGGTGGCGCAATTCGCAAGGACAGGACATTCTTCTTCGCGTCCTACGAAGGCGTGCGCCAGCGCAATGCCTTCTCTTACCTGGATTCGGTTCCGCCCGCGGGCCAGATTGGCTTCCCGGGCAACGGGAGCGTCGATCTTTCGCGCCTCAAGGACCCCTTGACAGGCAAGCAGATTCCGATCTTCGATCCCTATTTCTACGCCGCCAATTATTACGCCTCGCCGTTTCCCGGCAACGTGATTCCCGCCAACCGGGTAAGCCCCGCCGGCAAGGCGGTGCTGCAGAACTTCTTTCCCGCGCCAGACCGCGACGGTGTGCTCAACGGCTGGTTCTCTAACTTCACCTCGCGCCAGTCCTATGCCTACGATGCCGACACCGCGTCGGGACGCATCGACCACGCCTTCTCGGAGAAGGACCGCCTCTCCGCGGTCTATCACTACGGAAGTTTCGCCTCCAACACCGGCGACCGCTTCGCCGGCCGCATCCCTGTGAATGGCGGCGGTGATGCGGATTACGGCGATAACGAAAATGCGCGCAACCAGGCGCTCTCCGTTTCAGAGACCCACCTTTTTTCCAACCGGTGGCTGAATGAATTCCGCACCGGCTACACGCGCTACCGGCTGGACCAGTTGAGCCTCCTCAACGGCCAGAACCTGGCCGCGCAATTCGGTGCCGGCAATGTGAATCTTCCCGTTTACCCGCAGACCTCCGGCTTCCCCGATATCTACCTGGGATTCGGTGCTCAAACCGGCGGTTCCACCTATAAGCCGCTCAACTTCCTGGATCGCAACTACCAGTTCGCCGACGACGTCACGGCCCGCCTGGGCCGCCACCAGCTCAAAGCGGGGGCACGATACCGCCGCTTGAACTCGTCCCCGTTCTTCTCGCTGTTCCCTACCGGCTTTCAATATTACGCCGGCCCCGGCCTCAGCCTGACCGGAGACCCGAACTACAGCTTCTACGATCCCGCAGCCTTCTACTACAACGGCGGCAGCGACATCGCCGATCTGCTGCTCGGCCTGCCCTACTCGGTAAACCTTGGCCTGCAGCAGACGTCGCCCGAGACACGCAGTTGGGAAGGCGGCTTTTACGCGCAGGACACCTGGCAGGTCACGCGCTCGCTCGCCCTCTACTTCGGAATGCGCTACGAATACTTCGCGCCGTGGACCGAAAAATCCAACCAGCTCGCGAACTACGACCTGGGCACGCGCCAAATGTTGATCGCCGGGCGCGGCCCCAACTCAGCGGCGCTCGTTGCTAGTGACCGGAACAACTTCGCGCCGCGCTTCGGTGCTGCCTGGATGGCAGCACCTCATACCGTGGTGCGCGCCGGCTGGGGCATCTTCTACTCGCCGGAAAACGACGCGCGCGAAGATGTGTTGACCAAGAACTATCCCTTCGCAGTGCAGCAGACTTCGTTCAACAGTCTCTACAGCGGCCTGCCCTTCGCATACACGCTGGATACCGGGGTATCGCGCATCTCGCCTTCCGTCGCCTCCACGGTGGCCAGCCTGGATCCGGCCGCGATTCTGGCCGCCACGCATGTCGCGCAAAACGTTTTTCTGGTGGATGGCGGGATGCGGACCGGCTACTCGCAGCTCTTCAACCTGATGCTGCAGCGGGAACTGCCCGGCGGAGTCGCGGCCGACGCCGGGTACGCCGGTTCCCTCAGCCGAAAACTGCCCTACGCGATCGGCAACCTGAACCGCGCCAACCGCCTCACACCGGCCCTCGGGCAGGTTCAGGGGCAGTTCTCCGAGGGATCCGCGAACTATCACTCACTGCAACTCAAGGCGTCGCGCCGCTTTTCCCGCGGCCTGAGTTTCCTCGCGGCGTACACCTTCGCCAAGAATATCGACAACGGCCCGGCGCCGTTCAACCTGGGTCACAATCTCAACTCGCACAACCAGCCGCAGGATCCCTTTCTGCTGAACCTCGAGCGCGCCGTAGCCGATAACGACGTGCGCCACACGCTCGTGATCAGCAGCCTGTGGCAACTTCCATTCGGCAAGGGCCGCCTGCTCGGCGGTTGGCAGGTCAACGGCATCTATACGGCGCGTTCCGGCCTGCCCGTCAATGTGGTTCGCAATCCGCAGGACAACGGCTACGAAGGCCTGCGCCCCAACGCCCTGCGCGATCCATCTCTAAGCGGAGAGCAGCAGACCCTAGCCCGCTATTTCGATACCGGCGCGTTTTCCACGGCGGGATTCACGGGCGCAAACAAACACGCACTTGGCAACGCCGGACGCAACATGGCCCGCGGTCCAGGAATGGGGAACCTCGATTTCTCGCTCTTCAAGGAGTTGCTCACCGAGCGCAAGGCGCGGGTACAACTGCGCTTCGAGTTCTTCAACATCACCAATACAGCGCATTTCGCGAATCCGTCCGGCGATATGAGCAGCGGCAAGTTTGGCAGCATCACCCAGACCACGGGCAATCCGCGTATCGCCCAATTCGCTGCCAAATTACTCTGGTGACGAGCCGCGACCGAGACTCGCCTACTAGCGAAAAAGGGAGCGAGCCATTTCGACTTGCCGGTTAATTGATGGGCGCGTCCTGGCCGGAACTGGCCCACCGGATAGCTTCCAACTGATACGCGGGGGCCAGGGCAAACGATGCGGCCGCCGGCGTCCAGACGTACCAACTCAGCGAACTCCACGGCCACGGCAGATATCCATAGGCAGTCGCCCAAATCATAGCGTCGCCCAGCAGGACCAGAAAGATTCCGGCGCTGAAGGTGCGCCAGCAGCGGCCGATGAGGCCCATCCCCGTACGTTGTACGGAGCGGTGCAGCAATATCGCCTCGGCAAACAGCAGGCACAGAAGGGGATCCACCGGCCAGAGCAGGATCACGTTCCATCCGGGTGGATTGGACGGCTGGTAGTGGCGTAGCAGGTCGATGCCCTCTCGGACGCAGTAACCGGCGAACGCCGCCAGAAGCAGCCAGTCTATGACGCGAAAGCGCCCGAGAAATCCGGATTCGCGATAAAGCTTCAGGACACACCACAATCCCGCCGCCAGCAACGCGAAGCGGCAGGTTCCCTGCAACACGTGGCCGGTTTCGAAAATCGCCTTGCTGAGCGGCCTCGACCACCAGGTGGCATGGGCAAGTGGGTTCCAAGCCTTCTCACTGCCGAAGAGCTGAACGCCGGTTGTGCCCGCGAGATCGAATATCGCCGACGCCGAGATCAACTTCCATGCACGCCGCATCGGTTCGCCGGGAGAGAACTCGCCGCAGACCCGCACGCTAAACCACAGCTGAAGAGCGGACAGCCAGATCAGAAAAAAGGCGCTGGGCAGGCCGAAGAACTGTTCGAGCCAGTAAATACTGCCGGTGAACTGCCAGACGGCAAGCACCGCCAGTCCGGCGACAAGATAGAACAGCGTCGCCAGCAGGATGAGGCCGGAACAACCGAACGGAAGTTCGCGGCCATTCACCAGGATCGGCAATCCAGGAGTGACCCGGACGGACAAGCTAGTGTCTCACAACGGCGACGTCAACAATGTGGCTGCTCAGTAAGGAAGCAGCTTTCCTCCCCAGGAAGCGCCCCAGCAGGGGCTGAATCGTGGGAATGAGATTGCCTGCGTCGTCGGACACAGGCCGCAGGACGCTTTGGGCCGCATTGCCGCCCAGGTAGACTCCGAGTTCCTGGGCGACGCGGCTCCGGATGGTGATACCGCGCAGTTCCGGCGCCGGCAGGCTGGATTCCCACCTTCGAAGATGGGAGAGCAGATCGGATAACCCAACGGGATCCGGACTGGCTTGCACCCCTTCCGCGGGAGGCTCGGTCTGGATACGAACAAATTCCATCCGGCACCATTCGCAAGAAGCCAGGTGGGCTTCGATGGCGTCCCGTAATTCCGGCACCGGTTCGCCGTTCCGGTAGCTCCTCAGCAATTCCAGATCAAGATGAATGGGAGCCTCCTTCGTGCAACAGAGATCCCAACGCCTCGGCGATTCCCAGCCGGGTTGACCCATCGTTTCCAGGCACGTCGAGTAATTTTCTTCGCACGCGCGCCAACAGCGCTCCCACGGTGCCGGAACGAATTCCTAGGGCAGTGGCCATCTCTTCATACGATAGGCCCTCCGCGCGCAGAAGCAGGCATTCAAATTCGCGCCCGGTGAGATCCCGCGCGATCTGGCGCGCGGCTTGGGACCGGGCGACCCTCACTTCAGGGTCGTGCGCTCCGTCCAAGGGTTCCACCACATCCTCGGACGCAACCTCTCGTTTAATCGCGGCTTTCGCCTGGCGGTCCAACAGGTAATTGTGGAGGACTCGGTAGAGCCAGGCTCGCGGATTCTCGATAGAGCCTCCGCATTTGCGTTCTGCAAAATAGCGGAGGAAAGCCTCCTGCACCGCGTCGGAAGCGCCATCCTGCTGGCGCAAGATCAGGGCGGCGAAGCGATGCAGTTCGCGGGCGTGCGCGCTGTACAGCGCCGCAACCTCGCATTCGAGTTCCGTCTCCGTAATTGCCGCCCAGCCTTGTTCCACGGATCTAATCCTAACGAACTAGTACCTGAATAGAAAAGTTTACCTCAGATAACAGTACGTTTGCATACTAGTCCATCGAAAGAACTTGCAAGGTGACGTAAATAAATGGCGGCTCCAACCAGTCTTACTTATCCAACGATAGTGTAGACGAGCCGCAAACCTCCGCGCGAATGTATACCTTTGGGAGGATCAAATGCGGCAGTCGATGCGCGCGCGGCGTAAGCGCGGCGGAGCCTTGATGGAAATGGCTCTGCTAATGCCCTGGGTATTCCTGCTCTTCATCGGAGCCGTGGATTGGGGTTTTTACGCCTATTCCTTAATCTCCATGCAGGCAGCGGTCCGAACCGCCGTCCTCTACACCTCCACCGGCGATAGCACCAAGGCGGATTCTGTGGGTGCGTGCGCTTTGGTGGTCGCGGAAATGAGCAGCCTGCCGAATGTCGCATCTACGGGCAATGATTGCAGCAGCAATCCCGTGGTCTCCGCGACCTCGGTTGTCGGCCCGGATTCCAACCCCGCTTCGCAGGTCTCGGTGAGGTATCGGTCCATGTCGCTGATTCCCATTCCCGGATTGCTCTCCAAGCAGTTCACCATCACCCGAATCGGCAAGATGAGGGTACGGGGTTAGCCCATGAGCAAGGCCCTGAAAAGGCGGCAAGGCCGGCGCGGCACCATTCTGGTGGAGTTCTCGATGGCGGGGATCGCCGCCATCTGTCTACTGATCTCGACGGTTTCGCTTGGGATCGGAATGTGGAATTACCACACGTTGGCCTACGCGGTGCACGAAGGCACACGCTACACCTCCGTCAAGGGAAAGAACTGTACGCTGCCGGGTAACACGTGCTCCGTGTCGGTGGGAACCATCGCGCAGAAGATCGCGAGCGTCGGCGTCGGGCTTCCACCCGATAAGGTGAACCTCACGTTGACCACGGCCAGCGGTGCAGTGACTTCTTGCGTTCCCTTGAACAGTTGCTATACCAACACTACGATCTGGCCGCCGGCAACAAATTCCGATAATAAGGTCAGCAGTAACATCACAATCTCCGCGTCGTATCATTTCCAATCGCCCATTCTGTTTTTCTGGCCGGGAGCAGGTAAGCAAGACGTCGGATCGATTTGGCTCCCGGCCAGTTCGACGCAGCAGATCCTGTTCTGAGAGATTCCTATGAGTTCTAGAAATAATCGCCGCGGACAGACTGCGGTGCTGTTTACGTTGTCGTTGCTTCCGTTGTTTGGCGTCCTCGGCCTGGTTGTAGATATCGGCTGGGCTTACTACCGCAAGGAAGCGGCACAGACCGCGGCGGATGCGGCCGCGAGCGCGGCGGCGGAGACGGCTTACATGGCTGCCGGAGGGGGCGCCCCCACCTGCAGCACCTCGGGAGTTTCGTGTTACGCCGCGACCCCGTACACCTGCCCCGCCAGCATCGCCACCGCCACGGATAATATCCAGGCAGGGTGCATGTACGCCAAGGAAAACGGCTTCTCCACCACGGGCAAGCAGAAGGTCACCATCCAATCCGGCGTCGGCAGCGCGCCGACATCCAGCGGCGCGACTGTGGCCTATTGGGTGGTGGTGCGTGTCACCGAGCAGGTTCCGCAACTGTTCTCCTCCGTATTGGGCTTCCCCTCTGCGACAGTATCGGCACGCACTACGACCGGCACGCGCCAGGGGAGCGGTGGCGGTTGCGTGATCACCTTGAATCCGACCTCGTCGGAATCCATCCGGATGACGGGAACATCCGGCATCACAACAGGCTGCGGCGTATATGTCAATTCGACCGCCTCGCCCGCCGTCGACCTGACCGGCTCCGGCGCCAGAATCACGACCACCGGAAACGCGAAAACGGACATCGCCGGCACATGCAGCGGAAGTTGTGGACTCATCAGTCCGGCTGCGCGAGAAGGCGTGCCGAGGTTCGGCGACCCCTTCCAGGATATGGCGCCCCCCGACTATAGCGGCGCCGGCTGTCCCTCCTCGGGCATCAATCTGGGGTCTCACGCAAGCCAAGCCCTCACCCCCACGTCCGGCACCCCGTACGTGATTTGTGGGGACATTAGCCTGGGCGCGCAATCTTCGCTCACGCTGAACGCAGGGCTCTACGTCGTGACTGGCTCGATCAGTTTAGGGGCACAGACCAGCCTTACGAGTGCCAGCGGAGCAGGCGTGACCATCTACCTCCCCAACGGTGGAGTGAGCATGGCGGGCGGCGCGACCGTCAGCCTGAACGCGCCGAGTAGCGGGACTTGGCAAGGTATTCTCTTCTACCAACGCCGCGGCAACACCTCAGCGGCATCGCTGGTCGGCGGGACCGGCGAAACCATGAATGGAGTGCTGTATTTCCCCAGCGCAGCGCTCACGTATACCGGAAACAGCGGCACTTCCGCCTCGGCGACTACGATTGTGGCGGACACTCTAAGTCTGGTGGGGACCTCGTCGATCACCGCGTCGGCGATAACCCAGTTCACCGGGAATGTGGGCGGCGTGTCCGTGATCGAGTAAGACAGGACTCTGGCCTGTCTCTTCCCGCCTGCTAGTGCGCGACCGGCGTGGCCGTCTTGGCGGCCGCCTGGTCGGCGACAAACTTGCGCCTCTTGCTGCGCAGCGCCATGTACTCCTTGGCCTCTTTGGTTAGGCGCCGGCGTTCGTCGGAATTGAAAATCGCCTTGCGGACGATGCGCCATACCACCTTCGGGCGGAAGAAATACTCGCCGTAGAAGCGTTCGACCCACTCCACCAGCTCGCCGCGATCCAGTCCCGGATAGACCACATTCGGAAGCTGGTGCCCGGTATCGTCGGTCATGGAATCGATCGTGATTAACCCGTTCTGCTTGACGTAATCGTAGAATTCGGTGCCGGGGTACGGGTGCGCGATCGAGACCTGAATGGTTTCGTTATCCAGCCGCTTGGCGAAGTCGATGGTCTTGCGGATGCTCTCGCGCGTTTCGCCGGGCAGACCGATGATGAAATCGCCGTGCACCAGCAGGCCGAGCTTCTTGCAGTTGGCGGTGAAGCGCTCCGCCATATCCACGGTGGCGCCCTTCTTGATGTTCTTGAGAATCTGCTGGTCGCCCGATTCGTAGCCTACGATCAACAAGCGGCAGCCAGCTTCCTTCATCGCCTTCAGAGTCTCGTAATCGGTGGTGACGCGCGACGTGCAGGACCAGGTGAAGTTGAGCGGCTTGAGCTTCTTGCAGAGCTCGATGGTGCGTTCCTTGCGGTAGTTGAAGGTATCGTCGTCGAAGAAGATTTCCTTCATCTGCGGGAAATTCTCGAGCGCGTAGCGGACTTCGTTGGCGACGTCGTCGGATGAACGCAGGCGCCAGCGGTGGCCGGAGTGGGTCTGGGGCCACAGGCAGAAGGTGCACAGCGCCGGACAGCCGCGCGAGGTGTACAGCGAGACGAAAGGATTGAGCAGGAAGGGAACGTTGTAGCGCGTGATATCCAGATCGCGCTTGTAAACCTTGGTCACCCAGGGTAGCGCATCGAGATCTTCGATCGCGGGACCTTCCGGATTGTTGACGATATGTCCGTTCTTGCGGAAGCTAACGCCCGGTAGTTCTTCGAGCGGTTTGCCCTTTGCGTAATCGACAATCTGATGATCGAACTCGCGGCGGACCACGAAATCGATGGCCTTGGTGCCGATCAGCGTCTTATCCGGCTCAGTGGTGACGGGGGGGCCAACGAAGGCGACCTTCAATTTTGGGTTGACGTCCTTCATCATCGAAGCCATTTTGACGTCGATGTTGAAGCCCGGGGTGGAGGTGTAGAGGACCAGGAGTTCGAAATCCTTGCCCATTTCGATGGTCTGTTCGATGGAAATTTTGTGCGGCGGCGCGTCCACTACCTTGCTGTCCGGCAGCATTCCGGCGGGATAACAGAGCCACACCGGATACCAGTAGGACTCGATTTCGCGCGATGCCGGCCAGCGCGAACTGGCGCCACCATCAAAGCCTTCGAAGGACGGCGGATTAAGAAACAGCGTTCTCATTCAATCTCCCTGGGATATACGGCGGATCTGCGGCCCTACTGTCCGCCATCCCATGCGGCGGCGCGTTTTTCGGGGTCGATCGAGAAGTTCGTAAAATCGATTGTCAGCTCGGCCTTGCCCACAAATCGCACATCGGCCACACTCAAAACTTTCAGCGGCACAGAGATTCCATCGCGGATTTCATACTTCCTGATGAAGGCCACTTTCTTAAGGAAAATGGAGGGACTCTTGACCAGGTAGCCGGACTCCTGAACCTTCAGATAGGTGCGCGAGTCGATCCAGATCTCGCCCTTAAAGAGGTCCTCGCGTTTCTTGCGCGGGGTGACCTCGAAGACATGGACATCGCTACCATTGGAGCGCCTGAGACCCTTGTACTTGAACTTATAATTCCGAGGAGTGACGGTAACGTCAGGCGACTGCTGTTTCTGGGTCTCGACTTCTGCGGTCAGGTAGCGCGAAATGATCTCTTTGTTGACGATGTTGTCGCCCTCAAAGCGGGCCTGGTCGTAGCGGATCAAGCCCAGTGGCGAAATGCGGCGCAACGCGTGCAAACGTCCGTGTTTCTGGAGCTTCGGCAGGGACGCGTCCATCTCAACTTCCATGGATGCACCCTTAAGGACCTTTTCCTGGGCTGCCGATGCCGTGCAGTAATTTTCAACAATGGCATCGGACGGGTCAGCCGGTGTTGCGGCGACCACGGAGAGCGTGAGAATAGTAGACCACAGGAAGACGCGGACCTTCAATGAACGACCCCGACTAGTAGATTCAGACTAACCTTGAAGCCTTAAGTGTAGCAGAGGTGAAGGTCCGCTCAAATCCACCCCGAATCAGGGAATTTCCCGATAAGAGGGCTTTCTCACCCCGAACTTTTCGGCGAGTTTAACCCCCGATTATCCCTATCATCCAGTGTCCCCTAAATCCCTGAATCCATGGGCCTTCTCAGTCCGTGGCGGCGCATGGTTCGGCTTGCGCGTTTTTCATTCGCGGCCGCATTGGCTAAGGCAGTTGGGGGCATGCATCGCGAACCAGCGCTACCAGCTCGTCGAGCCCGTAAGTCTTGCGGACGAAGCGGGCGGCAGGCTGGCCGGCGAAGGCCGAGAGGAAGGACTCCTTGCTGTGTGCGCTGGTGAGCACCACGTTCACCCGCGGTTGGATCCGGCAGAGTTCCGCGAAGACCTCGGGACCGCTCAATCCGGGCAGGGTCATGTCCAGCAGGACGACCGTGATTTCGTTCGCGTGGGCTCGAAAAAGATCCACGGCGGCGAGGCCGTCGCCGGCTTCCATGACGGAAAACCCGTAACTGCGGAGCATCTTCGAAACGGGTACACGGAGGGCGACCTCGTCTTCCACCACCAGGATGGTGCCACAGTCGGCCGGGTTGCCGGCGGAGTTGGCGGGAAGCCCAATGTGACGGCTTTCCTTGGCCGCTTGGTTCGTGCAGGGCAACAGGATTTCCACCCGCGTACCTTGGCCGGGCACGGTATCGACGTGAATCTTCCCGCCGTGAGCGCGGACGTTTCCCTGCACGGTCGCGAGGCCGAGGCCGCGGCCGGTGAACTTGGTTGTGAAGAACGGATCGAAGATTCTGGCGCGGACCTCCGGAGCCATGCCGCAGCCGGTATCCGAGATTTCGAGTTTGAGACAATCGGCGGCGGCCGACTTCCAGGCGCCGGTCACGTGATCGATGGTCACGCGGATCACGCCGTCGCGCTCACCTATGGCTTCGGAGGCGTTGGTGACCAGGTTCATCACCACCTGGCGGATTTGCGCTGGACTGGCGTAGACCGCGGGCAGGCCCTCACTGAGGCTGGTTTCGAGAACTGCGTGTTTGGAGATCGAGATCTTGAGGAGATCCAGCATCTCGACCACGAGGGAGGCGAGATCAGTCAGTTCGAAGGCCGGGTTTTCGCTGCCGCTGTAGATCATTAACTGCCGGACAATCTCGGCGCCGCGAATCGCCGCTGTGCGGATTCTCAGCAGTTCCTCTTGCGGCGAAAGACCTTCGGAATGCTCGGCCAGCGCAAGTTCGGCGGAGGCTAGGATACCGCCAAGCAGGTTATTAAAGTCGTGGGCGATGCCGCCGGCGAGTTGGCCGACACTTTCCAGCTTCTGCCTGGCGAGCGCGGCCTCGAGTGTGCGCTTGACTTCGGTGATGTCCGTGCACGTTCCGATATAGCCGGCGAAAGCGCCGCCGCGCCCGAAACGCGGAACGCCGTGGTCCAGGATCCAGCGGTACTCCCCGTCGCAGCGGCGGATACGGTACTCCATCAGGAAGGGGCGCCGGGCGTCGAAGGACGTGGAGTAGATGCCGAGACAACGGTCCAAGTCATCGGGATGCACGCCCTCGGACCAACCGGCGCCCAATTCCTGCTGCATGCTCCGGCCGGTGAATTGAAGCCAGCCCTGGTTGAAGAACGTGCAGAGTTTGTCGGGACCGGAAAGCCAGATCAGCACGGGCGCGGTGTCCGCCATAATCCGAAAGCGCTCCTCGCTTTCGCGAAGAGCTGCCACCGCTTCCTGCCGCTCGGTAATATCCACGATCGAACAGAGCACCCAGACGCCGTCGTCGGTTTCAATGGGATTCAAGGCGATCTCGACGGGGACCTGCTTGCCGCTGCGATGCTGCGCGTGGAGGTCGCAGCCGGAGCCCATAGGCCGCATTTTCGGGTGCGCCAGGAACTCCCCGCGAAGAACCGGATGGGTATGGCGGGAGGACTCGGGAACCAGCATGTCGATGGTTTGTCCGAGGAGCTCCTCCCGGGAGTACCCGAAGAGTATTTCGGTTTGAGAGTTGGCCAGAACGATCTTACCCTCATGATCGACCATGACCATGACGCTCGGAGAAGCTTCCACCGCAAGTCGAAAACGCTCGT
>Ga0210406_10003883_pt1 | contig 16215 bp, 13 predicted proteins | sample IncBWC30MmetaG_FD_155454 | JGI IMG/M metagenome (GOLD analysis project Ga0210406, IMG submission 155454) | Forest soil microbial communities from Barre Woods Harvard Forest LTER site, Petersham, Massachusetts, United States - Inc-BW-C-30-M | ecosystem: Environmental > Terrestrial > Soil >... | reverse complement strand
AGTTAGCGTAGAGGCCCATCACCAGCGTGGCGGCGGCGGCCGAGATGCACGTCGCAAACACGACTCCATCGGCCGGCATTCCCGCTTGCGCCAGGATCTGCGGGTTCACGACGATGATGTAGGCCATGGTTACAAATGTCGTGAGGCCGCCCAGCATCTCCTGTTTAATGGTGGTTTTGTTTTCGGCGAGTTTGAAGTAGCGATCGATCAATTGTCTTCCTTGAGTGAAAGTGCTTCCGACTGCGCCCGGAACGCGCGGTCGAAGTGCATGCTTCAATAACGGATCTTGCCTGGATTCTGCTCCCACGCTCGAAATGCCGCCAGTGCCTCCTCGCGCATCATCTGAATCATGGGAATCTCGCGCTCGGCGTGCGGCTGGGTGATTTCCGCGTAGATGGCGGAATCGTCAAAGCCGATTTTCGCAGCGTCGGCTGCGAGATTGCCAAAGTAAACTTTGCTAATCCGGGCCCAGTAGATTGCGCCCAGGCACATAGGGCAGGGTTCGCAGGAGGTATAGAGATCACAGCCCCGCAGTTCGAAGCAATCAAATCTCTGGCAAGCCTGCCGGATGGCTAGTACTTCAGCGTGCGCTGTAGGGTCATTCGTCGCCGTGACCTGATTGGCGGCTTCCGCTACGATGACGCCTTCTTTGACGATGACACTACCGAACGGCCCGCCGCGCCCGGAGCTTACATTCTCGAGCGAGAGTTGAATGGCGCGGGCCATGAAAGCTTTGTCCATGTGGTTTGGTTCCGTCATCGCGTAATCGTCAAGGGCGCGCGGACCCCAACTACCCAGGAATCTCCGCGCAAATCGGTCGACATGGACTCTTTCGCAGCCGATGTTAAGGCAGATGTTTAAGGCAGCAAGTATAAGCGGAGCTAGGAAATACGCAAAGTATTTCTGGGACGAGGCTGGTCCGATGTTCTCACTCGGCAAAGTTGTAAAAGACGAGAAGGCGCGATAGGCTCGGGCATGGACGGGCAGGCTTTCATTTCTCGGCGCATCGCGACTCCCGCTGGAATTCGTCCGGGAGCGATCATCGTGCGCGAGGGGAAAATCGGTGGCATCGTTCGTGCCGATGAACTACCCGCTCATGTTGAGGTGCACGACTTCGGGGAATCTACGATTCTCCCGGGACTTGTCGATTCTCATGTACACATCAACGATCCTGGGCGAGCTGAGTGGGAAGGATTTGAGACGGCGACCCGCGCGGCGGCGGCTGGCGGCTACACCACGCTGGTGGACATGCCGCTCAACTGTCTGCCGCCGACTGCTACCGTCGCCGCGCTTGCTGCCAAGCGTAAAGCCGCCGCGGGGCGATGCTGGGTCGATTGGTTGGCTTGGGGCGGCGTGGTCAGCGACAATCAGGGGGAGATTGAAGCGCTCGGGGCCGCGGGCGTGCCTGGGTTCAAGTGCTTTCTGATCCATCCCGGAATCGATGGGTTCACCATGGTCACGGAGCCGCAGCTTCGCGCTGCGTTGCCTCACGTGGCTCGAACAGGCCTGCCGCTCCTGGTCCACGCCGAACTTCCCGGCCCAGTCGATCAAGCTACACGACGCTTGCGAGACGCGGATTGGAGGCGCTATTCGACTCATCTGCAATCGCGGCCGGAGGAGGCCGAGCTCGCTGCGATCCGGTTGCTGCTATCGCTCTGCCGGGGGTACAAATTCCGCTTGCACATTGTTCATGTCTCGGCGAGCTCGGCGCTTGCAGAGTTGTGCGCTGCGCGGGCGGAGGGGCTTCCGGTCAGTGTTGAAACTTGTCCACACTATTTGCATTTCTGTGCGGAAGAAATTCCAGACGGGGCCACATTGTGTAAATGCGCGCCGCCGATTCGCTCACGTGACAATCGCGAAAAGCTGTGGCAGGGGCTGAAGGATGGAATTATCGATCTGGTGGCGACCGATCACTCGCCTTGTCCGCCCGCGATGAAGGGGCTCGACGAAGGCAGCTTCAAGACTGCGTGGGGAGGCATATCGAGCCTTTCACTGGCGCTGCCCGTAATATGGACGGAGGCCAGCCGGCGGGGATTCACCTTGACCGATCTAACGCGGTGGATGTCTGAACAGCCGGCGCGACTCGCTGGGTGCTTCGCGCGCAAAGGCCGCATTGCGGAAGGATTTGACGCCGACTTCGTGATCTTCGAACCCGAAGCGGATTTCGTCGTGACGAAGGATCGGCTGCATTATCGGCATCCAGTGTCTCCGTATTTGGGGGAAAAGTTGCGGGGTGTGGTGAAGGCGACGTATTTGCGCGGGCAGGTCGTCTTCAGAGATGGACAATTTTCCAACGAGGCAAGAGGACGGGAGATTCTGGTCTAGATAACACGTGAAGGGTTGCGCATGACGGAGCACATTATCGGCAAGTCGGTACCGCGCAAGGAGGGCCGCGACAAAGTGACTGGCGCGGCCCGATACATCGATGACATGACCATGCCGGGGATGCTCTATGGCGCCACGGTTCGCAGCCAGATCGCTCGCGGTGTAATCAAACACATTTCGTTTGACCCGCAGTTCGAGTGGAGCGAATTTGTCGTCGTCACGGCGCAGGACATTCCAGGCAAGAATTGCATCGCTCTGATCGGAGACGATCAGCCCTGCCTGGCGGATGGGAAAGTCAATCATCCCGAGGAGCCGATCCTGCTCCTGGCGCATGCGAACCCGCATCTTCTGCGGAAGGCTGTGGATGGCGTCTCGATCGACTACGAACCCCTGCCTGCCGTTTTTACCATTGAAGACAGCGAACGATGTTCGGAAATCATCTGGGGGATGGACAACACACTCAAAACTTTCCTGATTGCGAAGGGCGATGTCGATAGCGTTTGGGCAAAGGCCGACTACATTGTTGAAGGCGAGTACACGACGGGCGCGCAGGAGCAGCTTTACATCGAAAACAACGGGGTGATTGCGTCCTTCGATCGCGAACAGGGAATTACGGTGTGGGGTTCGCTGCAGTGTCCTTATTACGTACACAAGGCGCTGATGGCGTTGTGCAATCTGCCGGCAGAGAAAATTCGTGTGGTGCAGGCTGAGACTGGGGGCGCTTTCGGTGGCAAGGAAGATTATCCCTCGATAATTGCGGGCCACGCGGCGCTTCTCGCCATGAAGTCTGGACGGCCCGTGAAAATCGTCTATGACCGCCTGGAAGACATGACGGCGACTACGAAGCGTCATCCTTCGCGCACGCGTCACCGCACCGCGGTCGGCAAGGACGGAAAAATTCTGGGGGGAGAAATCGACTTCACGATTGATGGCGGCGCATATGCGACGTTGTCGTCCGTAGTCCTGTCTCGGGGGACAATTCACGCGGGTGGTCCTTATTATTGGCCCAACATCTGCATTCGTGGGAAGGCGGTGGCGACAAACACTCCGCCGCACGGGGCGTTTCGAGGGTTTGGCGCGCCGCAGAGTTTGTTCGCGATGGAGCGGCATATGGACCGCATCGCGCAAGTTGCGGGACTTTCTCCTGTAGAAGTCCGCCGCCGCAATTTCCTCAAGCCGGGTCAAACGACGACCACTGAACAAACGATTCGCGAAGAAATTGATCTGGGAAAACTTCTTGATCGAGCACTCGAACTTTCGGACTACACCGCAAAGAAAGCCCGCTTCGCTCGGGAGAACGCCGTGGGCCCAATCAAGAAGGGAATGGGGATTGCCGCTTTTTTGCATGGAGCAGGATTCACCGGTTCGGGCGAGCGCTATCTGGCTTCCGTGGTCGGGGTGGAAGGGTGCGCGGACGGCAATGGCACTGTCCGCGTGCTGGTTTCCAGTACCGAGTTCGGGCAGGGGACCAACACCGTGCTGTGCCAAATCGCGGCCGAAGCGCTGGGTTTGCCTTATGAAGATGTGCGAATCGCGCAGCCGGACACAAATGAAGTGCCGAACAGCGGACCGACGGTTGCGTCGCGCACGGCCATGGTCGTCGGGAGTCTGGTGCGGTCGGCCGCTCTGGGAATTAAGCAAACATTGATTGCGGGTGGCATGATCGGCGGTTCGTATTCGCCGGAAGAATTTCGCGCAGCGTGCCGGCGCCATATTTCCCAGCATGGGCAGCTACGTTCGTACGCGCACTACGAGGCTCCCGAGGGCGTTTTCTGGGATGACGAAAAATATCGAGGCGAAGCCTATGCAACCTTCGCCTGGGCGATTTATGTTGCGGAGGTTGCCGTGGACCTCTCGACCTACGGTGCAAAGGTCGAGGATTTCGTGGCTCTGCAGGAAGTCGGAAAAGTTCTTCATCCCGTTCTAGCGAAGGGCCAAATCGCGGGCGGCGTTGCCCAGGGAATTGGATTTGCCTTATATGAAAAAGTTGTCTGGCAAAATGGACGCATCCAGAACGGGCAGATGACGAACTACATCATGCCGACCTCTGCTGACCTGCCGCCGATTCGGATATTTTTCGAAGAAATGGGGAATGTTCACGGGGCTTATGGAGCCAAGGGGATTGGCGAACTTCCGATGGATGGCCCGGCACCGGCGATTGTCAACGCGATTGAAGATGCGCTCGGTACTCGCTTCAATTCCGTGCCACTCTTGCCGGAAGATATCTTCGAAGCAGTCTGCGCCGGCGGAGAACGATGAGCCACTCCTCCGAGCATCGAGGCAAAGACGACCGCGGCAAAGACGACCGCGGCAAATGCGAGCTTTCTCTTACGGTGAATGGCAAGCCGGAAACGGTTCGTGTCTTTCCCATGGAGAGGCTGTTGGATGTCCTGCGGCAGGAGCTCGGGTTAACCGGCACGAAGGAAGGCTGCGGGGAAGGTGAGTGCGGTTCTTGCTCCGTCTTGATGAATGGCGAATTGGTGAATAGCTGCCTCATCCCGGCTCTTCAAGCAGCGGGCACGAATCTTACTACGATCGAAGGCATCGCCGAAGGTCCGCAGGTGAGCGCGTTGCAGGCGGCATTCCTGGAATGGGGTGGTGCGCAGTGCGGCATCTGCACTCCCGGAATGATTCTGGCTAGCCGTCATCTACTGAACAAGAAGCCCGAGCCGACCGTGGAAGATATCCGCGAAGGATTGTCAGGCAATCTTTGCCGTTGCACGGGCTACATGCAGATTTTTGAAGCCGTGGTGCAAGCGGCGCGCCGCAGGGTCAGCGCATGAGATCCGATCCCGCCGATTACGAATTGATTGCGCCTGGCAACCTGCAGGCGGTCGTGTCACTTCTGGCGGATGAGCCGGGCAAGTGGCTCCCCATCGCTGGAGGAACCGATGTGATGGTGCTGTACGCGGCTGGCAAGCTTCCGGCGCGGAAGCTGGTGAGTATTTGGAATTTGCCGGAACTGCGAAGCATCGAGATTTCGCCGGAAGAAATCAGGATTGGTGCGGGATGCACTTATACCGAGCTGCGCGAGCACGAAATCATCGCTCGCGAATTCCCGTTGCTGGCGAGCGCTGCCCGCTGGACCGGAGGAATCGCGAACCAGAATCGTGGAACGCTGGGAGGCAACATCGTCAATGCATCGCCCGCTGCCGATTCATTGCCAGCGCTGCTGGTCTACGAAGCGGAACTGATTCTAGTGTCGGGGCGCGGCGAGCGCCGCGTGCCTTATCTCGATTTCCACACCGGCTACAAAAAGATGAAGCTGGCGCCGGATGAGCTGATTCGAGCCATCTGCCTGGGGAGAAGGTTTTCGAATTATCTTCATTATGCCCGGAAAGTGGGAGCTCGCGAGGCTCAGGCTCTCTCGAAAGTGTGCGTTGCGGCGTTGGGACGGCTTCGCGGCGGCGTGGCCGGAGCTGTGATTGACGATGTTCGCATTGCGCTCGGCAGCGTCGCGCCGGTTCCACTTCGGTTGACGGAGGTGGAACGGATCGCGAAGGGAAGGCCGGTCGATCCAGAACTCGTGCAGTTGACTAGAAAAATGACAGGCGCTGCGATCCAGCCGATTGATGACATTCGATCCACGGCGAGATACCGCTCGGCGGTGGCTGGCAATCTGATCGCGGAATTTCTCGAGCAATTGCGCGGCAGTGGGAAGACGGTATGAGTAGTGTGCTAGCGCGCTGGAATTTTCTTTCCATTGCAGCAGCCGTCGATGAGATACTGCCGTGCTGTGGCTCACGCGCGTGGGCGGATGGAATGGTTGGGCGAAGGCCGCTTCCCGACGAATCAGCGCTTCTAGCGGCGTCGGACGAGACCTGGCGCAGTTTGGCGGAATCGGACTGGCTGGAGGCATTTCGCAGCCATCCTCGGATTGGAGAATCGCAAGCACCGATAGCGGCTTTGCAGCGGTCCGTTGCCTGGTCAGCGCAGGAGCAGCAGAACGTCGCAGGGGCCGACGATTCCGCAAAAATTGCGCTCACAGAAGGGAATCGAGAATACGAGCGTAGATTCGGCCGTATCTTCATCGTTTGTGCGACCGGCAAGTCCCCGGCGGAGATTCTGAGGATTTTGCAGCGAAGAATGAAGAATGACGAGCACACCGAACTTCAGGAAGCGTCGGAGCAGCAGCGGCAGATCACGCAGATTCGTCTAAAAAAATGGCTTCAGGGATGAAAAGCATCTCGACCCACGTTCTGGACCTCACTCGAGGCAAGCCGGCGAAGGACGTGCCCGTGCGTTTAGAGCGACAGGAAAGCTCGAACAGTTGGCGTCTCCTCACGTCGGCACACACCGATCAAGACGGGCGTTGTGCCCAATTGCTGCCGGCGAATGAAGCGCTTAGCCCAGGTGTCTACCGTCTGGTTTTCAACATCGCAGGGTATTATGTCCCTCAGAAGATCGATGCGTTATATCCGCTGGTAGAGATCGCGTTCCATGTTCGAGATGGTGAGGAGCGTTTTCACATTCCTCTGTTGCTGAGTCCGAATGGATACACGACTTATCGGGGAAGCTGAAAATCATCTGGGAACAATCTGAGGGAGCCGGCAAACGTGACCTTTTCACTCCGGGAATGGATCCACCTTGCGGTGCGGTGGTTCCATGTTTTTGCGGGAATTATGTGGGTCGGCCAAACCTATTACTTCACCTGGCTGGACGGCCAATTCGGAAAACTCGAGAAGGAAGCCACTGCCGCCAAAACACCTCCGGCCGTGTGGATGCTCCACAGCGGCGGGTTTTACGCCGTCGAAAAACAGAGCTCCCTCGGGGTCTTGCCCGAGTTGGTCCATTGGTTTCGTTGGGAAGCTTTAATGACGTGGCTCAGCGGAATGGTGCTGCTTGTCCTCGTCTATTACTTCACCGGCGGACTGCTTGATCCCGACGTGGCCAACATTTCCCAACTTGCCGGCATCGCCATCGGGCTAGCGGTTCTGGCCGCTGGTTGGCACATCTATGATCTTGCGGTTCGGTCGTATCTCGGCAACTCTGAATGGGCGTTCGCGACATTTTCGCTGGTGATGACTGCCGCGATCTCCTGGGGACTGATGCATGTTCTCAGTGGGCGCGCTGCTTTTATCCACGTGGGGGCGATCTTCGGAACCATCATGACGGCCAACGTTTGGTTTCGGATTCTTCCCGCGCAGCGCAAGATGATCGCCGCCGCTGCTGCCGGCGCGGAGTTTGATCCGGCACTCGGCGCTCAGGCCAAGTTGCGTTCGAAGCACAATACCTTCATGGCAGTGCCCGTAGTCTTTCTCATGATCAGCAATCATTTTCCCGTTGCAACATACGGAAACAGGTATGGCTGGGAGATCCTGACCGCTCTCGTCGTGACCGGCTGGGCGGCGGCAAAAATCATTCGCCAGGCCTAGTGCTAAGCCGGGACGCAGCGGAAAGCTCACAGTCGTCGATAAGGGTGAATCGAGTGCAGGCAAGTCGTGACATAAGAGATTGCGCCAGCGAGGTCATTGCCCGTTGCCAGACTCTCGCCCGGTTCAGCGAGGATACTGGCAGCATCCGCCGAACATTTCTATCTCCGCCCATGCGGGAGTGCCACCGCGAAATTGCCGGATGGGTTGCTCCTCTTGGAGTCACATCAAGGGTCGATGCGGTAGGGAATCTGCGCATGGTTTACCCAGCGGCCGAGCCCGATGCACCGCGCTTGATGATGGGCTCGCATCTTGACACCGTACCCAACGCCGGAGCGTATGACGGCATTCTCGGAGTAGTTCTTCCCATTGCCCTGCTGGGCGCTTTGAACGGCCGGAAGCTTCCCTTTGCCATCGAAGTCGTTGGTTTCTCGGAAGAGGAGGGCGTTCGCTTCAGCACGCCGTTTATCGGGAGCCGCGGCCTCGTGGGCAGCCTGGATGAGGATTTGCTCCGCCGCCAGGATGCGCAGGGAATCTCGATACGCAGGGCGATTGAGGACTATGGTTTGAATCCGGCAGAAATTGCGCAGGCTGCAATACGCGAGGATGTCCTCGGCTATGTGGAATTCCACATTGAGCAGGGGCCGGTGCTCGAGAAAGCCGACCGGCCGCTCGGAGTCGTCGAAGCGATAGCCGGCCAAAGCCGGATGGAGTTCACCTTCGTGGGGCACGCCAATCACGCTGGAACGACGCCGATGAATCTCCGCCATGATGCACTGGCGGCCGCTGCCGAGTGGATCGGTGCGGTCGAGCAGCGGGCGCTGAGTACTTCCGGGCTGATGGCTACGGTGGGCGCGATTCAAGCGAAACCAGGCGCGACGAACGTCATCGCAGGGGAGACGCGACTGAGTCTGGATGTGCGTCACCGGCATGACAAAACGCGAAACGCAGCCGTGGACTATTTGGTTCAGCTGGCGGAAGATGTTGCCACGCGTCGTGGACTAAGGGTGCAAAGCCATGTGCTGATGGACCAGACAGCTGTACCTATGGATGCATTTCTGGTAAGCCAGGTGGAACAAGCCGTCAGCAAAGCGGGATGCGAGCCATACCGCATGGTGAGCGGGGCCGGCCACGACGCCATGATTTTGGCGGAAAAAGTTTCCGCCGCCATCATTTTTCTGCGAACGCCGGGCGGCATCAGCCACGATCCGGCGGAATCGGTGGACGTCGGCGACGTGGCGAAGGCGATAGATTGCGGACTGCACCTGCTCGATCAGTTGGCGTCGTCACCTAAATTTCAGAGAAAGACAACACATGCATAATCTCGGCCGTACACGAAGCGCACAACAGTCGAACCATCTGCTGCTGACGCCGGACACATTTGTGCGCACCACGCTACCGGGCATGAAGGGGTGCGCGGCGATTGTGCACGTGGGGCCGGCATTGGGCGCGGGATTTACGCAGTACACGGCGGAATTTGAAGGTGGCGGGGAACTGGTGGGCACGCGGGCGCAACGCTTTATTTTCGTCATGGAAGGCGCGGTCAAACTCGAGACGCCGGACAAGCAAAGCAAACTTGTCGCGCGCGGTTACGCCTATGCGCCAGCGGGCTTGACGCACCGAATTACGGCGACCGAGAAGAGCCGGGTAGCTGTGATTGAAAAATCTTATGAGTCGCTGGCAGGGGCCGCGCCACCGCATTTAATTGTGTCGCACGAAGACAAAGTTGAATCGCATCCGCTCGCAGACGATCCCGGCTTGCAGGTCAAATGTCTTTTACCGGACGAGATGAGTTTCGATTTTGCAGTCAATACCATGGTCTACCAACCGGGCGTCGCGCTCGGCATGGTGGAAATGCATGTGATGGAGCACGGCCTCATCATGCTTGAGGGCGGAGGAATCTACCGGCTCGGAGATTCGTGGTATCCGGTGACGGCCGGCGATTTCATCTGGATGGCCCCTTGGTGCCCACAGTGGTTTGGAGCGATCGGAAAAGTACCCGCCAAATATCTCATCTACAAGAATTCGAACCGGCATCCGTTGGCCGACGCGCGCAAATGAAAATCGAAGTTGACCGGCACCGGCTGATATCGGAGATCGACGCCCTTGCCTCGATTTCCGATGCGGAACCGCCCGCAGTCACGAGAGTTGTTTTTACGCCCAGCGATCTGAAAGCTCGCACGTGGCTGAAGACCCGCTGCGAAGAAGCCGGACTTGCCTTGCGCCAGGATCCGATTGGCAACACCTTCGCGCGCTGGACCGGTTCTGATCCCACGTTGCCGCCGGTCGGCACTGGTTCGCACATTGACGCGATTCCGAACGCGGGGAAATATGACGGGGTGGTCGGGGTCCTCGGAGGTCTGGAGGCGATTCGCGCCTTGCAACGAGGCGGATTCCGTCCTCGGCATTCCATCGAATTGCTGGTCTTCACCGCGGAAGAGCCAACGCGGTTCGGGATTGGATGTCTTGGTAGCCGAATGCTTTCAGGAACTCTTTCTGCCGATGCCGCGCGGCAGTTCCACGACAGCGAAGGCGCGTCGCTCGATGACGTTCGCGATAGAGCCGGCGTCCGCGGAGATCTTGAAGCCGTCAAACTGCCCAGCGGCTATTACAGCGCTTTTGTTGAACTGCACATCGAGCAGGGCCCTCGACTCGAGGGGCAGGGAATCCCGCTAGGAGTGGTGACCAGCATTGCGGCGCCGGCGAGTCTTCGTATCTCCATCGAGGGTTCAGGCGGGCATGCGGGCGGAGTTCTGATGCCAGACCGGCGCGACGCGCTCTGCGCCGCAGCCGAACTGATTCTGGCCATCGAGAATGCCGCGCGAAGCAGCGGAGCCATCGACACGGTAGCGACGGTCGGCATCTGCGAGGTTTTTCCCGGCGCCGTCAACAGCATTCCCAGCCGGGTTCATCTCAGCGCCGATATTCGCGATACCGATCTCGAACGGCGTGACGGCGTGATGCAGCAGATAGAGACCGCAAGTCAGGCGATCTCGGCGAAACGGCGCGTTCCAATTCACACCGAGGTGCTGAACGCCGATGCTCCCGCCGATTGTGCGCCCGCAGTGCTAGAAGCCCTCTCTGAATCCTGCGAAAAACACCATCTTAAGTTTGTTCCGATAGTGAGTCGCGCCTACCATGACTCGCTGTTCATGTCACGCATCGTTCCCACAGCGATGCTCTTTATCCCTTGCCGCAACGGATATAGTCATCGCCCCGATGAATATGCTTCCCCGGAAGATATTGCCCGGGGAACGTTGGTGCTAGCAGAAACTCTGGCGGCGCTGTCCCAGTAATTCTTATCGCTCGGAATAAGTCGGCGTCGCCGACTTCCGAATTTTGGCATAACCAGGCTTAATGATTGAGTAGATGACATCGCAACGCTGCTTGTAAGGCAGAAACGCGCTCTTCATTGCATTGATCGTGATCTTCTCGAAGTCATCCATGGACAAACCAAAGGTCTCTGCTGCGGCCTCGAACTCCTGAGTCATGCTGGTACTGCTCATCAACCGGTTGTCGGTGTTGAGCGTGACGCGGAACTTTTCCTCATAAAGAATCTTGAAAGGATGCTCGGCTAAGCTGGGCGTCGCGCCGGTATGAACGTTGCTGATGAGGCAAATCTCCAGTGGAATGCGCTTGTCGAGAACGTATTGCGCCAGATCGCCCAACTTCACGGCCCTGCCGTCCACGACCGCGATGTCGTCGATCAGGCGCGTTCCGTGGCCGATCCGGTGCGCCCCACAGTATTGAATCGCCTGCCAGATCGATTCCTTGCCATAGCCCTCGCCGGCATGAACCGTAATATTGAAATTCTCCCGCTGAATGTAGTGAAAGGCGTCCACGTGCTTTTTGGGAGGATAACCGCCTTCTTCTCCGGCAAGATCGAAGCCGACAACTCCACGTTCACGAAAATCGACAGCGAGCTCAGCCATTTCGAGCGATACATCCATGTTGCGCATGGCGCAGATGATTAAGCCCGAAGCAATTCCAAAATCCTTGCGCCCTCGCTCCATGCCCTTCAAGACGGCCGAGACGACCTGTTGGTGGGTCAATCCTTTTTTAGTGTGAAAGATGGGTGCAAACCGGGTTTCAAAGTACACCACTCCATCTTTGCTCAAATCCTCGGCCTGTTCGTAGGCGACGCGCTCCAGAGCCTCCTCGGTTTGCATGACCGCGATGGTGTGACTGAAGCCCTGGAGATATTTGGCGAGACTTCCCTGGTTCGCGCCTTGATGAAACCATTCCGCGAGCGCCTGGGGATCGGTTGTCGGAAGTCCCACGTAGCCCACCTCTTTGGCCAATTCAATCACGCTTTGCGGACGCAGCACGCCATCCAAATGCTCGTGCAAAAGGACCTTGGGAAGGCTCTGCAATAGCTTTCTTTCAAGTTTCATCGAATGTTCCTTCTCCCAGCGGCGCGATCGAACGCCGTGGATGAAGCGTTGCAAGATAATACACCGCATTTCGCATTCGATTGTCTCTCCAGAGTGGGTCCGAGCCAGAGTGGGTCCGAGCACTGATGTACAATCCGACCCCAATGCAACTTGAGGAAGAAACAGCCGCATGACTCAACCCGTCATAACGAATCCCCCGACCGCGGACTACGGATTGCGTCACGAGATTCTCTCTCCAATGGAGACATTGGCTCAGTCCGTCTCCACGATGGCTCCGACGACTACGCCAGCAGCGACGATCCCCTTAGTTTGCGCACTCGCCGGGAATGGGACATGGCTGGCGTATGCGTTGGCGACCGCCGCTGTGCTGCTTGTTGCCTTGTGCATTGGCCGCTATGCTCGGCATTCTGCATCGCCTGGTTCGTTGTACGCCTATGCTTCGATGACCCTGCCTCCATGGTTGAGCGCGACTGTCGCATGGAGTCTGCTGCTTGCTTATGTGGCGACTGGATCAAGCGTTATTGGCGGCTTTTACCACTATGCAAACTTGCTGCTGCGCGATGCCACCGGCCATGTTTACTCCGCCGTATTGTTAGCCACGCTGGTCACCGGCGTTTCCATATGGATTGCGTACCGCGACGTAAAGATCTCGGCACGCCTCATGCTGTGGATCGAGGCCACTTCTGTCACCGTGATTGTGATCGTGGTCGCGCTGCTTCTGGTGCGCCATGGCTGGCACTGGGATGGGGCACAAGTCCATCTCCACGGTATGACCGGCAGCGGGTTGCGGCTGGGACTGGTACTCGCGCTATTTAGTTTCGTTGGATTCGAGAGCGCGACCACGCTGGGATCAGAGGCGCGCAACCCGCTGAAGACAATTCCGCGCGCGGTCATCCAAAGCGCCATTCTCGCCGGAGCTTTCTTTACCGTCTGTGCCTATGCGGAAGTTCTTGGTTTCCACACGGTGGGTCAGGACCTGGGCGCAAGCCAGGCTCCGATGTACGTGCTGGCCAAGGTTGGAGGCGTCCCCGTACTCGGACTCCTGATCGATATCGGCGTTCTCGTGAGTATGTTTGCGGGAACTCTGGCATGTATTACAGCAGCGTCGCGCTTATTGATGCTGATGGCGCACAATGGGCTTGCCCACGACTCTTTCCAAACCACTCATGCGAAAAATCAAACGCCAAGTCGCGCTGTGGTCATCACAGGGGCGGCCGCGCTGTTGCCGGTAGCGGTACTTGCTGCCCGCGGCGCCAGTGGTTTGGATGTCTACGGCTGGCTGGGTTCACTAGCGACCTATGGTTTTATCGTCGCCTATGCGTTGGTTTGCGTTGCCCTGCCACGATACTTGCGCGAGCACAGGGTTTTCCGCTCTGGAGCCCAAATCGTGCCCTGGCTGGCAGGCGCCGCCATGCTGCTAGCGCTGGTTGGAAATCTCTATCCTGTGCCCGAAGGACCGTATGGCAAGCTTCCGTATGTCTATCTTGCCTACCTGCTGGCTGGACTTCTGTGGTTCGCATTTCGCGGACGTCGCAAAAAGGCAGCGCCCACCGAGAGCTGAGGCCGCACTCCACGCGTAGCCACCGCCATAAAAATATCTAATCTGTGCCAAAGAAATTATCACTAAGAGAAAGCTTTCATTCCGATCCCAACGCGCGTAGATTTAGTCCGTCTTTTTTTCGTACAGACGCGAGCAACCCAGCCTTGCCGCGAATATCGGTCCAACAGCACAGCGGCAATCGAACCGCTGGCAAGGGGTGCCGTACGAGTGTGTTCAAAACTTCTACGAGGCCATGGATGACTAAAAAAGTTGGGTTGCTCGTTCTCCTCGCCGGATTTTCCTTAGGAATGCAGTTTGCTCTCGCGCCCTACGCTCACGCGCAGCAGACGCTCGGCGGCATCACTGGTTCCGTCTCTGACAAGACTGGAGGCGTGCTGCCGGGCACTGACGTGACTATCGTCGCCGATCAGACCAAGCTGACCCGCAGCCTCAAGACCAATGCCAACGGCAGCTACGACTTCGTCAATCTTCCCATCGGCACCTATACGTTGACGTTCACTCACGACGGATTCCAAACGCAGAAGATACCGTCGATTACCGTGCAAGCGAATCGCACGGCAACGATCAATGTGGCACTGCCGGTCGGCCAGGTAGGCACGGTCATCGAAGTGCAAGCCGACCCGTTGATCAATGCGGTCGACACCACGAACGGCTACATCCTCGAACAAAATCAGATTGAGGACGTCCCCCTGCCGACCGGCAGCTTCACGGGGCTTGCCATTCTTTCTCCCGGAGTCAACGCCGAACTGTCCAGCGGAACTGGCGCCAACAACGGTCTGGGCAACCAGCCCATCTGGGCCAATGGCCAGCGTGATACCAGCAACACTTTTCTGCTCAATGGCGTCGATGCCAGCAATCTGTTCAACGGCAAGACCACGAGTTCAGTAGGTTCCGCGCGCATCGTGAACAATACTGGCGTCGCCAACGCCGCCAACAGTACGGCGGAAATAGTTCAGACCTCGGCGTCGCCCTATCTGGCCATCGGCCAGGCATTGCCGACTCCGGCACCGGAAACGGTTCAGGAATTTCGCGTCAATACTTCGATGTACGATGCGCAGCAGGGATCCACGAGCGGCGCGCACATCGACATGAGCACTGCCTCCGGCACCAACGCCATTCACGGCAGCGCTTACGTTCACCGCGGAACGGACTGGCTCAATGGCGCTCCATTTTTCTACAATGAGGATGCCAACATCCCCAGCAATGAAAAAGTCCCCCAATTACACCGATACATAGCGGGCGGAACTCTCGGGGGACCGCTCATCAAGAACAAGCTTTTCGGTTTTGTAAGCTACCAGCACACTCACGTTTCCGATCTGGAGATTGGAACTTCGCGGACGGCGGTGCCGTTCGGGCTGAGCGACGATCGCAGCGCGACGGCGTTGGCTACCGTCGCCAATAACGATTTCTTCTCTTCCGTGAATCCTGTGGTGGGAACGGCACAGAACGACATCAGCCCGATTGCTTTCACTATGTTGAACTACAAGCTCCCCAACGGCCAGTATTTGATTCCGTCGGCGAATTCCACCTTCAGGCCTACCATCAACTTCCCGGAGAATGTGTTCCTCACGCAGCCGGCGTATTTCATAACCGATCAAGCCGTATCCGATCTCGATTACCTGGTAAGTTCCAAAGACACACTCGCATTGAAGTATTACTACCAGCATGACCCGACCACGGCGCCTTTCGGGTATTCCTCGGTCCAAGGATTTCCGCAACATTTAGACGCGGGCAGTCAGGTTGCGAGTATTACGAACACGCAATCCATCACGTCGAAGTTCAGCATCACGGAAGTATTCGGTTTCATTCGCGAGAAGGCCTACAGCACGGTTGGCCAGCTATTCACTCCTCAAACAATGGGCATCAACACGTTTGGCTCGACGGTTTTCCCCGGCATCACAATTGTCGATGACCTCGGAAATTTTAGTGCTCAAAATTATGGCGACTGCCCTCCTCCAGCAAACCCGTGTGGCCCTTTCAATGCCGGGCTGGGTATTGGATCGACGGCAGCTTCGCAGGGCGCTTTCACCGGAGTTTTCCAAAACCGCTGGATGCCCTCCGTCAATGCCATCTGGATCCACGGCAAACATACGATTACGTTCGGCGGGAGTTTCTCCTACACCCAGCTCAATGCGCGCGATCAAAGAACGAATTCGGGGATCATCGGCTTCACCAACTTCGCCAGCTTCCTCACGGGCACACCCATCACCTATACCGCGGATGGATTCATTGCCACGCAGTTCTTGCAGGGCGACGCCAACCGTTACTATCGCTCGAGAGAAAATGGCGCCTATGTGCAGGACAAGTTTCAAATCCGGCCCAATCTCAGCATCAGCGCCGGCTTGCGCTTCGATTATCACGGCGGGTTAACTGAAAAGTACGGAAAACTCTTCAATTTTGATCCGTCGCGTTACAGCTACGATGCGGCATCGGACACGATCACCTCGAACGGATTCATCGTCGCGGGCAATAATCATCTGTTTCCGACCAAAGGCGTCAGCGATTCGACTCTAACGGGACGCCAGTGGGGTCTCGCGCCGCGCCTCGGGGTGGCGTGGAGCCC
>Ga0210406_10003882_pt1 | contig 16216 bp, 17 predicted proteins | sample IncBWC30MmetaG_FD_155454 | JGI IMG/M metagenome (GOLD analysis project Ga0210406, IMG submission 155454) | Forest soil microbial communities from Barre Woods Harvard Forest LTER site, Petersham, Massachusetts, United States - Inc-BW-C-30-M | ecosystem: Environmental > Terrestrial > Soil >... | reverse complement strand
GCTCGAGTTCCTTGGGGTCGTGTACGCCGCCTGGAACGATGGAATATGGGTAAACCGGTCGAACGTCCTTTGGCGGAGGCGCGTCGGTGTCGGCTGCGGGGGTGGCGGAAAACGCCAAATCGCGCCGGATGTCCGTGTTATTCCACTCAGCCGCGGGTCGAGACGAGAACGAAGAAGCCAGGAAAGATCCAAAATCGATGGGCAGGAGCGCCGCGCCGACCAGTCCCCCAAGGACGAACGCCGTTGCCAGCAGCCCGCGCCGAATCAGGCGGTTGCGGCGATGTTTGCGAGTGCGCCGACGCACCCGTACCACACGTCCATTAGGGTCGTTCACCACTACCTGCCAATAAGATCTAGGGTCGGGCCGGGGGAGACACTTCCTGGCCTGCAGTTACCATTCCAACGTGCACCAGCCTAACCGCGATGACAAAGAAGGACTATGGCTCTTTGGTGCCGAACGCGTTAACACACGAGTGAACCCTTTTGCACACTATTGTGGGCACCGCGGATTTCTCTTTTCCCTTTTCGAATCCGAGTGTTAGCTTGCCCCTGGGCGAGAGCGTCCGATAAAATGAGAGTTCTCCATCCCAATCGGAAACTCCTGGAGTCTGTGTGAAGGGAAAACCGCGCATTTTAGTGACGGGTACCGGCGGATTCATCGGCCATCATCTGGTCCGGCGTCTGAAATCGGACGGATTCTGGGTCAGGGGCGTCGATATCAAGGCACCGGAGTTTGAGGCCAGCGCCGCCGACGACTTCCAACTACTCGACCTCCGGCTTTGGCAGGACTGCCAGAAGGCGACCCGGGACATCGACCGGGTCTATAACCTTGCGGCCGACATGGGCGGCATCGGGTACATCACCGCCAATCACGCTGATATCTCCCGCAACAATATCCTGATCAACACCCACATGCTTGAGGCGAGCCGGCAGAATGGAGTGCAGCGCTTCCTGTTCTCGTCGTCGGCGTGCATCTATCCGCAATATAAGCAGAATCATGCGGACGTCACGCCTCTGAAAGAAGCGGACGCGATTCCCGCGGATCCCGAACCCGGCTATGGCTGGGAAAAACTCTTCGCCGAAGAGTTATGCCGTTACTACAAGAAAGACTACGGATTCGCCACTCGCATTGTGCGCTTTCACAACGTGTACGGACCGCTGGGCACGTATGAGGGAGGTAAGGAAAAGGCCCCGGCGGCGATTTCGCGCAAGGTCGCATTGGCCGAGGACGGCGCCGACATCGAAGTCTGGGGCGACGGTGAGCAGACGCGCTCGTTTATGTATATCGATGACTGCGTCGAGGGCCTGGTGCGCCTGATGGCGAGCGACTATGCCGAACCACTGAATCTCGGGACGGATCGGCTGGTGACCATTAACCAGTTGATTGATCTGGTCTCTACCGTCGCTGGGAAGTCGCTGCACAAGCAGCACGACTCTTCGAAGCCACAGGGCGTTCGCGGGCGCAACAGCGACAACACGTTGTTGAACAGTGTTCTGGGCTGGCAGCCTTCGATTTCGCTCGAGCAAGGACTCAAGACGACGTATCGCTGGATTGAATCGGAATTGCGAAAAGCCGGACGGCTCCCCGCGGCGGTCGCCAGCCAAGCGGCCCGATGATCCGCATCCAACTCAGGTCAGGTTTCGATTCCGCGCGGGTGTGCGCGCCGTCTGCGCACGTGTGAATGACACCAACTTCGATGTCTGATTTCTCCCAAGTCGCCGTTGAGCGCGTCCGCAACTACTGGGACCAGAGGCCGTGCAACATCCGCCACTCGCCTAAGCCCGTGGGCACGCGCGAATATTTCGATGAAGTCGAGGCGCGCAAGTATTTTGTGGAACCACACATTCCGCAATTCGCCGAGTTCGAACGCTGGCGCGGCAAGAGCGTGCTCGAGATCGGATGCGGCATCGGAACTGATACCACCAACTTTGCCCGTCACGGTGCGCAAGTCACGGCCGTCGACTTGTCGCAGCAATCTCTCGATCTGGCGCGACGGCGCGTTGCCGTCTACGGATTGCAGGATCAAGTGCGCTTCTATTCCGGAAGCGCCGAAGAGCTGACGCAGTTCGTTCCCGTGGAGCCCTACGACCTGATTTATTCGTTCGGCGTTATCCACCACACACCGCATCCGGAAAAGGTTGTCGAGCAAATGCGCAGCTACGCCCGGCCCGGAACGACGATCAAGCTGATGGTCTACTATCGCCATTCCTGGAAGGTATTCTGGATTCTGATGGGCTACGGCAAAGGCCAATTCTGGCGACTGCCCGAACTGGTCGCCGAACATTCCGAAGCGCAGACCGGATGCCCTGTGACTTACACCTATACGCGCGAAGAGGGACGGAGGTTGATCGAGGGTTCCGGATTCCGCCTGCGCGACTCGTTCGTCGATCACATTTTTCCGTATCGCATTCCGGAGTACGTCAAGTATCAGTACGTGAAGAGTTGGCCCTGGAGCTGGATGCCCGCGTCTTTGACTCGCGCGATGGAACGACGCTTCGGTTGGCACCTGTGCCTCACCGCCGAGGCAGGCGCATGAGCGTCAAGGCGTGCGTCATTGGACTCGGGAAGCTGGGCGCCCCACTGGCCGCGTGTCTGGCCGCGAAAGGACTCACTGTCGTAGGCGTCGACAATGATCCCAGGAAAGTGGACGCGATCAATCAGCAGAGACCTCCGGTGCATGAATCCGGTCTGGGCGAGATGTTGGCGCAAACCCAAGGACGCCTGACCGCCGTCGCGGACATCGAGGATGCGATTCGCCGCACCGACATCAGCTTCATCGTCGTCTCCACGCCCAGCGATCCCGCCGGCGGATTCTCGCTGCGCTACGTCGAGCCCGTTTGCCAGGCAATCGGCCGGGCGCTGGCTGCGAAGCAGACTTACCACGTGGTCTGCCTCACGAGCACCGTCATGCCGGGAACCACCGGTGTCCGGGTGCGCGACGTGCTCGAGAAAGCTAGCGGCAAGCGGGTGGGCGCCGATTTCGGCTTGTGTTACAGCCCCGAATTCATCGCCCTGGGCAGCGTAATCCGCGACTTCCTGAATCCCGACATGCTGCTGATCGGAGAATCTGACAAGCGCGCCGGAGACTTCTTGCAGGCGCTCTACGCGCAGGTGTGCGAGAACAAGCCATCGCTGGCGCGCATGTCGTTCGTGAATGCCGAGATCACCAAACTTGCCGTCAACACCTACGTCACGACCAAGATTAGCTATGCCAACATGCTGGCGCGTATCTGCGAACAACTTTCGGGCGCGAACGTCGACGTCATTACCTCCGCTTTGGGGCTGGACACGCGCATCGGACCGAAATATCTGAAGGGCGCCGTCAGCTACGGCGGCCCATGCTTCCCCCGCGATAACCTTGCCCTCGCTCAGCTTGCGTTGCAACTCGGCGTTCCACCAGACCTCGCGCAAACCGTAGACCGCTTCAACCGTTTGCAGATTTCCTGGCTCGCCGACCTCGTGCAGAGCCGATCCGGCGGCACGGTCGGAATTCTTGGGCTCACGTACAAAGCGGGGACTGATGTGGTGGAGGAGGCGGCGGGCTTCTTGCTCGCGAAGGAACTCGTGGCGCGCGGCCTGAAAGTTCTGGCATTCGATCCGGCGTACGGAAGTCAGTCGCGCGGACCTGCGGTGGAGAAGCTCTGCTTCGCAGCCAACGCCCCAGAATGCATTGAGAAATCTGATGTCGTCGTGCTCGCGACGTGGTGGCCTGAGTTCAACAGCATCGATGCCGCGCAATGGGCACGCACCGCAGACCACGAGCCGCGCACCGTCATCGATTGCTGGCGGACCGTGAAATTTCTGCGCGACCAGCCCGGCGTAGATTACTTCGGCCTCGGCATGGGAGACGGTTTCGCATGAGTTCCCTCCCCACCGCGCCCACGACGCCGCTGACGATTTTCGCGACTCCGAAAAAATTCGACAGCCACATCGGCGTGATTCAGCGAAACGCCATCCAAAGCTGGACGCGCGTCTCGCCGCGGCCACACATCATCTTGTTCGGCACGGAGGCGGGGACCGCCGAGATCGCGCAAGAGTTCAGACTCGTGCATATTCCGCACATCAAGTGCAACCAGTGGGGCACGCCGCTGGTCTCCGATCTGTTCGAGCAGGCGGAAAAGCTCAGCACGAGTCCGGTTCTTTCCTACGTCAATTCCGACATCATCCTGTTTGACGATTTCGCGCAGGCGGCTTCCCGGGTTGCGGCGCTGAAGCAACAATTCCTGATGGTCGGCCGCCGTACCGACCTCGACATCAAGGACAGGATTTCGTTTCAGGAAGGTTGGGCGACAACGCTCCAGCAGCGTGCCCGCTCTGAAGGCAAGCTTCAGATCGCGCGCAGCATCGACTACTTTGGGTTCTCACGCGGGCTCTATCCCGCGATGCCACCGCTGGCCATCGGCCGCTTCTGGTGGGACAACTGGCTACTGTGGAAAGCGCGTTCCCTGCGCGCTGCGGTGGTTGACGCCACGCGCGAAGTTCTCATTGTCCATCAGAATCATGATTATTCCCACACCAACTACGGGCCAAGCAAAGACGAATTGATGGCGAGCGAAGAATGCATCCTGAACGCACGCCTGACCTGCTTGGACTCGGCGGACTACGACGATGGCTTCTTCTGGCGCTACGCCTACACGATCGACGATGCCACCCACAAGCTGGTGGGCAGCGGACTGAAGAGCAATCCGCGGCGACTCTGGAAGCAATTCAAACGTTACAGTTCGCGTCCTGTGAGCGTAGCAAAGCTGGTCAAACGCACGATGCGTCACCCCCCAACTCCTGCCGAGCAGAGTAACACCGTCCCCGGGAGGCAGAGATGAAGCTGAGCTTCCGCAGGCAGGCCAAATGGCCATTTACTCCAGGCATCGGCGCCGACGAACACCTGGCAGAGAGTTTCCGCGTCCTACGCACCAAGTGGGGAGAAATCCCCGGCGGCGAGCAATTGCGAGTTCGATCCGAAGAACTGCTACAGATTTCCGACAACGAACTTCTGCGCATTTGGGCCGAGGGGCTGGCGGACTCTTCCGCGGGCACCGCATATTCGGTGCGCGGCTGGTACCACACGCTCTACTCCGATGTGTTTCGCGGGAAAAAAGTCCTAGAGATCGGCTCAGGCATGGGCTTCGACGGCATCACCTTCGCGAAGAACGGAGCCGAGTGGACTTTCGTCGATATCCTTGCCAGCAATCTGGAGGTGGTGAAGCGTCTATGCCGCTTGCAGGGCGTCGACAATGCCCGCTTCTGTCTGATGGAGGACTTACGTTCGCTGAACGATCTGCCGACAGACTACTCTGCCATCTTCGCGCAAGGATCGTTGATCAACTTACCCTTGGAAGCCACGCGCGTCGAAGCCAAAGCGCTCCTCGAGCATCTGCCCGTCGGCGGCCGATGGATTGAGCTGGGGTATCCCTACCGTCGGTGGACGCACGACAAGCGGCCCCCGTTCGACAAATGGGGAGAAAAAACCGACGGGGGCGCACCCTGGATCGAGTGGCACGACTTAAAAAAAGTTCGCGAATTCCTGGCACCCGCGCGGTTCGATGTGGTCTTCACGCTCGACTTTCACAAGTACGACTTCAACTGGTTCGATCTCATCCGACGCGCATAGTCGACTGCCGGGCCGAGGAAAACATTTGCAAAATCGATTACAAAATCTCGATTGCGCGCGCGACGGGCACAATCTGCGGTGCATCTTCGTGGCGTCGCGCACCGAGCTCAACAATCCCGCGCTCATTTCTCTGCTCCGAGACTAGTGTTCCAGTGTATCTTCCGGCTTCCAACTCGATGATGGCCGCGGAAGTTTTCTCGCAGGCTCCAGCATCGTGGCCCAAGATCAGCCTGGTCACTCCGGTCTTTAACTCGGCACGCTACCTCGAGGCGACTTTCCGTTCCGTGCTGAGTCAGGGATATCCGAATCTGGAATACATCGTCGTGGATGGCGGATCGACCGATGGCAGCGTGGACATCATCCGCAAGTACGAGAGCCAGCTGCACTCCTGGGTGAGCGAACCCGATCGTGGCATGTACGACGCGATTAACAAGGGCTTCGCCCGATCGTCGGGCGATCTGATGGGCTGGATCAGCGCCACCGACATGCTGCATGCTGGATCGCTGTTCGTGGTGGGTAGCGTGTTTCGCACCTTCCCCCAGGTCGAATGGATTACCGGCCGTCCCACCGGCTTTAGCGACGACGGCATGGCCGCCGAAATCCTGAGGCTTCGGCGCTGGTCGCGTTGGGCCTTTCTCGCGGGAGCCAATCGCTACATCCAGCAGGAGTCAACTTTTTGGCGGCGCAGCTTGTGGGAACGAGCGGGCAGCCGGGTGGATGACTCGCGGCGCAATGCCAGCGACTTCGAGCTGTGGGTGCGATTCTTTCGACACGCGAAGCTCTATTCGGTCGACGCCCTGATCGGCGGATTCCGCTCGCATCCGGATTCTCTCGGACTGCAGAATCTGGCGGAGTGCCATCGCATTCACGAAGAAATCCTGGAAAAGGAAGTCGCAAGCATGCGCGGCGCCGCCGGACTGAAGCTGTTTCGCAGATTAAGTTCCGCAGCGATGAAGACTGGGCTCGAACAATCGTGGCGCAAGATGGTGCTGGCGACGCTTCCCAAGCTGCCGGGCTCGGGTGCGGCACCGACCATCCGTTACAGGAAAGATCGCTGGGTCATGGAGTAGCCGCTACTTCTTCGCTTTGGAGAAATCCTCGACTACGAACAACTCTCCGTTGTGCTCGGCGGCTCCGATTCCAATGGAGTCAACATCCGAGTCCAGGATGTTTGCCTTGTGATTCGGCGAGTTCATGAATTCTGCGTGCGCCGCATTGGCGTTGGCGGCACGAACCACGTTCTCGGAAATCGAGATGAACCTGGCTCCCGCCTTGTTGGCGCGAGCGGGCAGGGACGTCTCGCCCGGGAAGGCGTGCTCGACCGCACCGCGCTTGGCCATCTCGTGGGCATGCTTGCGGGCGGCGGCGGCGAGAGCTTCGTCCCAGCGAAGGGCGCGCAGATTGTGCGCTTTGCGATCGCGATTGACGGATTCGAAGAGAGTGCGCTCTGACGGGCTGGACTGGGCGAGGACGAATGTAGCCGCGAGTAGCAGTACCAGGACAGCGCGCGCGTACTTCATTGGCTGGTTATATCATCGCGCCTCAGCTGGTGGTTGCAGGTTCCCTCTTCAATGTCTAGTCTTTAACTCCTATGGCGGAACGGTTCTCCTTTCGCGATCTGCGTGAATTGTTCGCCAAGGCGAACGAGGAGAAATCCGGCGATCAACTGGCTGGATTGGCCGCGCGGTCGGAGCGGGAGCGAGTGGCGGCAAAGCGCCAACTGGCAGACCTTTCACTCGCGGACATCGTTGCGCAGCCGCTCATCGACCCGGAAAAAGATGACGTGAGCCGGCTCATTGCCGGGAGCTTCGATGAAAATGTGTTCGCCCCTATCCGAAGCATGACCGTCGGGGACTTTCGCGAGTTTATTCTTGACGACGCTACCAGCGGCGACACGCTACAAGGTTTGCAGTGGGCCGTGACTCCGGAAATTGTCGCGGCGGTTACCAAAATCATGAGCAACAAGGACCTGATTTTGGCCGGGGCCAAGATTCGCAATGTCACGCGTTGCCGCAACACGATGGGCGAGCCGGGCGTGCTCGGCATTCGGGTGCAGCCGAATCATCCGGCAGACGACATCGGCGGCATCCTGCTTTCGGCGTTTGAGGGACTGCTCTATGGCTGCGGCGACGCGGTGATCGGCGTGAATCCGGCGACGGAGTTGGTCGAGAACGTTGCGAACATTCTTCATGGACTCGCCCACCTGATCGAAACCTACAACATTCCTACACAGAGCTGCTGTCTGGCGCATATCACCACGCAACTTGCGGCGATGCAACGTGGAGCGCCCGTCGACCTGCTCTTCCAGTCAATCGCCGGCACCGAGGCCGCGAATCGTTCCTTTGGCATTACGCTCTCGATGCTACGCGAAGGACACGGGCAGGTCATCGAACATCATGGCAACCGCGACGTGCCGTGGATCGGCACGAACGTGATGTACTTTGAAACTGGCCAGGGGAGCGCGCTTTCGGCGGAAGCGCACCATGGAGTGGACCAACTTACCCTCGAAGCCCGCGCCTATGGGGTTGCGCGCGCGTTCGACCCGTTTCTGGTGAACAGCGTGGTTGGATTCATCGGGCCGGAGTACTTGTATGACGAGCGGCAGATCATTCGGGCCGGGCTGGAAGATCATTTCATGGGCAAATTGCTGGGTCTGCCGATGGGGTGCGATGTCTGCTACACCAACCATGCAGCCGCGGATCAGAACTCGGCCGACAATCTTTTGTTCCTGCTGGCGACGGCGGGCTGCAACTATTTCATGGGAGTTCCCTGCTCCGATGACGTCATGTTGAACTACCAGTCGACGAGCTATCACGATGCGCTGGCGGCGCGGAGGATTTATCACCTCCGGCCAGCGCCGGAATTTCTCGCATGGCTCCAGCGGATGGGAATCTATCGTGATCTGGAACCGGCGTTGCTCGATCCGCCAGCGCGCAAATCACTGATGCAGGGGTTGGAAGCTTCTTTGGAGAAGTTCCAGTGACGGCGGACTCGATCGTTTCAGAAGACTGGCCGGAAATCGTCCGCAGGATTCGCGCCCGCACCCCTGCCCGCCTCCTTTCGGGCCGCGCCGGAGCCGGTTACCGGACTGACACTCAACTCGACTTACGAGATGCACACGCCGCGGCTCGCGATGCGGTGCGCACCGAGTTGGATCTCGAGCAACAGTTCGATGTGGAGTTGTTGCAACGGTGGGGATTATTTGAGGTGCACACCGCGGCAAACTCGAAAGACGAGTATCTTCTTAACCCCGGTTTAGGACGGACGTTCCTCGAGGCATCAAGAAAAGAAATTGCGCGCCGCTGTCCTGCCCGATGTGACCTGCAGATCGTGATCGGTGACGGGCTGTCGGTGACCGCGGTAGGCGCGCAGGTACCCAAGCTGTTGGATCCGCTGCATCAGGGCGCACAGGCTCGCAGCTGGAGTTTCGGTCAAGTGTTCGTCATTCGACATTGTCGAGTGGGGATTTTGAATGAAATTGGAGAGTTGCTCTCACCGAGCGTAGTCGTGCTGTTGATCGGCGAGCGCCCGGGACTGGCGACCGCGGAGAGCCTGTCGGCCTACCTGGCGTATCGACCCGATCGCTCGCATACCGACGCTCATCGCAATGTGATTTCGAACATCCACGCGCGGGGAGCGCCTCCGGCGGACGCTGCGAGGCGCATCCTTGAGTTGGCGTCTCAGATGATGAAGGCAAAGTCCAGCGGAACACTGCTGGGAGCGTCGGCGACGCTGGAGGGAGAAACCGGGTAGTGGATTTTGGTGGAGCTGACCGGGATCGAACCGGTGGCCTCCTCGTTGCGAACGAGGCGCTCTCCCAGCTGAGCTACAGCCCCACTGCACTGGTGGAAAGACTGGGTGCAGTTAATTCTAGCAGCCATGCCTTGATTGACAAAACTCCGCCGCAGTCGAGTTAGGAGCTGGAATTCATTTCGATACGGGCGCTCGCAACCTCGAATAGCTCCGCCCGCCAACCCCGCCGAGCAACCACAGCTATAATCACTAGTGTGAGCGATTCGAATTCAGTTCGTCAGGTGGCGTCCGCCGACTTCCCAACCCGTTGGGGAATATTCCGTATCTACGGCTTCGTTGGCCCCTCCAGTGACGGCGGTACAGGGACGCGCGAAGAAGCCGTGGCTCTTGTAATGGGTGACGTGACCAGCAAGCCCCCCCTGGTGCGCGTGCACTCGCAATGCCTCACGGGCGATGTCTTCGGCTCGCTGCGTTGTGATTGCCGCCAGCAACTCGAGATGGCTCTCGCCATGATTGCCGAAGAAGGCGCCGGAGTGCTGATCTACGAGCAAAAAGAAGGACGCGGCATCGGGTTGATGGCGAAGTTGCAGGCTTACGAGTTGCAGGATGCGGGCCTCGATACTGTGGAGGCTAATGAGCGCCTGGGATTCAAGGCCGACCATCGCGACTTCACTTTGCCCGGCGAGATGTTGAAAGCACTTGGCATCCGCCAAGTTCGTTTGCTCTCGAATAATCCCGACAAAGTTGCAGCCCTTGAGCAGGGCGGAGTGCAAGTGGTCGAGCGCGTGCCGTGCGAAGTCAAAGCCAGCCCGCAGGCCGAAGAGTACCTCAAGACGAAGAAAGAAAAACTGGGACACATGTTCACCTCCCGTTAAGCGCAACCGCGCTTGCGGGGTGAATTCCGTCGTGCTCTAATCCTGATTCCATTTGCCCATGCCTGGAGCATTCCCAGTAACTCGTCCATCCTCCAGACGCGGTGTGATTGCCTTAGCCCTCGCGCTGATCGCCTCGGCGGCGATGCTGAACTACTACCTGAACTGGTTTCTGCCGCGCGCCCGCGAGGTCAGGGCTGAGAAGCAGCTTGTTGGATACTCCTTCGGCAACGATCTCTATACAGTGTGGTACGGCGCACGCGCCGGAATGCAAGGGCACCGCGACCTTTACAGTCTTGAAATCGCACATGAAATCCAGATGGGCCTTTACGGCAGGTCCATCGATCCATCCCGGCAGGGCGACCCCAAGGACCTGCGGGTCTACGGGTATCCCGCCTTCACCGAGCTGTTGTTCTGGCCGTTTAGCCTGCTTTCTTTTGAGGTTGCGCGGCTCGTCTGTCTCTTCCTACAGGTTCCGCTGATTGTCCTTACAACCGTCTTCTGGATGCGGGCGCTGTCGTGGCGCCCCGATTGGTTCTGGATCGCTGTTGTGTTGCTGCTCGTGCTGACGAGCTATCCGGCTCTCGAAGCCCTGTACGCGGGACAGGTCGGAGTATTTGTGTGTTTTGCACTGGCCGCCTCTATCGTGGCAGTGCAAAAGGACAGGCTGTTGCTTGCGGGGGCTCTGATGGCTTTGGGGACGATCAAGCCTCACGTCATGCTGCTTCCAATTCTCTATCTCGGACTATGGACTCTGAATGACTGGCGCAGACGGCGCATGTTCTGTGTGGGCCTGGTCTCGACCGAAGCTTTGCTGGTTGGAGCGGCCCTCATCGTGTGGCCACACTGGATTCAGTCATGGATCAATGTGGTCGCTCGGTATCATGGCTACACGCCGCCGTCACTCACCGTCCAGATGCTCACCTGTTGCCCTCCTCGCCATGGCCGCGTTGCTTCTCGTCGCCGTCGTACTTTCGTGGAAAAACCGGGCGGCTTCTCCTCACTCTCTGGACTTCTGGCTCACCCTCACCATTTTGCTGAGTATCACAGTTGGCGTTTTGCTTCCCGGACATGCCGTTTACGATCACTTGATCCTGTTGCCGGGACTGCTTCTGCTCGCCATGACCTGGCGAAGATTACCTGAGAACTGGGCGATGAAAGCCATGCTGATAACAACGCTTGGAACGCTCCTGTGGCCATGGTTCGCGTCCATTCTTCTGATCCCAATTCATTCGGTTCTAGCTCGACGCGAGTTCTATTCGATGTCAATCTTGGGGCTCCCCTTGCGCATGGCCGCAGGACTCCCCTTTATCGTGCTCGCGCTGCTTGCCCTGGCGTATCGGTCGCACGCGCAAAGGATGACCGGAAAGCTATCTCCGGAGAGCTCGTTCGATCACGCGCCGTAGACGGGCCTTGTTCTTCGTCGGCAAGTACTCGATGGCAGCTTGAGCCAGAGCGGCATAGACCTTTCGAGCCACTGGCGCGGATTCGAGCGCTTGCAGATGCCGTTTGACCGTCTCGCTATCGCCCCGCACGATGGGTCCGCTAAAGGCATTGGGGGCGCCGAAGGAAGCATAGTTCACGAGCGTCTGCCGAAGGATGGGCGTTATGCGTCGATGCGCTTCTTGCCTCGAAATGCCGGCCCTTCGGGCCACCTGCTCGGTTGTGGCCAGCAGCGCTGTGAGCAGGGGGGAAGCGAATGTTCCCCAAGCGTGGTAAAGAGGCTTGTCCTTGCGGTCGATCGGGAAACTCTCCGCGCCGAGCCGCTGGAGGATCCGGGTGACCATTTGCACTGCCAGCGGATCTCCTTCGATGGCAAAACCGACGCCTTTCAGCGCCGGAGCGCTGCCTTCGACGAAAGTCATCATCGGATGCGCTGAGGTGACATGCGCACCCCGCGCGCGCAGCCCCGCCAACTCAGTGGCGGTCAGCGCGCCCGAAGAGTGCACTGCGGTCTTTCCCTTCCAGTCTTTGCCCGCAAGCAACCGGGCAGCTTTTGCGATTTCACGATCGGGGACGCAGAACCACACCAGATCGGCGCGCAGCGCAGCCTTCTGGAACGTGGTGGCCGCCGCTCCGACCTGGCGCGCCAATGCCTTCGCTCGCCACCGAGAATCTTTCCGGTCACGCGAAACAAGCTCGCTGATGGAGTAACCGGCGGCCCGTAGCGAAAGCGTCAGCGCCGATCCAAGCTTTCCTGTCCCGACGATTGCGATTCGCGGACGGCGTTTTCCCTCTTTCATCGCTCGCAGCATATCAGCGGTCCGAAGCGCACGCGAAATCCGTCGCAAGCGACGACGCTCGTCATCGCTTTGGCTCCTCGCTTATATTCCTTGTATGAAGAAATCCGCGAGATCAAAAACGACATCGAAAACCGCACGCGTCCTTTCCCGCCGGCTTGTCTACAAGGGACCGGTTTTCTGGGTGACCTCCGAACGCGTGGTGGAGCCTTCTGGGGTGCGCGTGCTGCGGGAAGTTGTGCGCCACACCGGATCGGTCGTCGTCCTCGCAACCATCGGTCACGGTAAGGATCTGAAGGTTCTGCTCGAACGTCAATACCGGCACGCCGCCGACTCCTACTTATGGGAGCTTCCGGCGGGGAGAATCGACAAAGGGGAGCAAGCGCTGGCCGCCGCCAAACGCGAACTGCTGGAAGAAACCGGCTACAAAGCCAAGAGTTGGAAGAAAATCTTAAAGTTCTACGCGAGTCCGGGCTTCGTGGCCGAGCCTATGACCCTTTTCTGGGCACAGGGACTTACGCCCGGCGAGGCCCAACCCGAGGAAGACGAGGTGATCGCCCAGCACCTGTTGCCGCTCTCCAAAGCCATTCAAATGGTGATACACGGCACCATTCGGGACGCCAAGACGATCGCTGGAGTGCTCTGGCTTTCCCACCACGAAAATAGCTCAAGGTCACAAAAATAAAGGCCTGAACGTGTGACCCTCATCCTTGACAGCCCCTACCCCCCGCCGCACAATGTGCCCAGAATTCGGCAGGGTACAGCCTCGTTTCCCTGTGAAATGTCGAGATGAGGCGATGACTGCCGGAGGGGGCGCAAGTGGAACGACTGAAAGGTACGGTTAAGTGGTTCAATAATGCCAAGGGCTACGGATTCATCGGCCGTGAGGATGGACCCGATGTTTTTGTGCACTATAGCGCGATTACTTCCGAAGGCTACAAGAGCCTGCAGGAAGGTGACACGGTGGAGTTCGAAATTACGCAAGGACAGAAAGGTCCGCAAGCAGCGAACGTCGCAAAAGCTTCTTGAAGTGTTGCCACTCCGGCAACCCAGCAACGCCTGTTCGGCCTGACGACGCCCGTTTCGTATCCAGGCCCGCCCTCCCCAACCGGTCGCGTCCAGGCGGAGCCCTGCCCACCCAGCCTTCCGCTTGCACGATATCTTGTTTAATCTGTTTCTTTCCATGGATAACAAAGCCATCGCCAATCTTCTTTACGAAACCGCCGATTTGATGGAAATCGACGGACAGGATTCTTTCCGCATCCGTTCCTACCGCAACGCCGGGCAGGCCATCGAGAATCTCCCGCAACGTATGTCAGATCTCATCGCCCATCCCAAGAAGGTCCTGGCCATCCCCGGGATCGGCAAAGGCATGCTCAATAACTTGCAGGCGCTGTTCAAGGAAGGCCGGCTCGCCCTGCATGCGGAACTGCTCGAGAAATATCACCCGTCGATGCTGCAGTTGCTGAAGATTCAAGGCCTGGGACCGAAGACGATTGCCCTGATCTGGAGCGCCTACCAGGTTTCTGATGTGGACGGAGTAGAGAAGCTCGCGCGCGCTGGCAAGATTCGCGAGCTTCCCCGTATGGGCGAGAAGCATGAGCTCAAGCTGATCAAGGCTATCGAAGACTATAAGCGGATCGGCGGCCGCTTTCTTATCGATCACGCAGAAGTGGAAGCCGAGAAGCTCTCCAAATATCTCTCGACCATTTCCGGCATCGACAGGATCACGCCCGCGGGATCTTTGCGGCGGGGCCGCGAGACGGTGGGCGATCTTGACGTCCTGGTCACAGGCTCGTGCTGCGTCGACGACGGCCAGCGTGCTGACGCGATCCAGCACATTGCGCAGTACCCGCCGCTCATGGATGTCATTGCCAAGGGCGACAACAAAATCAGCTTCCGCCTGCGCAGTGGGATGCAGGTCGACGTGCGCCTGTTATCGCCCGCATCGTTCGGTGCCGCCATGCAGTACTTCACCGGATCCAAGGGGCACAACGTCGCGCTGCGCCAGCGCGCCCTGAAGATGGGTTACACGTTGAGCGAGTACAGCCTCGCCGACGTGAAGACCGAACAACCGGTGGCGGGAGCCACAGAAGAAGAAATCTACGCCAAGCTCAAGCTTGACTACATCCCTCCGGAGATGCGCGAGAACCTGGGCGAAATTGACCTTGCGGCCCAGCACAAGCTTCCACGTCTGATTACCGCCGAAGACCTGCAAGGCGACGTGCACATGCACACTGTCGAGACCGATGGCCGAAACACCATTGAAGAAATGGCGGAAGCGGCGAAGGCTCACGGGTACAAGTACATCGCGATTACCGACCACTCGAAGAATCTCGCCTTTGCAAACGGTCTCGACGATCAGCGCGCCCTCGCGCACATTCAGCGCATTCGCGACGCCAGTGATCGCATGGGGGGCATTCGCATCTTTGCGGGAATTGAAGTCGACATTCTCGGCGACGGCGCGCTCGATCTGTCAAATGAAGTCCTGAGCCAGATGGATATCGTCATCGCCAGCGTTCATTCGCATTTCAATCAGGAGAGCGCAAAGATGACGGAGCGTCTGCTGCGGGCGATCGAGAATCCGAACACGTCGATTCTCGGACATCCGACCGGACGCCAACTCTTACGCCGGGATGCCTACCCGTTCGACATCGATGCGGTTTTGAAAATCGCCGCTAAAAACAAGGTAGCCATGGAATTAAATGCCTATCCTGACCGCCTGGATCTGAACGACGTCCATCTGCGCCAAGCCAAAGAGCAGGGCGTGAAGATCGTCGTCAACACCGACTCCCACCACACCTCGCACTTGAGCAAGATCCGCTACGGGATCCTGCAGGCGCGACGCGCGTGGCTTACGCAGGAAGATGTATTGAATACTCTGCCCGCGGAGAAGTTCGCGCAGGCCATGAAGCACGCGTGGTGAAGCGCAAACGCCACCTGAACTGCGAAGCAGTCAGGAGCGGTTTTCGTAGCGCCGGCATCTTGCCCTCGTCGCGGCGGGGGGGACGGCGGCGCTACCGTCAAACTTCAGATGAAGAGGCTGACGGTTCCGGTGCCGATCAGTGCAATTGCCCAGATTAAGTCGAGGTTGATCCAGGCCTTCCGCAAAATCGCGACACCAAATTTTTCAAACACCAGTAGGGCGACTGCCGCCGTGATCACCAAGTAGCCAACGGCGTGCAGTGATATCGCCAGCAGCGCTGTCGCCGGCGTGCTTGGATGCATCTCCATGCCATGGTGAGTAACGGGCACGGCCATCGCCAGAAACAGCGGTACGACCATCAATCCGGCACCATGCGCCGACGCCATCAAGAACGACCACACCGTCAGGCCGCCTTTGCTCACGCGTATACTCGCCCAACTGGGATGCCGGTGACGAAACAGCCGGCTGGCGCCGAAAAGCACGAGAATCGCCGCCACCACCCAGCGCACCCACTGCAACGGCATCACGGCTCCCGCCACAACCGCCAAAGCAATCGCCGCTACCACCGCCAGCGCGTGGCCGATGCCGAGCGGCAGCAGCGCGCTGAGCACGGCGCCGCGGCGGCCCTCCTGCAGACCGAGCGCCACGGCGAACAGCCATCCCATGCCCGGGTTGATGCCGTGGAAGGCTCCGAGTCCAATCAGGACCGCCCACGAACTGGTCATCTCTCCCATCGACAGCCTCAGGAGAAGCAGTACGAATCGGAGGATGCATCTCCGCCCTGGAGATGCACCTGGTGTGGGCGGAACTTGTCGA
>Ga0210406_10003879_pt1 | contig 16220 bp, 14 predicted proteins | sample IncBWC30MmetaG_FD_155454 | JGI IMG/M metagenome (GOLD analysis project Ga0210406, IMG submission 155454) | Forest soil microbial communities from Barre Woods Harvard Forest LTER site, Petersham, Massachusetts, United States - Inc-BW-C-30-M | ecosystem: Environmental > Terrestrial > Soil >... | reverse complement strand
GGCGCCAGCGGAAACCAGGCCACTCCGCCGCCGTTTCCGAAATCTCGCGAGGAATTCGAATCTCCCACGAAGGTAACGAGCGCCGGGGAATACACGGGACGCTGCGCGTATACGTCCTGATTGGCTTCACGGTGCGGGGGAACCCAAACCCAACCCCCACCGCTGTATCCGTCATTATTCACGTGCGCCCACCGGCCGTAGTGCGACGTCACGAATCCAGAAGGCGCGTCGTCCACCCAGGTCCAGCCCCACGGATCCACCCAAGCCCAGTGACCGTCTCTGTAGGGCGCCCAATCTCGCGAAACATGCGTCGGGACCCAGACCGGGCCGTAAGTACGATCCGTCCTCCAGGTGCCGTTTTGATCGAGGTCTTCCGAGCCGGTCAGTTCCGGGGAAACGTAACGGGCCGATTGTGAGCGTCCTTCGCGTAGTTCCCGGCTGTACGACCACTGATCGAAATCATCCTTGCCCGGCAGATCGTAAATGTCATAAGAAATGTAATCCGTGCCGGAGACTTGAACCTGGGAGCCTCCATCCACAAGAAACGCCTGGCCTCCGCCGTTTATCTGCCCCTGGCCGTCGCGAAGTGTAATGGTCGTGAAGCTGCCGTCTGGATCAACGGTAACGCGGTAGTCGCCGCGCCGGAGCAAGGTAAACGCGAGGTTCGGAGTATCCACTTCGAACACGTCGTCGCGGTAAAGATTCCGCACACGCACATCGATAGTTCCGGAGTTCAACTGTATCTGAACCGTACGGTCATCCAGATTCAGAAAGGAAAACGAGACCTGTCCGCCCACGCGAATGGCGGTTGACCCGATATGCATCTCAGCTCTGGATCTATCGCCTGTCCAGAGACTGTCTCCCGTAGTCATTGGCCGGTTCAGGGTGGCCCAGCCCCAGTCACTCTCGCCGCCCGGCTGGAAGGAAACACGGCCCTCCACGTAATTCAGCCGGGCCACACGTATGGGCGGGTCATCGTATGCGGAAGCTGACCGCACGACCACAACGGACAGGCAGAGCACTAGGCATACGCGCCCGCAGAAATTTGCAAAAAAAACTGCTTTCTTCATCACTCAGCTCCTTGTGGGCACACCATTGCCGTGACTCTCCTCGAAGGAATTCATGGCAACGTTAATCAGGCAACCCAATTAGACCGAGCCCGAATTCGGCTCCCTCCAATTGCTCGACGCCCTGGTTGGTAGGCTAGAACAGGAACCGCAGGGCTGCTGTTCCGTTTTGGACATGGCCACCCCCTCTCGCGCTGCCCGCCTCGCGGCATTCCTCGCTGCGTGCTTGATCGCACCCGCGATTCTGAAAATGCGGTCGTGGTTCACGAAGCAAAGGAGATCATGATGGCGAAAAAGGTGCCTACCCGCAAACTGCCCGGCCAGCTCATCCGGGTTCAACGCGCCTACGGCCTCCCGTTCGAAGACGGAGAGATTTCTAGAGAGTCGGCTGCCAGAGGAAGGCCGCGTCCGAACCGCGGCCCTGTCTCTCATCCTGCGATCGAGGCGGGGAAATGCAACGGGTCTAACCTAACTTTCTCCGTTGAGCATCTCCGAGCCGGTTAAGTGCTTTTGAATCAGTCGCGGTTAGAGAAAGGTCTTCACCACAAACGATGCCCTACCGGACGGTCTGTAGCTCGATTTCATGGCTCTGTTTTTGCGTGATAAGGCGCGGCGGCGGCTGGCTCGCCAGTTGCCATTTCAGTTCCTCTAAGAGCAATTTGGTGTCGAGAGAAGAAACGAACGATGAGAGCTGGTGCTCGCAGAAAGATCGCTGGCGCGAAGGCAAGACCATCAAGATGTCCGAAGCAAGGACACATTGAAGAAGCGAAGACGCCATGAAATGTTTTCTGGCCTTTGTTCTTATCTCAATGAGAGGGGTCGGCTTGCCGCAGGGAACCCATTGGAATTCTATCAGCGCTAGTCATTTTTGATGTAATTCTCTAGGATTTTGCAGCTGCAGGTACCTCAACGAGGCTAAAAGCTGAGAGAACCATGACAATTCAATACAAAGGCGCCAGTGTTCCCGGGCCGATCGGCATTAAGCCGGACACCTTGGGAGGCCGCGTTCCCGGTCCGCTGGGAGCCCGCATCCCCGACCCGTTGCAGTTTAAAAAGACGGACCTGAGCGGCAGTGCGAGCAGAGCGGTGGCTAAGACCTTGGCCATGCCGGCTCCGACACACGGAAGCAAAACCATCCTTCTCGCCCGCGCGGTGGACTGGAATCTTTCCAAAGCTTCGCCCCTCACCGAAGATATCAAGCAAGGCGAACTTGGCACCTGCCCTATCGGAGCAATTCTGGCGGCGTTAGCGAATACGCCCACCGGCAAGAATCGGATCAATAATCTCATCACCGAATACACCGGCGCTGCGGTCAAGACAACGTTCAGCAAAGACATCTTGGATACGCTTACTTCCAGGTTTGAGGGCGATCGAGAGTATCGCCCGCCCGAAAAGGAGATTCTGTCGAAGCGTTACTTCTCTGTGAACCTCGACTCAACGGTCGAAGTGAGCGATGTCTTCTACGTCAGATACACCGATGGTTCCGATGCCGACATGATTTTCATGGGGTCGGCCAAGGAGGCGCTGTGGCCTTGCGTGATTGAGAAAGCCTTCGCAGCAAAAATCGGCAACTATGACGATCTCGACGATGAAAGCAAGCATTCGGCCAACGAATTTTGGACTATCCTGGCGGGCGCGCGTCCGCAAGTGCTCAGCATTGACGACAAGACAGATCTTAATAAGATTAGCGCCATCGCCAAGGCCGCTGCCCGAGTCCCGGCCATCGGTGCTTCCAAGGATGACGCTACTCTCGTATTAGGCGATCACGGCTTTGCTATTCTGGGCATAGACGGCTCCACCATCCGGCTTTACAATCCCCATGGCAAGAAGGAAAGCGTATCGTTGACGGAATTTCGACAGAGTTTCAAGAATATCCTCTCCGGCAACCCTAAAGCCTGAACCTGCTGACGTCCGGTTTGAAGCCCGCCGCGTACAGAATGGCCTTCCGGCGGTGGACATTCGCGCGTGGAGGATGTCAACGGGATTTGACCTCGAGAAAAGGAGCCTCGGCACTGGACACTGTTACGCCAAGAGCGAAAGCTTAATCGCTGCGCAGCGCCTCGATTGGATGCAAGGATGCGGCTCTGCGCGATGGCACGTAACTAGCGGCCAAGGCAGCCGCGAGAACAACCGCGCCTGAAACGCCAAACGTTAATGGATCCGCTGGCGTAACGCCAAAAAGCAGGGAGGACATCCAGTGGGAGACCCCTCGCGCTGAAACCAATCCAACCGCACCACCAAGGCATGTAAGTATCAGGCCCTGCCGCAAAAAAAGAGCTTTGATCGTTCGGGGCTCGGCACCCACAGCGACACGGATGCTTATCTCTTTGCGACGCTGTGCAACGGCATAAGCCAGAACACCGTAGACTCCGATGATCGAAAGCGTCACGGCCATTACTGCGGCGATTCCAAGCAGAACAAGGGCAAAAGACCGGCGTTCCATCGTGAACCTCGACAGATCGCTTAGAGTTCGAACTCTCACCAAGGGCAAGCTGGAGTCCACGGCGTGGATCTTCGCCATGATTTCTTGCAGTAGGCCTTGTGTGCCGGCGCGACGGCTGCGCAACGCGAACGCAACGCTGCGGCGAAAACCCGGGAAATAGACGATCCCAGGCGGCTGTCGATCGACACCATCGTCATCGACGTTTTCCGCAACGCCTACGATGACGGTCCACGGGCCGGTGCCCATGCGGATGCGTTTGCCGAGCGCATCCTGCGGGTCACCCCAATTCTCGCGAGCCATGTTCTCGGAAATTATGGCCACGCGAGGAGGGCTGACCAGGTCGCTCCATGCGAAATCCCGGCCAGCGATCAGCCGCGTCCCGAGCGCGGCAAAGAGGCCCGGGGAAATAGACTTGATGGTTCGGTTCGGGGGGATTCTGTCAACTGCCGTCTTACCCTCGACGGAGACGGGGTTGCCGTTATGGTATTCCAGTTCGAGTGGCAAGGCCGTGGCAAACCCTGCCGCGGTAACTCCGGGAATAGCGGCGAGTTCGTGGAGAATATCAGCTTGCGTTTGGGCTACGCGCTCGGGCTCCGGGATCTGAGCTTCGGGAATAAACAGCCGGACCGTCTGAATCTCCGCGGGGTGAGTAAAGCCCGGTTTCACGGCGCTCAACGCGATGAAGCTGCGAACCAGGAGTCCTGCTCCGACCAACAACACCAGAGCAAGCGCTACTTGCGCCACAACCAGCGCATTTTGTGCGTGCAGCTGCTGCGCACTCGGGCTGGCGCCCCGCGCGTTTTGCAGTCTGCCGCTGAGGCCTGATTTCAGGAGCGCTAGGAATCCAAACAGCATGCCCGATAGCAAGGAGCAGGCCAGCGCAAACAAGAGACTCGTTGAGTCAAGCCCTATCTCGCTGATTCTAGGTAGGGTGCTCGGTCCATGGGTCACCAGCACGCGAAGTGCGGCATACGCGAGAGCTAAACCGGCAGTGCCGCCGAGAGTAGCCAACGCGAGGCTCTCTACGATTAGTTGACGAGCGATTTCCCCCCGGCCTGCGCCAAGTGCCGTTCGAATGGCAAACTCTTCGCGCCGGGCGTGCGCCCGCACCTGCACCAGGTTCGCCACGTTCGCGCAGACCAGCAAGAGCACGATTACCAGCGCTCCCATCAAAATTTCGAGGACGGCTCCGACGTCTCCGACGACATCCTTTTTCAGCGGATGAATGTTGGGTTTGACGCGCAGCTCCTTCAGTGCTTGCCCCCACTGGGCGTTTCCTCCCCAAATACGCAGCACCCGCGCCAGGTCCTGATTGGCTTGTGCAAGACTGACACCGGGTTTGAGCCTGGCGACGCCGAAGTTATCGGCGTCCTCGGATCCCGGAGCCCCGCTGGCTACGCTTTGTGCCAGGAACACGTCAGGGTCAACGTTGAAGAATTCGAAGCTCCGAGGCATTACACCGACCACTTGACAAGGGACGAAATCGATGAGGACCAACTGACCCAGTACGCGCTCGCTACCGCCGAATCTGCGCTGCCAATATTTGTAGGAAAGGATGACAGCTTTCTGCGCACCCGGCACCTCATTCGCGCTGGAGAACCAGCGGCCCAAATAGGGCTGCACGCCGAGCGCAGGGAGGACTCCGTGCGTCATGGATACGGTCGCAACCAGTTCAGGGTCGCCGCTGCCGGTGACTGCCGCCGCGCCAGCCGTCCAAACGCCGAAGTCGACAAAGCTCTGGGCCTGCTCGTTGTAGGCCGCGTACATTTCGAGGGAGAGAGGCCAGTCGTCTACGACTTGGCCTGAAAACACCGCGGAGTTAGAAACCCCTACCAGCTTCTCCGGCTCAGCATAAGGCAGGGAGCGAATAAGCACGGCATTGACGACGCTGAAGATCGCGATGTTGGCACCGATCCCCAAGGCGAGCGTTAGCAGCGCAGGCACGCTAAAACTTCGCTTGGTCCAAATGATCCGCAGCGCGTACCGCACATCGCGCGTGAAATTGTCGATCACGTTTACACCTCTCGTATCGCGACACTCTTCCTTCGTCCTCTCCAGCGGCCCAAACCGGCGGCGCGCCATCATGCGAGCTTCGGTTTCGTTCATACCGGAAGCTACGAATTCCTTGACGAGTTGTTCCAAATGAATTTCGATCTCCTGTTGCAGATCGGCATCTGCCCGAGATTTCCTGAATATCGAACGAAGGCGATGCATGAACACTCGATACACTCGCATAAAGGATTGTTCCTAAGCGGTTTCGATTAAGAGTTGGACAGCGGAGCAGAGCCTGTTCCAGCTATCAAGTTCGCGGTGGAGTTGTTTCCTGCCCGCACGCGTCAATGAATAAACCTTCGCAGGGCGCCCAAGATCAGAGTCTTTCCACTCGGCCCGAAGCCAGCCTTGTTGTTCGAGTCGATGCTATCGACAATGCAACAGACGCTGGAATGGCCGAGGCATCAGCATGCCTAAGCCTTCAGACCTGCTGCAGGGAACACTAGATCTCCTGATCCTCAAGACCATTGCGACGGCGCCGCTTCATGGCTGGGCGGTTGCAAAGCGCATTCGGCGTGAGGTGAAGCGGCGACCCTTATACCGCAAATGAGAAGCTCGGTTAGTCCTGGCGCAGCGCCGACATTGGCTCAATTCTCGCAGCACGCCGCGCCGGGAACCAGCAGGCCATCGCAGCGGTAAGCGATACCACGCTCATGGCCATTGCAACATGGCCGGAGGCGCCGGACTCGAGTCCTACCAGTACGCCGCGAAGCACGCGTATCAGGACCATTGTGAAACCGAGCCCAATCGCAAGGCCTGTCGTCGCGTTGACGAATCCCTGACGGAACACTAAAGCCAAAACGTTGCCCGGAGTAGCGCCGAGCGCCATCCGAACGCCGATCTCGTGGGTTCTGCGCGAGGTGATGTACGAGGTTACGCCATACACGCCGGCTATGGACATCACCAGCGCCAGAAACCCGACGGTCGCAAGCAAGCTCATGATGAACCGCCGATCGGCAAGCGACTCCGCAATGAGCGTACGCATCGAAGCACTGAGAAAGACCGGTTGATTTGGATCGGCGCTCGCAATCGCGCGTCGCATGTCCTTTTCTACATCTCCGGCAGGCCGATTGGTCCTTACGACCAGGAATACCGCTTTGTCCAGCGAAGACGAGGAGACATAAACATTTGCCAGCTGTGCTCCGTCCATGGCCGCGTGCCGAATGCTCGAAATCACACCGACTACTCGCTTCCAGTTATTCGGTTTCTCGGGTGTGCAGTAGAGACATATCCGCTTGCCAATGGGATCATCTCCCGGCCACAAACGGCTAGCCGCGATGTCATTGACAATCGCAGTGTCGCTGGACTCCTTTGCATCCGCTTCACTGAACCAGCGACCCGCGATGAGACGCACCCTCATCGTCTGCAGGTACTCCGAGCTGACGACATCAATTTCAGCCGGCAGCTGATTGCGCGGTTCCAGTACCGCAGCTTCGCTGCTGGTGATCAAGCCGCCGTGATTCTCTCCGCTGAAAGGCAATGCATCTACAGTTCCGGCACTCTCCACTCCAGGAATAGCACGAACTGCGTCGAGAAACCGCCTGTAAACCATTCCTCGATCCTCAGGAGTTGGATATCGCCTGCCGGATGGGATCACGACCGAGCCAAGAATGTGATTTGCGTCAAAGCCCGGATCGGTTCCGAGCAGCTCCATGAAGCGGCCCACGAGTTGCGCCCCGATCACGACGAGCACCACCGTAATTGCCACCTCGCTGACCACAAGCAATCCGCGCAGCCGGTTTCCACTGCCAGACGCTCCGCGCACGCCGAAATCGTTTGCCGCGATCACGCGAGTAAACGCAGCCCGGATTGCGGGAGCAATCCCAAACAACATGCCATTCACCAGAGCGACGACGAGCGCGAAGCCCAGAATGGGCCAGTCTGCGCGAGCCGATGCTAGCCGGGGAATACTCACGGGAGCGACTGCCGGCAAAATCTTCCAGGCGGCAGCCGTCAAAGCGTAACCAGCGATGCCGCCAAGTACCGCCAGCACGCAGCTCTCGGTGAGAAGCTGGCGGACGATGCGCACGGTTCCGGCACCGATTGCCATCCGAATGGCAATTTCTCGCTGCCGCGCCAGTCCTCGCGCCAACAATATATTGGCGACATTCGCGCAACCAATCAGCAAGAACATCACGGCGGCAGCCATCAGGCACCAGAGAGCATTTCTGGTCTTTCCGACACTTCGGTCAAGCAGGTAGCCGAGTCGAAGTCCACGATCTCGGTTAGTAGCAGGGAATTCCCGACTGAGAGCCGCGCCAATCGATGCCACATCCTGCTGCGCCTGAGAGAGAGACACGCCGCGACGCAGTCTTGCGACCACACCAATCGCGCCGGCCGGGTTCACTGGGCCACCGGTCAACAGCGGTTCCCAAAACTCGACATAAGGCGAAGGTGTGTGGGCCGCTGCCCGGCGTAGAGGGAAGTTGAACTGCGGCGGCATAACTCCGATCACCAAGCACTCATGGCCGTTAATTGTGATATTGCGCCCTACGATGTTGCGGTCGCCGCGGAATCGTCGCTTCCATAGCCCGAAATTCAGGATCATTACTTCCGTATGGCCGATCTGGTCCTCTTCGGGAAGAATGTTGCGGCCCAGCATTGGCGTGACCCCCAGCGTCGCAAAGAGGCTCGCGGACACTCTCAGTCCGTAGAGCGCCTCTGGGGGCGCCGATCCGTCGCCCGCAAGATCGACGAGGGAGTTACCGTAGACCCCGACAGATTCAAGCGTGCGCGTCCGACGCATGATCTCGTGAGCGTCATTCCAGAATGCGAAGTCCACGTGCGACCGCGCGTTTGACAGTCCTGCCGGATCGAAACTTGCGAACTCAGTCCCGATTTGCACGAGCTCGCCGGGACGCGCATATGGAAGCGGATCAATCAGAACGGATTTGATAGCCGTGAAGACAACCGCGGTGGCAGCTACGCTGAGGGCGATTGACAAAAGAGAAATAGCGGTCGCCGACGGTGTACGCCGGAGGAGTCGAACGGCAAGTCGGATGTCTTGCAGAACTGACACAGCATTCAAATTTTAGTTCAAATCAACTGTGGTTCTCAATTGTGATCGTGCCGGTTCGCATAGTTGTGCCGGAGTGATGGGGCAACTCGGAAGTTTTCAGCTCGTCCGTTCGGTTAGTACCGACAAACGTTAGTGCTCTGCCCGATGCGCGCTTCCGCCGAAGAGTGAGACGGGAGCAGGATACTCTGGCGCGCAGCTTCTGTGCGCTTGATGTGCCCATAGGTGGGGGGAGCTATGGATTCGAGGACCCCGCTCCTCTTAAGCGCATCGAGGTCTCTGGGCTTCGAATCTTCGAGGGCGATGGAGCACTTGACGATGGGCGTGGGGTGTGACTAGGATATGTTTGAGTGATATATATGCGAGTAAAAGGGTTTGCGCGGGAGTTGAAGAAAGGCAGCGCGGAGATGCTGATCTTGTCGCTGCTCAAACATCGTCCGAGGCATGGGTATGAAATTGGGAAGCTGATCGAGGAGCGGTCGGACGGGGTGTTGAAGTTCAACATAGCGTCGTTCTATCCATTGCTCTATCGGCTGGAGAAGCGCGGATTTATTGAAGGACGATGGGTGGAGAAGAGCGGCCAACGACGGCGTCGATATTACAAGCTCACGGCGCAGGGGCGCGCGGTGTTGAAAGAGCAGCGCAGCGTGTGGATTAATTTTGTTGGCGCGATTAACCGGATCACGGGGGTGGAAAATGCCTGACTGGAGGAGTGAGGTTCGTCGGGCCATCGCGGATCTGAAGTTGGATGCCGAGCAAGAAGAAGGAATCGTCGAAGAGCTGGCGCAAGGCCTGTCTGAACGCCACGAGGAAATGTTGCGAAGCGGGATGGATGAGATGCAGGCAGTGTGGCTGTTGAAAACGGATTTAGAGGATGGACGGCTGATCGCGGAATTGCGACGAGTGCATTCGCCGGCGTCGGAGCCCATCCCTGCTGGTGTGGATAACGGCGAAGGATTGTTTGCCGGATGGACGAAGGACGTACGGCTGGGGCTACGTTTGCTGCGGATGAGTCCGGGCTTTGCGATTGTGGCAATTCTGTCGCTGGCACTGGGAATTGGAGCGAACACGGCGATTTTTGAGTTGCTGGATGCGGTGCTGCTGAAGACACTACCGGTCGCTGCGCCCGAGCAATTGGCGACTATTCATATGTATCACGATGGGCGAATCGGAGAAACGGTGACGCGGCAGAGGGAGTTTTCCTACGCGATTTGGGAACAACTCAGGGAGCGCCAGGAGCCATTTTCGGACGTTTCCGCTTGGAGCACGGAACCCTTCGACCTGGGAAATGGAGGCGAAGCCCGTAACGTGGACGGGATTTGGGCTGATGGGAATTTCTTCCGAGTGCTGCAGATTCAACCGGTGCTAGGGCGGTTAATCTCGGCGGCTGATGATTATCGCGGGTGTGGAGTTCAAGGAGCGGTGATTAGCTACGGATTTTGGCAGCGCCAGTACGGCGGGCGAACGGATGTTGTGGGAAAAAGGCTTTCGCTGGATCAAAAGCCGTTTGAGATTATCGGCGTGACGCCGGCTAGCTTTACTGGGCTGGAAGTGGGGCGCAACTTTGATGTTGCGGTGCCCATGTGCAGCGAGCCGGCGGTGCAGGGAGAGCATTCTTGGACCGATAGTCACATCACCTGGTGGCTTTCGGCAATCGGGCGATTGAAGCCAGGCTGGAATATCAAGCGGGCCTCGGCGCAACTGGCGTCGATCGCGCCTCAGGTGATGATCGCGACGATGCCGTCAGAGTACGACGGCGATGCCAGAGGAAAATACTTGAGGTTCAGTTTTGGCGCTTGGCCCGCCGCTACGGGCGTATCTTCGCTCAGAGACGAATACGAAAGGCCGCTCTTTCTTCTGTTGGCGATTTCTGGATTAGTTTTGCTGATCGCGTGCGCGAATTTGGCGAATCTGATCCTGGCGCGAGCGAGCACGCGGCAGCGCGAGATGGCGCTGCGCATCGCGTTGGGGGCCTCGGCACGCCGGTTAGTCCGCCAGATGCTGCTCGAAGGTCTGCTGCTGGCCGTAATCGGCGCAGGCGGCGGAATTTTCCTCGCGCAGGCGCTAAGCCGCGGTTTGGTTGCGTTTATCAGCAGTTTCGGGGACACCGCGTTTCTCTCTCTAACTCTCGATTTGCGTGTGCTCCTATTTACGATGGGACTGGCGGTGGTGACCTGTTTGCTCTTTGCCATGGCGCCAGCGCTCCAGGCAGCGAGATCCGATCCGGGGACGATGATGAAGGGCGGAGGGCGCAACGTGACGACGGGCCGCGAGAGCTTCTTGTTGCGAAGAAGCCTGATCGTTGGCCAAGTGGCCCTCTCGATGGTGTTGCTGGTTGCGGCGCTCTTGTTTGTGCGCACGTTCCGCAATTTGGTGAGGCTGAATGCGGGCTTTCAACAGGACAATTTGTTGGTTGCGGATTTCGATTTTTCCAACTTGAAGATCCCGACCGAGCGACGGCTGGAGTACAAACACGAGCTGTGGGCCAACGTTGGAACGACTCCTGGCGTGGCCATGGCGGCGGAGACGGAAATCGTTCCGTTGACCGGCAGCGGATGGAACGAATTCACCAACATTCCGGAGATGGAAGTGCATCGAAAACTGATGAACTTCAACGCCGTGAGCCCCGGCTATTTCAGAACCATGGAGATTCCGCTGCTTGCCGGAAGGGACTTCGATGAGGACGACACGCTGAGTGCGCCCCTTGTGGCCATTGTGAATGAGAAATGTGCGCACGCCTTTTTTGGAAATAGCGACCCGATCGGAAGGACGTTCCGGAGGGGCACAGGGGCGAGCAAGCTTGAAAGGGTTTATCAAATTGTCGGATTGGTTGGAGACACGAAGTATCGCGATTTGCGCGAGGATTTTGGTCCGATCATTTTTCTGGCGGAGAGTCAGAACGAGAGCGACGAACAGAACTCGACCATGATGGTTCGTTCGAGCGAACCGGTTTCAACGGTGCTTTCCGCACTCAAAGAAAGCGCCAGCCGAATGAATCCAGAAATTGTCCTGAATTTCTGGCCGCTCAGGACTGCGGTGCTGCGCGGGCTGGGGCGCGAGCGGCTGATGGCAATGCTCTCTGGATTTTACGGGGCGCTGGCGGCGCTGCTGGCAACCGTGGGGATCTACGGAATCATTTCGTATATGGCGGTGCGGCGCAAAAACGAGATTGGGATTCGCATGGCCATGGGAGCTAGCAAAAGCAACATTCTTGCGATGATTCTGAGGGAGGGGCTGGGGCTGGTGGCCATCGGTCTGGCGAGCGGGACAATTCTCGCGGTGATTGGGGGAAGAGCGGCGGGTACCATGCTGTTTGGTGTGAAACCGGCGGATCCGATTACGCTTGCGGTGGCCATCGGCGGATTGACGCTCGTTGCAGTCGCTGCTAGCTTGCTGCCCGCGGTGCGCGCGACGGGAGTGCAACCGGTGGAGGTTTTGCGGGAAGAGTAAGTGCCAGAGGGCACAAGCAGGACTCGCCCTTGGAGGAGAGGCCAGATGCGGAGCACGGTGCCGTCGCCTTCAAGCTGCGCGTAACCAGCGAACGACGGCGTGCCTCTGGCCCCGCCCGCAATTCAGGATCTTTGGTGAATGACGGTCGACTCTTCCATAATCCGGCCAGGTAAGGCTTGCCGACGATACACCCGGAATCGCGTCGGGAGGTGGTAACACGCCCAGATCGAAGGCCTTAGCGAATCCCGACCTGTCCGCGCACGCTATCAATCAACTTCTTGGAGTCGTAGCCTATTCCGGCTTTAAATACCGTCTCGACGTTCTCAATCTCATCAATGTTCTTTGATGGATCGCCCTTGATGAGAACAAGATCTGCCTGTTTGCCGGGCGCGACAGTCCCAATTCGATCTTGCTGGCCGAGATATACGGCACCATTCTCCGTTGCAATCTGGATGGCTTGCGCCGGAGTGAAACCCGCTTCCACAAGCAGCTCGATCTCGCGCTGATCGCCAAATCCCGGAAGCACTCCGCCATTTCCGGTTGGATCCGGCCCGGCCAACAACAATCCTCCGGCTTTCGCGAAGGTCACTTCAAAATCCATCTCTTTGCGCAGCAGCGCCGTCATGGGTGAGTCCAACGGCACGCTCGCCCGCGCCGTCAGGTAGCTTTGCGTCGATTCCGCGGACATCGCATCCAGAGTGCGCCGCTGCAATTTCGGTCTTCCCGGGACGATGGCCTCAAACACGGGAAGCGTCGAAGTCACCGCCACGTGGTGCGCGACGAGATTGTGGACCATTTCCTGTACCGCTGCTCCATTCAAGTCTTGTTTCGCCCAACTGGCGGCTCCCCCCGTTGGACACACGTCCGGTCTTTTGTCCGCCACAAATTCGGTGTCCGTAAGCACTGGCCCATGCTCCAAATCATTGATCCCGAGAGCTACAGCTTCCGGCCAGGTTACCGAACAAAGATGCCCCGTCAGCTTCAGCTTGTGCGCGTGTGCTTCTTGGATCGCCGCTCCCAGCTCCTCGCGCGTGATGTTCATGTACGCTTTGTACGACGTCATGCCTTCCGCCGCCCAGTAATCCACCATGCGCCTTGCATCGTCCGGTCCAGTCAATTCATGCATCTGAGAAAATACCGTCGGCGCTCCTTCGAGGTACGGCGCTGTAGCATCGATGCTTGGTCCCGGCATCAGGTTCGCGTCTATGCGGCTCTTTATCTTCAGGTCGGTGTAAGGCTCCAGGCTCCCGGTGGTGCGCATTGTGGTTACACCAGCGGCTAGATACAGTCGCGGCGCTGTGTAAGGGATTTCCGCGATGAACAAACCTGGCTCGCCAATTCTTCCGCCGGGGCCGCCGGGAAGTTGTACCGACATCGAGTTCGAGTAGTAGAGATGATCGTGCATTCCTACAATGCCAGGAATTACCGTATAGCCGGAGCGCTCTAGGAGTTGTGCTCCCTGAGCGATTTGAACTGAGGCAGCCGGACCGATGGACTGAATCTTGCCATTCGCGACCACGATCGCCTGGTCTTCCTTTACTGCCGTACCCGTTCCATCGATAACGCGAACGTGGTTCAGAACAAAGACAGATGCATCGACAGTTATGAAGGGCACGACGTCACTCGACTTCTGGGTCTGCGCAACTGCGATCGCAGCGATAACCAGCGAACCAAACAAAAATAGCAGACGCATCCACACACCTCGCGCTCCATGTCGTTGAGAATTCGGCAAGAGGGGACAATTCTACGCTAGCGATTCTCTAAATGGGAAAGGTATGATCTGGCGCTGTTGAATTGGCTTGAGTCTCCTGTGCAGCGCTCTCACTACTTGCTCTACGATTTGCGACACGGCGGTCTCGCAGGTATCGTACCGTGAGCCCCGAATCGGTGCGTAGAATCCTGTAATCATGCCCGCAAGCCCCTGGCGAACATTTGGCTCTCCCGACCCTAACGGCGATTTCGTAGCGCTGCTCTCCTATCTTCCGCTGAAAAGCCATTGGCGGGTGCTGCACTTCTTCGTCTACACGGCGCAGGTCGTCAAGCAGTTGGCGACTGCGGACGGTCTGCTCGGCTATTCGCTACTTGCCCGTCCGCTGTCGAAGCGATTCTGGACGCTCTCGGTGTGGAAGAATGAAGACGCGCTGCGGGCCTTCGTTCAACACCCACCGCATGTAAGCATCATGGCCGCACTCGCTCCGCACATGGACAAGACGAAGTTCGTGCACTGGACAGTCAAAGGATCCCAACTTCCTTTGAAATGGGACGAGGCGCTGCGCCGGATGGTTGGTAGTTCCCCCTAATCCGGCTGCATAATGCTCTGTGACGCGCCGCTGAAAGCATTTCCGCTAGAAGCCGCACGCCGAGTAATTCGAATTCAGGCGCTCCCGCTCATCTGCATGACCGTAGAGGCAGCGGTTATGCGCCGCCTGTGGATTGCCGAGATAGGCGAGATCGCGCCACACCTCGCGTGGGTTGGCGATGAGGCAACTACAAAAACATCTGTTTTTGGCGGGATGCGATAAACGGGAAAGGACCGCTGATTCTTTCAGAAGGTTTCTGGCGGATGCATGCGGACGATGTCCTCGATCATCGCCTGGCTGCGATCGCAGCCGGCATCAATTACTGAGAAGGCGGCCGCTTGTCAGGAAATCAAGCACTGACGAGATCGGCGTTTAGCGGTGCCGATTCACACAATCTGTTAGACCGCTGCGCTGACCGTCAGCGGGTTACAAGTACCCTCAACGACATAGGAGAGCACGGACGGCACTGTAAGCCACTGAAAGTACATTACAGGCAACATTGTCCCACCACGTATCGGCAGGTTAGGTGTGAAGACCCACCGACTAGGGGCTTTTCGATCTGAAGGAAATCTTCGACCCTATTGGATTACTCGTTGAGAGTCGCAGTTGTTGAGCGCAGTGCCTCGCGCAGCCACACGTGACGCGGATCGCTGTTGAGTCTTGGATGCCAAGCCATCAGGAAATGAAACGGATGCAATTCGTGCGGTGCTTTCACAATGCGTAATGCGCGATTCCCGGTGACAACTGAACTCATACCACTGGTTACCGTGAGCACAAGTTCTGTGCCGGGAAGGCATTGCAGGGCCACCCCGAAGTATGGGAGTCGAATACAAGAACTGCGTTTGGCGCCGACAGCCGCCAACTGTTTGTCCGGGATCGTCTGCACACCGGCATACGTAGCTACGACGATGTGGTTCGCCGCCAGGTACTGCTTAAGCGACAACCGGTCGCCAAAGCGGCTGCCACGCGCGACGGCGCAAATCCAATCCTCCCGATAGAGCCTTTCCGATTGAAAGTGCGACGGCAGGAGTCCGTCATCGATGTGTAGAACAAGATCGACTTGCCCGTGCTCCACTAATTCCGCGATGCCACTCTGCCATGGAAGGAATTCAAACTGCACTTGGTAGCGTCCATTCGCATATTGCCGGCACAAGCGGGGGAGCACGACTGTGCAGACGTTGTCGGGACCGGAGATGCGGAAGTGGCTCTTCTCCCGCGCCTGGATCGAACAAGTTCGGCGTAACCAGAGCCTCCATCCTGGGTAGCAATCCCTCAAGCTCTTGGAGAATCTTGCGGCCCCGCAAGGTGAGTTCGAAGCCTTGCGGCGACCGGACCAGAAGGTCATCTTGAAACATCGCCCGGGCGCGCTGCAACGCGCGGCTCACCGCAGGCTGGCTCAGGAACAGCCGGACTGCGGCTGCCGTCACGCTCTTCTCCTCGGCAATCGCAGCAAATGTAATCAGGAGGTTCAAGTCGACTTGTCGTAGTTTCTCTAGGCGCATGGCGACCATGACTATTATGCATGAACCGCATGAGGTTGTCCGGTCATCTGTGACTATGTAAGTCAGACAGTGCACAAGGAGAATTCCATGCAACAGGGAAACGATTTGCAACAGAAGCGTGTGGTCGTGGTGGGCGGGTCGTCGGGGATTGGTTTGGCAGTGGCCCAACGGGCGGCCTCGCAGGGGGCCAAGGTCGTTATCGTCTCCAGCAATGCGGAACGAGTTCAGAAGGCGGTTGATGGTATCAGTGGCGAAGCCGAGGGGCAGGCGGTGGACGTCTCGGACGAAGGAGCCGTTGCAAGCTTCTTTTCGAAGCTTGGCACTTTCGATCATTTGGTATTCACCGCCGGCGATAACCTGCATTTGCACGACCTTGCCGCTACGGATCTC
>Ga0210406_10003878_pt1 | contig 16221 bp, 18 predicted proteins | sample IncBWC30MmetaG_FD_155454 | JGI IMG/M metagenome (GOLD analysis project Ga0210406, IMG submission 155454) | Forest soil microbial communities from Barre Woods Harvard Forest LTER site, Petersham, Massachusetts, United States - Inc-BW-C-30-M | ecosystem: Environmental > Terrestrial > Soil >... | reverse complement strand
CCAATCGGTCTTCGTGGCTCCCGAGGGCTTCAAAAGTATCCGCCCCAGGAAGGCTCCAACCCAAACCTTCGCCAGGTAGATCGCCGCCAGATACACCGCGAACAACATCAGCGAGATCGGGATGCCAATCAGTGTGATGGCTGCCACGACCATGGCCACCGGCACACCCGCCAGAACCCCAACCCCCAGCCCGAGGCAGTGCCAGCCGGAGCCTACCGCCTGGGTCGTGGCCCGGAAGAAGCCGGGAAACAGAACTAGGCCTAGCCATCCCACCAGCATGGCGGCAGCGAACCAGACAGCCTCGTGGAAGTAGAATCTGGGGCGCGTGAACTGGCTCTTCCTCACCTGCACCTGGATGTCACGTTTACCCGCAATGGTCGCGCCGTCGGCGATGTGCACCTCTTTCAGCTGGTGGACGCGAGCGCTGAGGTTGCCGCCGACCCGGGCTGTGGTCGTCAGCGTAAGGCTAGCTCCGGCCATAGTCAGATCGCGGCCGATGCTGCCGCTCACATCGGCATTGCCACCGGTCAAGATGTTCACACTACGCTTCACCTCTCCCTCGAGGCTGACGTCGCCGGCGGCAACCACGATACCGTCACCCACATGGCCCCGGTCATTGACACGCAAGGATTGGGCAAAGCCGTAGAGGCTGTGACCTACTTGCCCGTCTAAATCGAGAGACTGCGAAAAGTCGTAGATGCGGCCTTCCACGGTTCCGCTCACCACAGTTCCCTTGGCAAAACTTACCAGGTCGCCCTTGACTGTGCCGCGTACTTCCACGGTCCGGCCGAAGGCCAGCAAGTCCCCATTGACCACGCCTTCCATGCGGACAGTGTTGCCGACCGCCACAAGGGTGTCGTCCACAGTCTCGTTCGCCGCCACGGTAATGAACTCACCCTGACGCCGTTCCAGGGCAAAGCCGGGCAGGGACAACGCAAGCAGAACCATCAGGAGGCACAAGCCAGCCTGGCGTAGCCGCCCTCGTCCCAACAGAAGTGCGCTGCCGCACAACAGCAACAGCAGAGAAAGAAACCCCACGACAGCAGCATAGTCAGTTAGCATGGCGGTATCTCCGGATGCAAAGTGGTCGAGAAGGCTGAAGATCAGGTTCGAGCGGCCGCTTGGGCTGAAGGGATTGAACCATTCCAGCGCCGCCGGAATACTCAGTCCGTGGAACCAAATGGAACCGATCGAACCGAGCGCGAGCACCGCGGCCATCACCGCCAGGTCGCCCCACACCCAGGATCTGCGCAGATGGGAGAAGCCCGCTGGGCTGGCTGCTTCTTCCGGAAGCTCATGCAGACTTTCGCTCAGAACCTGGTTCTCAGCCCGCAATGCGTCGACTAGCTCGCGACAGCGCCGGCACGAAGCGAGGTGGTCTCGCAGGCGCCGCGCCTCGTCCGGCGCCAGTTCTCCGTCCACGGCGAGGGCGCAGGTCTGTTCCGAATAACATTCCATGATCACTTGCTCCTAGGGGCCAGTCTCCGACGCAGCTCCTGCTTGGCCCGAAATATCAGCGCCGCCACGTTGTTCCTCTCCAGGCCCAACTCCTGCGCGATTTCGTCATAACTCAGCTCGCCGTAGTAGCGCAGGACCAGCAGCACGCGATAGTTCTCCGGCAGGCGTGCGATGGTATCCCGCACTTGCGCTCTCTCTTGTGCGCTGATGACAGCACCCAGGGGCGACGGCTCCGAACTGGTCCCCTCGATGACGGTTCCGTCCTCACTTTCCACAAACACCTTCAGCCCACGCTGCTGGCGCCGCAAAGCGTCAATACATTGGTTGCCAGCCACCCGCAGCAGCCACTTGGGGAACGGTATCGAACTGTCGTAGCTCTCGATGGAGCGCTGGAGCTTGAGGAAGACTTCACTGGTGGCATCTTCTGCGCTCTCCCGTGAGTTCAGCATGTAACGACATAATCCGAATACGCGCCGGACATAGCGGCGATAAATCTCCCCCAAGGCCTCGGCATCGTGACCCTGGGCGTGCTCTATTACGCTCGCCAAACCGAGCCCCTCCATCTGCCTGGCGTCGCAGTCACGGGGCTGCGGTTCTTTCGCCATGTTCCTTTTGGCGTCCATAAAGCAGTACGCTACAGATCGAAGGAAGTTACATACATTTCAGAGGCGCGGGGAACCCGAGACTGGACGCCCGGCCCTGGCTCTTGCGAAGCCCACTCTAGCCAGCGGCGAAAGCGGTGAATTAGTACTCTTCCCGGTTGCCAGTGTCCATTTTGCGCGGGATAGCTGTCGTGAGCAGCGTTTACGCTCAGAACCATTTCGGTTGTGAGTAAAAATCGCGAGTAGAGTCGAGAACAGGTGCAGTGACTGTAGTCTCCCGGTGGTGTTGTTGACTTAGCTTTCGCCGCGTCACCTCAATCCGGTTTGGCTTGGTTCTGTTGCCTGTTCCCGCTCATCGAACCGGACTGGCAGATTTCCCGCATCCGGCTCTCGGAAAAGACTCACGCTGTCGCCCACGGAAGGTTCGCGGTCCGGTGTGGTAGCTGGACCAAACCGTACACAGAGTTCAGGGACGCTTCCGGGAAGCGCTTATATCCCGGCCGCGGCTCTTTGTGTTTGTCGCATAACCACCGACGCAGCCTTCTGTGGGCATGCCTATCGACCGCACTGTAGGCTTTGCTGACTGGCCCCAGACAGAAGTAGTTGGCCCAGCCGATCAGCATCCGATTGAGCCTATCCACGACGGTCTTCGAATCCTGCCAGACTTTGTCGCGCCCGGTCTCGTCGCTAATCGCTCGACAGATGCGCTGCACTCGTTTCTTCGAAGGTGTCGTGCCTAGATAGAGTCGGCCCCTTCGCATCGAGTAACACCGCCCGAACGTGTAGCCAGAAAGTCAAACTTCTCTTCCGGCAGATAACAGACCCGCGTCTTGCTCTCGTTCACCGTCAGTTTCAGCTTCGACAGCATCTTCCGCATCTCGGCCAGAGCTTTGTCCGCCCCAACTCGACAGCCGATGACCAGGTCATCGGCATAGTTCACGATGTACGCTTTCCAACGCCTCTCGTGCCCGAGTTTCTTCCACCCCAGCACGAATCGTCGCATGTACAGATTGCTGAACAGAGGACTGATCGGAGACCCTTGGCGGGTACCTCGACCTTCGTCCCGATTGCGCGTACTCCGACGTTTGTTCCCGCGCTCGTCGGTTTCCTCGACCGGTGCTTCCAGCCACATCTTGATCAGATGCAGCATCGCTCCGTCGACGACCCGTCGGGCTACCGACCTCATGAGCTCGGCATGGGGAACACTATCAAAGTAGCTAGCTGAGATCCGCATCAACCATCTGCCCATGTCCCGTGTTGATCAGCCTGTGGACGTGTTGTACGGCGTCCAACGCGCTGCGGTCCGCCCGATAAGCATATTGCTCCGGCTGCAGGTCAGCCTCGAAGATTGGTTCGAGTACCAGCATGGCCGAGGTTTGCACAACCCGATCCCGGATTGGCGGTATGCCTAACGGTCTCTGCTTCCCATCCGGCTTGGGTATGTAGACCCGCCGCACAGGTTGCGGTTGATACTTTTGACTTTTCAGCTCTTGCGTCAGTTCGTCTAACCATCGTTCCCTGCCGTATGCTTCGATGTTCTCGAATGTCTGGTTGTCCACTCCCGCCGCACCCCCGTTGGCTTGGCAGCGTTCGTAGGCATAGGCCAGAACATCTTTCCGATACACCTTGTCGTACAGCGCATGGAAACGAAAGTTGGGCGATTCCTTCGCTTTTGCGTGCAACGCCGTCTGCAACTTCTGAACACTGCATGGAGTTGTTAGGCTCATCGCCAATCCCTCGGTCCTTTGTCGCTTCTTGCGTTCGTCTTTTACTAAGGCTCCTTCCCTCCACCGGAATTACCCGGCTTCAGCGGTACTGCGAGCCTTTCCGCCACCCCATACGGCCCGGCCTGTCTCTCGCGAGTTGCCAGTTGATCCTTATTTGTGATCACCGCTGGGCTTCCCGTGTTGCCTCTGCTCTCCTATGCGTACATGCCATCGCCATTACCCCGGCAGGTTCAAGGGAGCTTGTTCGCTCGACCCTCTCCACTGTCAGCGGCCTTCCCCGTGAAACAGTTGGGTCGGCTCCTGCAACTATTTTTTCGGGGCCTGCTCAGCGTTCACTCCCGTTAGGGCCGGCACGCTCGCGGAGTCGCCTAGCGACCCTTTACACCGAGAGCTCCGACAGCTTTGTTGCCTCCGCTGCCGCCTCGATTGCTACCGGGTGGAGCGAACCAGTTCCCGGGCGGGAGTTGCACCCGCTGAAGTCCAGCGCCTTTCACGGCGCACTGTTTCGCCAGTTAGGATGAGCGGAGGAGGTGGAGGAGGCGTCCGGGGTGCCGATGCTCCGATTGGAACTTATTTCGCGCCATTGTGGAGTTCAACTTGCGAGACAGCATTACTTTCACCAATAAGGAACGGCGCCCCCATTCCTGATAAGTCGTACAACTGATTGCTATCAAATGACAGATTCCATCCGTACAGTAAGGCTTCGAGCCGGTAAACACCGGGTCTTAACTGGTCGAAAAATATTTTGGAATCGAACGAAAAAGAGCCAGTCGCCTCTTGTCCCGGCCTCAGGAGCACCGCGTCCCTCTGCATTCGTTCAGGAAGAGTCATCCGATCAGTCGGGCTGGGTCCGAGGCAGGAACCAGCATAGCCCGGCTCGTAATGCTTGCCCGACCTGTCTTCAAGCCGACTCCAGAGGTGAGGCGGGTTACCACATTTAACTTCCCACTGTGATCGGGGAACGTACAGTGCGCCGTTGCTGACGTTCTTGATGGTGTAGTGAATTGCGATCTGATCGCCGATATTGTACGCCTTGCGGTCGATGCGGATGCGGAAGAGCACATCGCTACCGTGAACGAACGGCTGCAGGGCTTGCGTTTTGGCTGAGATTGCACAGAGGAACAGAAGAGAGAGAAACGCTGTTACCGTTGACCGATGCATCAGAACTGGCATTGTGGAGTAGCTTACGCTAGCGGGCGATTGCATTCATGTCTTTGAACATGCCCCGCCATCTTAACTGCTGAAAACAGGCGTTAGCACTCATCGTGCCTTCTTGGTTTTCATTGTTTCAAGCCGGCCGATTTATCCGCTAAAAAACGAAAGGCAGAAGAGCCGAAGTTCGATCGCGGTAGACACGAAAACTGCCTTGAAACGTTTTCGCAAGAAGAGTTTCTTCGACCTTGATGCGGTTTGCGATGAAAGCAATTGTCAGGATGAGAATCGGCCAGACGAATTTACTGGCGAAGACCAGTGCGACGCCCGGGCCGGCGAGCAGCAGGCTCAGGTACAACGGGTGGCGCACGTGGGCGTAGATTCCGGTTTGAACGAGTTGATGATCGAGTTGCAGCGTGACGTAGGCGCTGAATTGCGGGCCGAGTTGGCGGAGGGCGAGCATGCGGATCACGCCTCCGGCACAGCAGAGCAGAAGGCCGAACCAGCGGGCGGCTTCGCTTGGGATTTCGAGAAGGTGATGATGATCAGCGTACGACAGAAACGCAAGGAGGAGTACTGAGGCAGCTGCCATCGCGGCCAATGCCCGGCTTTCTTTCGTAGTGTTGCCGCTTGTGCGTAGCGGGTCCAGATCGATCCGCAGAATAAAGACTGCGACTGCGCCCCCGCAGATCGCTGCGATCAGGCCGGCGCGGGCAGGATTCGCGAAGAAGTGCGGGAGATCGCGCACGTTCCAGCTAATGGCCATTGGTATTAGCGCGGCGACGAGATGAGTCAGCAAAATCGCGGACCGGCGCAGCATTCGGGAATTGCTCCTCTCCAACATTTTCGCAGATCCGCGGCGAGGCGCTCTAGCTCTTGCCCTGCTTATAATCAGGAGCAGAGGGGACGAGGTTAGAAGATGAATGCGTCGCGCAACACGCCGAAGGTGGGAAGTGGAATGATGGGCTGCTTGAGCCCGCTGGTGACTGTTGCGTTGCTCGCTCTGCTCGCGACCGGGGCCGCAGCAAGGTGGCACCCGGCAAAGAACGCAAATGGGTGCGGCAGCCGTTGTGTCGATGTGCAAGCATCGTCGTAGAAATTCCTGTTGAGGCCGTCGGTGCTCGCGCGTGCATGGGGTCCTTCGACTCCGCTGCGCTCCGCTCAGGATGACAGGTGGATTAGGGGTCGCCCTGGTCCGAGGCGGCGAGAAGTTTTTAGTCACGATAGTTTTCGAAGCTATGGCAGACGTTCACATTCTAGGGATCGAGAGCTCGTGCGATGAGACGGCGGCGGCGGTGGTGCGCTCGGGCGAGCAGATGCTTTCGAACGTCGTGTTCTCACAGATCGCGACGCACCAGGCTTATGGGGGCGTGGTGCCGGAGCTGGCTTCTCGCGAGCATCTGAGGGCGATCGTTCCCGTCGTACGCAGGGCGCTGGCGGAAGCGGGACAGACCTACCAGTCGATCGATGCGTTGGCAGTGACGCAGGGACCTGGGCTGGCGGGGGCGCTGCTGGTCGGAATCAGTTATGCGAAGGCGCTGGCTTATGCGCTCGAGAAGCCGCTGATTGCGGTCAACCATCTTGAAGGGCATATTCATGCGGTGCTGCTCGAGGAACGGCAGAAGGGGAATCATGCGCTGGAGTTTCCTCTGCTCGCGCTGGTGGTATCGGGCGGGCACACACATCTGTATCTCGCAGAGCAGAAGGAAGCCGGGTGGTCGTATCACAATGTAGGGCACACGCGGGACGATGCGGCCGGCGAGGCGTTTGATAAGGTCGCGAAGCTGCTGGGGTTGGGGTATCCCGGGGGACCGGTGATTGACCGGCTGGCGCCGCATGGGGATCCAAAGGCAGTGAAGTTTTCGACGCCACAATTGAAGCATCCGGATCGGAATGCGCGGAGAGGAACGGGGAATCCCACCCTTCCGCAAAGAACGCGGAAGATTGGGGCACCCAGCGATGGAGCGCCCAGCGAGGATCGGCCGACGTTTGACTTCTCTTACTCGGGGATCAAGACCGCCGTGTTGCGGTACGTCGAGACACACGACATGCGGGCCGGGGTTGAGGCGCGTCGGCGGGCGCTGTCGGAGATCGCGAAGCCTGGGCTTGAGGACTATCTGCGGCTGTGTGACCCGCAGACGCTGAATCTGGTGGCGTCGTTTCAGCGCGCGATGGTGAACGATCTGATTGAGAAGACGCTGGCGGCAGCGCGCGAGTTTGATGTCGCTACTTTGTTTGTGACCGGCGGTGTGGCGGCGAATAACGAGTTGCGTACCAGTTTTGAGCGCGAGGCGGCGCTGGCTGGGCTGCCGGTGTTCTTTCCCTCGCGGGCGCTGTCTACTGATAATGCGGCGATGATCGCGGCGGCGGCTTATCCGAAATTTGTGGCGCGGGATTTTGCGGCGATGGATTTTTCGGCGGAGGCGTCATTCGCGCTGCCTCGCAGATAGAAGGCTTTCAGCGTCGGCATTGGCGTTGCCGGCTCGCTCCCCAGCTTCGCTCGGATGGACAGACGAGGGCGTCTGTCCCTACACGACCGGCGGCGTGGTGAAGTTTGATGGCGCTGCGAGCAAAGAGCAGATTCCGTTCGACTCCGCTAAGGGCAGGCCCTCGCGTTGCTCGGAATGACTATCCTGAAGGTTTATGCACTACCCGGCGGTGGGTGCGTCTTACTGCCGGCGGTTCTGCGTTGCTTACCGCAGTGCTACGTCCTGCTTGCCGGCGGGGTGATCGTCCTGCTTAACAGCGGTGCCCGATCTATTTTCCGGCGGAATTGTGCCTGACGGCCTGGGGGCCGACGGTCGCGGCGAGGGCCTTCTCGAGTTGCTTGTCGATGTCGATGTCTTTGAAGATCACGAACTGGGCGCGCTTCTCGTTTTCATCGAACCCACTCGAGCGGCCAGCCACGATCACAATCGGGATGGCGGCGGTCTCTGAACAAGCTTTGATCGCGGTGATCAGTTCGCTGCCACCCATGATCGGCATCTGCATGTCGGTGATGACGAGGTTGGGGCGGACGCGCTCGAGGACTTGAAGGGCATCACGGCCATTGGTCGCCGACTCAACCGTGAAACCGCGCTCTTCGAGGAAGCGGCAGACGGTATGGCGGATCAGCATCGAGTCATCGACAACCAAGGCAACAAGGGACATGCGTTCCACGTGGGGGAACAGGGGTTAGAAAGACGGTAGCAATTCCCGAACTTGGGGGACAAGCCTAGAGTGATCCGGCAAGATTACCTTGGTTTTGCGGCTGCCGATTAGCAGGCAGGGTGTGGCGAGCGACCTGCTTCCGGGGCGCGCCCCGAGTGCCTACTCGGGCGGCGGCGTGCTTTCTTCAATGGCCATGTCCTTGAATTCACTGGACTCAAAGACCTCCCCGCACTCGAGGCATTCGACGTATTCGGACTCCTCATCGCGGCTGACAATCTGCACACGCGGATGCTTACACTGGGTCATTCACACTCTCGAGAGGGGACTTGGCGGCCACGGTTGGTCTCATAAGATTCGAGTGGAGCTCGACTTCCGAGCGGGAGCGGAGAAGACGCCACCGAAAATTGCGGGTATTTTAGAACGCTCTCCGCAGATGTCAAGTACCCGTTTTACTGGATTCAGGGTCACTCTCGATTGGGGAGGGGCAGGTGTAGGGCAAACTACGACGCAAATGCTCGCCTTTTGCTAAGCCATTCCCTGCCGGATAGATACAGCTCAACTTCGACTTGGTGCAGCTGGCTGGTGCGGGTTGCGCGATCTGGCTCCGCCGGTCTAGAATTAAAGGCGACTCAAAGAGTCGGATATGTGGCCGACCGATTTGGTCGGATATCGCGCATGCTGAAGCTCACCAAAAAGGCGGATTACGGGCTGATGGCCATGAAGCATCTGGCCGAGCACGCGCATGAAGGTGCCTGCAGCGCGAAGGATGTGGCCGAGTCGTATGGGATCCCGCCCGAGGCGCTGGCGAAGATTCTGCAGCGGCTGGCCAAGGCCGGGTTGCTGCACTCGCAGCATGGGATGAACGGCGGCTACACGCTGGCGCGCAATGCCTGGGAGATTTCGGCGTACGAGGTGATTCGGGCGATCGATGGCCCACTCTTTATTACGTCGTGCATCACGGTGCGGGGCGAGTGCGGGCAAAGCGATAAGTGCACGATCCGCGAGCCGCTGCGCAAGGTGAATGAGAGCATCGAAGCTGTGCTAAGGCGCATCAAGATTGCAGACATGGCGGAGCATCCGGATACGGAAGTAGTCGCGCCCAAGAAGAGCATTAGCGAGTTGATTTCGCTGGGCTGAGGGGCAAGAGTTTGAGTAGACGAGTTTCGCTGGAGTTAAAGTCTCCGGCTATGAATGAGGTAGGAGAGCAATCATGAGCACGGATGTGAAGACCGCCAATTCGGCGACGCCGGATTTGCTAACCAAAGAACAGCGCACGCCCGCGCCTGACGGCGTGAAGCTGCCCATCTACATGGACAACCATGCCACGACACCGATGGACCCTCGGGTTCTGGAGGCGATGCTGCCTTATTTCATGGAGAAATTTGGCAACGCCGCGAGCCGCAACCATCCGTTTGGCTGGGCGGCGGAAGAAGCGGTAGAGAATGCGCGTGAGCAGGTGGCGAAGCTGATTGGCGCGACGGTGAAAGAGATCATCTTCACTTCGGGCGCGACTGAGAGCGACAACCTGGCGATCAAGGGCGTCGCGGAAATGTATCGCGAGAAGGGCAACCACATCATCACGGCGGTCACCGAGCACAAGGCCGTGCTCGATACCTGCAAGCGGCTGGAGAAGTATGGCTACCGCGTGACCTATATGCCCGTGCAGAAGAACGGGCTGGTGGACCTCGAAGAGTTGAAGAAGGCGATCGACGATAAGACGATTCTGGTCACGATCATGGCGGCGAATAACGAAATCGGGGTGCTGCAGCCATGGGCGGAGATTGGCAAGATTTGTCGCGAGAGGGGCGTGCTGTTCCATACAGACGGTGTGCAGGCGATCGGCAAGGTTCCGATCGACGTGAACAAGGACAATATCGACCTGATGTCGATTACCGCGCACAAGATTTACGGGCCGAAGGGCGTGGGCGCGCTGTATGTACGCCGGAAGAATCCGCGGGTGCAGATTTCCCCGATTATCGATGGCGGCGGGCATGAGCGCGGCATGCGGTCTGGGACTTTGAACGTGGCTGGGATTGTTGGGCTCGGCAAGGCTTGCGAGATTGCGCGCGAAGAGATGTCTGCGGAAGGTAAGCGGCTGGGCGGGCTGCGCGATCGTTTAAAAGAGCGCATCATGAGCCGGCTGGACGAGACTTACATCAATGGGTCGATGGAGCACCGGCTGCCTGGAAATTTGAATATCAGCTTCGCGTATGTGGAAGGTGAGTCGCTGCTGATGGGCATCAATGATGTGGCCGTGTCGAGCGGGTCGGCTTGCACTTCGGCTACTTTGGAGCCTTCTTATGTATTGAAGGCTTTGGGAACCGGTGACGATCTGGCGCACAGCTCGATTCGGTTTGGCATCGGGCGGTTTAATAACGAGGCTGAAGTGGATTACGTTGCCGACCGGGTGTGCGAGACGGTCGAGCGTCTGCGCGAGCTTTCGCCGCTTTACGAGATGGCGAAAGAGGGCGTGGATTTGACCAAAGTGCAGTGGGCTGGCGAGTAGCGAAAGCAAGTTCAACGAATTTGTAAGTTAGGGAGAAAGCAGAATGGCATATAGCGATAAGGTTCTCGACCACTATTCGAATCCGCGCAACGTTGGATCGATGGACAAGAACAGCACCGATGTGGGCACCGGTCTGGTGGGCGCACCGGAGTGCGGCGACGTGATGAAGCTGCAGATCAAGGTGAACCCCGAGACGCAGATCATCGAAGACGCGAAGTTCAAGACCTTCGGCTGCGGATCGGCGATTGCTTCGTCCTCGCTCGCGACCGAGTGGGTGAAGGGCAAGACGGTCGAAGAGGCACTGCAGATCAAGAACACCGAGATCGTGAAAGAGCTGGCACTACCGCCGGTAAAGATTCACTGTTCGGTGCTCGCTGAAGACGCGATCCGCGCGGCCATTCATGACTGGAAGAAGAAGCATGGATCGGCCGAGCCTGCACCCGTTTCGGTGGGTTCCCAGGCGGGGCACTAAGTTGATCTCAGGTTAGCGTCGCAGAGTACGCGCCGTGAACCTGAGGCACCATCGGACTCTCACTGGGTGGCGCATCAGTGACGTTGTTCTAACCAGTGGAGCGGACTTGTAAGCATGACTGAAGAAACTCTCAAAACGATCACGCCTCCGGCGCCCGCGGCTCCGGCCAAGGGCGTGCAGGTTACGGAGAAGGCTGTTGCGAAGATTCGCTCCGCGATGGCAACGGAAGGAATTTCTCCGGAGCAGGGCGGCCTGCGGTTGGGCGTGCAGGGCGGTGGGTGCTCGGGGTTGAGCTACAACATACGCTTCGATACGCAGCCCCGCGAGCGGGACCGCATTTTTCAATACGGCGATGTGCGCGTGTTCGTAGATCCGAAGTCGTTTATCTACCTGCATGGCATGACCCTGGATTACCAGGAGACGCTGATGCAGCAGGGCTTCGTGTTCGTGAATCCGAACTCGCAGAAGTCCTGCGGCTGTGGGACTTCGTTCTCGGCCTAGCAGCCATCGCTGTCCAGGTTAGGGTCCACAGAACGCGAGCCCTGGGTCACCAATCAATAGGGCTCGTGAATAACGCTAGTGGGCGGGCACCGCGCCCGCCTCTTGTTTTGTGGGAGTTTGTTGGTCAGGAATTTTAATGGCGGAAGAAAACTCCAATTCGTCGCTAATCATGCCGGGGGAGGCGACCTCGTCGTGTTGGTCGTGCGGCACCATGCGCGCGGAACACTTCTGCACGGCGTGCGGTAAAGTGCAGCCCCCGCTACCGGTGGACTACTTCACATTCTTTGCGTTGCCGCGCAAGCTGGAACTGGATGTGCCGAGTCTGGAAAAAGAGTTCTACGTGCTCAGCCGCAAGCTGCATCCGGACGTGTATTCGGGAGCGGATCCGCGCGAGCAGGAGTGGAGCCTGGAGCAGAGCTCGCAGCTTAACGACGCTTATCGCACGCTGAAGGATCCGATCAAGCGCACGCAGTATTTGCTGCGGCTGGAAGGCGTGGAACTGGAAGAGCAGTCGAAGACGGCTACTGAGCAGGCGCGCGCCAGCGGGCACCTCAAGAAGCAGGTGGTCCCGCCCGACCTGCTGGAAGAAGTCTTTGAGCTGAACATGCAACTCGAAGAGTTACGCGGGCAGAAGCAGATGGGCGAGGACGATCCCGCGCTTATCGAAGAAATTGGGCGGCAAAAACTCGAACTCGAGGAGAAGTATGAAGCGTTGTTCGAGGAGCTCCAGGGCTGTTGGAAACAGTGGGACCGGGCCGTCGATGAGGGCACGGAAGAGGAACGGATGAAGATTCGCGATCGCATGGTGGATGTGTTGAACCGGCGGAATTACATTCGGAATCTGGCGCGGGATGTGAGTGAAGTGCTGGAAAGCTAGCTGTCGGCTATCAGTCATTCGGGAGCAAGGTTCGGAAGTTTCAGGAGCCGAGCGCTGATCGCTCCTAAGTGTTTAGGATTTTGCATTCATTCATGGCAAACGAACGCATTGTCGGAATCGATTTAGGGACCACGAACTCGCTGGTCGCAACCATGGAGGGCGACAAGCCCGCCGTGATTCCTGGTGAGGATGGCTTGAACCTCGTGCCATCGGTCGTCGCGCTCGATGCCGAGGGTCACGTCGTGGTCGGCAATGGGGCGCGGAAGTATCTGATCGAGACGCCGGAACGGGCTGTCTATTCGGTGAAGCGGCTGATGGGCCGTGGCGTCGAAGACATTCAGGAAGAGTTGAAGCTGTTCCCTTTCCGGCTGGCGGATGATCTCGAGGCCGGCGAAGTGTTGCGCATCCGGCTGGGAGACAAGACCTACACGCCGCCCGAGATCTCGGCATTCATTCTGCGGCAGCTCAAACGCAACGCTGAGCGCTTCTTTGGCGCACCCGTCACGAAGGCGGTAATCACAGTCCCGGCGTACTTCAACGACGCGCAGCGGCAAGCGACGAAAGATTCCGGGCGCATTGCCGGGCTCGAAGTGTTGCGGCTGGTGAATGAGCCGACGGCTGCATCGCTCGCGTACGGACTCGATCAGAAAAAGAATGGCATCGTTGCCGTGTATGACCTAGGCGGCGGCACGTTTGATATTTCGATTCTCAAGCTGCATGACGGCATTTTCGAAGTCATCGCCACCAATGGTGACACGCACCTGGGTGGCGATGATATCGACAACCTGCTGATCACGATTGCGCTCGACGACATTCGCGGCGATCTGGGGCTCGACTTGCGGCGGAGCGGTGAGGGAGTGGCGACGATTCGTAAAGCGGTGATTGAGGCGAAGATTGCCTTGTCGTCCGAGGCTTCGACCAGACTCGATATTGAGTTGCCGGGTGCCAAGCGCTACCAGCGGGAGATCACGCGCGAGATGTTTGAGCAATTGATCGAGCCGATCGTGCAGCGCACGCTTGGGCCTTGTAAGCAGGCGTTGAAAGATGCGGGCGTCAAGCCTGCCGAGATTGATGAGGTTGTGCTGGTCGGCGGGTCGACGCGCATTCCGAAAGTTCGGCGGCTGGTGCAGGAGTTGTTTCAGCGGACGCCACATACGGATCTGAATCCCGATGAAGTAGTAGCGTTGGGCGCGGCGGTGCAGGCGAATATTCTCGGTGGGGCGTCGGACGTCACTAAAGAAATGCTGCTGCTCGACGTGACGCCGCTGTCACTGGGGATTGAAGTCGCAGGCGGTGTGACTGACAAAATTATTCTGCGCAATTCGACGATCCCGGCTTCGGCGACGCAGTTTTACACCACGCAGGTCGATGGTCAGGCGAACGTTGCGATTCACGTGCTGCAGGGCGAGCGCGAACTGGCGAAGGATTGCCGGTCACTGGCGCGCTTCGATCTGAAAGGTATTCCGGGAATGCCTGCCGGTATTCCGCGAATCGAGGTGAAGTTCCTCATCGACGCGAATGGAATCCTGCACGTTTCGGCTCGCGAGCAGCGCAGTGGCAAGGAAGCTGAGATCGAAGTACAGCCCAGCTACGGCCTGACCGACGAGCAGGTCGAGGGCATGATTCTCGAATCGTTCGACAAGGCTGAGGACGATTTCCGCGAGCGGCAGGTAATTGAAGCGCGCAACGAAGCAGCTACGATCGTGGCAGCGCTTGGAAAGGGGCGGCAGAGTCCGGCGTGGGGTCAACTCACGACGCCCGAGAAAGAGAACATCGCCCACCTTGAGCAGCACCTGCACGAGGTAGAGCGCGATGATGACTACACCGAGATTCGCAAGGCGATCGACGCCTTGAATCAGGGCACGATGCGGCTGGCGGAATTGATGATGGACAGCGCGGTTTCGAGCGCGCTGAAAGGTAAGACCATGGATGAAGCGGACATGGGCGAAGGCCCAACGGCACCACATCCGATGGCGAAAGCCGATTTCGAGTGAGCGAGATTGTGTAATTGGGAAATTTTGCAATTGGGTAATTCGAAAACCCGCGCGGTGAGAGGAGTTGAAACTCACCGGGTCGCTAGGCAAAGCTCGTAGTGAGGAATACATATGGCGGATGAGAAGGCGCAGAACGCTGGTGCGGCCACGATGGATGCTCCCGGCGAAAACACGGTGCAGGTCACGTTCCTTCCCGAGGGTAAGACCGTGCAGTTCGAGCACGGCAAGCTTGCCTACAAAGAACACGGCAAGCCAGAGTCGCTGCTCGACATCGCCATCAACAATGGAATCAAGCTCGATCACGCGTGCGGCGGCAATTGCGCCTGCACGACCTGCCACATTTGGGTGAAAGAGGGCTCAGACAATCTCTCTTCGATGGACGACGATGAGGCCGACCGCCTCGACATGGCCGCCGACTTGCAATTAAACTCGCGTCTCGGTTGCCAGGCGGTCATCACGAAGCCTGGAAAAGTCGTGGTCGAAATTCCGGCGTGGAATCGGAACTACGTTTCCGAAGAACACTAGAAAGAAGCGCACATTCAGGCGATGAACTGATCGAGAGATCATTTTTTAGGTGAATTGCCGGTGTCACCTCGTTTAAATTCGCCGAAGGCGTCAGGGCCCGACTTCGGCAGGACGGGCAGCACCGCAGGGGCTAAAGCCCGCATCTGTTTTGGTCATCAACGGCACGGCTGAAGCCGTGCCCTTTCAAAACTGAGACGACTTCTGGCAGTCATGAGGAGAGGTTGAGCGCATGCCGCGAGAATTGAACTGGGACAACCCCGAGGACATCGGGCTTCTCCTGGCCGAAACCCATCCCACGAAAGACCCTCTGTCGATTCGGTTTACAGATCTGCACCGCATGGTCCTGGAGTTGCCGAACTTCAAGGGCGATCCCACGAAGTCGAATGAGGCGAAGCTCGAAGCCATTCAGATGGCCTGGCACGAAGAGTTTTTGGATCGAACGCAGAACTAACCAGCGTCTCTAATAGCGTAGACCTCAGAGGCCCTCAGGGGCTGAAGCCCGCATCTTTGTTGACTTTGTGCGGCACGGCTGAAGCCGTGCCCTTCCCAAACAATGTATGACTTCTTAAATTAGGTTGATCGCGGTGAGAAGATCGCGGCAAAGGAGAAAGGCGGATCATTGAGATCCGCCTTTCTGTTTTTTTGGAAAAGATGTTGGCCTAGCCGACTTCCATCCCCACCGGCTCTTCCACACTCGCCTCGCGAAGGAAGCGGGCTGCCTCTTCGGGCGGCGTGGGGTTGATGTAGAAGCCGGTGCCCCATTCGAAGCCTGCCGTCTTAGTCAGCTTGGGCATGAACTCGATGTGCCAGTGGTAGTGGTCGCTGGTCTGTTCCTGCACCGGTGAACTGTGAATCACAAGGTTGTAGGGCGGGTTGTCGAGCACCCGGTCGGCCTTGATGAGGAGAGTCTTCAAAGCCTTCGCAAGATTCTCAAACATGTGGGACGAGGAGTTCTCGAAGGCCGATTCATGCTGCTTGGGGAGAATCCAGGTCTCGAACGGGAAGCGCGGGGCGTAGGGCGCGAGCGTGATGAAGTCTTCGTTCTCGGCGACCACGCGCGAACCGTTGTCGGCCTCCTGGCGGATCACGTCGCAGAACACACATCGCTCTTTATAAATGTAGTACTGCTTGGCGCCCTCAAGTTCTTCGACCACGTAAATCGGGATGATGGGTAGCGCGATCAGTTGGCAGTGGCCGTGTTCGAGCGAAGCTCCGGCGGGTTCGCCATGATTCTTGAAGATGAGGATGTACTTGAAG
>Ga0210406_10003877_pt1 | contig 16224 bp, 12 predicted proteins | sample IncBWC30MmetaG_FD_155454 | JGI IMG/M metagenome (GOLD analysis project Ga0210406, IMG submission 155454) | Forest soil microbial communities from Barre Woods Harvard Forest LTER site, Petersham, Massachusetts, United States - Inc-BW-C-30-M | ecosystem: Environmental > Terrestrial > Soil >... | reverse complement strand
ACGTCGGCGAGATTCAGCACAATGTGGGTCCGTTTGTCGTCCAGCAGGCCACGCACGGTTTTTCGCAGCAATGCACTTCCTTCACCCAGGGTAATCTTGCCGCTAAGGTCCACGACGGTGGATTTGCCAGCATCTCGATGTGTGGCGCGCAATGCCATGATTTCCTCTAGGCTCCTTGGGGCGGGTTGGCGCCCTGGCTGCCCTGGCCATTTGTTCCCGGGTTCTCCTGCAAGGGCAGCTTTTTCGCCATGACAATTTCCGCGCCGCCCGTGCGTCCCGGCACCACATCGAATTCGTCCATAAATGCGCGCATCAGGAAGATCCCCCGGCCGGAAGTGCTCAGTAGGTTTTCCTCGGCCAGTGGATCCGGCACGTTGGCGAGAGTGAAGCCTGCGCCCTCATCCAGAACATGGATGATCATCTTGTCGCCGGTGAGATCCACGGCCAGATGAATCTTCTTTTCGGGGCGCTCCTGATTGCCATAGTGAAACGCGTTGATGACGCCTTCCCGCACGCTCATGCCGATCTTGTAGCAATCGTCCTCGCCGAAACCGGCGGCTTCGGCTACGCGGAGACACATTTCCTCAGCGAGATTGACGCTTTCGACTTGCGTCTCCAGCGTGACTTCGAGGTGCTTGGGGTCTGTGCCCATGCGCATCGCCCTACTGGAGGCAAAATGCACCCAAGAGAGCGCACCTATCGGTAACACAGCGGCTAAACCTAAGTCAATGGAGCACTTGATGTAGATTGTAAAGATGCCGACCTGAAAGCCGCGTGGTTGCCCATGGCCGGCGTCGGCGGGCCCAGGGGGCCAAGGGATAGCTGCTTGAATTTTGATATCAAAGCGCTCTTGTGCAAGAGCCAGGGAAACATTACGTCAGCCGTTGCGCAGGACGCCACCAATTGTCTCGGGAACACAGCGGTAAGACTTTACAAATTCATCGGAGAATACACACGTGGTATACCTTCCCGAGGAACGTTGGGTCAAGTTCCCTCTTGCCCTGACTTCAAGTCCACGACGGGGGTAACAACGGAAGACATCCTCTGGAACTTTTTCTCGACGCGCCTCCAACCATGCATGATGAACTCGATCAACGAAAACAAATATGTGGGGGTGAACTTGCCCGTGGCGGCCAAACACCGAATGAGAAAGATTCTCCCAGTAGACCCAGCGGCTACTTCTTCCTTCGATAGTTTTCGTCGACGATCAAATCTTTTGTGCCAGGTGGCAAAACTTGCAGGGATTTCAAGAATTCAACCAGGGAATCCTGATCGTATTCGGACAAGGCCTGAAATGCTCGGCGAGATTCCACCGCCTCTCCAGAGTGCGCCAGCACGGATTGGCGCAGAGTTGTGAACAGTCCATGATGGAAAAAAGGAGGTTCGTTCGCACAACCCCACAGACGCCTGGTCAGGAATCGACGGTTGCCGGCAAAAAACTTTCGAGACCACACATTCTGGTTCATATCTAACGGTTCAGCCGCGGATTCATCCTTAGGGTCGGTTATGTCATGCAATTTGAAATCCGTGAAGAGGGGCACCATCAACCACTCCGCGCCGCTCTCAGGTTCGAGGCGCGGCTGAGGCAGCCCAGGACGATTCAAATCGATCCTGAGCGTCCTTGCCTCACCAGTCCGTAGATTCGTTGCCGGATTGTAAGGATTTGGCTCTGTGTATGTCCAACTCCGCTTGCCCAAAGGCAGCGCTGGAATATGGCACTCCGCACACCCTATCCTCACAAACACCCTTTCGCCGTTTTGGATCGCACGCTCAATTTCGGGATCGTTGGGTATAACCCGACCAGGGACGGGTAGAACGGCCTGATATGCCGCCAGTGCAGTTACGTCCGCTCGGGTCAGTTCGTTGACGATCCCGTCGCCGTCCGGATCCGTATCGGTGCCGAAGCGCTCCGTGGATTGGATGCCATGATGTTGGTTCATGGCGTTGTTGGCGAATTCTCGAAGGGAAACAACATTGCCCGCCTGGTGCCAGGGACGAATGACCAGACTCGGTGGATCCTGAGGAGTCGCGGTGAGTACGCTGGCTCGAGGAAGTCCGACAACTTCGCTCACATCCCACATACCATCCGCCCTGCGCGTCAGACGCCCGAAAAGGATTCCTTTGGAGACCAGGTTGCGGCTCTCTCCACGTCTGATGGTGTCCCGAATCCTTTGCAAATCCTCAGTGATCTCTCTGGCTAGCATTTCAATATATCCGGCGCCAAACATCCCCGTGGTGACCCGCAAGTCGGCGATATTATTTAACGTTGCCAGTCGTCCGCGTTCGTCGGTGGTACCCCTGGTTGGCATTCTGTCCGTTACGTCGAGAGTGGCAAAGTCAAACCGTTGGCCCAGCACAAAAACGCTCGTAGCGAAATCACCGCTGCCACCAGGAATGCCAAATGGTTGATTGTGACAGCCGGCGCAGGAGTTGGCGTCAGGTCCTGAAATTCGATTGAAGGCGCGAGCTCCGATCAGCGGTGATGAGGGATCGGAGAGGGACTTTCCTGTACCTTTACTTTGTGGCCGCCCCGCTCCTTCTTGTTCCGTAAAGTTGGCGCAAAACAGCTTCTTGCCGTAGGCGATGAGGTCCAGCAGGGGTACTTGGAACTCCTCCCCATCCTGCAGATGCTTCGGAATGGCGACTTCACGACCAATTCGGCCGCCCGGGGGAGGTTGTTGACCAGAACAGGGGTATCCCAGGCTGAGCAGCAGAAAGAAAAGACAACAGATTTTCCGCGTTCCTGGTGAGAAACTTGCTTGCCGCATCGCCAAGGCTCCTGTCATCGGGAACTGGTCGGTCGATAATTAGTTCCTAGGGACGGGGGGGATTAGCGGGGCGTGGCGCCACGACTACTATGTTGCTACTCGCGCCTTTTGCATCCACGGCGACGATTTGGTGTCCAGCCACCAAAGGTGGTTTCACAGCAGAGGCAAAATTCCCTCTGGCATCGATGGACTTGCTCGTTCCCAGCTTTGTTCGAGCGGGATAGGAGAGGTCATAAATCGATACCGGCCCACCGCTTGGGGTGATAGTTCCCAACACAACCACGGCGCCAGCATTGCAAGGGTTCAAAATGGGCGCGGATTGCGCCATCAGACCAGTGGAGCCTGCAAAACCAATCGCCGCAAGCAGGAGCACGGCTGCAAAACCCACTCTGATTTTCGACATACCCCGGCCTCCATCAAAAACGCGTGGGTGTACTATACGACTCGATTTGCAGGAATCCAATGCTGTAGACGCCGATTGGCTGTGGCGAGGTAATACTGTTTTGCCCATCCAGAACAGTTATTACTGCGTATTGGTATGCCCCACCCGGCAACGGAGTGAATCCGGATACCGTGATTCCATTCAGCTGAACCGCGCCCACCGCATTGTTCGGGGCGATAATGACCGCATAGCTTGTCCATCCCAGATCTGGAGGCGCATAAAAGCTGGAGGAAGCGTTGAAGCTCGTCACAGGAACCAGTTGCATATCCGAAGACTGTCCAAAACCACTGCTGAGGAAACCAGTCGGATACTGCATGACGAGGATTGGTAGGTTACTTGTGAAGTGCGCACCAGCCTTAAAATGCAGTTCCTGGAATTGCCCTTGGCTTAGTGTCAAGCTTTGTACATTTCCGCCGCCCTGATCGACTGTCACGGTAGTGCCATCACGCGCCGCTATCACGCGGTAGGCGTCGAAGCCGATTCCGTTCCCGGGTAGCGGAGCCGAGTAAATCTCCGTACCCCACAAGGGTCCGACTGGGAACATATTCTCGGCCATCATGTTGCAGGAGAGAGCACCCGTACCGGGAATGAATGCGCAATCGTTACTCGCAACGGCGACAACCGGATTATTGCTGACGACGTGCGCCCCGCTCACATCTCCGCAGGCAAGTGAATAAGTTTGCCCCGAATTCAACGTAGTCGTGATGGGTGTGGAACTGCCGCAGGCATTCGAGATGGTAACCTGCGTGGCGTCCCGTGGAGCAGTTACGGTCACACGGCTTAGAAAACCGGTCACCGTTGCGGCATAATCCAGCGCAAAAAACTCTGTGCCGAGCGATGGTGTTGGTATCCCCAGATAAATGTCCGAGGGCACGGGAAAGTAGAAGAAAACCGAAACGATGTCCGTGGAGGTGACATGAATGCCCTTACTCTCAATGGTCTGGTTCGAGGAAATCATCAAGGAAATTGGAATCGGGATGACGGCTGGCGACTGCGCAGTAACAGTACCCGTTACGGTGAACCCAGCCGAGCTGTTGCTGATTGTGTAGTTCGCGGTGCCATCCGTTACAATGAAAATCTCGCCTATTTGTCCGATGTTCTCGGGAAAAGCCAACCAAAAATCCTGCCCTCGACTGCCCAGCCCTGAAACGATGATGGTACCAACGCTGGTGACGCCTCCGCCTACCGGCGCGAAGCCGTTGCTGATTCCCGCCTTCAACACTCCTGCCACTGTAGCGGTGGCTGTGCATTGGATCGGCCCCTGGATTGTACTCAAGCCGGCTACGTTGAAGGTGCCGTCGGCCGCACTGACTGCATTCTTAGCCTGGCAGACCACATTCGCCCCAGCAACGGGCGAATTGTTCGAATCGACGACCCGGCCTTGCGCCGTTGTGAGCGGATCGGAGATGGCGTTAACGATCACAGCACTAGCGGTTCCGGTGTTCTCTCCAAAGTCCACGGCTTGCGCACCAATGGTGAGCGTTGTCGCGTCCGCAGGCACTGGGTAGGTGAACTGATATGGAGTAGACGTGGTTGTGAAAACTTCTTGGCCGTTCACGAATATGTTGACCGCGGCCACGGCAACGTCATCGGAAGCCTGGACCGCAATCGGTAGTTGGCTACCGCGGACCACCGTGCTCCCATTCACTGGGGAAGTAATCTGCACATGGGGCGGAATTCCGTTCGTGTCTACGGGAGGTATATACCGCCCAATGAAGAGCCCGGTATCCCCGGTAACACCCTTTTGCGCCATATCCAGAGGATCATGAGAAGCCGTTAGGTATATATACGCGGCGTCCACCGCGATTCCGGTAGCATGGGCCTCCTTGAATCCGCGCGAATCACCCGCCGGGAAGGTTAGGACGGAAAGTGCCTGCAGAACAGACGGGTTCCCGATGTTTACGATGGGAACGCCGCCACCAAACGCTGCGTCTGCGGCGAATGCGAAGTTACCGGAAATGACTACGTCTTCTAAGGATCCGGGCGAGGAGGCTCCCGCCGACGCCACATAGATTGGTTGCGCCGGATTCGTAATGTCCACGGAAGTTAGATTTGCATTGAAGTCTGCTACAAAAGCGAAGTTGCCCTTGAGAGCAACGTCTCGCGGGTCCGCTGGAAGCCCGACCGCACTGGTATAGTCGAGTGAACCCACCAGAGCCGGCGCTCTCGGATTGGCAACAGTGACGGTAAACAGCCCTCCCGTTCCCACGGCCACGACGAGGTTTCGCGAAGCATCTATATCCAGGCCCTTGGTAATTCCAGGCAAAGCGACGGTTGCTAGGCCAATGGGGGCCGCGGGATTACTAACATCAACAATCTGCACTCCAGAAGTGTCCACCGCGACATAAGCTACCCCGCCCATTACCACGGCGTCCCAGGCGACACCAGCAGTTTTATAACTGCCGACGAGAACCGGTGTAAGGGGCTTCGTCACGTCGATGACTTGAATTCCCGAGGAGCCATCGGCGACAAAGGCGAGATTACCCACCAACTGAACGTCGTTCGCGTTGCCCGGTGTGTCCACCGAAGAAACGACTCGCGGGTTCGTCCTATCAGAAACGTCTACGATTTGCAGCCCCGTCGATCCTGCGGCCACATAAGCAAAGTTTCCGTTGACCGCTACATTGTTCGCATGTCCTGGTATGTTGACCGAGGAAAGCGCCGTGGGCGAAAAAGAACTGACCGTTCCTTGCGCACTAGCGATGTGTCCGTTGTTTGTCGCTGTGATCGTGCACGAACCATTTGAGCCCGCGAAGACGTTGCCGTCGGGCGCGCCGAAATTGCAGATCGTGAGATTGCTCGAGCTGTAGTTGGTACCCCTCTTTGGTGGCGTCGTTGACGTCAGGTCGATGGTCGTCTTGCCGTCAATAAGGTGGCCCAGAACGGACAATTGAACAGACGCCTCGCCGACAATGGAGCTCACCGTCAAGGCAAAAACGCTCGGCTTAATCTCCAAAGATTGCACCGCTTTGTTGAGGTCATAACTGTTGGGGTCCAGCGGATCGGTTCCCGTCTCCACTTCCACGCCGTCGGGTATGCCATCACCATCGGTATCAGGGAGTAATGGATTCGTATGGTACTTGAAGACTTCGTCCCCATCTGAGAGTCCGTCACCATCTGTGTCCGGATTGTGCGGGTCCGTCCCCTGCTGAAACTCTTGCAGATTGTTCAGACCGTCGTGGTCGGGATCTTCAAAAGGCATCGCCGGATCATTGGGATTTAGGCCATGAGCAATTGCCCAATCATCCGGTACACCGCCATGCGACGTGCCACTAAGAACCACTTGGACCGAGAGAATGCCCGACGTGCCTTCATTCGAGGCTTGGATGACCACCGTGCCGCTGCTCACGGCAGTTACCAGTCCATCCGCTGTGATCGTAGCAATGGCCGGATTGCTGATGGTGTAGTCCGTCCCGGTACTTGCCGCCGTGACGTCCTTTACCGGACCAACTGCAAATGTCGCCGCGGCCTGAAGCTGCACAGTCGCCCCCACAGCCGTCAGCTGACTGAGCGGACTTGTCAGGGCCAGGGAAACAGGAATCGGTGTGCTGGAGCCAAGTGTGATCGGGATCAGCGTAACCGACCCGTTCGCCGGGACCAGGAAGAAGTCTGATTCTCCGGTAGTCGTTACGCCGTTCACTACGCAGTTTGCGCGTGCGCGAACCCTGCCAAAATTCGCCGGTATGTTCGCCAGCACCCAGGTGCCATCGGGACTGACGGGCACATTGCGATTGAGCACACTAACAGTGCAGTTCTCGTTTAGCTGCCCCCAAGCCGGGCTGCTGAGCGCCGCCAGAAACATCGGCAATAAAGCTGCCGCTCTGAAGAATCCAACCGTCGTCAAGTTCGCTATACTCATGGAATTGGGCTTAATGTCGCAGATGCGCCATTCTTTGTGATCGTGTATGCGAAACTGCCGTCTGCGTTTTGGGTGACACTTCGGGTTATATCAAACGGCCCGGCGAGGATAACGGGATCACCATTGTTCATGCACGGGCACTGATAGAAGTAAACTTGCGTAGCCGTGAACGTGGCAGCTTTATAAGGCTTGAGAAAGGGTATCAAACCGTGCTGATCGTTCTTGACTCCGGTAGAGTAATAATTGTGGGATTTATTATCGCCTTATCCCATGGTGGACTTGGAAATTCATATGGATTGGGGCCAGGATACGTAACGCGCTCGCTTATCGTGCATTTTGACAAATCAGTCAGATCACCCGTGCTGGACTCATAAGCATAATCAAACTCCAAAACACCTCCCCCAATATCTCCTGCGGCAACCTGGTGCCAATTGACCGGAACAGGGCACACACAATTGCCATCTTTGCAAATCTTGTTCGTCTGGCATGTTGTCTTGTTCTTCGCTGGATCAGGCACGCAATCGGTTCCGTTGCACTTCTTGCATTCCGGGCAGGTCCCAGCGCTGCCGGTTGCGTTGGGATTGCCGCCGCAGTTCCAGCCCGCCTTGAGTACACCTACTCCGGGATCCGAACGGATAACCGAACCATCGTCGCTGACCGTGGCGCTCCCAATGGCCACAAACGTTGCCAGATCATGATCGTAGGAATACATCTCCGTCACCGCTCGCGGAGCGAGGCCATCGACATTGGGAATGGTCATGGGCGCCGGCGGATTGAAGGTTGTGCCCACCGGCTGGATGGTGACCACGAACCGGGGTTGTTGCCCAAAGCCGGGTGACATCGGAACTTTGTCCATGTTCACCGCTGTCACGGAAACACAGCCGGTCTTCGAACCCCCCGGAAAGGTGGCTGAGCCTGGAGCAATCGTCAGTGAAAACCCCGGCGCTCGGGGAAGGGTCAGAGTGCCGCCTTTCGCCGAGCTTACGCACAATTGGCTACTCGTATCCAATTCCGGAAGATAGATCGGCAGGCCAACCGTGTTGTCTTGGCCCGAGACGGGGACGATGTCGTATTCGAGTGTCGGCCAGGAACCAGAGCGCTGCGCCGTCCCGCCATCTGCCATCAGCTTGAAGACACCGACCGGAGCGGGCTTAATCATGAAGTGCCCTTGCACGTCGGTTTGCACCGGGGCGGCAACCTGCTGCGGCACATTCCCGTTGTTGCCCTGATTAACCTGAAACAGCCGCATGGTCACGCCTGGAATCGCGTTATCGCTGTTGTCTAACACGACTCCACTGATACTGGTCGAATTCGCTGGTCCGGGAGCAAGTCCCGTCGTGCTAAAGCTTGCCGGAAAGCCCGTATTCCCGGCGAAGTTGGCTTCCACCAGGTTGTTGTTGATTCCCGGATTGGGACCAAGCGTAAGCGTCGCCATCACTCGGCCATCGCTGTCCGAGGTGGTCGTCACCGTGGCCTTCCCGGCAAGACTCCCTCCGCCCTTCTTCACGGTAAAAGTGACCGGCACTCCGCTTAGTCTGTTGAAACCAGTGTCCGTAACGACAGCAATGAACGGCAGCGGGAGACCCTGACCAATGACACCGGATTGATTATTGCCGGAATCAACTACGATAAGGCCGGTCGCTGAAGCCGTAGCCGAGGCTGCAAAGACCGCTGTTGTGGCTAGACCTGCAGTCGAGGCTGTTATGACGTTATTCCCGGCTCCGACTCGCGATCCCAGCGTGAAATTCACTGACGCAAGTCCTTGTGCGTCTGTGTTTACCACTACCCCCGCACTACCGCCGCCTGTCGCTCCCACGGGAAGGAGAGTCCCGTCTTGATTTGTCACCTGAAACACAACCTGAACGCCAGCAACCGGCTGTCCAGCGCCGTTGACCAGCTGAGCGACTAGCGGCGCAGCCAATTGCGTTCGAATGACGCCTGTTTGGCTGTTGCCAGAAAAGATACGGAGCGTTGGTTGCGTTAACGCTTGGCGCGTGATCGTAATGCTTGCCAACGCCGCATTCCCTGCCCGATCCACAGCTTGGGCGGTGATTGTGTTGGGCCCTATGGCCAAAGGAATATTCAGGGCTGTGAAAGTTCGATTGAGGACCTGCGCTGCTACTCCATTTACCGTCACAGTTGCTTGTTGAGGATTCACGGTCCCCACGACTATGTCGTTGACCAATCCCGTCACCGTTGTTGCGGCATCACTCGTAAGACTGTTGTCTGCGGGAGAGTAAATCGCGACATGCGGAGGAGTCGTGTCGAGCGTCACCACAACGTTGGCGGTGCTCGTCGTGCCATTCGAATTCGAAGCTACAGCCGTGAGCGTGTTCGGCCCCTCATTCAGAGGAACACTGGCGACAAACGTTTTTCCCGAGACCGGCGCAGGGACGCCATTGATCGTTACTTGCGCATTCGGGTCGCCCACCGTACCGTTGACCGTGACCGGCGAGAGATTCAAGTAAGCGGCGTTTGACGGAGAAACGATCGCAATACCTGCAGGCGTTCCGCTTATCTGAAACGCGAGCAGCGGCGAATAGGATCGTAAAAGGCTTCCCTTGAATCCGGCCGAAACACGGAAATTCACTGTCCCGGGTGTGTTCTCGAAAACAGTTGTCGTGATGGTGTAAACGTTGTCGCCGGCCACGGCGTCGCCGTTCTGTCCGTCATCATGCAAGATGCCGATGACAGAAACCACCCGCCCACTCGAATCCAACCTTTGCAAATTAACGCTTGCCGGAATTAACGAAGGGTCGGTAATCAACGAAGTGACCGTAATCGTCACCGCTACCCCGGCGGGCGTCGAGTTTGGAGTCATACCGGTCGTTCCGATGGTCCCCGCCGGAGTTGTGCGTGAAGCAACCGTAAGTAGGATTAAAAGAGGAAGCGAGAACCACCTGAGCATTGTGGCACTCCTAACGCGTGCGCCAAGGAACAGTAGAGAAGCCCGGGACTCTCGAAGTTTACAAACGATAAGGCAAATTCAGTTTCTCGTGAATGAAGCGATTAATAATTTGCGACGACCGATGACCAGAGCAAGTGCAATACCCGTGAAAAGAAGCGATACCGACCCAGGTTCCGGGACAGTGTTGGTTGGGACGGTGGTAAAAGATACGTCGTCCAGCGCGAACGATGTTCCCGCAGGATCACCCGTGATGGTCACAGAATCGATGCCACCGGGAAAATTCAACTGGATTAGCTCATTTGGCTGGTTCCCAGAAGACACGGAGTTCGCTGAGAATAAAGAGCTGGCTGTCACCAGCAACTGGTTCGACGATCCATATCCGTCCAGAGTCAGATGGGCAGCGTAGGTGAAGAATCCTGAAAACGAAGAAACGGGAGTCAGAAATGTTAGCGTAATGGGACCGAACACGTCGCCTACAACGTTGGATCCGGAATGTGGCGGAAAATCCAATTCATTGAGGCTTTCACCCGCAGTCAGTATGACCGCGTTCGTGAAAATAACCCCGCTTGATGCATAGGCCGATCCAACAGTGGTCGAATCGCTCAGATTTTCAAAGTTTATCGTCGTGGAATCGGCGCGTGTTGTCTTTGGTAGCAGCCCTGAAAATAAGAATAACAATAGGATGAAGGCTGGTTTCATCACTTTTTCCATTTCTGTCTGTGCGGGCCCGGCACTTCTGTGGAAACGTGATCGCGAATATATTCTCTTATCGGGCTTTGTCAAGGAAAAATTAGAATCAATGAATAGCGAGGGACTTCCGTCAAGTAAGACCCAGTAGTACTGGATTCTGGATACCTCGTTTGCATGAAATCGGTCTGAGACTTGGAGTTGCCCTGCAGTTGTACAGTAACGTACTCGAGTTTTCTACGACGCGGTGACCTACGCCTCTCACCCCGAATGACGACATCAGCATCAAGAATTTATCGCCAGCTATCCGAGGGAACCTTGAGCGTCTTGCGGGCAGCTTCGAGATTGCGATGCCGCGCCTTTGCTTCGTTTTCCGGCAGGTCTAGCTTAGCCAGAGCCGCAGCCAATTCGCGACCGACACACACTTTCTCGCTGTCCGGCACAAGGCGAGCGAATGGCTCGCCATTCTTCAAAAGCACAAATATAACGTTTTGATAATGGGCCCGGTTAACGCCATCGGCAAAATTGCGTGCGGCCTCAGTAACGGTGATGCTCGTCTTTTTCATAGAATCAGATTCTCAGATTACATGCTTTCCGCTAGGCTCTGTCCATGGAACGGTGACGAATCTTTGCTCGTCACGCTTTGTATGCATCGTTAACGTGGATTTCCATGTGCCTGGAGGCATCTTTAAGCTCCGAAAAGCCGAATTGACGGTAAAGGCCGTGGGCGTCGCGAGTCACCAAGTGCCAGCGGCGTAAGCTCCGCAGCTCAGGATGTGACATGACAACGCGCATCAGCTGTTTGCTCAATCCGCGTCCGCGATGAGATTCCAATATGAACACGTCCGCCAGATAGGCGAATGTCGCGCGGTCGGTAACCACGCGAGCGAACCCCACCTGTTTTCCAGCCCGATAGAGACCGACAGGGATTGAATTATCGATGGCACGCTCGAGGAGGTCGCGAGGAATGTCTTCGGACCAGTAACTTCGCTTCAGAAAGCCGTGAATCACATCCAGATCTAGAAGACTCCTGTCGTCGGTGATGAGAAAGTCTCCATCTGTCCAATCATGTGCCACGGGCTACTCCCCATCTGGTGCGATGAAACAAGCTGACATACTAAGATTCGAGCCGAGCGCCACAAGTGCCAATTTGACGGGGGAGTGGAGGGATCGCGTCCAGAGTGGCGTCCGCAATTGCGCCGAGGGCGGCATGAATCAAATAGGTAAACCGGAGATACCGCCAGCTACCGGTAGCAGATCTTGGCGGGGCTAGGGATGCTATTCCAAATTGGTAAAGCAATTTGATCGCTTGTTACAGTCCTTCACGGCGCCGCAGCTCAGGATAGTCAATCTTTCCGCTCGGGGTTTTTGGCAGTTCCACGAGTACTTCCACAACTCTTGGCACCATATATCGGGGCATTTTCTCCCCGCAGGAGGTCAACAGCGCCTGGGTATCGATCATTTCTCCGTCTTTTGGAACGACAAATGCCTTGATAACTTGGCCAAGCAACTCGTCCGGAATTCCAATCACGGCTGCCCCGCGCAGCTTACCGGTCAGGAAGAGCACTTCCTCGACCTCCGTTGGACTGATGCGGAAGCCTGAAGATTTAATCATCGTGTCCTGTCGCCCCAGGAAATAAAAGAAACCGGCTTCGTCCATCGTCACAAGATCTCCGGAATAACACACTCTTTCACAATCGCCGATCTCCGCTGGCAGCAGAGGATTGGCACGAAGCGTGCGTGCCGTGTCTTCCGGACGGTTCCAATAGCCGAGTGATACGGTGGGACCACGGTGAACAAGTTCTCCGGGCTCGCCCGGTTTGCAAAGTTTCCCTCGCTCGTCCAGAACCATGATTTGAGTATCGGGTATGGCCTTGCCGATCGATGTTGGCCGCCGGTCAAGCTCCTCCGGAGGAAGAAATGTTGAGCGAAAGGCTTCCGTCAGTCCATACATCAAAAAAATCTTCGTGGTTGGCAAGGCCCGCCGCAGTACTTGCAAAACCGCCTGAGGCATAGCGCCTCCAGTGTTTGTGATGTAACGCAGACTGGGAGGGGGATTCTTTTCGAGGGTCGAGTTTTCTTGAGCCATTAGGCTCCAAAAAGTGGGGACGCCGGCGAGGCCGGTAATTGCCTCTGTTCGCAGCATCTGGACAACTTCATGGGCGTACAGGAAATTTATCAGCACGATAGTGGCCCCGTGCTCAAAAGCCGTCATCAGCTGATTCATGCCAGCATCAAAACTGAACGGGAGCACCGCGAGGATGCGTTCAGCAGCGCTGATCTCAAGATAAGCGGAGACGATTCTGCTTCCCGCCAGGACATTCGCATGGCTTAGCATCACGCCTTTGGGTCTGCCTGTAGAACCCGATGTGTAGAGGATGGTCGCCAAGTCCATGCCGATCGCTTCCTCACTCCGTTCGAGCGAACCACAAAGTTCGTAGAGTTCTTCCAGGCGGAGTACAGGAAGGCCAATATCCCGAATATGTCCCTCACCTGTCAGGGTTATGAATTCTAACGAAGGGATCTGTCCAAGAATCCCGGCCAACGAAGATAGTCTTTTTGGTGTGGTTATCAGGCCTTTGATGCCGCAATCTTTGGCAATGTGCCCGACCTGTTCGGGGAAAAGCCTCGCGTTAATCGGTACACCTACGCCTCCGCTTTGGGAAATTCCAAAGATGGAAAGAACCTGTGCAACGGAAGGTTCGAGGCAGATTCCAATGCGGTCCCCGCGGACTACCCCTGCGCCTCGGAGTCCGCCAGCAATCCCACGCGTAAATCTTGCGACGTCACGATAGCTGAGCCGCTGATCGCCATCGACTAGTGCTTCCTTAGCGGGCCAACGTTCCGCACTTCTCTCTAGCAAATGGTGAATCAGAAAATCCATTGGTCTCCCTACGGCTCGGGGCTGTTGACATTCTCAAGGCAGAAGAGCATGTCCGAGACTTCTACAGTACGACAGAGCGTGAATTCTTCTTGTCAGAAAATGGACTGAAAATACCGAACAGAACAGGGAGACCCCATCCCGTCCCTAGATTCAAACGTTGTTGTAGATGCCCGCGATCTCTTTGTTTTGATGCGAAGTGGTGTATCTGGGGGGCAACATGGCCACGATAATACTACTTCCTATTTCCTGGAACGCAGCGGCCGGATCATCGTTGTTGTCGCCAACTACCAAGATTACGCGGATGGGGACGCTAGACGGGTCTTCTGTCCAGATGTCTTGGTTGAACTCCTTGCACTGGCTCCAGCCAGTGCATTCTCCCGTTCCATCTGTTGACTACACTCCGCGATTTGGTCATCAATCATTTTGATTTCCAGAGCCAAGCGGAGATCATTAGGGCTTTTCTCATATCTCTTGAACAGTGGTGTCCTTCTGTTCTTGAGATCTTCGCGTTTTCTCTTCCAGACACCTGCGCGCGCAGTCATAGAAATTAACCTTCGCAATGAGTATCCCCCGACCCAATATGGACTGTCTGTTCACTTTTGGACAGTTTGTTTGCTCACAGATTTCCGCTCTCGACAACGCTCTGCCGTGTATCAGGGCCATTGCAAACTGCTCCGATAGTTTCCGCTGTTGTACAAGAGGGTACAGACAGCGCCGCTTTGAAACCTCAAACTACGCCTTCAAGGACTTCCGCACTCAGAAATACTCTGCGAGAACTTCTGGAGGAACAAATGAAAAACCCTGTCATTTTATTGTTGTTTTTCTTGGCGTCGGCATTGAACGCTTCTGCCCAAGCACCTAACCTACAAACAGCGGGCAACTTTGCGGTGCTGGCCGGTGGCGGAATCATAAGCGCTGACGCGGGAACCACGATTGTCGGCGATGTGGGAAGTTCACCTACACCCACGGTGACGGGACTTTTGGCAACCCAGGTGACGGGCACGTTATATACGGACGCGAACGCTGTACTGACAACAGCCCAGACGGACTTAACAGCCGCCTACGTTGACGCGGCCGGCAGGCCGTCATGTACGGCGTTAACCGGCGCGCTGGGCACCGGGACGAATGCTAATCTGGGCCCGGGACTTTACTGCTTTTCTTCGGCGGCACTCTTGGTTGGAACTCTGACGCTGACCGGCAGCTCCACCGACGTGTGGATCTTCCAGATTGGCAGCTCTCTGACGACGGCCACAGGGGCCAACATTGCTTTTGCGGGTGGCGCGTCGCCCTGCAATGTCTACTGGCAGGTTGGCTCTTCGGCGACCATCCAGACGAGCAACAACTTTGCGGGAAATATCATGGCGTTGGCGAGCATCACTTTAAATGGCGGCAACCTGGCGGGCCGGGCCCTAGCCATAAACGGTACGGTCACAATCAGCGGTCAGGAGACCATCGTCAGCGGATGTTCTTCGGGGACGACCGGCGTGCCGACCATCGTAGTTTCGCCTGTAAACTCCTCGATCGTATGCGGGGCCGCCGGTTCAACCATCACCAAAACCGCGGTTGTCTTGTCGAACGGGCTCCCCGTCGTGGGTACGACCGTGACCTTTACGATCACTGGACCGGACTCTGGCCAGAGCGGGACCGCTGTCACGGACGCTACGGGTACAGCGACATTCACGATTACGGCGCCCGCAGGTTGTGTAGGGAATGATTCCATCGTCGCTACGGTAAATGGCGGGACGGTTAGCTCAAACACAACTGTTGCGACGTTTTCGGGTTCAGCGTCAGGATCCTTTTGTTCGACGGCGCCGTCCCCTTCCGTCGCCCTTGTGAGTGTGACAGCAGGTCCGCCTAAGCAGGTCGTCCTCTCGGTCGAATCTGCAGGTGGATTGTCATCCGTGTTCGTCAATACCCCCCCGACAAGGAATGCTACGGTCAGCATCTTGCCGTTCGACGATGGAACGACTCAGGCTCTCGGGGTCACCGCCACGAAGATCGATCAGTCAGCATCGGCCGTGATCGAACTGACTGTTATAGATCTATGTGGGAATACCACTGTATTCGATCCGGTATTTGCAACGATCACAATTCCGGCCGCCGGCCCCCGCTCGAAGTTCCACCATGCGGAGAAACTCGACTTCGATCATCGGGAAGTAGCTCGCTTCGACGGCATCGGCCGGACGGAGGGGATCGTATTCCTCCAGAACGGTACCCCCGGCGTGGAATCACTGGTGATCACGGTCAATGGGACCCAGTTCAGAACCAATCTTGCGGACGGGAAATCCAAAAAGATAGACATCTCCTCCGTTCTGTTCCATGGAACCAACAAAGTTACGATTGCGGTTTTCGGCGACGCAGGAAGTTCCGTCGATTTGAGCATCTCCGACGGCAAATAAACCTACTGCCGGGTTCGGTCTTCCCATTCTCCAGGTCAGCCTGGGTGGCAGCGAACCCGGCGGTTTTCTTTGTTTGAAACTGCCAAACAGGTGCCTCAACCATCGATTAGAGAGGACGGTCTGTTCTTCCCATTCTCTCCAAGGCGAGCCGAACTGGCCGAACGAAGTAATAGGCGAGAGAGAGATATCTGGGCATCGGCAGGAACCAGCGGTCCGGTTCACTGGGCTTAAGCTTGGGCAAGAAATAGCGAAGGAAGATTTTGGTCCGGTCCTGGAG
>Ga0210406_10003876_pt1 | contig 16226 bp, 10 predicted proteins | sample IncBWC30MmetaG_FD_155454 | JGI IMG/M metagenome (GOLD analysis project Ga0210406, IMG submission 155454) | Forest soil microbial communities from Barre Woods Harvard Forest LTER site, Petersham, Massachusetts, United States - Inc-BW-C-30-M | ecosystem: Environmental > Terrestrial > Soil >... | reverse complement strand
GTTCGCCTGTACCGGGTCGACTTTAACAGCCTGTCCGAGGATGAGGTGGCCAAATGGGCGGCCGTTCAAGAGTATCGACACGGACACTTTGTCGGCGTCAATAGCGAGCACCCGATGCTGCCGAAGATGCTGGCTTGGGCCAGCCTGACAACGGGTGAACGATGGGGCCGAGTGGCCGCGACGCATGGCTGGCCCTCGCTAAACCCTGAGGGCTGGCTTCGTCTGCCCAACGTGCTATTGGGTGCCACCAGCACCGCAATCCTTTATTTCCTTTGCCGTCGAATGATGGGTGTTGAGGGGTCTTTTGCGGCGAGCTTTTTCTGGGCAGTTGCGTCCTTGCCAGTGGCGTTGAATCGGCTTACGAAGGAGGAAACACCGCTCACCTTCTTCACCCTACTGGCTTGTTATTTCTACTGTCGCGCCCAACAGGCAGATGCGGGCCGGACTGCGAGGCGATGGTACGACCTGAGCGCAATCAGTTTTGGCCTGGGTCTTGCCTCGCAGTACATTCTTCACCTTCTTGGCTTGAATGCACTCGCGTGGCTTCTTGCGGGAAGAATGGGGCTGAATCGCAAGCCGTCTCAATTCAGCTACAGACGGTTTTTCCTCGTGATGTTCCTTGCCTTTGTTGTGGTGAACCCGGTCATTCTCTCTCCGGGCAACTTCAATGCCGTCGTGCATTGGCTCCATCATGACGGGGTCAAGCACAGTGGCTACGATTTCGATGGCAGGCTGTATATGAACTTCCCCTCGCGTCTGCTTGCTGGAGTGCCGTGGTTCTACTATCTCTGGCTGGTGCTGGTAAAGACACCGATTCCAATCCTCCTGGCCGTCATTGTTGGCTCCGCACTGCTTTTGCGAGATCGCCGGTCACTCGCGTCGTGCTTTTTTCTATCGCTCGGGGTGCTTCAATTAGTCGGGCTGTCAGTCAGTGGAGCCAAGTGGATCCGATATTCACTTCCGCTCCTGCCCTTCCTCTACCTGGCAGGCGGATATGCGGTTCAACAAACACTGAAGGCCGCGAAAGGAAAAGTCCTGTCCCAGGCCCTTGTGGGTCTTGCCGCCGTCATTTTGCTTGGATGGCCGCTCCTTGAATTGCAGTCTTGGGCTCCCTACTATTCGTTCTACCTGAACTCAATTGGCGGAGAGAAGCAGAACATTACACGCTACTTTGCACCGGATGAGGTGTCCGAGTTTGACACGCGCAAGGTAGCGCAAATGGTTTGTCCGTTCGCGCCCGCTTCGGCGAAGGTAGCAACCGCAAGACCGATGAGCATGGCCTATTACCTTGAGGCCTGCGGGCGCGCGGACCTTCAGATTGTGCCGCTTTACGACACGCATTATGCACCGCGAGACGGAGATCTGATCGTGCTTGAGCCTTCGCGCCGTTTCTTTGAGACGCAGAGATTTTTCGATGCTTTGGGAAACTCTAAGATGCCCCACAGTGAAATCCGCGTCGGACCAGTTTTGGCGAGCACGATTTATCTCTTCGATCCGTCCGTGGCGGGACCAAAGAGCGGGCAAGAAGAGTTTACGCTAACCCAGTTGCGGGGCGCACCACCTCGGTTCGAGAACGATGCTCAAGAAACCGCATCGACAAACACGAGCTGGTTTGGATTCTCAGATCTCACCAGGAGACTCATACAATGACTCCGCTTTACCACCCGAGGAAATCTGATGGGCGCTGGTTTGTGCGCGCATTCGCTTTGTTGATTATCGGCGTTTCGGCGGTTGCACAGCAGGCAAATGTATCTGCACCTCTGAGCGCTGATGAAGTGATGGGACGTGTGGCACAGATGAATGAAGTGCGCACCAAAGCACTGCAAAGCTACTCCAGTGTTCGCAGGTATCACCTGGATTGCCATTGTCTGTCACATAAGAAGGCAGATATGGTCGTTCGCATTAACTACCAGGCGCCGAATAAGAAAGAGTTCACGATCGTGTCAGAGAGCGGCTCTGGCACGGTGCGGGACCGTGTGTTCAAGAAACTCCTGGAGGCGGAACAGGAGTCGATGCGGGATGAGAATCAGCAGCGTTCGGCGATCACACCCGAGAACTATACATTTCAAGTGTCTGATTACAAGAAGACCGATACGGAAGAATTCTATGTGCTCGATGCGCAACCGCGAAGCAAGAACAAGTTTCTGTTTCGAGGCCACATTTGGGTGAATGCAAAAGACTTCGCGATAACTCGAGTCGAGGGGGAGCCGGCTGTCAACCCTTCCTGGTGGACTGTCACAACTGACTTCAAACGTCGCTACCAGAAAATCGGTGACTTCTGGTTGCCGGAATCCAACGAGAGCGAAACGAAGGTGCGCGTTTTCGGCACAGCGGTTCTAAGCATTGAATATCGCGACTACCAAATCACGCAGGCTGGAGGCGCAACGGTAGCCTCGCCCCACAGCGAAGCACTAGCAGCTACAGTAGCCGAAGAGTTTTAGATGTTTAATGCCGCGCGATGGTCGAAGCCGTTCCTGGTCGCTAGTTCCATCTTATTGATCTTTTCCAGCTTGACGCGCTCGACCGCGCTCGCGCAAGAGGGTGTCAGCTCGACCACTCAGGACGGCGCTCTCTCGGATGCACCCCAACCGGCACAGGATACCACTCAATGTGGAGCAAATGACTCGCGCCTGACTAGCACCGGGAGTTTATCCGGGACGGTGCTCGATACGAATCGGGACGTCCTGCAAGGTGCGCGTGTGACACTGGTGGGCCGAGCGGGTGCTGCCCTACAGACCGTGGAGTCTGGCAGCAACGGGCAGTTCGCGTTCACAGGCCTACCGCCGGATGTTTACAAGCTCACAGTGACGGCGGCGGGGATGAACACTTTCACCTCGACCCAGATTGCCTTGCATGCCGGCGAGGCCCGTATTGTGCCAGCGGTAACTCTCTCGGTTGCTGGTGGGACCACCAGTGTGACCGTGACTGCAGGAAGCAAGGAGGAACTGGCTGAGGAGCAGGTGCAGATCGCGGTACAGCAGCGCATCGGTGGCGTCATTCCCAATTTTTACAGCTCATATGACTGGAATGCGCCGCCAATGCAAGCGAAACAGAAATTTCAATTAAGCATTCGTTCACTCATCGATCCGGTTTCGTTCTTGACCGTTGCGGGAATCGCAGGTGTGCAGCAATATAATAACTCCTTCCCGGAGTATGGTGGCGGAATAGAAGGGTATGGAAAGCGATACGGGGCTACGTTGGCGAATAACGTCTCTGGCACCCTGCTGGGCCGAGCTGTTTACCCTTCGATCTTTCATCAAGAACCGCGCTACTTCTACAAGGGGAAGGGCGGTATCCGGTCGCGCGCGCTGTACGCGATATCTGCGGCCGTGATTGCAAGAGGTGATGATGGGCGGTGGAAGCCAAATTACTCGAACGTGCTCGGCAACTTTTCAGCGGCAGCCATTTCGAATCTTTACTATCCCTCTTCCGATCGCGGGGCGTCGCTCGTTGTCCACAATGGTTTGGCGGGCATTGCCGAGGGCGCGGTGAGGAATCTGATCGGGGAATTCGTTCTGAAGCGGATCACCTCGCACGTTCCCAAAGGGGCCAACGGCCAGCCATAGGACTGCCCGAAGAACATGCTTGTCGTCTCAGCCAGCCTGGTTTCCATGTTTTGCCCGGCTCCATCCGTATCCTGACCTAGGAGTGAAGGCATCCGTTGCAGGCGGATGCTGGTCAACTGTTCGTAACCAGGCCTTAGCACAAGCTTGCGCCGTTTCTTCGCCCTCTCAGCAGCCATTGCGCTGAACATCCGCTTAAGGGTCTGCCTGACAGTAGCGACCCCATTCGACAGGATGGCCTGCAAGGTCAAGTCTTGGATATCTCACACCTAAGCATAAAGTACCCCGCCGGGCGTTCGCGCAATCTCACGTTGGTCCCGCAGATGGTGGATCCTTCAGCGATCCCGGGGAACAGAACTCGCAAAGAATGCGCCGACTATCCTCCATTTCTCTTTCCTGAACACAGTTGAGAGCACCGTAATCAAAGCAGAATTGGCGCACCGATTCGAGGGTGCAAGAAATCTGGTCCACGGCTGTCGATCTTTGATGTTTTCGACTTCGACACCTGACACAACGAATTTGCGTATCAATCCGTGCCCAGACCTGCATCTGGTTATGACCTTTTGAAGGCAGCCGCCCTCATGTGGGCACACGCAATGCAATTTGAACGGTCCAAATCCCTCGCCTACAAGAAGTTCCACTTGGCCCTCGAAATGCTTTTATCAAATGCGCTATGGCAACCTGGGATCACCCTTCCGACTTAGTTCATCGAACTGCATACCCGTCTCTCGGGAGACAAGGGTTGCGAACTGATTCGCGGCTTCCAGCATGGCAGCTGGAGGAGGAAAAACGGTCTTCTGCCTCTTCCAGCCTGCAAGGAGTAGAAGCTGGCGACATATTTCGCGAGAGTCTAATTGCATCGGGAAAGTCACGACGGCGAAATCCATGGGCGACAGTTGGCGCACTGACCTTCCAGTTGGTCCTCGTGCTGGTGGTAGTTGTCATTCCGCTGTTTCACATAGATCCGCTCCCCAAGAGGGAAACGCTGACGATGTTATATCTACAGCCGCCACCGGCCGCTGCTGGCAATGACGTGAAGTTTCAGCCGCCCAAGCCCGCGTCCACATACATCCCGACAAGCACTGGCATTAGCGCGCCAGTGCATAAAACACAAGAAGCGCCGCCATCGCCGGTCGGCACAACGGGCGGAATGGTTGGGGGAGTTCCCGGTGGAGTGGTCGGCGGCGTTCCGGACGGAGTGTTTAGCAAAATGCTGAATAGCGCGCCAAGCGTTCCAGTCCTTGCGAAATCGCCTGTGCCGACGCCGGTTAAGAGAATGCGTATCGCCGCCCGGGTAGCGGAGGCGAACCTGATCCACGACGTTGCGCCGCAGTATCCGCCGGAGGCTGGTCGAGAGCGAATTGAAGGAACAGTAGTGCTGATGGCCGTGATTGGCAAAAATGGCGCCGTGACGGATGTGCGCGTCGAGAGCGGTTTGCCAATACTCGCGCAAGCCGCTATCGATGCCGTGAAGCAATGGCGTTACAAGCCGTACATGATCGACGGAGAACCGGTTGAAGTTGACTCCCGGATCACGATTAACTTCAACCTCTCCGTGAGCTAGGAGTTTCGACGATGCAGAACAAAACACATTCCTCACCAAACACGTTTTGGGGCAGGCTCCCGAAACTGACACACATGCTTCTACTGATCGCAGTGGGTGGGTTGAGCTTTGCAATACCCGCGTCCGCGCAGGCCGCTGAAGCGGCAAATACAAAAACAGGAAGCATCCTGGGTACGGTGGTCGATACCAGCGACGATCCGATTCCCGGCGCCACAGTAGTCCTTCAAGAGCCGGCTGGCGATCATCTCACTGTTGTAACAAAGGACGATGGAAGCTTTGCATTCCACGAGGCAAGGTCGGGAATTGCCTATCAGATCACCGTCACTGCTGAAGGATTTGCAGAATGGAGTTCGTCGGTGACAGTCGAACCCGGACAGGACAAAGCGCTAACGGACATTAAACTTCGCATTTTGGCCGTGCAGCGAGCAGTTACGGTGAGGTACTCCTCGAAGGAGGTCGCCGCGCAACAGCTCAGAGCTGAAGAACAGCAGCGCGTATTGGGTTTCATACCGAACATGTATGTGGTGTATGAACCTCACCCCGAGCCACTTACCGCGAGGATGAAGTTTCACATGGCCTACAAAGATCTTACTCATCCAGTTTTCTTCGCTCGTACGGCCGCGTGGGCGGGAGTCCAACAGGCCCGTAACAATCCCGATGAATGGCGGCAAGGCGCAGAAGGATATGGCAAGCGCTTGGGGGCTGGCTTCGTCGACGGCGTTACCGGAAGCTTGATCAGCAACGCCATTCTGCCATCGCTTCTGCATCAGGATCCTCGCTATTTCTACCAGGGCTCCGGTACAAAGAAGTCTCGGGCGCTTCATGCCATGTTGGCTCCATTTGTCTGTAAGGGAGATAACGGGGCATGGCAGCCGAATTACTCTCAGTGGGGCGGCAGTTTAATTGGATATTCCATTTCTACCGCTTACTATCCCGATTCGGGTCGTACGGCCGGGCATGTATTCCAGACTTTTGGGATAGACATGGGTCTGCATGTCGTCGGCAGCCTAGCTCAGGAGTTCATCTTGGGCAAATTCACAAGCAGAGGTAAGCACTAGTTTTCGAGCGCCCGCAGGCTGTTGAAGAGCAAGTGGCGAGCGCGGATCTGCCCGATGGACTGCTCGTGATGGCCAGGTCGTTCGATTTCTAAAGTGATCATTCCGACTAAAGTACAACATACAGAGGCAACAGGTGAAAACGCGACAGACTCTTCGTTACTTAGTCCCCGTCATGGGCATGGTTCTGCTGGTCTGGCTCGTACTTCGGACAGGTACAGCCTTGGTTCTCCAGCAAATCAAGACCATTGGGTGGTGGGGCTTCGGTGTGGTTCTCCTTCTTGGCGGACTTTCCCATCTCATCAAGACCTGGTCATGGCGGCTCACATTTCAGTGCGAGATCCGGAACATCTCCTTAGCACGTACACTTGGCCTTCGCCTGATATCTGAGGCTATTGCGATTCTTGGACTCCCCGGCCAAGTCCTTGGAGAGGCCGCCCGCGTATCGTTGCTGGGTTCGGACGTTCCCATGGCCAACAGCATCTCGTCAGTCACGCTGGATCGTGGACTCTTTATCGTGACCTCGGCCATCATAAGCTTCGCAGGAATGATTGCTGCAGTGCTCTTGCTATCGCTGTCCCACACCTGGAGAGTCTATGCGCTTCTCTCTGCCTTAGGGTCCGCAGCTTTGCTTATTGCGTGCGGAGTGGCCATCGGCCGCCGTTGGCAGCTGTTCTCCGGGATGGCACGGGCAATCGGGCGGCTCGGCTGGATCAAGACCTGGCTGGATGGGAAGCAGTCCGTGATCGAAGCGGCTGAAAACAATCTCTTCGACTTTTTCCACAAAACGCCAGGTATTTTTTGGGGAAGCCTAGTCCTCAATCTCGCCACTCATGCCACGGCGATTTTGGAGGTTTACCTTCTTCTATTCTTCATGGGCACGCGAAAGAGCCTGATCGTCGCCCTCGTTGTGGAAGCGCTGACCAAGATAATCAATGTCGTCGGCGCACTCAATCCCGGAAATGTAGGAACCTTTGAGGGCTGAAATATCATTGTTGCCCGACTGATTCATATTTCGGGAGGAGCGGGATTAACCATCGCGCTCTGTCGGCGGGTGCGGATTTTATTTTGGGCCGCGATCGGCGCAATATGCCTGACAGTGATGTCGAGGTCGCGCCAAAGCAAGATGGTGATTACCGAAGCAAGGGCATTCCCAAATGGTTCCGATCCACTTTTGTCTTGAGCTGCCAGATCCTGGAAATGTTCACGGCTCATCTACTGCATTCGAATGCGCCCGCATTCGGTCGAATGTCTGTATGCCGGTCGCCTACAGACCACGGTTACACGGGAAACATTTGATTGGTACGGCGGCTCAGCCGGCAAGAATGTGTCGATTACGGTGACGTCGCCGGGAAGTACCTATGTAGTGGGGTGTCCTAACGGGGGGAATTCTAGCACGCTGCTCCTCGAGGTTGATTAGTAAGCTGACCGTTGGTCAGCGCTTTTCATGCGATCCAGGTATGATTGGCGTTCCAATTGGACCGCCGCGCCCGAAGTTTGCTGGCTTGTTCTGCCCACCGGCAGTACGGATTGCCTGCCTGTCTCGATCTTAGAGACGCCCTGACGTGAGGAAGTGGATTCCGCCAGACGACTTCCCGGGACATGTTTTGCGCACAAATCGCCTGCTCCTCACCGACGGTCATCGCCAACTCCTAGTTAATCCCTTCGGGATTGCTCGGCGCGGCCAACGCCTTTCGTTTGGCTTCTATTTCGTTCATAGCCGCCATGAGTAGGATCTCTGCCAGAGTGAAGCCATTAATCGTGTTTTGCGTGATCCTGAACATCAGCACTTCATCCTGATACACGCCAGAGATATTGCACTTCGTTTGCCAGGCCGCGATCGACCTAAGTGCCCAACACCGCGAGGATGTGACCGAGTCTCATGCCACATCGACTGCCCGCTTACGGTCAATGCCTCAATAGGGGCAGCTCCAGAACAAAGGCTCACTTTTATGTCATTGCTGAAAAGCGACTTGCTATGCCGCCGATTTGGAGACCAGCTTGCGATCACCTGCTATGAGACGCCCTGGTGAAAGGGTTGAAGCGTCCTTCACTTCCACCTGGGTGTGAGATAGGACCGAACATGAACGCAGCATTTCCGACTCGTGGTTCGACGATTGGTGAAGAAAAGAACGCAAATCTCCCAATAGGCAGTTCCGAGATAGGAGGAACGACCATGTGCTCTCCAAGGCCAACTGTGCAGGCAGTGCCGACCAGCGCCTTACTCGAGCGAGGCGCTTGCTGTGACATCCGCCCTCCAGTTCACGAGGAGTATGGGGCCGAATTTAATGCTCTACATATGAACTGGGTCCTAGTCGACGACACAAAAGGTCATTTCCGAGCCCACATGCGATGGGTAGGTGACCGATAGGCATGACGGCATCGGATACTTATGTGCGATTTGCATCGGTTGCTCTTCCATCCGCCGACGGCTGTGGCACTTCAAGTGTTGTTGCTCTTGGCTGTGTACTCGTCGTGATCGGCGCATATTGTTTTTGTCCGAGCGCATTCGCCCAGACATCGGATTCCCGAACGGCGGAGGAGCCGACCAAGTCGTGGACAGCCACTACCGACTTGAAGAGCGACGATGTAGGCCCTCAACGTATTCCCGTGAGCATTATCGAAAGCCATAGCCAGAATGGCAACCGGACGTTGGACAAGCGATCGGTCGAGATCCGCGGCACCGATGGTCATTTTGAACGTTTTCAGGACGTCGAAAGAGAAACCCTGACCGTCGATGCTTCCACCGTGAGGACCACGATGCGCACGCTCCATCGCGATGTGAACGGGATGAAAGCCCTGGTGCAGGTAACGGAAGAGGAGAAACACATCCTGCCCGGCGATGGCGCGAATATAGTACGCGTGACCTACAACCCAGATGTCAACGGACGGCTTCAACCAGTACAACGCGAAATCGTAGAGACGAAGAAGATCGGGAAGGATCTGGAAGAAACGAACACGACGGTCATGCTCCCCAACGTCAACGGCGGTTTAGCTCCAGCTTTCAAGACGCACGAAGTCCGCAAGCGCTCCGCGAACAATACGATTGAGTCTCAAAAAACAACACTACTTCCCGATGGTGCGGGAAACTGGCAAGTGAACGAAGTACGCCAAGCCACTACCAGGCAAGAAGCGACGAACCGCACCAGCGAGGAGCACATTTCCCGGCTCGACTCCGAAGGCAAGCTAGGCGAAGTCTCTCACGTCGTGAGCCAGGAGTCGGAGAGCACTTCGGGAGAAAAACGCAGTCTCGTGGAAACCTACTCCATCGATGTCCCGGGTGCCACGCGGGACGGCAAATTGCATCTCATTGAGCGCAAATCCAGTGCCGAGCACTCGAGCTCCACTGGTGAGAGGGCAACCGAACAAAGAGTCGAACAGACCAATCCGGGCAATCCCGGCTCGGGTCTCCGCGTGTCCGTATTGGTCGAGGGCAGGATGGTTCCCGGCCCTTCGGGAGAACAGTCCACGGTAACCATTCGAGCGCGCGACTCGAACGGGAAGTTTGGAATCGTCGCGGTTGATACGACGAACGCGGATCGGATCCCCACCATTGAGGTTCAGCAAACACATGCCGAAAAGCCGCAATAACGCTATCGCAGCTAAATCGCCGACTCCAAGTACAGGCCCGCGGCTGTGGCTAACTTCGACTTGCTGCCCAAATTCGGTCAGTGCCCTTGGCCGGTCATTCGATGTCTGTGTCGGCGCTTCTGATCCCATTGGTAGAGAGGTATTTTCATCCACTTACAAGTGGCCACTTCTGGCAGCCGGATTGCGAATACGAAGTGCGATCTTCAAATTGCTCCAAGGGGGTAGGCTTTGCTCGGAGAACTGTTGAACATCCCGACTGACACACTCATTGACATGCTGTACATCATCCTCGCCGATGACTTCGCAATCACTGCAAACGATGCGACGGAAATCGAACAAATTCAACGCGAGTTGCAACGTAGAGGCGAGGAGCAATGCTGGAGCTTTCAAGCTGTCAACTGAGCCAATCGTGCAATCAGTGTTTGGATGAGTGTTGAGCCACGACGAAGGCGGACGCCTTGCTGAACCTCAAAGTGTCGGAAGAGCACAAAGACGAGTAAGGAATGAAAAATGACCTCACTAACAGGAACTGAAGAACTAGCCACACCACTGAGCGCCCAAGGAATTGCACGATCAACCGTTGCAGGTGCGCCGCTAGGCGCCGATGAGCTGGATAGAATCGATGCTTTTTGGCGCGCGTGCAAATACCTTGCTCTGGGAATGATCTACCTTCAGGCGAATCCTCTCTTACGGGAGCCTCTCAAACCAGAACATATCAAGAGCCGACTGCTGGGACATTGGGGCTCGAGCCCAGGGCTCGCTTTCATCTACACCCATCTGAGTCGTCTTATAAAAAGAGACAATCTCGAGATGATGTTTCTCGCAGGCCCAGGACACGGGGCGCCGGGAGTCTTAGCGCCTATATATCTGGAAGGCACGTACAGTGAAATCTATCCGGAGAAAAGCGAGGATGAGAAAGGCCTGCGAGAGTTCTTCAAGCAGTTCTCATTCCCTGGCGGTATTGGCAGCCACTGTACTCCAGAAACGCCGGGTTCGATTCATGAAGGAGGTGAACTGGGATATGTCCTCTCGCACGCTTGCGGAGCCGCGTTTGACAATCCTGACCTGATCGTAGGTGCGGTCGTGGGTGACGGCGAAGCCGAAACAGGCCCGCTGGCGACCTCATGGCACATCAGCAAGTTTCTGAATCCGATCCGCGATGGAGCTGTATTACCGATACTTCACCTTAACGGATACAAGATCAACAACCCGACTCTGCTGGCGCGAATCACTCATCAAGAATTGGAAGATCTGTTACGCGGGTATGGCTGGACTCCTTACTTTGTGGAGGGCTCTGACCATGACACCATGCACCAGGCAATGGCAGCGACGCTTGAGCGTTGCATTGCCGAAATTAAGACCCACCAGGAAGAATGCCGGAAGACGGGCGTTGCCACGCGACCACGCTGGCCGATGGTGGTGTTGCGTTCACCAAAGGGTTGGGGTGCACCGGTGGAAGTGGACGGGCACCGGATAGAAGGCTTCTGGCGCTCCCACCAGGTTCCGTTGGCAGACGTCAAGACTAAACCGGAACACCTGCGCATTCTTGAAAACTGGATGCGATCATTCAAACCCGAAGAACTGTTCGACGAGTATGGCAGGGTATTACCAGAACTCGCCGAAATTATGCCGTCAGGCCGGCGCCGCATGAGTGCCAGTCCGCATGCGAATGCAGAGCTCAGGAAGAAACTGCGGTTACCCGACTTTGGCGATTATGCCATCAAGATCGACCGGCCAGGAAATACCGATGTAGAGAACGTCCCGCCACTGGGACGTTTTCTGCGCGACGTAATGAAGTGGAATATGGACAGCTTCCGGGTTTTCGCGCCCGACGAGAACACGTCCAACAAGCTTGACGCGATTTATGAGGTCTCCAAGAAATTCTGGATCGCTGAAAGTTTCCCCGAGGATCGTGATGGAACAGAACTAGCTTCGGACGGACGCGTTGTCGAAATGTTGAGCGAGCACACCATGGAAGGCATGCTCGAGGGCTACTTGCTGACCGGTCGTAACGGTTTCCTCTCGTCTTACGAAGCCTTCGTTCACGTGATCGACTCGATGTTCAATCAGCATGCGAAATGGTTGTCGATCTGCAATCACTTGTCTTGGCGTCGCAAGATTGCCTCGCTGAATCTTCTCATTACCTCAACCGTGTGGCGCCAGGATCACAATGGCTTTACGCACCAGGATCCGGGGTTTCTGGATGTAGTGCTCAACAAGAGCGCCGCGGTCACCCGCATCTACCTCCCGCCGGATGCCAATTGTCTGTTGTCCGTAGCTGATCATTGCCTGCGCTCGGAAAACTACATCAACGTCATTGTTTCGGACAAACAGCGCCATCTGCAGTACCTGGATATTGATGCTGCCATTACGCACTGTACAAAGGGTATCGGTATCTGGAATTGGGCCAGTAATGATGAAGGCCAGGAACCCGATGTTGTTATTGCTGCCGCGGGCGATATCCCCACCCAGGAAGCATTGGCTGCCACAGCGCTGCTCAGAGAACGGTTTCCTGACCTGAAAATCCGATTTGTCAACGTTGTCGACTTGTTCAAGCTGCAACCTCGCAACGAACATCCACATGGCTTGACGGATGAAGATTTCGATTCTCTGTTTACGACCGACAAGCCGATCATCTTCAACTTCCATGGCTATCCCTGGCTGATCCACCGTCTCGCCTATCGCCGCACAAACCACCACAACCTGCATGTGCGTGGTTACAAGGAGAAAGGCAACATCAACACGCCGATGGAGTTGGCAATCAACAACCAGACGGATCGGTTCAGTCTCGCAATCGACGCCATTGACCGTATCCCAAAACTGCAGCAGATCGGCGCGCACGCCAAAGAAGAATTCCGCGATCGCCAGATCGCATGCCGACGCCATGCTTACGAGCACGGAATCGACAGCCCGGAGATTAGCGGCTGGAAATGGCCTTACGACAAGGGGTGAGTGAGTGTTTACTATTCCTACCGCTCGTCCATGCGCGTGAGTTCGCGGCATGGGTCTCAGAGTACCGACTGAAATGGGATATCGGGTTACTCGCCGATCCCGAGAAATCGCTAAAGGAGCTTGAACATGAGCACGAGTGCAACGGCCAAACGGCCCGCGTTGCCAGAGGAAGCTGAACGTCTTAGTAGCAGGTATGGCTGTGGTCCCGTGCACTTCTCTGGAACGGACGAAGCGCTCTATGAGCGGCACCTGCTGTTCGACAGCGGAGTCGATCTGGCGGACGCGACGGCACGCGATCGCTTCGAGGCCCTTGCCCGGTCCGTGCGCGACGTTCTTTCGCAGCGATGGCTTCTCACTGAGAAGACGTATGAACAACAAAATCCCAAGCGGCTCTACTACCTCTCGATGGAATTCCTCATCGGCCGCTCCCTCGCAAACAATGTTACGAACCTTCTGCTCGCTCCGCTCACAGACCAGTTTATACAGGACAAGAAACTGAACCTCATCGAGATCTTAGAGCAGGAGCCGGATGCTGGATTGGGCAACGGTGGTCTTGGACGTTTGGCCGCCTGCTTCATTGAATCCGCCGCAACCCTGCAGCTCCCAGCCATAGGTTATGGACTCCGATATGAATACGGTATCTTCAAACAATCCATCCAGAACGGATGGCAACAGGAAACACCGGACAACTGGCTCCGTTCTCCAGACCCGTGGGAGATTGCCCGCCCGAACGAAAAGGTGGAAGTCAGCGTGGGCTGCTCGTTCGAGCTCAGCGGAGGCACCCTGCGCCCGGTACCGGGGCGCCCAACGACTCTGATCGGCATCCCATTTGACCGCCCCGTGATCGGGTACGGTGGTTCCACGATCAACACACTCCGCCTGTGGGCGGCCCAAGCCCCCGATTACTTCAACTTCGAAGAGTTCTCGCACGGCGATTTCGTAGAAGCATTTACTCAGACCCTTGGGGCTGAAACCCTGACCCGCGTCCTTTATCCCGATGATTCAAGAGTGATGGGGCAAGGGCTACGCCTCCTGCAGGAGTACTTCCTTGTTGCCTGCTCGCTGGCGGATGCAGTGCGGCGCTTCCAACGGACCAACTCGGATTGGCGCTTGTTTGCAGACAAAGTGGCAATTCAGATGAACGATACCCATCCGGCTCTTGCAGTTCCGGAGCTCATGCGACTCCTTGTTGACCAGGTGCACCTCGAATGGGACGAAGCCTGGCATATCACACAGAACACGCTGGCATACACGAATCACACCTTATTGCCCGAAGCGCTCGAAAAATGGCCGGTGGCGTGGTTTGAAGACATGCTGCCGCGGCAGCTCGAGATCATCTACGAGATCAATCGCCGTTTTCTGGGCGATGTTCGCGGGCGGTTTCCTGCCGACAAAGACCGCATTCAGCGCGTGAGCCTTGTCGAAGATGGCCCCGAGAGTAAGGTTCGCATGGCCAATCTGGCGGTCGTAGGTTCTCACAGCACCAACGGGGTGGCAGAGATTCACTCCAAGCTGTTGCGTGAAACGACACTGAAAGACCTGGCGGAAATCTTTCCCGAGCGTTTCAACAATAAGACGAATGGAGTCACACCCCGGCGCTGGCTGCAATTATGCAATCCCGGACTTTCTGGACTCATCACTGATGCCATTGGAGATGCATGGATCCGTGATTTAAGTGAATTACGCAAGCTCAAAGCATTCACCGAGGACAACGGCTTCCGTGATGACTTCCGCAAAGCCAACCGAAATGCCAAGCGACAATTCTGTGATTGGCTCCGCTGGTCGACAGGGCAGACCATTGATCCGGAGTCGATCTTCGATTGCCAGGTCAAACGCATCCACGAGTACAAACGCCAATTCCTGAATGCACTGCGGGTCGTTGTGCTCTACAACCGGCTGCGCCACGACCCGGGGCTCAACCTGTACCCACGCACGTTCTTTTTCGCCGGCAAAGCCGCGCCTGCCTACCGGCTCGCCAAGGTGATCATCAAGTTCATTAATAATCTGGCTGCGACCATTGACGGCGACCCCGCAGTACGCGGGCGGCTGAAGGTTGTATTCCTGCCCGAGTACTGCGTTTCCCTTGCCGAACACCTCATCCCCGCCAGTGACGTCTCCAACCAGATTTCCACGGCAGGCTACGAAGCCAGCGGCACAAGCAACATGAAGTTCATGCTGAACGGCGCGTTGACGATCGGCACACGCGACGGCGCAACCATTGAGATGGCCGCTGAAGCGGGCGAGGAGAACTTCTTCCTGTTCGGCCTAACAGCGGAGCAAGTGATTGGCAGCCGCGGATGGTACAACCCGCACTGGCATTACGAACACGACCCCGAGACCCATCAGGCACTGGACTTGATCTTCTCGGATTATTTCAGCCGTTATGAGGCTGGCGTGTTCGGCCCGTTGCGCGACATGTTGCTCACCCATGGCGACCATTACATGCACTTGGCGGACCTGAAGTCGTACCTCGAGGCAGACGAGCGGCTGTGCGCGTTGTATGCCGATCCCGACGAGTGGGCGCGCAAGGCCATTTTGAATGTAGCGGCCTCGGGGAAGTTTTCGAGCGATCGCACGATCGCCGAATACGCAACCGAAATTTGGGGCGTAAGGCCGTGTCCAATACCAGAGAAAGCGTAAAAGAGGACGCGGCACAAAGAACACAAAAAATAAGGAGACCTGGAGTGACATTTTCGAAGGCGAATATTTTTCCAGCGACGGCAAAGTTTGGTGCTGCATTGGTCCTGGCGCTCGTTGCTTGCTCCGTGACATTCGCGCAGGACGTGAGAACCAACTATATGCCTGGAACTGATTTTTCGAAATACCACACCTATGCCTGGGTCGACGAGGTACAAGGCGTACCCGCGGTAGGTGGGCACCCCGACCAGATCTTGGACACCCAGGCCAAGCAGGCGATCGATTCGCAATTGGCTGTCAAGGGTTTCACGAAGGTGGATGGTGGCAGTAAAGCCGATTTACTCCTTGCCTACCAGCTCGCGATCGATCAGGAGAAGCAGATCAGTGGCTTCGGCAACAGCTGGGGCCCCTGGGGGGTTGGCGCGGCAGGGGTTCCGTTGGGCAGCTCCGGTACATTTTTGGCGAATACTTCAACCATCAACATCGGGACTTTCGTCGTTGGTATGTATGACCCTGCTGTAAAGAAGCTCGTTTGGATAGGTGCTGCCCAACATGCGATTGAACCCAGCAAAAAACAGGAGAAAAACCAGGAAAGGCTCAATAAGGGAGCGCAAAAACTGCTGAAGGACTTCCCTCCGGGACGCGGCAGATAAAGGAATGACTAACGATCGTAGGAACATTGAGTTGTGATTCGCCAAAACTAGATCGCGTGACTGTTGAGTTGCGAGGCACATCACATTCTCACTCGAGGGCGAGGGGTTCTTCACAGAGATCAACCAACATGGAATGGTGTTGGTAATCAAACCAGTGGCAAGACATCGAAACTCCGATTTCGCGGCCAAGTTGATGTATCCGCGTACCACC
>Ga0210406_10003875_pt1 | contig 16226 bp, 18 predicted proteins | sample IncBWC30MmetaG_FD_155454 | JGI IMG/M metagenome (GOLD analysis project Ga0210406, IMG submission 155454) | Forest soil microbial communities from Barre Woods Harvard Forest LTER site, Petersham, Massachusetts, United States - Inc-BW-C-30-M | ecosystem: Environmental > Terrestrial > Soil >... | reverse complement strand
CAAGTCATAAAATGGAGCCTTTTTCCAGTCCAGAGGCAAAAAACCGAGCGTTGCAAGCACTCGTCGGTATTCGAAGTACCTGTAAGCCTGAAACAATAGGACTATGGATATATAGACGAATAACATCGCGAAGATGGCGAATGCTGCTGCGGTACCCCTGCTGGCTCTTTCACTCCAAGCTTGAACCATGCAGATTGTCGCCAAAAGCACGCACACGATAACAATCACAGTGGCGTAAACGGTAGAAAACGCATTCTTTAGTTTGGAAGACATCGTGGCGAAGTATATCGTTCGCTGGGATAGGTGTTGAGATCAGGCGATAGCGCTCATTGATGTTTTGAGTGCAATGGCGATTTGACGCCAACTCCGACGCTACAATTGGCCTGTGATTGATGTTGATTCACCTGGCTTCAAGCGCTCTCTGGCGGAGGCGATTTCGTGGTGCGCTACTCTTCCACTCACAACTCACATAGATGAGCCTGCAGTCATTCGCTATCGTCGTGCTTTAGTTGAAAAGTCTCATCGACTCTTTCGGCGGGGGTACGAGAGACTGCGATACAACTGGCAAGAGCTTACGCAGAGTGATGAATGGCATCAGTCGAGAGCCATGCTGCAAGAAGCAGATCCGCTTTCACTTTCGACCCTTGATGCCCAACTTAGAAGCGCAGCTTTGAAACCTAGCTTTGCTATGGATGAATTTGCTAATGATGAAAGCTGGGCAGACGCTGTAGCCGAGGTAGTTGCAAAACGTTCTCAATTGCTCGACGCGGTGTTTCCAGAGGATGAAGCTAGTGCTCAAGACCAAGGGCGTCTGCTGGTATTTGTTCCCGGTGAAACGTTGATGGATGGCGGGGCAAAATACAGCTCAAACGGATTCTTTGATGTGAACAATGTGCCTCCCTGGGATACTTGGGTCTCCTTCTCTGACCGAACTCTAGTGAGTTGGGTGCCATCTGTGCTGGTGGAAACAGCTCAGCGGGGCATTGACGTCAATCCCGAAGCTTGCATCAGTTGGATCGACTGAGTCCCCCTCAGTTCCTGATAACAGGCGTTTACACGTTTTGACCGCTCGGGTTGATTGTGTAATGGCGATGTTACGCCCACTGTCCTTCCTCTGAACGTGCTTGACATGGGATCGCAGTACCAGACGTTTCAAAAACTTACGAATTGACCCGCAATTTACCTCTTGTGTATGGCCGCCCAAACGGAATGGTCGTGTATTGATGGACATGTCAAGAATCGTAACTAGCCTGCTAGTCGCAGCCGTGAGCTGCGGCCTTTCTTTCGCGCAAGCTCGGTCGGACGTAAGAGTCCTTGTGCTCAACTACAGAACGGACGTAAGAGTCCTTGTGCTCAACTACAGAACCGGACACCCGGTGAAGGGATGGGAAGTCGGGCTACATACAGGCACCGGTTGGGTGGTCGGCAGAACCGCGAAAACCGGCGAAGCAGTGTTCCGTATCTTCGACCCCGTACCGCAAACCCTGAGCATTGATCCTGAGGCAGGCGGGTGGTCTGCATGGTCCTGCACACAGGAATATTCATTTCAAACCTCGGAGGTATTGCAGACTGGGATAGCGGGAAAAGTTTTCAATCATCCTTTCTGCCGGACGCACATATCGTCAACCGCAGCACACGCAGGGGAAATCGTTATCTATGTGCGCCGTCTGAATCCATGGCTCACATTCCGCCGCGTTCTTTGGGAAACCTTCTACGGCTGAAGTCACCTGCTGAAATCAAGGCGTTATCACTCATTGACCCCGGCCTTGAATCGCTCATACACCTCCCATCCGGGATCGTATGCCGAATGAATCTCGATCGGGAATGCTGGCATTCCTGCAAATGCGTAATTGAGTCGGCTCATGAATTCATTTTCAGATTTTGCGTAATAAGTCCATTCTCGCAAGCCTTCACCGGTAGATACCAGTGTTAGCGTGGCAAAACCATCTTCGTTGAGAATCGACTCCAGAGCGTCTTCCAACAGGTTCATCCGTTGGTGGTCTTCGTCCATTGGTTGGCCGTTCTCGGATGGGTATTTCCACACGATGATGAATCGAAGGGGCTGACAGGCTCGGTCAAAAGACGCTCGCAATTCCTTGGCATAGCGGAAGATGATCTTTCTACCATTGTGCTCGTTGGTTGATATTGCCGTCGCCCAAACTTGGACGCCCGAATCGATTGCCATTTTTAGTTAGGGCCTTCAACTCATTCCAAAATGTCTCTGACGACGTGCGATCTAAGTGAGCAATGGAATTGTCGCGCGCACCGAACAGCAAGACACGTGGACTCTATCGCCACTTATCGCCGGAAGACTCTCGCATGTACTCCGGCACTGCCTCGAATCCACTACTAATCAGCCCTGAGCACAATGTGGTTAAACGCGAGTGATCGTTGCTGTAGAAAGTAGTGAATTCGTCGTGATCTGCGTAAATGGCAAATAGTTCCGGACTGGGAACGAACAAGAAGTCTATCCAATCCGATAAGGCCGCCACCAGTAGTTGAGAAATTTCTTTCTGTCCCTCTGCGGTAACGACGAACTCGTACCAGTCATCGGCCTGATCAGAACCACTTCCCAGCGCACGGATGAGGGTCTTAGGCTCGAATACTACTTCATCTGTGCTCAAGACAGCCTTTTCCAACTCGAATGGCGCGAGAAAAGTCGATACGAACCGTTCCAAGTCCTTAAGCGGAGTCTTGAAGGTTTTCTGGAACGCCGCTGGTACGGCACGGAACCGTTGTATCTCTTCTGTGCGCCTGTCGATGCGCGTGAGCATCCATCTACTCCAAACGCATGATACGCGCCAAGTTCTTTGTTGGCGTTAACAGGCCATTACGCTCATAACGCGGACCAGCTCGATTTACAGGTCACGGCCAACCCGGAAGCTATCCAGAAACGGGCTTGTAGGAAGTGCGTACCACTGCACCTTGAAAACGCAAGCCCCCTCCAACGGCAACGAGGTTTACACGCTGATTAAGCACAGCGGTGAAACCATCTTCAAAGAATTGGCATTTTGGGAAGGCGGGTTTCGCTACCGCCAAGTGGCAGAGATCCTCAAGAAAAAGTACGGCTCTCGTCTTACAGATCTAATTCCCACATTGGGAGGGTGGCTATACCTCGGCGGGGACAGTTTCGTAGCTCGTGGGACGCAGAAACAGCCAGAAAAGACCTATTCGGCAAAACAGGCGATCGGGCCTGACCACCTGCCGCAGATTTCTACGCGATTTCCAATTAAGTTCCAAGCAGCGGCAGATAAAGCGATATCTTGTCTTCTAGGTCGTCTCTCGCGCGCGCGCCATGTACGCAAAACGAACTCACGCTGGACTATCGCCGCGTGCTCTCTGGCACACTCTGGGCGAAACGCCCCTCCGAGTATCTACTTTGTTACTGGAAACGAAACAAAAATTGATGATAAGCTGTCGTGTACTCTAAACCGAAGCTTGTGAGTACTTCGGCAGAGAGTTCCGAAGTGCTTCGTAGTGCCGCTTTGGTAGTCGCAGTACCCCTGGCAGTACCCCTGTGGAAGCTCCGTAGTACGCGTGTAGTTCAAGTAAAAAACCTGGAGCGCTACAGATATGTTCGACGACGACCCCTTTACGGCAAATTCCGATTCGACAGTTGAGAACGTTCTTTCTCATAGCGACACTCGCGAGCTCAGCGGCGACAGCTCCCAAACACAAACGGATAGGCGGCGCACTTGCGCAGGCCTCACCCGTACTGGTGCGCCTTGCCGCGCGCGAGTTTCAGAAGGCGACTTCTGCAGCCTGCACGCCAATCCAGAACGTGCTGCCGATTTGGGTCGGCGCAGCGGAGCAGCTCGGCGCCGCAGCTCAATTGTTGAGCGCACGCTAAGGGACTTTCCTCCGCCCGAAACAATCGCAGAAATCAAAGGTATCCTCGCGCAAGTGCTAGTCGATCTTTGCGCGGGCAGAATCGACGGGAAAGACGCTTACGCGGTTGCATATATTGCGAATGTCTTGATGAAGACAGAGCAACTGCTGATTGGGGAAATTCCCTAGTCTCGACGTTGCAGAGCTCGAAATTCGGAAACGGAGCTACATCGTGTAACGGTGAGGCACTGGAGCATGACAAAGAACCTGGATATTAGAAAGCGATGATGCGAGATCCAACCGGCAACGCAAGAAACTGGACTGCGCTAGCGCAGTCCAGAGCTCCGTAAATTGGCGTTCATACCGTTCGAACGGTGGTGGGCGCGGAACGACATTGAACGGTAGTAGCGGCCGATCAAATTTGGCAGTGGTAGCTGACTTGGGACATACGCCATGAACGATCCTCAATTTCGGTACTCGCGAAGTGCAAAAATGCAACGCTCGAAGACTTGCGGGAAGCGTCATACGCCAACCGCAGAGCGCAAATACGTGAAAGCACCGTGCAGCAAAATGCGGTTGCCGTATCTCCTTTGCGGTTCATTCAGATTAATTTGATTTAGGAGAGCTTGAGTGGCAAACAAGACTTCGTCGCGGCCGAAAGCAGCTCAGAAATCACCAGGAGTCCACTCAACATCCGTCAGCAAATGGAACGCTTTGGAACACGGCATCTTGTTAAAGGCTGTCGTCCTCCAAAATGATGCAACTGGTGAAAAACAAGAAGACCTACATTTGGTTCTCGAAGAACTCAGGAATTCGCTGCAGCCGGTTGGAATCTTAGAGGAAATCCAGGTCGAGTTCATGGCAACCATATACTGGCGCCTCGGGAGGGCGCTCAAGAGTGAAGCTGGACTCTTGGACTATCATTCCGGACTTCGCACGTTAATCGAGGGTCTGGAGCGACTCGAAGAACGAGACGCAAATCGTCACGCAATGTCCATTGCAATGACCAAGGCCGCTGGAAGCGTCCATAACCGTGTTCTTGACGATAGTTGGGATTCTGCAAAGATCGAAACAAATGCGCTCAAGGGTCGCCAGAGCTCCCGCAATAGCTCTCTCGGATTGCAAGACTTAATAAATGCCTTGGATGGATTCATAAGCACCGTCAATGAGAAAGGACTTTTAGACGAAGGTGAGGTCGGGCTGTTGAGCGCACAATTTGGTTCCGAAGACCAATTCGTCGCACGAGCTTGTGGTGTAGTGGCAGAAGTAACGGAGACCAAGTGTGGCACGGGACTCGAAGGTACTGGAACAGAAGCCGCGAAGGAAAGCTTGCTCGCCGCTCTGATGGGCTTGCGTCAATCCTTAAGCGCGCGCTTAGATGCTGTACTGATGCTTGAAAAATCGAAGGTCGACGCTCTAAAACGTGCAAGCTTAGTGCCCGACGAAGGCGCCATGGATCGAATTCTTCGAAATCAAACAACGTTGCAAAGAGAGTTTTACTGCGCGCAACAAAAGCTCGAGCGTCTGCAGCGCATACGGAAACTACGAAGAAGTCCTTCCTCGAACAAGAACGCATAGGTGGATACCAAGGAAGTTGAGAAGTATTACGAGATGTCCGAAATAAAAAGTCAGCGCCAATACAACACGTGCAGTCCATATCCCCGGACACCTTGAGTAAGCGACATGGGTAACGCCACTAAGACGATTAGCAAAGCTCAGGAGCCCGCAGGACGCATATGGCGGGTTCAAGTACCGCTGGCAAAATGGCCTCGATCTGCAAGTCATGATGCAGTACGAGCGCTGGGTCGCCCCGCTCCTGGCCTCCGGCCCCCAAACCAATTTCACAACGCAAGTGCAGGTTTCGTTTTGGCCCAAGGACTGGAAATTGCAAAAGCACTAAGTCCAATCTATCGCAGGGGCAGCGTACTTCGAGTGCCCATTGTTGACGCGTCGTCGGCAACACTGAAACTATCCAGAAACGGGCTTGTAGGATGTGTGTGCCACTGCATCGTCCCAGAACCCGACTTCTGGCCCGGGGAGTTGTTCAAAGTCAGGTTGTTTCGGAACAGGAATTTTTTGAAGCGGCCTTACTCTAGGTTCTGCGCGGGTTACTCCACAAGCGCGCTCGCCGTGACTATGGCCGCCGCCATTGCGAGCTTGTGATCCTTGTCCCAGGGCGGCCCGACCGCCCTCCTCACCTGGAGGAAGTGAGCGTCGAGGTTCTCTACACGCAACGCGTGGCTCGCCGCACCCAACACGCTCTTCGCGTCGTACCAGCGGACGGGCCAACCCCGTGCCTCGGCTGCAGAGGCCAGGGCCTTGCGGTACATCACCCAGTCGGCGACGTTCTGCGCACGGTAGTCCTTGATTCGCTCGGCAATCGTGGGTGGAAGCTGTGGGCACTTGCGAAGGGCGAGACCAAGGACACGCGGCACCGCCATCGTGACTGCGTCCAAGGCAAGCACCGCATGCCTCTGTGCCGACACGCGCACGCGCTCGACTAACTCCACGGCCTCGTCGAGCGGGAGCCCTTGGCCTTCGTGGTGGTGCGGAAGCTTCGGCAGGCCCGCGTCCAAGAGTTTTATTCGGCGGCGGTCGAGGAGCGTTCCATCACTCGCAACCGTCACCAGCACCGCCCATCCGCCGTGATCTGATACCCCGATGATGCCGCCGTTCTTCGACATGATGCCTCTTTACTCGGAACGGACAATCCGTCTTAAGTTCTCTAGCGACGATTGGCGGCAGTCAGGGAGAGCACAGCGTACGAAGTGGCTGCGTCGTTCATAAAGAGCGCGGTCTCTGGACTGATATGGTTCTCTTTGTTCTTGTTCAGAGAGTAGGCCGCCCAGGAACCCTCCGTCTTGTCCTGATTCGCAGTGAGCCAGGTAAGCCCCCGCTGCAGTTTGGCGTTTTCGGGCGAAATCCTGGCCTGCTGAAGAACAAAGGTGATCAGCCCCGTCGCATAACCGTCGCTCGTCGTTTCCTGAGACGTTCCATCCGCGCGTTTCCAGTCGCCAGACAGAGAAGACAGGCTCCAGCCACCGTCAGCCTGCTGCTTTTCCAGAAGCTCGGCAATGATGGCCTTCTGCCGAACTGGTTCGAGCAGTCCCGGCAGCTTCACAGCGGCCCACAAGAGAAGGACGCGATTAATAGTGGTCTGCACGGCAAATTCGCGGTTGAGGTACTCCCGCAACAGCTTGAGGCTCGTTTGGACTTCGGGCATTGCGCGATAGTTTCCTGGTGCGATACCAATGGCGACGGCGGCCAGCGTGGCTCCGAAGTAGTCCGAATCGTCCGCTTCCCACGGCTCGTTCTTAAAGCGCAGCCAGAGCCATGCGCCTTTCTGATTGCCGGCAATTTGCTGTTCGGCCCACATGTTCTCAAACGCCGTATGCGCGTCGTTGCTGAGTTGGCCGCTTTGCGCATCACGGCTCGAAAGAATCAGCGCGTTGAGAACGGATTCCGTTCCGCGCGACTCGACGGACTTGTACGGCCCGCGGTCCGCATCCTTGTAGAACGGTTCAACTTCCTTCCAGAGGCGCACGCGCTTCGTGACGCTGTCCAGCAGCCGTCGCTCGTTCGGAGATGGGGCTTGCTCGGCAAGGGCTGTTCGAAGAGCGGAACGCGAAAGAGCATAAGGAACAGCGGTGTGGCACGACACGCAGAAAGTTTCATGGTCCCGCTGGGCTCTGGGCCATTCCATCCACCACGATTGCCGCTGGTCCAAGTAAGCGGCCGCAGCCTTCGGATCCCAAGAGTTCGCGATTTTTGTTTCCGGCTTATCGCGGTGAGCCACCACGCCTTCAGAACTGTTGGCTCCGGCAGCCGTCGCTCCCGTGCGCCAACCAGCAACGAAGATTCCCACCACTAGGCAAGCCACCAAACCGCCCGTCAGTCGCATGGCGCTCTTCATGTCTCAGGAGCAACCATCTTTGGTTAGTTTGTCCAGGCTGTCTGGATTCTGTTTCTCGAGTCTGTTTAATCGCATTTGGAAGTCGGCCATTCTTATGTGCGCGCGATTATAGCCTCAAACAAATGGCGCCCCAACGATCCAGGATGGATTGTCGGCAATCCGGAAATTGTCCGTCGCGCCGATTCGTAAGCTTTGAGTTGCTCGCCCAGGGGTGGAACGTCGGTTATGAATATTCCCAGCGTCGCGCGAGTCTGCGGGCGATTAAGAAAAAGAGCACGCCCACAATCAGTAGAACCAGGACCTGCGGCCACAGGTGTGTGACAGGTTCATCGCGCCAAAAAACCTTCGTGAAGCCGTCAATCGCCCAGGCATTGATGGTCAGCAGCCCCGCTTTCTGCATTGCTTCGGGCATGAGAAAGCGCGGGAACATGCTCCCGCCCACGGAAGACATGATCAGGATTACTAACGTCGACAGCGGACCGAGCTGCGCGCGAGTTCGGCACGTACTTGCCAACAGCATCCCAAACGCTGCCACGGAGAAAGCTGTCGAAAGTCCCATGATGAAAAAGCCGGCCAAGTGGGGAATGAAATCCAGCTTAAAAACCAACCAGGCCCAAACGAACATGAGTATCAGTTGTGAGAATGCCAACAGCGAACAATAGCAAAGCTTGCCTGCCAACAGCGTCCCCATAGTGACTTGTGAACTGAGCACGCGGTCGAGCGTGCCGCTCTCCGCCTCGTCCAGCAAAGAACCGCCGGCGCTGCTCGCGGTAAAAAGAAGGAACATGACTCCGATGGCCGCCGCGTAGAAGGACACCATCGGATTATTTTTGTTTTCGCCCACGACGTCGCGCGCGGTAACCGAAATCGGCATTCCGCTATTGGAATCCCGGGGTGTCTGCGCGCTGCTATTCCCGCCGCTGTCCCGCTTCCGGAGTTCTTCCAGGCCCTGATCGAGTCGCTTCCGCTGTTCCGGGGTAAGTCCGCCGGCGTACGTCTCCATATACTTCGATCCCTGCGCTGCCATTACGTCGGGCATTGCCGTCATCGCCACCTTTTGCAGCAAGCCGGTAATCATCTGCGGCGCAACCATGTCACTGCTGTCCTTGAGCAGCTGGATCGTGGAACGCTCTGAGCCGCCACCGAACGCAATAGGATTTTCTCCGAAACCCCGCGGAATGATAAGCGCCACCGGCGCAGCACCGGCTTTGACCGCAGCCTCCGCCGTCGCTGCTGTGTATTCAGGCTGATCAATGCCCCGCTTTGACGCCGGCCTGGTCTTTACCGACAGAGATTCCGCGCTGAGACCTTTCACCAGTTGTTGCGATGCCCGGCTATGGTCTTCGTCGACCACGATCACGCTGATCTTTGGGGTAGTGTCTCTTCGTCCGCCGAAGATCACGGCAAAGATGGTGAAGAACGCTACCGGCAGTATGAAGCTCAGAGCAAGTGCTCCGCGGTCGCGCCGCAGCGCAGTTAAGGCAGTGCGAACGATGGCGAAGATCAATCGCGCAACTCCCTTCCGGTCCAATGCAGAAACACCGATTCCAGGTTGGGCTTGCGCAGGGAGACATCGACGAGTTCGTGGCCGGCATTCGCGGCGGCCTCGAGTAATCCAGCGATTTCCGCCGCACGCTCAATGGTGAACCGTGCCATGCCGTCGTCGAAGAGTCCACCGCGTTCTCTCACCCAGGCAAGGACGCTCTCGTCGGAATTCCCGAATCGGGCAATTACCTCGCTGCGGGATGCAAAAGCGTTGCGCACCAACTCTTCCTTCGTTCCCAGAGCAATGATGCGCCCATGATCAATGATGGCGATTCGATCGCACAGCCGTTCCGCCTCTTCCATGTAGTGTGTCGTGTAGATCATCGAGATTCCCTGCTCACGCAGCTTCTCGATCATCTCAAAGATCCGATTGCGCGACTGCGGATCAACGCCGACGGTCGGCTCGTCCATCAGAATCACCTTGGGACGGTGGATGAGTCCGGCTGCCATGTTCAGCCGTCGTTTCATTCCTCCGGAGAAGCTCGCAACAGTGTCATCTGCTCGGTCGGCGAGGCCTGCCCACTCCAGGCACCACGCCACCGCAGTGATGAGAGCAGCGCGGCCCAAGCCGTGATATCGGCCGAACGCTTCTAGGTTTTCCCGGCAGGTTAACCGGGGATAAAGTGCCAGATCTTGTGGAACCCAGCCCATCGCCATGCGTGCACTAGCCGAATCCGCGGGAGCGCCGAAGATTAATACCTTGCCCGCATCCGGGATCACGCGACCCACGATGCTCCGAATCAGCGTGCTTTTGCCGGCTCCGTTCGGACCGAGCAATCCCAAACACTCCCCGCCGTGCAACTCAAGGGTAATCCCGTCGACCGCGCTCAATTCTCCAAAGCGTTTAGCAAGTGCTTCAATGCGCAGAGGCAACACTGAAATAGGAGCGGGAACGATCGGTGCCGACGCCATTTTCCCCTCGTGGAGTTGCTCTCGCGATTTACGTACGCGTCGCCATTGTAGCGGGTGGAAACTTGGTTTTGCTGAGGGCAGAATTTGGTTAGTTGTCGGTGACGGCAAGAATAATTTGCCGCCAAAGCGCAGTTGACCTGGTATCGACAACCTTCGGATGGCAACGAATCCCCGAACCTCCCGGGGATTGCCGGGGATTAATCCCCGAGAGCGCCGGGGATCCCGCGGGGATAATCCCCGAAACCGCCGGGGAGTTCTTGGGGATTTTCTGACTTTCTGCCTCCGCCGCCAAGGCAAAACCGCGGGGCTGCTCGGCGGGCGGGCGCGACAGTTCGCCTGCTGTTCCGTTTCGAGAATCCCACATTGGTACAGACCTGTGATTCATGGCACTCCCATGATGGCACGCGCAGCGCGCTCCAGACGAGCTTCGTCCGTTGCTCGCCAAATTTCTTCGGGCAGATGCATCAACAACTTGCAAGCCAAAGAAAAAAAAATATTTGAGCAATCCGTTGCTCTACAAAATTTTCACCAGCCGGGCGTGGAAGAGTGTGCTGGAAAGAACCTCCGGATGCATTCGATCTCCGGCTGTTCGGCAGGGCAATATCATCCGCAGTTTTGGAGATTGATCAGTTGATGGTGAACGTCCCGCCTGTCCCCTAGAATTCCCTGGCAAGGGTCGCCTTTTAAGGGGGCGTCAGGCTTTCCCTTTCTTCCCAACATTTAATCGCCGCAAAGCCGCCTTCGGCTTGACTTTCAGCCAGCAGGAGCTTAGCTTTTGCCCCGCAACAGACCTCAGTATGTCCGGATAACCGAAATTCAACAGGAGGCGTTGTATGTTTTCCAAGGCGAGGCATAAAGTTGCCTGGGCAATCACAATCCTCGCGCTTTCTGCTTTTGCGGTAGCGCAGAACCCCAACTCAGCTCCGACCGAATTTAACGAGGCCACAATTCAGCAGCTCGAGGGGATGATGGCGAACGGTAACCTCACCTCCCAGCAACTGGTTCAGTTCTATCTCCACCGGATCTTCGCGCTCGATCAAAACGGCGTGAACTCAATCATCCAGCTCAACCCGAATGCTCTTGCGCAAGCGCGCGATGCCGACGCTGCCCGCCGTGCCGGCAGCCACTTGCCGCTTTTGGGAATCCCTGTGCTTTTGAAAGACAACATTGACACCAGTCCTGTTTACGGAATGGCTACTACTGCCGGTTCGCTCGCACTGTGCTTTCAAGCTCAATGCGCGTCGGCGCCGTTTAACTCCACGCTGGCGCAAAATCTGGTGAATGCCGGCGCGATCATTCTTGGCAAGACAAACCTTTCTGAGTGGGCGAACTTCCGCTCCACCTTTTCAAGCAGCGGATGGTCGGGACGCGGAGGGCTCACTCACAATCCCTATTCGCTTGATCGCAACGCCTGCGGATCGAGCTCCGGCTCAGGAGCCGCTGCTTCTGCGAACTTCGCCACCGTGTCGTTTGGCAGCGAGACGGATGGCAGCATCGTGTGCCCTGCCAGCATCAACGGGGTAGTCGGCATCAAACCGACGATTGGCCTCGTAAGCCGCAGTCGCGTGGTTCCGATTTCCCACAATCAGGACACCGTTGGCCCGCACGCGCGTACCGTCGCCGATGCAGCTATGGCGCTGAATGCACTGATCAGCCGCACGGCCGATCCCGGCGATCCCTACACGGCTGGCGTGCCTCTGGGCTGGGAAGCATGTGCCAATGCTTCCGGAGTAGCTTGCGACCCAGGCCATCCGCTGCCGGGCAAGAGCCGACCGGACCTGCGTAGCATCGATTACACGAAGTCCCTCGATCCCAAGGGGCTTTCGGATATTCACCCCGGCGGCGCACGCCTGGGAATGACGCGCTCCGGCGTCGACTCTGCCCCTCCTCAAGTCCAGGCCGGGTTTTTCGATGCGGTGAATGCGATCGGCGCGGCCGGCGCGCAAATCCTCGATCTCGACGATGGAGGGTGCGTTGACGACACAGGCGCCGCGCTGACGAATTGCACCAACGTATCGCCGGCCGTCAACCCGTTCGCCAACAATGCAGGCGCCGGAGAGTTCTTCGTTTTGCTCTACGACCTCAAGAACGACCTGGCCGCCTACCTTGCTCCGCGTTCCGGCGTGCCGATCGGCGGAGGCACGCTGCAGGACGCAATCAACTTCGACAATGCTCATGCAAACCTGGAAATGCCGTACTTCGGCCAGGAAATCTTCCTGGCGGCCCAGGCTCTCAACACTGCCGCCCCGAACCTTTGCCAGCCGGCCCTCTTTACCCCCACGACTCCTGACTGCACGGCAACAGGCGGGACCACCTACAACGACGCTCTGAAGCTGGACCAACAATTGGGCGTCAACATTGACGCGGCATTGAGCACGCATCACCTCGACGCACTCCTCGCGCCAACCGACAGCCCAGCCTGGACGACAGACCTTGTGCTTACCGACCACTTCCTGTTTGCCAGCTCTGGATTTGCTGGGGCGCCAGGATATCCAATCATCAACGTACCGGCGGCGAAGGTACTTGGACTGAGTGCGCCAGGCCCGAACGATCCGGGGCTGCCGATGGGCATCAGCTTCATCGGAACCGCCTTCAGTGAGCGGACGCTGATCACCTTGGCTTCCGGGTTCGAAGCCGTCACGCATGCGCGCTTCCAGCCAACTTTCGTCGGCGATGCGACCACGGCAAATACTGCCGGCACGACGCTTGCACGCCCATCGAAGGCCGTGCCCAAGATTCCACCGCATCACATGTAGCCTTGATTTTTGCTAATGGCGGCGGGAGCGCTTCGAGCGCTTCCGCCGCTTTTCTGTTTTGGGCTCGGCGCCGGGCGCCGCTGGGTCAGTCGGAAGGTAGCGATTTACTTCACGTAGCCAATTCTGGGAATTTAAGAAGGCAACCAGCGAACGTCCGGACATCGTTGTCTAGCTTCCTCAACGGAATCGGGCACATCAGCTGCGGAGCTCTCACTGAGCGCTTCGGAAATATTTCGACACAGTCTGCAGGAACGGCTTTGAAGCGGGGGGCGCTGGTACCTTTCCATGCAGGATCTGTTCGTAGCTGTGCCCTGCGCCGTAGAGTTTCGTTGTGTCGTCCGTGTTTTGGCTGATGGAAGCTCCGTTTAGATCGATACCGGCAAAGAGCCCCTTGGCGCGAGACCACGTAAGCAGTTCGGCTTTCAAGGTTACATCCGTCGAGGCCTGGGCATCGCGCCCTACGGGGCCAGCTGCGGCTGAAGCGTCTCCACCGATCTTGAACTTGCTATGAAGCAGAGCCTGGAAGCCCCTGTCATTTACAGCGACTAGCACCACATCCGTGGCCTGGCCGCCGAGCTGCAGGCCAAAAGATCCTCCTCCCAGACGAATGAAAACCGGTCCACTCCAACCGTGTCCGGTGCGGCAGGTCACGACACCCTGGCCATATTCCCCGCCGACAATGAAAGCGCCCTTCTTCACTCCGGGTATTACGCCGATGCAGACTGCCTTCTTGGTAATACTGTCCGGGATCGCTTTGTCAGGCGTGGCCATAATCTCCTGAATCACGGTACGCGATTCATTGATCCGTGAATCCAGCTTTTCGACATTGCTGGCGCAAAACGCTCGTGCGCTCATGCCGGCAACACAGGCGAAAACAAGCAGTTTCTTCATAGGATCCTCCTACTTTGAGATTCAGTTCCCAAGCTTGCAATCCCGCCGAACATCTTACTATTCGTTGCACTCTTGTGGATTTAGGCCGCTCGCCCGAAAAGATCTCCAGTCATCGCGCTTTCACCGCCTGTGCCGTTTCATCTTTGGGAAAGTGAAGAGCTCGACGAGCGCCCTCACGCGCTCTTTCTGACGGCTGCGCGGAAATCGCTTGGTTCTTATCAGCTCGGCGATACCATGGAGGCTCGCCCAAAACAGTTCCGATATAACCTCTGACTTCGAGCTCTGCCCCTGAAACAACTCCAGGAGTTGGGAAAACGCGAAACGCAGCTCCGGAGGAGTAGCCGCGTCATCGAATGGCACGCTTAGGCTGAGGGAAAACATCACCTCATAGAGTGCAGGCGAGGATATGGCGAATTCCAGATATGCGGCCGCGACCGATTTGACCGTATCGCCACGCTGAGCCCGTTTCCGTGCCTTCTCCAAAGCCAGGCCCATCTCCTGGAAACCCTCGATAGCAACCGCGGCGAGAATCCCCTCGCGGCTGCCAAAATGAGCGTACAAAACGGGTTGGCTGTATGAAATTTCGTCGGATAGCCGCCGAACGGTTACGTTCGACCACCCTTCAAGCTCCGCGATCCGTCGGGCGGCACTGATAATCTGTGCCCGGCGGGCCTGCCTGTCCCGCAGTTTTCGTTCCGCAATTCGGTTAGCTGCCAGCGTCGTTCCCATTGATAGGAATTATAGCGCTGCTAGGATCAACGGCGGATGGTGAAACTTTTCCGAATGCTTCTCATCTAATATAGCGTTGCTAGATTTTCTACCATGGAGATTATTATATGCATGACGCGATTCCGCTCATCCTTGCGGCTCTCATAGCTGTGGGGATCATGATTATCGGTTGTTTCTACCTTGCGTCTCCTGAACGAGCCTTACAATCATTTGGTCTAAAGCCGCCTGCATCCGATGCTGACACTCTTGCCTGGCTACGTCTTAAAGGAATTCGGGACGTCGCATCTGGATTGGTCGTGCTGACCATGATGCTGACCACAGACAGGCGGTTAGTAGGCATAGCTCTACTCGTTTTCGCCATCATCCCTTTTGGCGACATGTCCATTGTTCTGGGGTCGGGCGGGTCGAAGTCGCGAGCATTCTCCGTTCATGGCGTAGCCTGCGCGGTGATGCTTGTCGTCGGCTTCTTGCTGATCCATGCCATTTGAGAGGAATGCCTCACACCGATCTATGGCGCCTGAAGGATGGGAAGCTGGTCGAGCATTGGGACGAATTCAATCTGCTGGAAGTACTCCAGCAAATCGCCGCGGCGACGGTTAGAAAGGCGGAGGAACTATGAACCATTGGATGTGGCTGTTGTCTCTAGCTGGGATTCTAAGCACAGCAGTTGTGTTTGGCACGGACATGTTCTTTTTGACTATCGGCCGTTCCGCTCTCAGATTGGCTTCACCATCTGCCGGAACCGAAATCATGGGTTTCTTCCACATGTTCGCCGACGCGCGGATGCCGATCTGGGGCGTCTTGGCGATCTTGTCCAACCTCTTGCTGGTCGTATTAAGCAGGAGTGGGCAGCGCTGGTTCTATCTCGCATCGCTACTAATGCTGATTCTGTTCGTCATTCTCTACAATCTCTTGTCAAAACCAATTAATCGGATTCAAACCGAAGCGGCAAAAACCGGAGAAAGACTCGACAACGGTCGAGAGCTACAGGCGTCGTGGGATAGGGTGTTATTGATCCGTGTTCCGTTGCTCGTTGTGTCCCTGCTTGCCCAGTGCCTCGTGTTACTAGTCGTTTCGGCGTAAATGTGGCCGGGTGGCGCACCCTTCGCCGGCGCTGCTGCTGGGGCCACGCTTGGCCCACTCTTATCGCTGGAATCCCTTAAGTTCCAAGATCGAAAGAGGTCCCGGGCTTCCAGAGCGTCGCTGAGGAGATGTATGGCCTGTTGTGCAATCGATCGACGCTGCTGCCTCGCTCGCGCCGGAAGGCTTTTGTACAGACATCAGGGAAGTTCTTGATAGTCAAAATGCCATACGTGTTACTCCCAAACTCCTCCGCTCGCCTCACGCCCGCCTGCGTCGCGTCCTGTTTTGCGTCATGGCCGCCCGGAGCAGACTGTTGATGCGGGTCTGATAGCCGCGTCCTTGCGATTTGAGCCAGGCGATTACATCCGCGTCGAGCGGAACGGTCACCGGCTTTTTAATCGGACGATAGAACTTCCCTAGAACGGCTCCGCTCCAATCCTTCACTTCCGGGATGTCGGAAGTGTCAATCTCAGCATCGCTCATTGCCGCGAGCGCATGGATCTCCCTAAGTTGCTTTTTCTTGATTTTGGTCATACATCCTCCTTTCTCGCGGAGTGGCCTTTCGCGCC